>Ga0137465_1000737_pt1 | contig 11032 bp, 25 predicted proteins | sample EasRivERMGT828_2_FD_104906 | JGI IMG/M metagenome (GOLD analysis project Ga0137465, IMG submission 104906) | Soil microbial communities from meander-bound floodplain in the East River, Colorado, USA - East River MetaG ERMGT828_2 | ecosystem: Environmental > Terrestrial > Soil > Floodplain ... | reverse complement strand
TGCCGAAGAAGATCGCACCGATGGCGGCGGCGATGATCGTCCAGAACCCGAACATGCGCCTGTCCTCAGTGTCGAACTTCTCGACGAGCCAGTTAGGTGGCCCATAAAGGATGCGCTTCATACCTCGTATGTCTTTCCCCACGCCTCAGCATCGACAGCGCGGAAAGTGCCAGACATCTGTATTTGGCCCATGGCTTGCTGCGGAGTCTTCGCGACGATAGCTGTGTACTGCAGCCAGCGCTCGTCAGAGCCTTTCACCAAGATGATGTACGTATGGTCACGGCGAAACCAAGTCATGCCAGCAGCCATCCTATTCCGAAGCCCAGCAAGAAAAAAATTGTACTTGCCCAGGCAATTATCAAACACCCAAGTACTTTTGCCTCTCCTGAGTTCATATTGTTTTCCGAATCTTTTCCCAACTGTCCGGGATTGGAACATCCTTTCGCACCTCGGGCGGAAGTTGAAGCGCAATCCAGCGCGTGATTGTGTATCCATCGGGCATGGTCACCGTCATCATGCTTTGCGCACCTCATAGCGCACATCGGTAATCATCATCTCGGGATTGAGGGTGTTGTGAAGCGCCCACAAGTCAGCTCGTGGCCCAGCCCAACTGTTAGACCATTCAGCCGTTCGTTTTGTGAAGTGACGACCTTGGAGGCGTTCGGCTTCTTCACCGTCAGAAAAAGAGACTATGACCCACGTTTCCCAGTTGCGCAGTTTCATCTGCGCTTCTTCTTCGGAGTTGCGGGCGCTTTAAAGTCAGGCCTGAACTCTCGCACAGGAGCGCCATCTGCGGCCTTGGTCATAATCTCAGCCGACTCAGCAGCCGACTCGGCCGGGAGAGGCGCCGCTTCAATCCTCAGCGCCTGCTCCAGGAGCACCTGCACCATGTTTGTCAGGGAGCGGTTCTCGGACTCCGCCAGCTTCTCAATCTCGTTGAGCAGGTACTCAGAAATTCGTATCGGCTTGCTCACGCTTTCTCCTTGTCGCGGGCTTCTTGGCGCCATTCGTAATCTGAACCGGCTCCACCCAGTCACTCGCGCGCTGTACCTTCTCTTCGCGCTGGTAACCATCCTTATCAGACTTCCAGATGACAGCCCCCTCTTCGCGAGCCACCTCTTCGGCGTACTCCATACTCAAATCCCGAAAGCCCGTGACGTTCGAAAAGCAGCCAATGATGTTGTCCTTCGTCCCTTTGTAAATCCGCAGCGTCCCCACAGCCTTCCCGGATGCCATCCAATTATCGCGCTGCCCGGTCGGCGGTGAAAACGGCCCAAACGTGATCTTCGCATCGGGCGGCACCTTCACTCGGAACGTCTTCTCCCCAAACACGAGCAGCTCACGCACCTCGTCAGCCATCTCTTCCTTTCGTCGCTGGATGAAGCACAATGGTATCACATTGCATCACAGTGATGCACATTGCATCGGGGGTAGGGCTACTCTAAGCATCCTAGCTGGGGTACTAGTATCCCAGGAAATGGGGAATCCGTTGCAAATACAGCGTTGGAGCTCGCGCCTAAGCCGGCCACCCCCCGGTCTACGGTGGGCAGGAGCTGTTGCCCTGCTAGAAACTAGTTCACCGGGCTAAGCATTAGCCACGCTAAGCATTAGCCACGCTAACCGAGTCTAAGTTCCTAGCCGGGGTGCGCGCTCCGCGCGGAGATCAGCGCGGGACAGCGCGGGACAGCGAAAGCCTGTTTGCGATTTGGCTTACAGCGCGAAGTGTGAGAAGATGATGGTAGTCCCCAATACGGGACGAGGAGATGGCGTCCGGTGCACAACGGAACTCCGCCCGATGCAGACAGCAAGATCGGGAAACTGACCGGGACGGACACGCGGACGAGGAGACGAGTACCCCCGCGCGGAACCTCCCACAAAGCAGCACCCCTGAGAGTGAGTCGAACGTATCCCGACCACGGGCAAATCTGCTCGAAAGGTCAAGCGCAAGACTCACAAGGAGATTCCATATGTCCAGCATGACCCTTCCGACGATCGAGATTGTGGAAGGTACGGCCAAGCAGCAGCGGACCGCGTACGCGAACGCGACTCGTGCCGCACTTGCGGACGAGAAACGAGCGGCGATCACGGCGGGCTGTTACCTGACGTTGGCTAAGGGTACGTTCACGGCTGACGAGATGGACGCTTGGAAAGAGTGGGCCGTGTCGGTCACCCGCAAGAGCCTCAAGACGGTGGACAGTTACATCGCCGTGGCGAAGGCGTTCAGCGGTTCGCCGAAAGGTCTTCAGAACAAGGTACAGGGATGGACGTTCGAGGCCTTGCAAGCGTATGCGTCGGTAGACCCGGAGGATCGGGCCGCTGTCGTCGCGACTGCGACCGCCGAGGATTCCGACCCAACACCGGAGCTCGTCAGGGCATCTCGCGAGATCGTCCGAGACGAGAAGCTCACTGACAGTGAGCGGAACGAGAAGGCCGCGGCGAAGCTCAAGAGGGACAAGGAGAATGCTGCAAGTAAGACCGAGCAGCTTGTCTCCGACCTCAAGCCGCTGCTCAAGAAGGTCAAGACCGATTCCGAGTTCGCCGCGCTGATCGTGGGCATCGAAATCGGACGGGCGCATCGGGACGAGAAACTCGTGTCCGATGCTCTCAAGCAGATTCGGCAACAGCGCGAAGCCGGTACTGCGGCGGTTCAGAAGGCCGCCGAGAAGCTGGTGGCTACCCCCGCTAGCTAGCACTACCGCTTGACTCACTCTCTCACGAAAGGGTCGGCCCGAAAGGGTCGGCCCTTTTTTTTATGTCCGCATTTCGGGGGCTCAAGGACCTGGCATGCGCGCACCCTCGTGCGCACGCGCGCGCGCGAGGCTAGCTGGTCGGTCGGTCATACATGCAGGGGTCTGGCGCTAGACAGATTCATGCACGTCTAGGATCCTAGAAGCCCTTCCTTCTCTGGTCGCACTCGGGATTCATGCAGACGACTTCACGCTGGCGTGAACTTCTCCTCGAGCCCTTTGCCGGCCGGCCTCACGTTCATGTGGCTCTTGGACCGCGCCGGATTCATGTGGCTTTGGTCGCGGCCACGTTCATGCAGGATTTCCGTTATGGGCCGGATTCATGTAGCCCGGATTAATGCGCGTTCATGCGCGTTGCCGATGCTGCTTACAGGCCAAAGTGCGATACAATGGTCTTAGTGAAGTAATCACTTCACACGAAGGAGGTCTCGATGTTCACGGAACACTCTGTGACGTACGAGATTCCGGGCGGAACGAGAGTCATCCGGCGTGAGCTCTTCACCCAGGATTCTAGGATCCTAGGCTCGGAGTACACGATCGAGAAGGTGTACGGCGGAAGTCGCGATGCGGTGAATCCGTGGAAGATCACGGAGTCCTGCACCGAGACTTGCCAGTTCGGACACATCTCGGAAGCGCAAGCCTGGATGGACAAGATGTTCTCCGACTGGGATGTCTACCACGTCCAGAAAGGCCTGATCGTCGCAGCCGGCAACGAGTGCACGTAGGGCTCGAGCTGCCATCCCTCTCGCATTTTCATGTGCGATTGGGATGGGAGTTCTAGGAACCTAGACTCCGAAACCGAAAGGAGCGCACATGACCGTCATTCTCGACGGCAAGCGCATCGTCGGTCAGGTACTCAAGGCGAACGAGGACGGTACGGCAGTTGTCCTCATGCGTGGCGGCGTAACTCAGCTCGTCGTGCTCGCCGAGTGCCAGACCGCGTTCATCGGAATGGACTAAGGCCAGATTCCCCAGAGTCCTGCAGAATTCATGCAGGCCTGGGGGGAGTCTAGGAACCTAGCTGCCTGCCCCGCCGAGATTCATGTAGTCGGCGGGGAGGGGAGCTGGCAAAAGCTAGTTCCGAATCGAACGAAGGAGAGAGGCCATGCTTGCGAGCATCCTCATTGCTTCCTTCGTCGTCGTGTGCGCGCTCATCACAATCACGTTGTCTGTGAGGGTGTTACGGCGTGAGTCCATTGTCCTCGAGGAGCCTGTCTCGGTTGCGTTCATGCCCGAGGTGCGCGTCGCGAGGACTCGGGCGATGGCAGTTCCGAGCAAGCACGCTCGGTATCGCACACGTTCGTCGAAGTAGAGTCGTTCTAGGTTCCTAGAGGGCTCTCATCCCTTCCGACTCATGTGCGGTTGGGATGAGAGTGGGGAAAACTCCCCGCTCTGAACAGGAGGTTCTTCATGGATACGGCGACTGAGCCGTACACAGAGGAGCAGCTTGTGGCGTTCTGGCGGTATGAGCAGCTAGAGCGGATGGGATTCAAGCACATGCAGATTTGCAGCCTGCAGCTTTGGGGTGTGGACTTGCATGATGTTGAGTTTCTCATCTCGCGCGGTTGCAAGCATCACCTGGCGCTGGCTATCCTCGAACCACTGCCCGCATGATTGGGCCGCTGGTCGGCTACATCTTCATCGTGGTCGTCGTTAGTTTCTCGTTCTGGCTCATTCATAAGAGCTAGGAACTTAGAGATTGCCCCCGTGTAAACGGGGGCTTTCTCTTTGGCGTTGGCGTGATTCATGTAGGGTTTGAAGTACGGGGACAGGTGGCAGCCATGAGCGCGCGCTCTGCAGGCGGCCTGTCCCCATTCACATTCCATGCATGACCGCACCAGTTGTCACTATGGTGCTTGTGAAGTTTGCTGCAACCCTGGTCGCGCTCACATTCATGCTGTTTGCGCTGGCGGCGTTCTCTACCGCGAGCGCACAAGACGTGCCAGAGCTGCCGCCGGAACAATCGCCGCTGATTACAGCGTGTAATACCTCTCAGATGCTTGCGCTTCAGGCAGGCGTGGAGATGCAGTACTGTCGGCGCGCGTCAGAGGCGCAGCTGGGAAATCTTGCGCTCGTGACCGTGAAGGTGAAGATTGCCGGGCAGGGCTTGTACTTCGTGACTGTCGGTCTCCAGCGAACCGTGTGGTCGCAGCAGTTCCTGGCAGTCAATCCTGTGCCACGATGAACTTCCGTCGTGTTCCCTACGGCTGGTGTCTTACGATTCGTCTGTGGCCTGGATTTTATCTCGGTTTCTCTCGGGTGCGTGTAGAAGACCTGTAGAACCACCTGAGACAGTCATCGCACATGCGCTGCCAGGGCTGTTTCCATGCACCACAACGACAGTGGTATCCACCCATCACTTACCGCTGGCGTGATATAGGTAGCCCTCGACACAGTTAGTGATCTCAAGCCGTTCTCGCGACCTGTCTACCCCGAACTCGTGATGTTCCCGCAGGAAGTCTCGCGTAGCCTGTAAGGGGCCTCTGTGGTCATAGAGAAGGTCTCCTACGCCGTCTTCGACGATGAGATAGGAGTCTGGGCTGACGAGTGAGTGCAGCGCCTCGAGCTCGGCTCGCACGTTCTCGTAGTCGTGGTAGGAGTCGAGATTGACGAGTACCTTCTGGCCTTTCGCGCGTTCATGTGCGATTGCGAAGAACTCCTGGCTGGAAGATGACAGATTCATATAGGTAATGCGCTCGTCGACCGGCAAATTGGGCATGGGATTGATGTCTGTTGTCAACACGTGGCCGTCGATCAAGTTGAGCTTGAGCATGTCGGCCCAATACAACGACGAGCCCCCTGTGTACGTTCCTGTTTCAATGATGAGCGTGGGGCGTGTCTCGTGCACGATCTCGGCGTACATGAAAAGATCGAGTGGGTTCTTCCAGATGGTGTAGCCACGCCAAGTGTTCTGGCAGTTGTAGATTGCGTGGTCCTGCACTAGCGCAGATTCATGTAGGTTACCGCCGGCGTGAGATGGGTTAGGTTCCTAGCCGGGTTGAGCCGCGAGGTAGATTGAGAGAGCGAGAGAAACGATGGCTATGACGGACGCAACAGCGCCGAAGATGTAGCCGGTTGCTGCTCCCGTAGATGCGCGATGCTCCGTGCGGCTCTCGGTGGCGTTGAGCTTGGATGTCTCTAGTCGAGACACCGCAATCTTTATCTCGTCCTGAGACTTGGTCAGCTCGGCGAGGCGCTGAATCGTGGCGTCCTGATTCGTCTTGATGGTCTCTGCCGTGGCCTTCTCAGACTTGTCGATGGCCTTAGCGTTGGCCTCATCCTGCTTTGCGGCTGCCTCCTTCTGCGCCGCGAACGCGGCATCCACAGCTACCTTGTTGTCTCGAGCCTCACGCTCAGCGCGAATGTCTCGCTCCTTGAACTGCTTATCCACAGATGAGAAGCGCTCTCCTGTTACGGCATACACCTGTTCTACCGCCAGCGTGAGCTTTGAAGGAACTCGGTTGACTTCCTCATTGAGCAGAGTGGTGGCCTTATCAATGCCTCGCAGCCGCTCCTCAATGACCGCGTTCTTGTTGTCTGTGTAATCCCTCGCTATCGCGATTGCCTGATTTATAGCATCGGTCGTTAGGATGGTCGGGTCCGGAATCGGGCGTGACCCCTGTTCACCCTCGGCCATATTAATGTACCGCCACAAACTGCATGTCTACTAATCCCCCTTTCCTCCGACGACTCTATCTCTATTGTCACCGAAGAAGCGGTCAGTCTGCGGCACATTCATGTAAGAATCTCATGTTGCATTAGTTCTAAGCCGTTAGCCTTAGAGACTAGGGTGTGCTACAATGTGTTAGGTGCAAATATGCATCCAGGTTCCGCCCGTCGCCGTTCGGTGTGACGGATGTCTAGGAACCTAGACTCTTCAACGAGAGGAGCGTTGTCGTGACAGCGGCAGCCATACTAGATCCTTTCGAGGAGCTTGACCTCGAAGCCCGCAAGGGCAGCCTGATCCAGCTCGAAGCGTTGGACCGCGTGTACCTCAAAGGAGACCCGAGGAAAGACCTCGGGCACATTGTCTCCGATGAGGGCGGCAGCCGGTATTTCGTGCGTTGGGACAACGGCCGCACGTGGATCTACGCCTCGGAAGAGCTGGTCGTTCTTATGCCAGTGGCATCCTAGGCGCTGACGCCCTTCGCCGGGTCTGCGTGCCGGCGGGGGGCGTGAGATTCTAGGAACCTAGAGCTCGAACGGAAGGGAGTAATCATGTATGTACTCGTTGTCACATTGCAAGGCGACCACGAGGGGCCTGATATTCACGGACCATTCGAGACCGTGACGGATGCCCAGGCCTATGCCGAGCGATACCGCGAGCGTCAAGGACTACCGGGGCCAGCAACGGGAGACAATAACGAGTTGTGGACTGACGCTGGATGGTATTTCGGAATCGTTTCTCCGCGAAGAGACCCAGCCGATGTGCTTCCCGGAGGGAGTGTGATTCATGCGTAAACCTGGACACCGAGAAGGGGTGCGACGCTATCAGAGGTACGGACAGTTGACTCTGGCTGTCGGCAAGACATTGAAGCCAGCAGGACCACGCTGCGCTGTCTGCCGTGACCGAGGGTGCGAGTTTTGTCCGAAGGTGCGGCCATGAGCCGCTGGCTACTCACTAAGTGGTCGAGCACGTTCTTCTGTGTGCTTGGGATGCATCGGTCATGCCACTTCTGTCATTGCGATTGCCATTGGAAGATAGGAACCTAGACGGTTCCAGAAAGGGGGTGGCACAAATGCCATCAAACCCGCACGAAGACGATGAGTGCACCTGTGAGGTGTGCGAGGAAGCCAACGTCATCCACGACCCAGGCCCACTAGCGGATTGCTACGCATCGTGGTGTGGCCGATTGAATCTTGTGCTTCGTGAGGACGCAATCGAGCGTCTCGCTCAAGAGGCACATCTGTACATAATCACGAGGAACTGAAAGGAATCATCATGAGGTCATTGGAGTCAAGAGAGCGTAAGCGTGCGTACGACCGCGGCCGCGACCGCGGCGGGCGTAGCCTGCCCGCCTGGATGGACAGGTTCGAGGGTGCGGATGAGGAGTCCGTCGTGCTGCACTGCACCAAGTGCTGGCGGTTCTTCGATATTCCGCGTTCACGTATGACCAATCTCAAAGCGCGCGTTCAGGAGCATTGCGACGACTGCTTGGAGGATGTTCGAGCGCGGAGAGGACACTGAGCACGATTTCCCATCCTGCTACTCGCAGATTCCTGTGAGCGCAGGGTGGGAAGGTGTGTGAGCTAGGAACCTAGACACCTTCAGAAGGAGGCCATATGCCCTTAGATCCTCGCATCTGGGCACGCCCTCCTCAATACCGTGAGTTCCCAGAAGAAGTCGCGGACATCTACCAAGCGGAGGAGACTCCGCTCTGTGACGTTCTCGAGCTCTGGGAGTGGAAGTGGGACCTCGCGCAGCCACCGACCATGTTCGGTGCGTCTACGCCTAACGAGCGCAAGCGGGCTGAGCGTCTCGGGAAAGAGGTCGAAGACTTCCTCGCGATTGAGGAGGACTCGCGAGCAGCCATCGAGTCTGCGGAGCGGGAGCTAGAAGAGCACCGCAAGAGCGAAGACACCACCTAGGTGGCTTTCGGTCGCACGTCATTCCGGGCGTGTGGCCGTGAGCCATCTAGGAACCTAGAAAGGAGGTGAAGAATGACGGAAGAACAACCTGAGGACTTTGGATTACCACCGTGGCGACCCTGGTATCGCTACGGGAAGCGATCTCTCGGGGTGTTGGTCGCAAGAATGCGCAATAAGCATCGCCTGTGGTTTCGCCTGCGCATGGCATACCAGCGTGCCACTCGCGGGTACGGCGACGACAATCTCTGGAGTCTGAACTACACCCTGGCAAGGCTAACGGTGGTCGGTTGCCGCAGCCTAAGAGAGAACGCCTACTCCTATCCCACTGAGTTCTCTGAAGCTGGCGATGGCTCGGGATGGGAAGCATGGGAAGCCATCCTGCTAAAGATCGAGCAGGGATTTCAGGCATGGCTTGACGCAGATGGATGGTTTGGTGACCAGACCGAAGAAGAGGCGAAATTCAAAGAGGCCATGCAACTTTATGCCCACTGGTTCAGTGGGCTTTGGGATTGATCTAGGAACTCAGAGAGGAGGTGAAAGGAATGTCCACCGCAACAATCACCATTACCGACGTGACCGATGGTCTCGATAGCGAGGGTAGGGGAATGATGGCCGTCATGGTGCATTTCGAGCCAGTGCCCGTAGAGGGTCAGCCCATGCCCATGACCGCTCGTGCCGCGATGGCGGCGGTCGAAGCCATCTCTACGATGGAGACGACCGAGCGCTTCATGGATATCACCCATCCCACCGAACCCACCGACTGGTAGGTCTAAGAACCTAAGGAAGGCGCAATGTACGATCACACGCAACCGACCAGGTTCACTCTCGAGGAATGTGAACAAGCGGTCGGCAAGCGATTCTCCGTAACGCTCGAAGGCACCATCACCGAGGCGCGCGAGAGCATAGAAGGGCCCTTCGTGTTCGTTGCGTTGGATGAACGTTTCGGTATCTCGACGCGCCTTGGCGTCGATCTCGACCTACTCAATCTAGGAACCTAAAGGAGGTTCAGAAACATGGCAACATACGAGGTCTCTCTCGTCGTCGAAGGGGCGGCAGAGGAAGTGGAGACTCACCGTAACGAGGGTGCTGCTTACGCCGCCGCCGACCGTATTGCGCAGGAGGCCGGCGAGAAGGAGGGCGTCACCTGGTACGTGTACGTCACGCCGCACTACTGCCGTGATGATGACGGCGACTGTGTGTGCGTGAGCTACATGCCCGACCATAGACCGTATCGGAGTGGTCAACGTGCAGATTCTTGAACGGGCTGGTTACTGGCTCGGCTGGAGAATCGGAGTTGCTATCGGTATGACTCTCGGCCTGTTCATGAGCGAACAGACAGCCGAACGCCTGGCTGACTGGCTCGACTCCTAACGCCAGCGTGAACTCCGGGGGTACCCGTACTGCGGTGCGGGTGCCCCCATTACGCACGTCCCAGAAAGGGGGCGGAATGAGCATTGAGTACCGGGCGGCGCTGAACAAAGACATCAAGCTCAGCAGCACAACGCTCAAACACGGCACAGTCGTGTACGTCGAAGAGACCGAGCACGGATGGGTGGCCAAGCAGTACGGGAGCAACCCAACGTCTGCTGGCGGGATTGTGTTTGCTTTAGAGCCAGGAGGATTTCTCGCTCTTTAGCGCATGGGAACTGGAACACGAGATGAATCGTTGCTCCTGATCCAGAAGATCCCGCCGAGGCCAAAGCAAGGTCCGATTTGGCGCGCAAGCGCCTTGAATATGCGGCCAAGAGACATCGTGAGGAAGCTGATCGAATCGACCAACTTTTGGTCAGTCTAGGAACCTAGAAGAAAGGAGGAGCAAATGCTCCAAGTTCGTGCCAACTCGTGGCACTACTGGGTGTGGAGACTTGGCCGAAGTAACGGCTCTCGCCCAAGGAACCTGTGCCGGTACTTCTGGCATTGCGTACTCAAGATAGTGACAGCGCTGATCCTCGCAGGACTCGTGCTCACAGGGATGGGCGCCATCGCCTACTTGGTGTGGTCGTTCCCAATCATCATCACTAAGGGGCTCGTCGCACTCGCCATCGCAGGTGTGTTGTTCGTAGGACTCGGATACATAGTTGGAGTCTGGGTTGACCGTCGCAAGGCGACCGAGGATGAGCGTAAAAAGAAGAAAGTCGACCGTCTCATCGCTAAAAGCAAGGAGCCACCCAAGCCGCCGGGAACACTCGGCCTGGTCTGGCTCTTCATCAAGGCCAAGAAGGAGAAGTACTGCCCGCTCATTCAGGTGGTGGACAAATGAGTCTCTATCGCTCAGCCAAGGCGTATCGAGAGTTTCCTGACCCACGCGGGATTCCAGTCGTTGGGCGTGGCTCGGGAAGCACTATGCCCGGTACTGACCCACTCGCAGCCCTGCTTGCTAAGGAGGCACGCGGGAAGCTGCACCTACACCGACCGGAACCAATCGAACGCCCCAACCCCACCACACCACACGTGCGCCGTCGTTTAGGCAGGCGTGTGATGAATCAGAGGCACCTATGAAGTGCTTGTACGACCGCAAGGATGTGCGTGGATGGCACGATTTGCACCTGAGAGATATTCATGGCATCCATGAGCGGTGGCGGGCAGACGGGACGCTCGCCAAACAAATCGGGAGCAACGGCAGAACTGCCAGGTCCTTTGCGCTGGTCGTTCGTCAGGAGCGGCGCAAACGAGGCCTAGGAACCTAAGAGAAAGGA
>Ga0137465_1000736_pt1 | contig 11043 bp, 8 predicted proteins | sample EasRivERMGT828_2_FD_104906 | JGI IMG/M metagenome (GOLD analysis project Ga0137465, IMG submission 104906) | Soil microbial communities from meander-bound floodplain in the East River, Colorado, USA - East River MetaG ERMGT828_2 | ecosystem: Environmental > Terrestrial > Soil > Floodplain ... | reverse complement strand
GCGCCCGGGCCCAACACCAGCACGTCGGTGACCTCCTCGGTCAAGACCACTACTGCGCGCGCGACCGCGGTCAACCACGGCTTCGTGAACGGCAGCACGGTGGCAATCGCCGGCGCCGTGCCCGCCGCGTTCAACGGTACGTACGTGGTCACGGTGGTGGATGCGAACAACTTCAGATATACCATAGCCTCCGAGGAAGGCGATGCCGCGGGCACCGTCACGGCGGCCCAGGCGGGCGGCTCGAGCGCCGACCGCGATCTCATCATCCGCTGGGTGCGCGGCGAGGACAATGCCCAGGACGAGAACTCGAACCTCTCGAGCACCGACGTCCGCGCCTCGATACACGGCGACGTGCTGCATTCGCGCCCGGCGGTGATCAACTACAACCGCTTCTTCAAGACGGGGGGCCTCACCCCGGCGAATGCCGCGGATACCAAGTCGGACGACGACGTCTTCGTTTTCTACGGCGGCAACGACGGCGTGTTCCACGCGGTCAAGGGCGGCTACACCACCCCCCCGGGCTTCCTCCCCACGACGCTCACGCCGGGACGGGAAGCCTGGGGCTTCATCCCGGAGGAGTTCTTTTCCCATTTCAAGCGCATGCGCAACAACGCGCCGACGATTTCGAGCTCGTTCAAGAAGCCGTACTTCATGGACGGATCGATCGGCGTCTACGTCAAGGACACCAACGGCAACGGCAAGCTCGGCGACACCGGCGACATCGTCAACCTCTACGTCGCGAACCGGCGCGGCGTGGACTCGACCGGCAGGGGTTTCTACTACGCGCTCGACGTGAATAACCCGACCGACCCCAAGTTCCTGTTCAAGATCACCAATACAACGCCGGGGTTCGGCGAGCTCGGGGAGTCCTGGTCGCAGCCGACGGTGGTTACCGGCCTGGCGGGCCTGTCCGTGCCGGTGCTGGTGCTCGGGGCGGGCTACGACTCCGCTGTCGAGGACATCGAGCCCAAGCTGATCGACAGCATCGCCAGCAACGGCGACGTGTGCCTCAGCGCAACCTGCACCGTTGCCTCCGGCACCAGGGTCGTGCGTACGGTGGGCCGCGGCATCTACGTGGTCAACGCCCTGACCGGCGCGCTGATCTGGAGCGCGGGCAAGTTTACCGGCGCGACCACGAACGTCTCGAACATGCACTTCGCCATCCCGTCGGACGTCACGGTGATCCGCAACGATACCACCGGCATCGTCAACCGCGCCTACGTCGGCGATACCGGCGGCAACATGTGGCGCATCGATTTCCAGCACGATTTGTCCGCCGGCGCCGTCGCGGCCGACCCGAACAATCTCGATCTCACCGTCGTCACCAAGCTCGCCTCGGTCGCAGATACGACCGCGACCGCAAGCTACACGGATACCAGCGTGACTCCATCGGTAGTGCGGACGGTGCGGCCCGGGTTGCGCAAATTCCTGTTCCCGCCCGACGTCGTCGGTCAGACCAACCCCACTTTCGACGCGGTGCTGGTCGGTTCCGGCGACCGCGAGCACCCGTTCGATACCACGGTGGTGAACCGCTTCTACATGTTCAAGGACAAGGGCGGCGACGAAACAGGCCCGGTGGCGGGCAACACCGAGCCGACCATCACGGAGCAGCCGATCACCGGTCCGCCTGCCTTCGCCGGCCTGTCCGATCTCACCTCGAACTGTATCCAGGAAGCGGCGGCGTGCCAGGGCGGAGAAACGCAGGCCAACGTCACGTCCAAGCTCGGAACGGACCGGGGCTGGTTCATCACGCTCGGCGCCGGCGAGAAGTCGGTCGGCAACGCGATCTCGATAGGCGGGGTCACCTTCTTCAACACCAACCAGCCCTCCGCCACGGCGGGCGGCGGCACCTGCGGCAGCAACCTCGGGGTTGCGCGGCAGTACCAGGTCGCGACAGCGGACGCCACCGCGACCAGCGACTTGAACGCCGTCGGCGGGCTGACCGGCGCGGACCGCTCGTTGATCCACGCGGGCGGCGGTTACCTGCCCTCGCCGGTGCTGGTCGTCGTCATGCTCGACGGCAAACCGGTGGAGGCGATCATCTCGGGCGTCCAGGTGAGCACGCCCACCAGCGCGACGCTGTCGGCCCGGCTGCGGAAATACTGGTACAAGGAAGTGGATCCCAAGTAGCGGAGCGCCTGCCGCGGCCTTCATTTTCCGGGGAACGGGGCGCCATGGGTGCCCCGCCTCCCGCCGGGACGGAGGGATACGCGGCGCAACCGCGGACCTGCGCCATGGCCTCAACTCTCCTGCCGTTCCCCTTCGGCCCGGCGTCGCGATCGGATTACCGGTTGGCGTACGGGCTGGCGCTGTCGCTGCTGGCGCATCTGCTGTTGATCGCCGGCGTGCGGCCGATGACCGCGGTTTACGCGCCACCGGCGCCGCTGCAGGTCGACATCCGGCAATCCGCCACTGCACCGGACGCGCCGCTGTCCATTCCGGCCTCGTCCAATGCCGTGGCCGATCCGGGCCCCGATTCTCCCGCCGCCGCGGTCGCAAAACCGGAGCCGGTTCGACCCGTCCCGGGCGCGGTGCCCAACGTCCGGCCCGACCCCCGGCTGCCGTTGGAACGTTACTACACGTCGCTCGAACTCGACGTGCGCGCGGAGCCGCTCAACGACCCGCCCCTCATCTACCCGCAGCGCGCCTACCAGGAGCGGACCCGCGGACGGGTCACGTTGCGGATTCTCATCAGCCAGCGGGGAAGCGTGGACGAGGTGACGGTGCTGGAGTCCGAGCCGCGCGGCATGTTCGAGGAGGCCGCGCTCGATGCAGTACGCTCGCTGCAGTTCTCGCCCGCGATGCGGTTCGGGCAAAGGGTCAAGAGCCAGAAAACCATCGAGGTCGAATTCGACCCGTACGCGAGCATCCAGGTCCCGTGAGAAAAAATCGACCGGTCGGCGCGATGGGGTCTGGCGCGTTATTTGAAGAAGCCGGCCGCCATGGCCCGGGATGCCGTCCACAGGAACGACATGTCGAAAAACTGCGAATCGAGGAGCCCCGTATGAACAAATGGTTGACGTTGTTGTGTTGCGCGATGCTGGCGGCCGCGCCGTTGGCGCAGGCCCAGGGCAAGGCGGAAGACAAGAAGCAGGCCGCCCTGGCCAAGAAGAAGAAGCAAGACGAGGAGATACAGGCCCACATGGCGCGGGTGACGAAATGCGACATGCAGGCCAAAGAGCTGAAGGGCAACGCGCACAAGAACTTCATGCGCAAATGCCTGAATGAGTAGCCGCCGAAGCGCGCCGTCGGCGTAGCGGCTAAGCCGTCACGAGCCCCCTGGGCAGGGGAAAGGTGATTCTCTCGGCTATGCCTTCGAGCTCGCCGACCCGCCCGGCGCCCAGCGCCTTCAGGCGCTCGACCACCTGTTGGACCAGTAATTCCGGCGCCGACGCGCCGGCAGTCACGCCGACCACGCCCTTGCCCGCCACCCATGCCGGGTCGAGGTCGGCGGCGTTGTCCAGCATGTAGGCGGCGACTCCCTCGCGCTCGGCCACTTCGCGCAGCCGGGTCGAGTTCGAGCTGTTGGGCGAGCCCACCACAATGACGACGTCGCATCGTTTCGCCAGCGCTTTCACCGCGTCCTGGCGGTTCTGCGTGGCGTAGCAGATATCGTCCTTTTTCGGCCCGACGATGGCGGGAAACCGCTCCCTCAGCGCGTTGATGGTCTGCCGGGTGTCATCCACCGACAGCGTCGTCTGGGTCACGAATGCCAGGTTGTTCCCGCCCCTCACCGGCAGCCGGGCGACGTCCTCCGGCTTCTCGACCAGGTATATGCCGTTTTCGCTCTGCCCCATGGTGCCTTCCACCTCGGGGTGCCCGCGGTGGCCGATCATTACGATTTCGCGGCCGGCCCCCCGCATCTTGCTGACCTCGACGTGCACCTTGGTCACCAGCGGGCAGGTGGCATCGAACACCTTCAACCGGCGCCTCTCGGCTTCGCGCTTCACCGCCTGCGATACGCCATGGGCGCTGAAAATGACGGTGGCGCCCTCGGGCACTTCGGCCAGGTCCTCGACGAAGACCGCGCCCTTGGCCCTGAGGTCCTGCACCACGGACCGGTTGTGCACCACCTCGTGGCGCACGTAGATCGGCGCGCCGTGGAGAACAAGCGCGCGCTCGACGATCTCGATCGCGCGGTCGACGCCGGCGCAGAAGCCGCGGGGGTTGGCGAGAAGGACTTGCATGCCAAAATTATACAATCAACCGCCAAGGCGCGAAGGCACAAAGGACGCGTATTGAAGAGGGGGATTCAAATCCGTGCCCCGTTTTCCTTTGCGCAACCTTAGCGTCTCTGCGTCTCCGCGGTTGGATTCGATTTTTTCCGCGGGCGCACGGCGTCCCATATCAGCAGCAGCGCGCCGCAGGTGATGGCGGAATCCGCGACATTGAATGCGGGCCAGTGCCAGCCGTAGGCGTGAAAGTCGAGAAAATCCACAACTGCCCCGAACAGGATGCGGTCGATGACGTTGCCGACCGCGCCGGCCAGCACCAGCGATAACGCGAGCGCGAACAGGCGCTGGTCCGGATACTGGCGCAGCAGAGTTACGATCCAGGCCGAGGCGATGAGCGCAATCGCGATAAATAACCCGCGCTGCCAGCCGGCCGCATCCGATAGAAAGCTGAACGCGGCCCCCGGGTTGTAGACCAGGACCAGGTTGAAAAAGGACGTGACTGCCACTGCCTTGTTTGCGGCGAAATACTGGACTACGGCGTACTTGGTGGCCTGATCCACCGCCACGATCAGCGCCGCGAGCACGAGCCACCTACGCATGAGTGCGTAGCTCCTCATCATGCATGGGTGCGCGGTTCGCCGGGAACAGAACGGTTTAAGACACAGCGACCACAGATTTCCGGATCCGCAGCGTCTGCCCCTACATCGGCGCGGTAGTGCCAGCAGCGCTCGCACTTCACATGCGCGCTTGGAGTCACATCCACTCCCAATCCAGCACCCTCGCGGTGATGCGCCGTGGCACGAGAAGTGATGAAGACAAACTTCAGGTCGTTCCCAAGGCGTTTCATGGACTCGAGTATCGGCCCCGAAGTGTAGATATCGAGCTCCGCTTGCAAGGAGGAACCGACCAGCCCCGCCGCGCGCTTTTCCTCGATTTTCTTGTTCGCAATCTCTCTCGTGTTGCGAACATCCCACCAGCTGTCGATCGCCGATTGATCCAGACCCGAAGCCGGGAGCGCGTACCACTCCTCCTCGAAGATGCAGCGCTCCGAATTCCTGTTCAGCTCCTCCCACGCCTCTTCGGCGGTAAAACTGAGGACGGGCGCCATCAATCGAAGCAGGCTGTTCGTGATGTGCCACAGGGCGTTTTGCGCGGACCGGCGTGATTTCGAATTCTCAGGCGTCGTGTACAACCGGTCTTTCAGGATGTCGAGATAAAACCCGCCGAGATCGTCCGAGCAGAATTTGACGAATTTCTGCATCGCCAGGTGAAACTCGTAGCGCTCGTAATGACCCTTAAGCTCTTCCTGCAATTTCCGCGTCAGTTCCAGCGCATAGCGGTCGATCTCGATCCACTCGTCCGCCGGCAGCCGGTGACGGTCCCGGTCGAAGTCGGACACGTTGGCGAGCAGAAAACGCAGCGTGTTGCGGATGCGGCGATAGGACTCGACCACGCGCTTCAGGATCTCGCTCGAAATCGTGAGCTCGCCCGAGTAGTCGCTCGCCGCGACCCACAGCCGCAGGATGTCCGCGCCGAGCGTGTCCACGATGTTCTGCGGCGACATCGCGTTGCCCTTCGACTTCGACATCTTGCGGCCCTCGAGGTCGATGACGAAGCCGTGGGTGAGGAGAGCCTTGTACGGCGGCACCCCGTCCATCATGGAGGCGACCAGCAGCGAGGAGTGGAACCAGCCGCGGTGCTGGTCGGAGCCCTCGAGGTAAAGATCCGCCGGAAACCCAGTCTCGGACTTGTGTGATCCGCGCAGCACGGTGTAATGAGTCGAGCCGGAATCGAACCAGACATCGAGCGTGTCCTTCACCTTCTCGTAACGCTGCGCGTCTTCGCCGAGGAGTTCCTCCGCTTCGAGCGACTGCCAGGCCTCGATACCGCCCTGCTCGACGCGCTTTGCGACCTGCTCGAGGAGTTCGAGTGCGCGGGGATGCAGCTGGCCGGTTTCCTTGTGGATGAAGAACGGCATCGGCACGCCCCACTGGCGCTGGCGCGAGAGCGTCCAGTCCGGGCGGTTCGCGATCATCCCCTGCAGCCGCGCCTTGCCCCAGGCCGGGTAGAACCGCGTCGACTCGACCCCGCGCAGCGCGGTCGCGCGCAGCGTCTCGGCCGGCTTCACCCCGTCGAAGCCTGCCGACTCGTCCATGCTGGCAAACCACTGCACCGTGGCGCGCAGGATGATGGGCGTCTTGTGGCGCCAGCAGTGCATGTAGCTGTGGACGAAATTCGCGTCCAGCGCGAACAGGACGCCGCGCTCCCCGAGCGTCTTGACGATGGCGGGATTGGCCTTCCAGATCATCATCCCGCCGTATAGCGGCAGGCCAGGCGCGAACTTGCCGTCGCCCTGCACCGGCGTGAGGATGTCGTCGTCGTCCATGCCGTAGCGGCGGCAGGAGTTGAAGTCCTCCACGCCGTAAGCCGGCGCCGAGTGCACGATGCCGGTGCCGGTGTCGAGCGTGACGTAGTCCCCGAGGTAGACCGGGGCGAGCCGGTCGTAGAACGGGTGCCGGAAGTTGATCCGCTCGAGCGCCGTGCCCTTGCAGCTGCCCAGCACCTCGCGCTGCTTGAGCTGGTAGCGATCGAGGCACGCCGTCATCAGGTCCGCAGCCAGGATCAGCATCCCCCGCTCGGTGCGCACCAGGTTGTAGGTGTATTCCGGGTGGGCGTTCAGGGCCTGGTTGCCGGGCAGCGTCCAGGGCGTCGTGGTCCAGATCACCGCGTGGCCCGGCCCGTCCGGCAGCTTCGCCAGGCCGAACGCTATCGCGACTTTTCCCGGCTCCGCGAACGGAAAGCCGACGTCGATGGCGACGTCCTTGCGGTCCTCGTACTCCACCTCGGCCTCGGCGAGCGCGGAGCCGCAATCGAAGCACCAGTTGACGGGCTTGAGCCCCCGGTAGACGTAGCCCTTCTTCAGCAGCACGCCGAGCGCGCGGATCTCGTCGGCCTCATTCCTGTAGGCCATCGTGAGGTAGGGATTGTCCCAATCCCCGAGCACGCCGAGGCGGATGAAATCCCGCTTCTGGCGCGCGATCTGCTCGGTGGCGTAGGCGCGTGCGCGCTCCTGCGTCTCCTTCGCCGGCAGGTTCTTGCCGTGGGCTTTCTCGATCTGCACCTCGATCGGCATGCCGTGGCAGTCCCAGCCCGGCACGTACGGCGCGTCGAGCCCCGAGAGCGTGCGGCTCTTGACGATGATGTCCTTGAGTACCTTGTTGACCGCGTGCCCGATATGGATATCGCCGTTGGCGTACGGCGGCCCGTCGTGCAGCACGAAACGCTCCCGGCCATGGCGCGCCTTGCGGATGCGCTCGTAGAAGCGGCGCTCCTGCCAACGCTCCAGCATCAGCGGCTCGCGCTTCGCGAGATCGCCGCGCATCGGGAACGGGGTGTCGGGCAGGTTCAGCGTTTTCTTGTAGTCAGACATGGAAAAATCTTACCGCAGAGGCGCAGAGAAGAAACAGAAAGCGACAATAGCCGGCAATCAGAGCAGCACGAAACGACCATTTTCTAAGCTTTTGCCTTTCTCTGCGTCTCTGCGTCTCTGCGGTGAAAATAATCTTTAGCGTTCTCGACGTCGAGCGCGATCTGGCGCGTCAGTGTCTCAAGGTCGGCGTACTTCTCCTCGTCGCGCAGCTTGCGCAGGAATTCCACCCGCACGTGGCGGCGGTAGAGGTCGCCGGCGAAATCGAGCGCGTGCACTTCCAGCACCGGCGCGCCCTGCTGCTTCACCGTCGGGCGCACGCCGAGGCTTGCCACGCCGTTCACCGGCCCGCGCGCCGCGCCGTGCAGCCGCACCGTGAAAATGCCGGTGTACGGGGGGGGATTTCGCCTCATCTGCACGTTGGCGGTCGGGAAGCCGAGTTTGCGTCCCAGGCCGTCGCCGGCGACCACGCGGCCGCTGATCGAGTAGGCACGGCCCAGCAACCGGCCTGCCCGCTCAAGATCTCCAGCGGCCAGCGCCTGGCGCAGCGCGGTGCTCGAAACGCGCTCGCCGTCCAGCATGACGCTCGCGATCGCGGCGACTTCGAAGCCGAGTCGCGGGGACGCCTGCTTCAGCATCACGAGACTACCCGCGCGCCGCGCGCCGAAACGGAAGTCATCCCCCACCAGCACCCAGCGCGCGCTCAAACCCCGGGCGATGATGCGCTCGATGAAATCCTCGGCGGTGGTCTGCGCCAATCCGTAGTTGAAACGGCAAATGTGAACGCGATCCACGCCGCAGCCCGCGAGCAACTCCAGCTTCTCGCGCAGCGAAGTGAGCCGTGTCGGCGCCTTGTCGGGGGCGAAGAATTCGCGCGGGTGCGGCTCGAACGTCAGCACGCACGCGGGCAGGCCGAGGCGGCCGGCGGCGCGTTTCAACTCCGCCAGCATCGCCTGGTGGCCGAGATGCACGCCGTCGAAGTTGCCTATGGTGAGCGCAGCCGGGGCGGCTGCGGCGGCGGGAATGCCGCGAGTAACGCGCATACGACCCAGCTTAAAGGCGAAGCCTAAAAGCTTGAATTATAGCGTGTTTTGGGAGATGCGGTCCAGCGTCCCGCGGCTAGGCAAGTGCGAACTTGCGCAGCGCCGCGTGCTCGTATGCGGCAAGCGCGGCGGCGAAGGCGCGTCCCAACATGATGAGCGTGGGCCCGGCAAACCCGTAGCGCGCTATTTCCGGCAGCTCCTCCAGTGTGAGTGCAACACGGCGAACCTGCGGCAGAGTCGCGTTCTCCACGACCAGCACGGGAAGGTCGCGCCGCGCGCCGGCCGCGATCAGCGCGGCGGTGATTTCCCGCGCCTGGCCCGCTCCCATGTAGATGACGGCCGTGTCTGCAGCCGCCGCGCTCTGCGCCCAGGCGCTCGGCGCCTCGCCCTGCCCCACCCGCGGCGTGATGAAGGCGACGCTGCGCGCGACGCCCCGCTGTGTGAGCGAGATGCCCGCTTCCGCGCTGGCCGCAAGGGCGGCCGTCACTCCCGGCACGACTTCGTGCGGCACGCCGGCCGCTTCGAGCGCGGCGATCTCTTCCTGTGCGCGCCCGAACAGCATTGGATCGCCGCCCTTCAGACGGACGACGACCTCATGCTTGCGCGCCGCATCCACGAGGCGCTTGTTGATGAACTGCTGCGCCGTGGCAAACCGCCCGCAGCGCTTGCCGACGGCGACCTTTTCCGCATTGGCGGCAAAAGCCAGCACCCCGGGATGGACCAGTGCGTCGTGAAACACTACGTCAGCGCGCTTGAGGATTTCCGCAGCGCGCAGCGTGAGCAGGTCCGGTGCGCCGGGCCCCGCTCCCACTAGGTAAACCTTGCCGGGGATCCGGCTCATGCCCTATACCACCTGGCCCTGGCGCCGGCGGAACAATGGCTGCGGCCGCTCGACGGAAGCCTGGTAGGACTCGCTGAAGTCGCCGAACGCCGCCAGCGCTTCCTGCGGGTCCTCGCCGTCGCGCAGGGCGAATGAATCGAAGCCGCAGCTGGCAAGGTAGAAGAGCTGGTCGCGAAAGATATCGCCGATCGCCCGCAGCTCGCCCTTCCAGCCGTAGCGCTCCCGGAGCAGCCGCGCGGTGGAATAGCCGCGGCCATCGCCGAACTTCGGGAAATTCACCGCCACGACCTGGAACAGCGTCAAGTCCGCGGCGATCGCCTCCGGCTCCTCATTGCTGTCCAGCCACACGCCGAGCCGGCCGCCACGCGACAACAAGGCCTGGCGCCCGGTCCGCCACAGGGACAGCGGCACGATGATATCGCCGGCGAGCGGGATCGCAGGCTGGCTGCCGTCGCCCGCGGGCTTAAGCAACTGCCAGGGATCGCCGACGACGCTTCTGTTCCTGATGATCACTGTCATATACGCGTTCCTTGAATGGCTCGATGCCGGTGCGCCAAACCACGTCGATGAAGCGCTCTTCCTCGCTGTCGCGGCGCTTGAGGTAGACCTCGATCAGTTTCTCGATCACGTCGGGAATCCGCGCGCGCGCGAACGAAGGCCCGATCACTTTCCCGAGCGCAGCGGGCGCGCCGGGGCGGGTGAGCCCCTGGTTGCCGCCGATGGAAATCTGGTACCACTCCTCGCCGTTCTTGTCGACGCCGAGTATGCCGATGTGGCCGACGTGGTGGTGGCCGCACGAATTCATGCAGCCGGATATGTTGAGGTCGAGCTCGCCGATGTCGTGCACGTAGTCGAGCTGGTCGAAGCGCTCCTGGATCGCCTGCGCGACCGGGATCGACTTGGCGTTGGCGAGCGAGCAGAAATCGCCGCCGGGGCAGGCGATGATGTTGGTGATCATCCCGATGTTGGGGCTCGCCAGGCCCAGCGCTTTCGCCTGGATCCAGAGGGCATGCAAGTCCGACTGGAGCACATCGGCCAATATCAGGTTCTGTTCATGGGAGACCCGCAGCTCGCCCTGGCTGTAGTGGTCCGCAAGCGCCGCCACCGCTTCCATCTGGTCGGCCGTGGCATCGCCCGGCGGCACGCCGGTCTTCTTGAGCGAGAGCGTGACCGCCGAATAGCCCGCGACCTTGTGGGGGAAAACGTTGCGCTTCGCCCACGCGGCATAACCCGGCTCGGCTGCAAGACGCGCGAGATGGCCGGCATCGTCGCCGGGCAGCCGCTGGTACTGCGGCCGGGTGAAGCGGCTCTCGATGCGGCGCACCTCCTCGCCGGTCAGCGTCGCGGGCCCGTCCTTCAAGTGCGCCCATTCCTGCTCGACTTCCTCGCGGAATTTCTCCGGCGTGCGCGCCTTCACCAGGATCTTGACGCGCGCCTTGTGGATGTTGTCGCGCCGGCCGTAGCGGTTATAGACGCGCACGATGGCTTCCAGGTACGTCAGCAGGTGCTGCCATGGCAGGAATTCGCGGATGACGTGCCCGACGATGGGCGTGCGGC
>Ga0137465_1000734_pt1 | contig 11064 bp, 7 predicted proteins | sample EasRivERMGT828_2_FD_104906 | JGI IMG/M metagenome (GOLD analysis project Ga0137465, IMG submission 104906) | Soil microbial communities from meander-bound floodplain in the East River, Colorado, USA - East River MetaG ERMGT828_2 | ecosystem: Environmental > Terrestrial > Soil > Floodplain ... | reverse complement strand
CGGCCGGGCCGCCCGCCAGGCGCTGGGACGGATGCGGCGGCGCCCAACTCTGGTGGAATCCTTCTGGAAGCAGGCGGAATTGTTTTGAGCCAATTGTCACTATATTATGCGAAAGTCAATAGGACTATGAACGAAGAGCTATCAGTTCTGGATGAACTCGAGGCGCTTGACAGCCCGCAAAGCCGCACAATCGAACCGGATTGGACCGAATCGGAATGGTTCCGGGTGTGGTTGAAACTCGCGCGCCAAAACAATGAAGAGGCTTTGAATGCCTCATGAATGTGCTGTTCGGGCCGCGACGTGCCGCCTCACCTCTGCGATTGGCGGCGCGGCCCGGACGGGATGGATTTAATATGAACATCAAAACAAAACGGGCGTCCGAGGAAGGAAGAGTCGGCTGGATTTTGCTGTGGCTGCTGGGTGTGCCGCTGCCGATCCTCTTGATTCTTTTTCTCCTGCGTGGATGCACTTGATCCCCTCGAGATTGTCTTCGCTGCTGATGCAAGTGCAGACGTCCTTTCAGCTTTTCGGATATCCAGGTCTGGCCATCCTTTGTTTTATTGCGGCCGCGGGCGGGGGCGCGTGGCTGGTCTTGAGCATCCTCATAAAGGATCATAAAGATAAAAAGAAACCTCGGCCTTGACCGGGACAAACAACGCAGCCGTATTATCCTGTGTGGGGCCGAGCGCCTCATGAACGTTATGGGCTTTCTATCCAGTTCCAAAGACAGGCTCGTCGAGAACATGGCTCCCTCGCTACTGAACAAGTCTCTTCTGAAACCGTACGGCCGAATCGTCGGGCTCAAGTTGAACTCCGGCGACAAGGCTTTGGAAGTCACACTGGAACTGAAGGGCGAGCGGGAATGGGTGCTCATCGACATTCAGGAGTACGAGCTGATCCGGGAGGACGGCCGCTGTTTCATCATCATCAAAAAGGCTTCGACCTCGCGCGAATGGTTGACGGCGCTGGCAGAAAAACTGGCCATTGGAAAGCGTTTGGAAGTGCCCGCCGAAGCCGCCAAGATCCTCTCTCAATTCCTCTAAGGTTTTTTGCGCCTGCCAATTATGCCTTGCGTTGCGTCCCAAGTCCGCATAGAAGGTAGTCGATCCCGGATTTGCCCGTGGAAGGCAGATTCTGGAATCACGAATAACATCAAACTTAATGCCCTCATTTATGAAACGTAACCATGCATTAGCATCTGTCCTCACCTGCGCGCTGCTTGCCCTCGGCGCCGTCTCTCAAATACAGGCCCAGGACAAGAAAGTCGATCCCAGCGGCACCTGGACGTGGAGCACGCCGGGCCGCGATGGCGGCGAGGCACGCAAGAGCACGCTGAAGTTGAAGGCTGAAGGCGAGAAAGTCACTGGATCCATTTCCGCTCCCGGTCGCCAGGGACAAAGCAGAGACACCGAAATCACCAACGGAAAGATCAAGGGTGATGAAATATCCTTCGACGTGACGCGCGAGTTCGACGGCAACAAATTCACCGCGAAATATTCCGGCAAGATCAGTGGCGATGCCATCAAAGGCAAAATCGAAACAGAGCGGGAAGGCAACACCCGATCGCGGGACTGGGAAGCAAAACGCGAAGCCGCGAAGTAAAATAGTTCCCGAACTTGTGGGGCGCCTGGAAGGATATCTTCGGCGCCTTTTTCTTGTTCCAGTAGGGCCGTGGAGTTGGCAGGCGCTTGCGAATTTCAGCGCGTTGATTTGAGGAGGAGCTCAGCCGGAGGGCCAAACAGGCAGGATGCTTTTGGATTTGCGATCCGCCCACAACAGCCTGCAAGCCCTGACTCGAATCCCTGGATTGTTTATGACACGGGTAGAGCCGCTTCCTGCGGCACGTGGCCGTTGTCTTCCTGCCGCTCAGCCAGAGAGACAGGCGTAATATGTTCGATGGCTTCGGACAGTGTCCTTATCACCGTATCGGTGGGCGGCAAGGCCAATCGCTCTCGGAGCGCAGTCTGATCTTCGTCGCTGCCCCACAAGCCGACGATGATCTTGAGATTCGGAAAATTATTGCGCAGGCGCTTGCAAAGGTAGCGCACCGCTCGGATCCCGGGAGCCGCCACTTTTGACACGCAGACCAAATCGAGGCCGTTCTCCTTCAATTCCTCCAAATGCTCGCCAGTCAGAGCCGTGGCGGAAAGGGGCTTTGCTCCGACGCCGCGTCGATGCAACAGTTGCGCTAAGATCATCGCGGCGATTTCGTCGGCCTCATTCCGGGCCGGGATGCAAAGCACTGACAAATGTTCGGGTTCAGGGAAGGACCGTTTTTCTTCCGACGCCGGCGCGTCCTTTTCCGACGCGGTCCGATCGGTGGCGTCCTTGTGATCGGCCAGATCTTCCACCAACTCCCGGATGTTCTGCCAGATATGACGCTGCTTGTCTTCATCCAGGACCCCACGCTCACGGTCCTGCTCGGCGAGGATCAGCGCCGGAATGACGACTTGCTCGTAGAATTCAAGGAGCGAGTGTTGCTGGAGATAATCCTGCGCCAGTTCGAACGCTTCATCGGGATCTTTGGCGACCATGCGTTGGTAAAGGCGCGCTTCCTCAGTCAGCACCGGTTCATCGCCCAGGAGAATGGACAGAAACTCCAGTCGCGCGACATATCTTCCCAACACCACCAGGCAAACCGTGAGCGGAGTCGAAAGTAACAGCCCCACCGGCCCCCACAGCCAGGTCCAGAACACGGCGGCCACGATAATCGCCACCGGGGAGACGCCCGTGGATGAGCCGTAGAGCCAGGGCTCAACCACGTTGTTACTGAGCAACTCCAGAACAACGAAGAGCCCGCCGCTCAATAACAACATTGACCAGCCTGGATCCACCGCGAACGCCAGCGCGAGCGGAAAGATCGCTGCGATCCACGGTCCGACATACGGAATGAAGCGCAGCAACGTCGCCATGAGCCCCCAGAGAAATGCATTGGGAACTCCGATAAGATAAAGACCGATGCCCAGAGGGACGCCATAAGTGACATTCACCACCAACTGCATCAACAAATAACGGCTCACCCGTCCGGCCGCGTCGTCCAACGCCTGAGTGGTGAGACTCAATCGCCCCAGGCCGACCAGTCGTAAGACCCGGTCGCGCAGATCTTCGCGATGAACAAGCATGAAGACGACGAAGATGAGGACGATGCCGGCGGTGGCGAGCGGGTGCCAGATAGATCCCAGAAGGCCTCGCATCAGTTGCCACGAAGTGGGTTCGCGTTCGTGAACCTCCACCGGGATGGGCGTCGCGGCCTCTGGCGATGCTGTGGGAGATTTTTCAGGTTCGCCTGATGAGTCCGGTGATTTTGCGCTCTGGTTGAGTTCCTTTTTTGTCTCTCGAAACATCCGGGAGGCTTTTTCAACGATTCCCTCCCCCGGGGCCTTAAAGGATCGAAGTTTAGTCTGGATCGTCAACTGATAGTCCGGAAGTTTGTTGGCCAGGTCATAGAGTTGGATGGTGACCAGCCATGCCGGGCCCGCCATCAAGGCGACGGATAAGCCAACCACCGCCAACACAGCCGGTACTCGCCCAAGACCCCAATGGCGCAAACGAATCACCAGTGGCGCCAGCATGAAACTGAGCAGCACGGCCAGGGCAAACGGAATGAAGACTTCCCGCGCAAAATAAAGGGCGGTCACCACAATGACCAGGGCGGCCAATGTCGTGATCCGAGAGCCTGAGGCCGGTTCGGAGCTACCCATTGAACCAATGTACTGTGGTCAATGGTCCGGGACACTACATACTTACCCTAAAAAGGTTCGTCCTCCTCACGGGGATTCTGTCGGATCGATTACAAACAACGGACGCGATCGAAGGGCTTCCGACTGCGGGAACAAGATTTCAGGTCCTGCTCGTTCAGCCCCCACTGCCGCTGCCGGAACCGAAGCGGATTCTGTTCGATAGGCTCAACGGGGCGCGTTCGCTGATATTTTGAATCAACGCGTCTTCACAGTCGCCTGCTGAGGTTTCTGTGTTCGCCAGAAACTCCAGGCCCGCTTTGCTGGCGCTATCGCGGAGATAAGAGCAAATGCTCTCGATGTGTTCCCCGCTGCCATTATTCTGATCCGTCAACATCACCAGCGCGCCCGTCCTGTCGGAAAGCCCCAGGCAGGTTTGCATCCAGGTCTTCACTTCAACCGGCAGATCCTCCCGTCCGCTGACGGCAAACAGGATGATGTCTGCCTCCGCCACGTCACGCGCAGCCAGTTCGCGCAATTGTGGATCTTTCAAGCCACGATAGGGCCACACCTCGTACGTGAAGCCGAGTTCCTCCCCCATCCGATCCACTAAATCGTCGTAAAGATGCTTTGCCAGGACGCCACGAGGAAGGTCTTCTGACACGATCACGAAATTAATCGTCGGCTTCGTCTCCGCATCGTTGCCGCCGGAGAAGTCGGACTGCAGCGGTGAATTGTAGGCTTGCATAGCAACTGATACTATCGCACCGCGGACAAGGACCCTATGGGGTCTTCACCCTACCACCGGCCATCGCATCGAATCAAAGCGACCGTGCGGCGCGACCCGGCTCTCATCATCCCGAGCAAAGAGATTCGCTCGCCGTTAGTCGCATGGCGGTCAACAAACCGGGTGGCGGCGCCTTACTCGTCATTCTCTGCCACCGGCTCCGGCGTCAAGCGGTAGAACCGCCGCGGCTGATTCTCCCTATCCCTGTCGATGAAGTGCCACGCGCCGTCGCTGCTCACGGTGTCGAAGAGTGTTTCCCAATTCCGGAAATCGCTGCTGCATTCGAGCCGGAAGTTATAGCCGGTTTCGGCGGCGAAGCAGACGTGCAAAAAGTCTGACAAAGCGGAGCATCGCGCTCCGCCCAGCGAAGGTGACCACGGTTCATCGCTGATCACGGCCACCGCCACATTGGCCTGGCCCACACGATAGGGATTGCTCGCCGAACCTGGCTCCAGCCGCAAAATCAGCGTCTCGACGTTCTCGGAAAGATTGTCAGCCCGCGGGCGCACGATCAGTGGCACGGAGCGGCGCCCGGCAGGAATGGTTGCCGAACCCGAAAGCATTTCGTAGTCGGTCCCGTTTCCGGCAGTGCCCTGCAGGGAATACGCGACCGCCAGAGCATCGTTGGTGGCACCGTGTCGCCGGATGCGGAATGTGGCCGTATTCAGAACGGCATTGGACCGCGGTTCGACTGCGAAAGGATCCGGCGCAGTCACCCTCACGATCGGCAACGGCTCCGACATGCCCACTTTGATCTCAACCGGAGCGGACGTTGCCGCGGCTCCATCATCGTCGGTCGCCCGCGCGGTGAGCGCGTGCGAACCCGGCACGGGTTGGCGCCAGACAAAGGTGAACGTCTGCGTCTGGCCCGGCGGTGGCGGCTGAATGAACACGATACTTTGTTCGCCAATCTTTCGACCGTCGGCGAAAAACTCTACTTTGGGCACGTAGCCGTCCGGGTCGCGAGTCTCGGCAACGATTTCAATGAGAGTATCGAGCGGGAACTCGGCGCCGCTCGCTGGTTTGGTGATGGTCACCGCCGGCGGTTGATTGGGCGCACCATCGCGAATGACAACGCGCGCCTCGCGCTGCCCTGCGATCAAATAGCACGCGGGCGGCGGCGGGATACAGCAACGTAGAGGACAGATCGGCAGCTCCAAACGCGCGATTACCGTCTCTTCACCTTCGAGGGCCCTGTCCTGGATCGGCGTGACCACCAAGCGAACGCTTTCCGCTCCACTTGGCAGCCAGGCGTGGCCACTCAGTTCGTCGTAATCAATTCCGTTCTGTGCCGTGCCGGCGAGCGAATAGAACACGCCCACTTCCACGTCTCTTGGCCCGCTCACGCGGCGGATCGTAAACACGGCGGGATCTGGCGAACCACCTTCGCCCGCCTCAGCGGCTTGTGGATCCGTGGCGGCGATTTCCAGCACCACGCGATTGGTCACCGGCCAAACGGTAATGTGCACGGGCTGCGATGAGATGGCCACGGCGACGGTGCCGGTAGCGCGTGCGGTCAGCACGTGAGGACCCGAAGCCGCGCCCTGCCATTCGAAGCTGTGGTAAATGGGCGTGCCGTGATCCGGCTCTCGAATGAACACGATTTCGGATTCGCCGATGCGTTGGTTGCCATCGAAGAACTCCACGCGGCTGATGTAGCCATCGAGATCGATGGCGGTGGCTTCGATCAGAATCGTTTCGCCGAGATTGAAGTTCGCTCCGTCCTTCGGGTTGGTCATGGTCAGGCTCGCTCCCGTGATGCCGTCGTCGCGGATAAACACGGTCGCGCTCTGGCGGGCAGAATCAACCTCGAAGTCATAGCAGGGCGGGCGCAGCCATGGGGGCGGACAATTTGAGACAGTCGCCACCAAGGTTTCGATCCCTTCCCTCACGCCGTCCGCGATCGGCTCGACGCGAATCTGTGTCGAAGCGGCGCCCGCAGGAATGCTCACCACCCACGGCAGAACCGGATAGTCCTCTCCAGCCACGGCGCTGCCGGAGTACTGCACGTAAACTGGCAAGGACTCGTTGGTCGGCCCGCTGCGCGAAATGGTGAACACGCCAACCAGGTTCAATCGGTCAAATGGCGTGGAATCCTCTTCCGCGATGGGGGAGGTCGCTTCGATGCGGACCACGGTGCGCGGCGGTTCAGGACCGACCGCGATGCGCACGGGAACTGAGGTGACGACCAGACTCTGGTTTTCATCGAAGCCGCGGGCCGTCAAGGCATAACTGCCTTCCCTGGGTTGGGTCCACGTGAAGCGATGCACGATTAAGCCACCGGAGAAAGGCTTGTCAAACACCAGGCTCGACTCGCCAATCTTTTCTTCGCCGGCGTAAAAATCCACCCGGAGGAGGTCGCGGGTCGGATGATACGCCGCCGCGATGATCTCAATGCTGGCAGGCAGCGTGAAGTGCTCGCCCTCGGTCGGCGAAACGATTTCCAGGGCCGGCCCTGGCGCGACGTCGTTATCGAGGATCACCGCGACCGCATCACGACTTGTCGGGTTGATCTCGTAAGTCGGCAGCGGGCCAACCAGCGGGGAAGGCTCCAGCCGGACAGAAATCGTCTCCACGCCTTCCCTCAATGCGTCGTCGATGGGCAAAACCTCCAGCGTGGCAGACTGCTGGCCGGCCGGAATCCGCACCGGAGAAATCCACTCCGAATAGTCCTGTCCGGGCGAAGCGGAGCCATGCACGGAGAAGAAGGCCAGGAGATCTCTCGACAGATCGCCCGATCGGAAGACTTGGAACCGGGCCGGATCGAACGCGCCCACAGACGGCGCGAGCTCGGTGGCCACGTGGTCTGAGGCGCCGATACTCAGGACGGTCGTGATGGGGCTACTCACCGTAATATTCACCGGTGGCGACGTCACCCACAAGTTCAGCGAAAGCTGACTGCGCGCCGTCAACACGTGCTGGCCTGGCGGCGGATTCGTCCAGACGATCGTGTGAATGCTCGGCAGGCAAGGGATGAAGGGTCGCAGGGGCTGATCCGGAGAAGAACGGCCGATCAACGTGCCTCCCGCGTAGAATTCCACGGGCTGAAACACTTCACCGCGCGTATAGACGCCCAGAGCGGAGAGCTGAATGGCCGTTCCCACGGCGAATTGCGCGCCCTCGCGCGGTTCGATGATGTCCAGCCGCGCTTCGGGCGCGCTCGCTTCGTCATCGCCGATAACGACGAACGCCTCGCTGGCATGCACGTTGACAAGGTAACCAAGGTTCGCCAGCTCCGGCGAAACGAGCGTTGCCCGCACCACCTCCGGGCCTTCGACCAACTGATCGTCCAACGCGAGCACGAGCAACTGCGTGGAGTTGCTCCCCGCGGGAATCGTCACGGAACGCGGCAGCGCGCGGTAATCCGCGCTCGGCGTGGCGGTGCCGTCGGCTTCGAGATAGACCGTCAACGGCTCGGTTACAGGATCGGTTCGGGAAATGATGAACACTCCCGGCGCAACGAAGCACACCGGACACGGCTCGCCGGTCTTATCGGGCAAGTGCGGCGTCGTGATGCTGACCACCGGCCAGGCCGGACCTGGCCCCACTCGAATCGTTACTCTCGCGACCAGCGAATCTCCCGCCGAGTTGGTGGCGCGCGCGTTGATGACATGCTGCCCACCGCTGACGTTTCTCCAAAAAATCGCTCCGCCTGGCACCGTCGTGCCGACGCGCTGGGCGCCGTCGAAGAATTCCACGATCCACGAATTACTGCTGCCTGGCCCGATGATTTGGGCACGTAACTCAATGATGTCGCCTGGCTGGAACTGTTGGCCGTCGCGAGGCGACAGGATGTCGAGGCGCGTCGTAACCGGATCATTGTCGTGAATGACCATTGCCACAGAGGAGTGTTCGAATTCGATCTCATACGGATCGCTTCCGGGCGGCGGCGCGATCAGATGAAAGAACACGGTCTCATCGCCCTCGTAAAAATCATCATCGATTGGATACAACCGAACGTTCACGGAACGGGCGCCCGCCGGGAAGCGAACCGTCGAGTTGTTGTTTACGCCATCGAGCCGATAATCTTCGCCCAACCGGGCTGAACCTTGCTGCGTGTTGAGAAACACCACCAGTTCGTTCGTCGCGGGTCCGGTCCGCAGTACGCGGAACTCCGCCCAGAAGATGGCGTTTTGATCGATCCGTGTTTCGGCGGCGTCTCGCTCAACCAGTTCGAGGCTGACCACTGGCGGCGCGAGCGGATCATTGTCGCGAATGACCGTCGTCGCCTGCCTGCGGTTCGGATCGACGTAGTAGCCAAACCCTTCGACGATGTCGGCGATAATCGTTTCATCCCCTTCGTAGAGCGTATCGTCGATTGGAATCGAGGACGCTGAGGCGAATTCCTGGCCGGCTTCGAACGTGACTTGGCTGGGCAATGCGCGGTAATCGACATCGGCCATGGCCGTGCCTTGGTAGAAAAGGGATACTGTCAACGGCTGGTCCAATCCTGGCCCAGTCCGCCACAGGGAAAACGAAATGCCGGCGCAATCGGCATTGGGCGGACAGAACTCGAGCACCGTGCTGACGCCACTGATGCTTACGACGGGACGATCGTTGGGGAAGTCATTGTCATGGATCACGGCCGCGGCCCGGTTCAGCCGCCAGTGAACGGTGTAGTTGGGCAATGAGTTGATGGGTGGATTGGTGGACAACGTGGCGATCACCGTCTCGTCGCCTTCCACCGCCGAATCATCCAGCGGCCTCACCAGGATCTTCAGTTTGCTCTCCCCCGGCGGCATAGTCAGGAAGTGCGACACCTCCTGGTAGTCCTGTCCGAAGGTGGCGGTGCCGGTGAATTCGACGAACAAAACGAGCGGTTCGTTCGTATTCCCAATACGCGTAATTGTGAATTCACCCGGACTTACGAGTGCGTTCGACGACGGTTCGAGCGTCTCGGGAACCGTGACCGCGATGTAAACTTCCGGCAGTGAGTTGTCCTGCGCCGGCGCGGAAGCGTTGAGGAGAATGAGAACGGCCCAAGCCAGCCAGCTTCGACCATGCAAGCTTGAGTTCATATGCGTAACGATTCTTTGCCTTGGTACCCTGATTGGAAATACTGGCTCCACCTCGCATCGCTGGCAACAGGTTTTTCGTTCCAGGCCGAAGCCGTGGGCGCATATCCAAAGCGCTGGTTGTTTCAGATGAACAGCGCATTGAGATGGCGCTCCTAACGGAGCTTCATTCTACTCTGCTGGCTTACTATAAATATTGCGCCCCGCTGGGGCTGGTAGAAGAGTTGCGATGTTCCGACTTGCCCCAGGGATGGCCGCCGCTTACTCTGCGCCATCACCTGCAAATGATTCGCATCAGTCAAACCAACACGCATAACCAAAGGCAGCTCAATGAAAAGAACCATTCTGTTCAGCGCAATGACCTTGGCGGCGGGGTCGCTCATCGCGGCGGGCTCCAGTCCCAAGGATGACATCACGGCGGCGGCGAAGAAGCTTGGCGAGAAGCCGAACTACAGTTGGAAGACAACGGTGGCGGTCCCGGCCGACGCCCAGTTTCGACCCGGCCCCACGGAAGGCAAAACGGAGAAAGATGGTTACACCCATGTCGCGATGACTTTTGGGGACAACACCACTCAGGCAGTTTTGAAGGGGGACAAGGCTGCGGTCACCGACCGCGATGGCGAGTGGCAATCGGCGACCGACCTGGAAAGTGCCGAAGGGCGCGGACGATTCCTTGGCCGGATGGCGCGCAACATCAAGACGCCCGCGGTTCAGGCCGCTGATCTTGCTGCCGGAGCCAAGGATCTCAAAAAGGACGGCGACATCTATTCCGGCGATCTGACCGAAGATGTTGCGAAAGCATTCCTCCGGTTCGGGCGGGGCGGCGACGGCCCGACCGTCAGCAATGCCAAAGGCTCGGTGAAGTTCTGGCTCAAAGACGGCGCGCTGGCGAAGTACGAATACAAGCTCAAAGGGACTATAAGCTTCGACGGCAACGACCGGGACGTGGAACGGACTACAACCGTTGAAATCAAAGATGTCGGCAGCACCAAAGTGAACGTGCCTGAAGAGGCGAAGAAGAAGCTGTCTTGAGATCGCAGGATCGCCCGCTATGAAGGGTTACGGAGGTGAACAGATGGATGGTGTCGTTTTGGAACCGCAGAGTCGCAGAGGACACGGAGGTCATATTTTCCGCGTCCTTCGCGGCTGGATAGTCCGTGCTTCGATGTATTGCCGCACTTCCTCGACATCAAAGAAAACAAAATGCCCCACCTTGTGAAATGGTATCAGGCGCCTTTTCTGCATCCCAAACCCATCGGAGCGATGGACGGCATCGCTCCTCAAATAATTGTTCGAGCAAGCCATTGACGTCAGTCCAACGAGACTGGCTTTCGATGAGATTCTTTCGATGTGTACTATTCATTGCCTCTGCGTCTCTGCGGTTCCAATTTGCGTTCATGGCGTGATGACTTTGCGGGTGGTGGCTACTTCCTGAAGGATTGATTGGAGCGAGCGAAGGGATTCGAACCCTCGACATTCACGTTGGCAACGTGACGCTCTACCAGACTGAGCTACGCTCGCTTCCGAACAGGATCGGAACTTACGAAAAGCGGTCTGAATTGCAAGCCCCGTTTCTCAGTTTTTG
>Ga0137465_1000733_pt1 | contig 11084 bp, 12 predicted proteins | sample EasRivERMGT828_2_FD_104906 | JGI IMG/M metagenome (GOLD analysis project Ga0137465, IMG submission 104906) | Soil microbial communities from meander-bound floodplain in the East River, Colorado, USA - East River MetaG ERMGT828_2 | ecosystem: Environmental > Terrestrial > Soil > Floodplain ... | reverse complement strand
GCAACGGTGGCCGCATACGACACCACAGCGACGTCGACGGCAAAATGGGCGGGGGCCGCTGTCGGCGTCGCTGTGGTGTCGTATGCGGCCACCGTTGCGACCACGTGGGTGCGGTACGGGCGGTCCGCGGCGCCCGCCGCCGGCGGGCGCGATGCGCTGCTCGATCGATTCATGCCGACGTACGAAGTGATCGTCAGCCACCAGGTGCACGTCGCCGCGCCGCCGGACATCACGCTCGGCGCCGCGAAAGATCACGATCTGTTCGGGTCGGCCGTCACTCGGGGCGTCGTCAGAACCCGCGAGCTGGTCATGCGGGTTCGTCCGGATGACCGCGTGCGACCACGGACGCTGCTGGCGTTAATGAAATCGCTAGGCTGGGGCGTGCTAGCCGACGTACCGGGGCGCGAAGTCGTCTTCGGCGCCATCACACAACCATGGAAGGGTGACGTCACATTCGACGCGGTGCCGCCGGCCGATTTCGCGGCGTTCGCCAAACCCGGTTACGTGAAGATCGTGTGGAACCTGCGCGTCGAGCCGACCGCAGGCGGCTCGATTCTAGGCTTGGAAACGCGCGTCGCGACAACGGATCCGATCTCGCGCGAGAAATTCCGGCGCTACTGGGCATTCGTCGCCCCCGGAAGCGTCCTGATCCGGCTGGTCTCTTTCGGCCCCATCAAGCGTGAGGCGGAGCGCCGTGCGCGCCTGGTTGCCCGATGACCCTTCCATTCACCGATGAACAGTTCTTTGGCGTGTTCGCGGCGTATAACTCGCTGCTCTGGCCTGCCGCGCTGGTGCTCTGGGTGGCAACCGCCGTGGTGTGCATCGCCTGGCTACGCGGCCGCGCAAGCCGCTCGTCACTCGTCCCCGGGCTCCTCGCGGTCCATTGGATATGGGTGGGCTTGGCGTACCACGCCGCCTTCTTTACGAGAATCAATCCAGCGGCCTGGTGGTTCAGCGGACTGTTCGTGGTCGAGGCCGGGATGCTGGCCTGGTATGGCCTCGTCCGGGGTCGCATTCGATTTACAGAGCGGGCGTCGTCCATGCGATACGTCGCGTCAGTGATGCTGATTGCGTACGCGCTTGCCTATCCGGTCATCGCACAGGCCGAAGGCCACGCGTACCCGCAGGTGCCAACCTTCGGCGTTCCGTGTCCAAGCACCATCTTGACGATCGGTTTCCTGCTCGCCGCCGATCCGCCTCTCCCGCGGCTCGTTGCCGTTGTTCCGATTCTGTGGGCTCTGATCGGTGGCTCCGGGGCGTTTCTCTTTGGCGTGCGGGCCGATTTCATGCTGCTTGTCGCCGGTGTGGCGCTGATTGGCGATGTGTTGCGGCCCACTGCCCGCCGCGGGTTGGTCGGACGCGTAGCGACGGGCTCAGGGACGATCGATGCGGCCCCGCGCCAGGCGCACCGATCCGCATGAGGGGAGAACCCATATGCCTCGAATACTGATTGTCTTCGTCGCGCTCGTCCTCGGCATCCACGGACTTATCCATCTGCTGGGTGCCACCGTCTATCTGAAGCTTGGCGACGTGCAGGGGCTCGCCTACAAGACCACCGTCCTCGGCGGCCGCGTCGATCTCGGCGCAGGTGGGATTCGGGTTTTCGGAGCACTGTGGATCCTGCCGGCACTCGGGTTCGTCGTCGCCGCGCTGGGCCTTCTCGAAGGGTGGAACTGGTGGAGCGTGGCGCTGCTGGCCGCCACGGTCGTCTCGACCCTGTTGACTGTACTGGACTGGAACGTGGCGTTCATGGGCGCGATCGTCGATTTCGCGATCGTGGCCGCCGTCCTGTGGTTCCGGTTGCGGGCTCCCTCGTAGTCGCGGGAGGTTGATATGAAGCGCATCCTCATCGCCTATTACTCGCGCAGCGGCAATACACGGAGAGTCGCCGCGCGTCTTGCCGCCGACCTCGGAGCCGACCTCGAGGAGATCGTCGATCCGACGTACCGTTCGGGAGTGTTCGGCTATCAGCGGAGCGGATTTCAGGCCTTCTTCCGGCGCCTTGCGCCGATTGCGCCGCCCGCACATGATCCGTGTGCGTACGATCTTGTTGTGGTTGGCACTCCAATCTGGGACATGTCGGTGTCGAGCCCGGTGCGCAGCTACTTGCGACGGCACCGATCCGCGTTGCCGACCGTCGCGTTCTTCTGCACGTGTGGGGGCCTCGGGAGTGAACGCGTGTTTGACCAGATGACGCGGGAGTGCGGCCGCGAACCGGTGGCGCGCATGGTGCTCACGGAGCGCGACCTCGCGATGTCCGCCACGCCGGTCGCCATTGCCCGGTTTGCGGTGCAGATTCGCGCCGTGCTTGCCCACGTCCCGTCCTCGGAGCCGGCGGCACGCGCCACAGCCGGCGCAGGTTGATGACAGGAGTTGTCGGATGCCATACCCCGTCACCGTGAACGTCGAAACAAGGCTCCAAAACCGGGATCGGCTCACCGGAGCCCTGCGGCCGATCCTTGCGATTCCCCACATGATCCTCGTCGGCCCCGGCACCTGGTTCCACCGGGCGAATTCGGCGGGCCTGCTTGGGTCGGCGGCGTACGTGCTGGCGATTGTGAACTGGTTTGCGATTCTCATCGCCGGTGACTCGATCAAGGGGATCCGCGACTTCCAGCTCTATTACCTTCGCTGGCGGACACGCGCCATCGCGTACCTGGCGCTGTTCGTGGATCCGTACCCGCCTTTTGGTGACGGCCCATATCCGGCTTCAATCGAGGTGATCGAGCCGGTCGGACCGCGCGATCGCGCCACCATCGCCGTGAGGCTGCTGCTCGCGGTGCCGCACTTCGTGGTCCTCTTCTTCCTCGTCTTCGGATGGTGCGTCACCACCATCGTCGCCTGGTTCTCGATTCTCTTCACGGGCAGGTATCCCGCGTCGCTGCATCCGTTCGGCGTCAGCGTGATGCGCTGGCTGCTTCGCGTCGAGGTGTACGTCCTGTTGCTGGTTGACGAATATCCTCCGTTCGCGCTCGAGTAGACCCATGGGAACCGCAAAGACGTATCAGTGATCGGGAGGGCGTTGTGATTCCATTAGTTCTCATTTCGCTCACTCTCGCGGTCCTGTACTGGTTTCCAATCCGGCGTTGGTATCGCCGTTGGGGCGCAACCGCCGCAGATCTCACGCGCAAAATACCAGGCGATGCCGGCATAGTTGATCCTACGTACTCGACGACACTTGCTGTGACGGTCGATGCGCGGCCAGAGCACATCTGGCCGTGGCTGGTGCAGATGGGATATCAGCGCGGCGGGCTTTACAGCTACGACTGGCTCGATCGGCTCTTCGGCTTTCTGGATCGTCCGAGTGCGAACTGCATCCTGCCCCAGTTTCAGCGGCTGGAGGTGGGCGACGAGATTCCGATCGGGCGCGGAGGGGGCTTTCCGGTGAAAGCCATGGAGGCGAATCGTAGCCTGGTTCTCGGAGGCGAGAGCGACGGCCAATTTGCGTGGGTCTGGCAATTCGGGTTGTACCCAATCGAGAAGGACCGGACGCGACTGGTGTCTCGCAACAGCGCGCGCGTGCAAAAAACAGTCAGCTCATGGCTGTTCATGCGCGTGCTCGAGCCAGCGGCATTCATCATGACGAGGAGAATGTTGATCGGTCTCAAGGATCGAGCGGAGGGTCTGGCTGCACGTGAACGCGCGCGATCGATCCGTGCGGCGTAAGAGGGAGGCCGAGTGTCAATTCGTGGGGGTCGCGGGATCTGAATCCGGCGACGCCTCAACTCCGCCACGACGCTCCGCGGAATCTCCCGACACCCGCAGACCTTTGTGTGGGCGAGATGCCACTTGATGCGCTGCGCCATCGTTGCGTTAGGCGGCATCGGATGGGTTACGTGCCAGCGCGCGTTCAGTGCAGCCGTCTGTCAATCATCTCCCGAGTCGGCAGCGGCCGTGCCACGCTGCAGCCGCAGTGCGTCCGGATCGTGGCTGTGCAACGTATTTGGTGATCGCCGGACGAGGTCACCGTGCGCCTATGGAACTCGTGGTCAGAATGGTGATGGGGGTGAGTGACGGGCCACGCGGGATTGACTCTGCGCCCGCAGCGTCGCGATGCGTTCCTGGAGCGGATCCGCGAGTTCCCGCGGTCGCCCTCAGCCACGCGCCCTCGTGCGCTTTGCGACGTTCGCGTCCTGCGTGACCCGTCGCTGTCGTCGATCGGTGCAATCGGCGCACCAGCCGGCATTCCGCCGGTCTGCTTCCAATCTTATTCCGTGTGATTTCCGGCGGCGCGCTCGCGCGGGATTGTCCGGATGCTTCGCGAGTTTTCCAGCGCCTTCACGCGGTGTCTTTTTGGGAATCGGCGGCTGCCCGCAACTTCCGGCACATCCGCGCTGGTATCGCTCTTGCCCCTGCGGCTCTTTGAAGTCGCGCGCAAACCTGCGCGCGCACGCGGACCGCAAGGGAGGTCGTCATGACACGCATGCGATTGGGGTTGACGGTCACAGCCGCATCGCTGGCGGCAGGCGCCGTCGGGTGTGCGCTGGGCGTCTTGTTCGCGCCGGCATCGGGAACCGAAGTGAGGCGCCGGCTGGCGTGGCGTGCGGAGCGCGAGTACCGCTCCATCGGACGTACCTGCGAGCGGATGTTCGAGCGTGCCGCTGAGCGTGCCCGGCACGAACTGCAAGCGAGGACGGAGCGGGTATTCGAGAAGGTCGGCAAGGGGTGCATGGGCTGACACCACCCCGGCGCTCGGTTCGTGAGAGGGAGGACCATATGCGCAACAAGATCATTGTCGGATCGACCATCGCACTCGCGTTGGTCGCCGCGCTGACGGTGAAAGCCGCGTCGGCGCAAACCTATCCCGAGGACAAACGCGTGTTCTTCACGTTCAGCGGACCTGTTGCCGTTCCGGGCGTGACGCTGCCGGCCGGCAAGTATCTGTTTCGAGTGACGGGCAGCATCGCCACGGGCGAACGGAACGTCATCCAGGTGTTGAGCGACAACGGGCAGACGTCGTACGCGCAGTTCTTCGGCATTGCCGCGCTGCGGACGGATTACGCCTCCAAGCCCGAGATCAGGTTCATGGAAACGGCCGAGGGCATGCCGGCCGCCGTAAAGACCTGGTGGTATCCGGGTGCCAAGGGCGGGTACGAATTCGTCTACCCGAAGGAGCAGGCGCGGTTGCTCGCCAAGGGTACAGGGCGACCGGTACTGACGGTGCGCCCCGAAAAACCGTCCGAAGTCGAGCGCATCACGCCGGCCGGGGCTGAGACTCCGGTGCGCGCCGAAGTCGCGGCGATGCCGGAAGGTGTCATCGCGGTCGGGGAAGTCGCTCCACCGGCCATGCCCGTGATCGAGCCGACGCTCGAAGCGCGCGCGGATCTGCCGGCGACCGCGAGCGCGACGCCTCTGATCGCCCTGGCGGCAGTGGGGCTGCTGTTCGGAGCGGCGTTCGTCAGAGGCGCGCGGATAGCTCTGGGCTGACGGGGAGTCATTCGCCCGGGCAACCACGAGCGCCTGCCTGACGGCAGGCGCTCGTCACAGGAGGGACCTCAAATGGAGCCGCGCCGGCTCATGACGACCGTGGCTCTCGTTGGCGTACTGGGTGTCGTGCCGACGAGCCAGACGGCATCGCCAGTTCCGCCTGGAGGAGAGCCGCCCGTCTTCTCAGCGCAATCGGAGCTCGTCGTGCTCCAGGTGATGGTCGAGGATCGGACGCACGCCTACGTCACCAACCTGTCCGCCGATGCGTTCACGGTGCGCGAAGACGGCGTGCCTCAGATCATCGAATTCTTCAACCGGCTGGATGCCCCGGTCACCGTCGGTCTCCTCATCGATGGCAGCGGCAGCATGGCATCTGTCCGCAACCTCGTGGCGGCCGCGGCAGGGACGTTCGTGGCGACGAGCAATCCCGAGGACGAAGCGTTCGCGCTCACGTTCAATGAGTACGTCCGTCCGGCGCTTCCAGAAACCGAACCCTTCACGAGCGACGGGGCGACGCTTCGTGCAGCGCTGCTCGAGGCACTTTTCGCGCGCGGCCGCACCGCGCTGTATGACGCCATCGTGAACGGCCTCCAGTACGGGACACGAGGCATGCACGAACGCCGGGTGCTTGTTGTCATCAGCGATGGCGGGGACAACGCAAGCGCGGCGACATTCGACGAGGTGCTCAGGCAGACGGAGATCTCCAACACCGTGATCTACACGATTGCGCTGGTAGATTCGCTCGACCGCGACGCCAAACCCGGGCGTCTCAGGCGGCTGGCGGACGCCAGCGGCGGCGAGGCGTTCGAGCCGCATGACATCACCGGCATTCCCTCCGTCCTGCAGCACATCGCGCGCGACATCCGCAACATGTACACGATTGGCTACGCCCCTTCGCGCGGCGGTGGCGCCGGGCTGCGCCGGATCCGGGTGACCGTCGAGGCGCCGAATCAGGCCACGCTTCGCGTCCGTACGCGGCAGGGATACCTGGTGGAGAAGAAGAGGTAGGCATGGGTCGCCGATTTCTCCGGTTCATGCTTCGATGGCTCGAGCGGGCGCTCTTCATCGGCGCGGTGACATGCGCCACGTGGCTCTACGTGACGTGGAAAGACGCGACGTTCTACCAGCTCTACGCGAAAAACGAAATGGATCGCGTCACCGCTCGCGAGCTTCCGGCCGACGCCTGGCGTCCATCGATCGTGCAGCCGGCGAACCGACGGGATTCGCTCATCGGCGTGTTGTCGATTCCCAGCGTCGATATGTCCGTCGCGATTGTCGAGGGCGACGATGACCAGGCGCTCCGCATCGCGGCCGGCCACCTTCCGGACACGCCGTTGCCCTGGGAGAAGGGCAATTCGGCTTTTGCGGGACACCGCGACAGCTTCTTCGCCCCTCTCGCGCAGGTTCGCGGCGGCGATGAGATATCGCTCACGACGCGCCGTGGCATTCTGCACTATCGCGTCGTCGTCATGACCATCGTCAGCCCGGACGATCTGTCCGTGCTGGGAACGTCGAACGACGCCGATCTCACGCTTATCACCTGCTACCCGTTTGGCTATCTGGGCCCCGCTCCGCAGCGTTTCGTCGTGCAGGCGGAACGTATCGCAGGTCCGTGAAAGATTCCCCGGCCTCGCGCGATCTTCCGCGGCAGCACCATTCCAGCGGCTTTCAGGTCCGCGCTTCCGGAACGTCCATGCGCTTTCCGCGCGCGCGCCGTGGGCACGCTGGTTGCGTCACACGAAGCGAAGCTGGGCACATCAGATGTCGGACCCGATGAATTGGCAAATCGCCGGTCGACTCGAAGAGGCGGCGCACCTGCTGCACGAGCACGACACCGATCCGTTTCGCGTGCGCGCTTACATGCATGCGGCGGCGTCGGTACGGGGGTGGCCCGAGTCGTTGGCGCGGATCTACCGCGACGGCGGTATTGAGGCGCTCGAGGAGCTGCCCGCCGTCGGCCCGAGCATTGCGCGCGCGATCCGGGAGCTGATCACGAGGGGACGGCTGCCGATGCTCGATCGCTTGCGCGCCGCATCCGATGCGGCGACTGTCCTGGCGTCGGTTCCTGGCATCGGTCGTGAACTTGCCCGACGCCTGCACGACGAGCTCGGCATCGCGACACTCGAGGATCTCGAAACGGCGGCGCATGACGGGCGCCTGGCGGGCATCGCCGGATTCGGCGAAAAGCGGCTCACCGGGATCCGGGATTCATTGGCGCAGCGCCTCGGGCGGCTGGCGCCGTCGACAGTGTCGACCGGAAAAGCACCTTCCGTCGCAGAACTACTGGACGTAGACAGCGAGTACCGCGAGAAAGCCGCCGCTGGCGCACTGCCGCAGATCGCGCCGCGTCGTTTCAACCCCGCGGGCAAGGCGTGGTTGCCGGTGCTGCACACGCAGCGAGCGGCACGCCGGTACACCGCGTTGTACTCGAACACGGCACACGCGCATCGTTTGCAGAAGACGCACGACTGGGTTGTTCTGTCTTGCGGCGATGGAGCCGACCGGCAACAGTTCACGGTGATCACGGCGGCGTACGGCCCGCTGCGGGGTCAGCGCGTCGTCGCTGGCCGCGAGCACGAATGTGTTGCCGTCGCGGCACGCACGGCGGCGTAATCGATTGCGCCGTTCTCTCGTGGCTGGTGGGGTGAGTGGTGGCTGACTCCGAATTCGCTGTCGTCCTAACGGGAGGTGGCGCCAGGGCGGCGTACCAGGTTGGTTTCCTGCGGCACCTTGCTTCACGGTACCCCAATTTCGCGCCCGGGATCCTGACTGGCGTGTCGGCCGGTGGCATCCTCGCCGCAGATCTGGCGGCACGCAAAGGACCCTTCGCCGATGCCGTGGAGGATCTGTCGGTTCTCTGGCGCGGGCTGACGACGTCGGACGTCTTCCGCGTCGATCCGGCGAATCTGTCGTCGCGCGTCGCGCGCTGGGGGCTGCGTCTCGTGTCCGGCGGTGCACCACGAACGCCGCGCGCGCGAAGCCTTGTCGACACAGCGCCGCTGCGGGAGTTGCTCGGACGCACTCTGGAGATCGCACCCGACGGCGCGATCCCCGGGCTCGCGAGGAACCTTGCGTCGGGCGCAGTCGACGCGTTTGCGCTGACCGCGTCGAGTTATACAACCGGACAATCGGTCACGTGGGTGCAGCGCCGTGAGGGGTGTGGCCTGCTGACGTGGGAGCGCCCGCGGCGTCGAAGCATCACCGGATGCGTCAGCGTCGACCACGTCATGGCGTCATCGGCGCTGCCGTTCTTCTTTCCTGCCGTCCAGATCGACGGTTCCTGGTACGGCGACGGCGGCATCCGGCTGACGGCGCCGCTTGCGCCGGCGGTCCACCTCGGCGCCCGAAAAATCATTGCCGTCTCCACGCGTTATCCCCGATTTGAGTCGGAGGCGGGATTGCCCGTGGCGAACGGGTATCCGCCGCCGGCCCAGGTTGCCGGCTTGCTCCTGAACGCGATCTTTCTCGACTTGCTCGATGCGGATGCGCTTCGGTTGGAGCAGATCAATGGGCTCGTCGATCGCCGTCCCACCGGGTCGCATGATGGTTTCAGACATATCGATCTCCTGATCCTGCGGCCCTCCCAGGATCTTGGACGCCTCGCCAACCAGTTCGAAGTCGATTTGCCCCGCGGCTTCAGATTCTTGTTACGTGGCCTCGGCAGCCGCGAGACGCGGTCCAACGACATGCTCAGCCTGCTGATGTTCCAGCAGGACTACATTGCGCGCCTCATCGCGCTGGGCGAAGCCGACGCGCGCTCGCGAGCCGCGGAGATCGAGACGTTCATGGCGGATGACCGGTTGGCCGTCGGCGTGGCCTCCTGACACGGTCAGTTGAAAGGGTTGTATGAGTCACAAGCATTTGCTGTTTCGCTCGGAAGCACGCGAGAAGATTCTCAAGGGCGCCACGGCCATCGCCGACGTCATCCGCGTCACGCTGGGGCCGAAGTCGAAGTGCGTGCTCATCGAGAAGCGCTGGGGCAAGCCGATTGTCTGCAACGACGGCGTCACCATCGCCAAGGAGTTCGAGCTGAAGGATCCTGACGAGAACCTCGGCGCCCATATGATTCGCGGCGCGGCCGAGCGCACCGGCGACGCAGTCGGTGACGGTACGACTACTTCCACGATTCTGGCGCATGCGATCGTCGCCGAGGGCGTTCGCAACATTGCGGCCGGCGCGAGCGCGATCGATCTGAAGCGCGGGCTCGACCGCGCGCTGCACATGACGGTTGACGAACTTCGGCGACTCTCGCGTCCCGTCCAGAGTGCGCTCGAGAAGACACAGGTGGCCACGATTGCCGCACACAACGACGCATCCATCGGTGAGCTCGTCGCACAGGCGATTGAGAAGGTCGGCGCCGAGGGGGCGGTGACCGTCGAGGAAGCCAAGGGGACCGATACGACCATGGAGGTCGTTGAGGGCTTGCAGTTCGATCGTGGGTACCTCTCTCCATATTTCGTCACCGATCCGGAAAAGATGCAGGCGGTGCTCGAAGATGCGCACGTGCTGCTCTGCGACAAGAAGATCAGCACCCTCAAGGACCTGCTGCCGCTGCTGGAACAGGTGGCGAAGGAAGCGAGTTCACTACTCGTCGTGGCCGAGGACGTCGACGGTGAAGCGCTGGCTACGCTGGTCGTGAACCGGCTGCGCGGCGCGCTGGCCACTGTGGCCGTGAAGGCGCCGGGATTCGGCGATCGCCGAAAGGCGGTTCTCGAGGACATGGCGATCCTCACGGGCGGCCAGCTCATCGCGGAAGAGCTCGGGCTGCGGATGGAGAATGTCACCCTCGCGCACCTTGGCCGCGCCAAGCGCGTCGTCGTCGATCGCGAGCACACGACGATCGTCGGTGGCGCCGGCGGGCGGCCGGCGATCGATGGACGATGCCAGGAGCTGCGGCGACAGATCTCCGACAGCACGTCGGATTACGACAAAGAGAAGCTCGAGGAGCGGCTGGCCAAGCTTGTGGGCGGCGTCGCGGTCATCCGGGTCGGCGCGCCATCGGAGGCTGAGATGAAGAGCCGCCGCGAGGCGTTTGACGACGCGATCCACGCGACGAGGGCGGCCGTCGCGGAGGGTATCGTGCCGGGTGCCGGGCTCGCATTGCTGCGCGCGATCCCTGCGGTAGAAGCCGAGGCGGCCCGCGCGCAGGGAGACGAGCGCGCCGGTATGTTGATTCTCCGGCGTGCACTCGAGACGCCGACCCGTCAGATCGCCGAGAACTCGGGCGTCGACAGCGGTGTCGTGGTGGAAAGGATGCGCAACGGCAGCGGCTCGTCGGGATTCGATGCGGCCAAGAGTGAGTACGTCGACCTCGTGGCGGCGGGCATCCTTGACCCGACAAAGGTCGTGCGACTGGCGCTCGAGAACGCCGTCTCTGTGGCCAGCACGCTGCTGCTGACCGAGGCGACCATGACCGAGGTGCGCGAGCCAAAGACGGAGCAGCCCGGCGTCAACGCCGACGGAATGTAGATGCGAAAGATCGGGGCGCAGGCAATTCCAGTTGAACGGTGCCCGGTCGCAGCGAGGAACGGACGCGCACATCAAGCTCTTGGCTCCAGCAATCCCTCCGCTGATTCGTCCGGCGGCATGACGACAATCTGGTCGTCCACGCGCGTGATCCCCGGCGCGCTCCCGGCCGCGCGTTCAGCCGATTCGCG
>Ga0137465_1000731_pt1 | contig 11118 bp, 10 predicted proteins | sample EasRivERMGT828_2_FD_104906 | JGI IMG/M metagenome (GOLD analysis project Ga0137465, IMG submission 104906) | Soil microbial communities from meander-bound floodplain in the East River, Colorado, USA - East River MetaG ERMGT828_2 | ecosystem: Environmental > Terrestrial > Soil > Floodplain ... | reverse complement strand
TGGAAAGAACAGGGCAATGCCGATGCCCTCGGCGTAGCTCGTCAATACCGTGAGCACGATCAGAAAGAGAATCTGGTTCCCTGTCTGGCTTTGAAACAGGCGGAAGTAGCGCAGAAATGCGCCGGGAACCCTCAGTAGCGACTCGATCATGTGCCAGCTACCGCAACACGGGCAGCTGATGCCTTGGATGGTTATAAGGTGTGGGAGTATAAACGGGCTCTTGCGGATTCCATCTGATTAAACTGTGGGTGCCAGATGACAGCGCTGCGTTGATGTGGGCCTTGCGTGGCGGCATGTCTTGTTTCCTACGGAACTAGAGGTACGAGCTTTTCGCCAAGGTATTCAATACGCTATCCTGACCGACAAAGGTTCAGAGGCTTGCTGACACGAATGGGGCCTAAGAAAATCGTTTCAACGCTGCTTCCATCCCGGCTAAGGGTGGCGCTCCATCGTTTGCGCGCTCGGCTATTTGATATTCACGCCACAAAATCATATTCCCAGGAAGGCGAGGATATGATCCTGCAACGGATATTCGCCGGCAAGGAGCGTGGATTCTACGTGGACGTCGGCGCTCATCATCCTCGCCGGTTTTCAAATACGTATTTCTTCTATCGGAAGGGCTGGAGCGGCATCAACATCGAGCCCAGTCCGGAAGCTGTCCGCGCTTTTCAGTCGGATCGGGAAAGGGATACGAATCTGCAGTGCGGGATATCGGATCGCGCCGGAAAGCTCACGTACTATTCTTTCGACGAACCGGCGCTCAATACGTTCGATCAGGCGCTGGCCCAGTCCCGGGTCGCATCCACGCCGTACAAGCTGGTCGGGACCACCACCATACCGGTGGAGCGTCTGGAAAGCATCCTGAGAAAACATGTGCCCGCCGATTGCCCGATCGATTTCCTGTCGATCGATGCGGAAGGACTGGATTTTCCGGTACTGCAGTCGAATGACTGGAGCCGGTACAGGCCAAGGTGCGTGCTGGTGGAGGCGCTGGGTGCCTCGCTCGAGCGGGCCCTGCAGGGTGAGCTATGTCGTTTCATGAAGAGCCAGGGCTACGAGCTGATTGCCAAGACGTTCAACACGCTCATATTCAGTGACAAGCATGTCGCTCCCGATCGAGAGGCGGAGTTACCATGAAAGCGTTAGCGCGCCGACTCATGCCGGTCTTGGATGTTCTCCTGGTGCTCTTTGTCTATCCTTGCGCATTGTTGCTGAAAATTGTCCGCAGAGCGGGTGTTCAGCGGATGACCTTCTGCAAGGCGGCGCTTCTGAGGATTGGAGTCTTCCCAATCAGAGATCATTACTACGAACCGCAATTCGACCTGAGAAAAACAAGATATCCCCTCTCTCAGGAAAGATCCCTTCCGGGAATACACTGGAATGCCGAGGAGCAGTTGAGAATCCTCGGGACCTTCAATTTTGCCAGAGAGCTCGAAGATGTATCGCACGACAAGCCTGATGGCCATGATTTCTACATGAACAACGACACGTTCAAATCGGGAGACGCTGAATACTGGTATCAGCTGGTCCGGCTGAAAAGGCCCAAAAGGATCTTTGAAGTCGGAAGCGGGAACTCCACCCTCATGGCCGTCAGGGCTATTCGCAAGAACCATCAGGAAGATTCCGAGTACAGGTGCAAGCATGTCTGCATCGAGCCTTATGAAATGCCCTGGCTTGACGAATTGCCCATATCTGTCATCCGGAAGAAAGTGGAGGAGGTCGAAGTCAGTTTCTTTTCAGAACTCGAAGAGAATGACATTTTGTTCATTGATTCGTCTCACGTCATTAGGCCGCAAGGCGATGTGCTGTTCGAATATCTCGAGCTTCTGCCGACCCTCAAGAAGGGTGTGATTGTTCACGTACACGACATATTCTCGCCCAGGAATTACCCGGCGCAGTGGTTGGTGGACGACGTGAAATTGTGGAATGAGCAGTATCTGGTCGAGGCTTTCTTGTCGCACAACAGCAGCTGGAAAATCATTGGAGCCCTGAATTACCTGCATCACAATCATTTCGACAAGCTGCGATCCGTCGCGCCATTCCTGACGCCGGATAGGGAGCCCGGCTCTTTATATCTTCAAAGAGTGGCCTGACAAGGCACTCTGCCGGATTTGCCGGATGCACTAGACCAATGGCAACCGCACCCATTGCCTTGTTCGTCTACAACCGTCCGGAGCATACGCGGCGAACGGTCGAGGCTCTTCGAAGAAATGATCTGGCGGCGGATAGCGACCTGTTCATTTTTTCGGACGTAGCCAGGAATGTCGAAGCTGCTGCGTCAGTCCGGGCGGTTCGGGACTACATTGGACGTATTGAAGGTTTCAGATCGGTCCGCACCGTTGCGCGCGAAACGAACTTCGGCTTGGCCAGTTCCATCATTGATGGCGTGACCGAAGTCTGCCGTGAATACGGCCGAGTGATCGTGCTGGAAGATGATCTGGTCACGTCCGCCCACTTTCTGCGGTTCATGAATGAGGCGCTCGATACCTATAAGAACGACGAGGGCGTGGCAAGCATTCACGGGTACTGGTATCCGGTGGATGCGCCGGTGCCGGAAACGTTTTTCCTGCGCGTCGCGTCGTCCTGGGGGTGGGCAACGTGGTCGCGCGCCTGGAAATTGTTCGAGCGTGACGGCGAGAAATTGCTGGCCGAGCTGCGCCGCCGGAAGCAGACGAAGACGTTCGATCTCGGGGGCGCAATCGACTACACCCGGATGCTGGAGGATCAGATCGCCGGGAAAAATGACTCGTGGGCGATCAGATGGGATGCGTCTGTTTTTCTTGCCGACAAGGTGTCGTTATATTCGCGCGCCAGCCTGGTCCGAAACATCGGTTTTGACGGCTCTGGCAGGCACAGTCCGGTATCAAATGCATATGACGCCGAGCTTGCTGCAGCCCCTGTACTGGTCAAGCACCTGGAACCAAAGGAATGCGTTGAAGCGCGGGAAGCGCTGATTCGTTATTACCGCAGCGGGAAGCGCAACCTTTTGATCCGTGTATTGGGACGGCTCCTCCGCATGATGGGTTTCTAAGTCGAATGTCCCTGCTTCGCTTCCCCGGCGCAAACTCCAACCAGTCTTCTCAGTGAGTTCATTTGTCCGGTCTGGTCCGAAACGACGGCAATACCGGCGGCAGAAAGACGTGCATAGAGATCCTCATTCCGTACCAGCCGTGTAATTGCCGATGCCAGGGCACCTTCGTTCCCGGGAGGAACGACAACGCCTCCGCCGGACTGGCGGGTAAACTCCGGAGTGCCTGAACCCGGCAGGTCGGTTGAGATTACCGGCACGCCGTGCGCCATGGCCTCGAGTTGAACGACACCGAACATCTCGGCCCGGGTGGTTGAAGGCAGGCAAAAGATATCGGCATCGGTCAGAAATTGCTCACGGATCTCTTCCGATACGGCGCCGTGCAACGTCACCCTTGACGTCAAGCCGAGCTTGTCCACGATGGATTGCAGGTCACGTTGCAACGGCCCTTCACCCAGGATGTCCAAACGGCACTCGATATCAATGAGCATCAGAGAACGGATGAGAACGTCGAAGCCCTTGTAGGCAACCAGGCGCCCGATCGCAAGAAGCCTGGCCGGGACGCGAGCTGCTCGCCGCGGTGTGCCCAGACGGCGACGGGCGGTCTCCGCCAATGCCGTCGATACCGGGTAGGCAATGACATGTGACTTGCCCTGCAGGAACCTGGCATGACGACTGGCGTTGATATGCGCGGACGTCGCTCCAACCACGGCATTGGAGCGATGAATCAACATGAGTTCCAGCGGCGACAGGAGCAGGCCGTAAAGGCCTTTCCCGACGATATCGGCATGCCAGTACAAGATGACCCGGCCGCGATATCCCGACAAAAGAATACAGAGTGCCGCGAATGGATTCGGCAAATGAACGATCACCGACTCATAGTCGCGCATGACTTTTCGGAATCGTAAAAAATACTTCATCGAAACCGGCGCCCGCTTCAATACAATAAGGCCGCGGATTCGATAGACGGGGGATGTAACGCCGGAATTCTCGATATAGTCGGTCCGTTCGCTCGAGCCAAATGCAATGGCTCCGTTCTCTACGCCGAGCAAGCCGAGACCCTGCATCAGGTTGTACGAAACCGTCTCCACGCCTCCCCAGTCGGGTGGGAAAAACTTGCAGAGTTGCAGAATTCCCATTTTCTCTCAGGGGGTCCTGGAGCGGTTTTGCAATAGTGCTTGGTAAACTGCCAGGGTCTCCACACCCAGACGTTCCAGGTGAAAATGCCTGACGGCTGCCATCCGCGCATTGCGGCCCAGGCGTTCGCGGACCTGGGGATTCATTGCAAGCGTCACGATTGCATCGGAAAGATCGTCGACATTGCCCGGACGAATGGCCATTGCATCGTCGCCCTTGCAAAACAGTTCGGCAGCCCCCCCGGCATCGCTTATGACGGTCGCGCGTCCACAAGCCATGGATTCCACGATTGTGAGCCCAAACGGCTCGGGTCTCGTGCTTGCGTGTACCACGACGTCAAGCGCCCGGTATATGGGTGCGGTGTCGCTTTGAAATGAAATGAACGAGACACGGTCCTTCAATCCCAATCGTTGCGAGAGATCCCTTAGTTCTTCCGCACTGAACTGAGAACCCTCTGTTTCGTAAATGGGTCCCCCCACGATGTAAAAATGAATGCCGATCCCCGGGTGCATTGTGAGCGTGCGAGCGGCTGCCTGAAGAAATACATCCTGCCCCTTCCATCGCGCATACGTGGCGACGAGGCCGACGCGGCATGCGAGCGGCTGATTCGACGAGCGTGCGGCGAGCGCGTCCAGGTCCGCCAAGGGCCCCCCGTGCGGCGAAAACCGTTCTGTATCTATGGCGTTGTACACTGTCGCTACGTCCATGCCCGGCAACATGTCCAGGCAGTCTTCGGTGACAGCGCGAGAGATGGCTATTGCCGACACCCGCGAATTGCGGATTGTTCTCAGAATCCGCCCGATCATCGGACGTTGTGAAAGAAGATCATGAATGTGCCATATGGTAGGAAAGGGCGAAACGCATCCCATGCCCGAAAGGACGTGAAATTTGATTCCGTTGGAATGAACAATATCGGGCCGCAAATGACCAAGGATACGGCGCAGCCGAACGAGGTACCTTATGGAGGCAGCGCCTGCGCACGCCACCCGTCGTGCGAAGGCCGTCCTTGCAGCTAGCCCGCGCGAAGACGTCCGGGCCGTGCCAAAGGCGCCGAAAGACCGGACTCCTGCCGGCAGCTCGAGAACCTCACAAACAGCGCCGGCGGCCGAAGCCTCTTCCAGCAACGGGCCATCGGCACCTACAATGAGCCTCAGATCCAGTGTCGGATCGGCTGATCGAAGGGAACGAATCAAATTGATGAGAACTCGTTCGGCTCCACCGATGGTTCCAACCGGATTGAGAAAAACGACTCTCATATACTCTACGATTTAGATGCGTTTCGAAAGCGGCACGCTCTCGCGATTCTTTCATGTGTGGCCACATCGCACCGCGAATGATGTGACCTGATCCCAATGTCTATATCAACTCAAGCCTTGTCAAATGCCGCAAGAGGAGCAGGCATTCTGAACAAGAGTGCGAGCGATGACTTGGCAATCGCGATCGCATGCATTCTCTTGTGTTTCTTCCTCAATCCTTTTCTGGCGCTCTTTTTCCTGGCCGTGCTTGCCGTCTTCTTTCGTGTGCCTACCTCGGCGTTTTTCCTTTCGGTACCGGTATCATTCGCGCTATTTTTTTACTTCAGGGAGTATGGGGTCGACTGGTCCCTTACGTCCTCGGATGACATCCCTAACTACATCGGGCTGTATCAAGACAATTCTTTCGTCAGTTTTTGGGGCATTTTCACGAGATTTCTGGAAGTTCCCACCAGTAACGAGCCGTTGTGGCATATCTTGTGGTGGTCATTGCTGCACGTATTCGACGCCTCCGAAAAAGCATTTATCTTCCTTCACTATCTTCTCATATTCGCCGCGGCATTTTTCTCCTTCTTTGTGCTGTCCAGGAGATATTTCATCGCACTGTCACTCGTCTATTTTTTTGCCACGCCCCTTTCAATCGACTCGGTGACCTATTTATGGAGACAGCAACTGGCGTTTTCTCTTTTTCTGACTGGCATCGGTTTTTACATGGTCCAGGGAAAGCGAATTGGAAAATGGCTGATCTATCTCAGCCCTCTGATGCACTTTTCAATGATTTTCTTCGTGGCCGTTTTCGGGGCATTCGAGCTGTACAAGAAGTATGTAGGACTCGACACCAAGCTCAAATTCATTCTGATCGCGATTCTGAATTTATCTGCCATCAAGATAATCTCGCCGCTTGCAATCGGTTTTCTGATCTCACTGGGGGCGAAATTTCTCGATACGTTTTTGGAAGGATCCGGCGATGATCAAACGGGCGTGTTCCTGAGCATTTCGGTCTATTGTGTTTTTCTGTTTCTGGCGCATTTGAAACTGAAGAATGACGACGTCAACAGCCTTTTCATAATTGTTTTGTTTGCGGCATTTGGAATGGCGTTGGCGTTCCCGGGCGCGACAGGAATATATATCCGGTTTCTGATATTTGCATTCCCCTTATACGGATTGTATTTCTTCAGATGCTACTTGATGAATTTCTCTACCCGTTGGCTCCTCCAGATTCTCTTTCTGACGTTCTTTTCTGGCGCAATTAGAATGTCCAGGCCTGCTCTCAGCGACGAGGGTGTTGTGCGATTCCTCGCCTTCGGTCATGCTTTCGACCCTTTCATGGGGACTCTGAAAATGCTCATCAGCTTCGGGGCGGCTTGATGGCTTCGCTTCTGACCACGCGTCGCTTGCCTGCTGTGATTGGCGGTTCGGCCTGAAGAATGCATTGATCTGCGGTATTAGCGGGCAGGACGGGGCCTATCTGGCGAAACTCCTGCTCGACAAGGGCTATGAAGTCTGGGGCACGTCTCGCGATGCCCAGATGGCAGGGCTCCAGAACCTGCGCGTGCTTGGCGTGATGGAGAGGGTCAAGCTGGTCTCGATGGCTCCGAGCGACTTTCGAAGCGTGCTCAGCGCAATCACCCGCAGCGAACCGGCCGAGATCTATTACCTGGCTGGACAGAGTTCCGTGGGGCTGTCCTATGAGCAGCCGATCGAGGCGCTACAGAGCAATTCTCTGGGAATCTTGAATTCGCTGGAAGCAATCCGTTCTCTTGGCAAGCGGGTCAAGCTCTACCACGCCGGTACCGGGGAGTGTTTTGGCAACCTGGGACAGCAGGCCGCCAAAGAGGACACGCCTTTTCGTCCGATCAGCCCCTACGCCGTAACGAAAGCGGCGGCCCACTGGCTGGTGGCGAGCTACCGTGATGCCTACGGCTTGTTTGCCTGCAACGGAATTCTCTTCAATCATGAATCGCCTTTACGGCCGGCGCGTTTCGTCACTCAGAAGATCGTTTCGGCCGCGGGCCGTATCGCCGGCGGCTCCAGGGAAAAACTGGCTCTTGGCCGGCTGGACATTGTCCGTGATTGGGGATGGGCGCCGGAATACGTGGACGCCATGTGGCGGATGATGCAGCAGGATGAGCCGGATGATTACATCGTAGCCACGGGGGAAGCACATTCGATCGAGGAATTTGCCTCGGAAGCGTTCGCGTCGTTCGGGCTGGATTGGCGCGAACACGTGGTTTCCGATCCGGCGTTATTTCGCCCGACCGATCTGCTTGGGAATCGCGGCGATCCTGAAAAAGCCGCAGTCAAGCTCCTCTGGCGGGCGCAATGGCGGATGCGGGAAGTGGTGCGTGGAATGGTGGAGGCCATCCGGGGATGATCATGGTCTCGGCGACGCCTCTAGCGATCGAGGGCGGGTTGCGCCTGAAGGGGACGCACAAGAAATCGCGGCCCGGCAAGCCCTTGGTCACGATCGTCACCGCGACCTTCAACGATGCCGCCGATCTGCTGCGTACCGTCAGGGCAGTCCGTGAACTGACCTACAAGAACGTCGAGTGGATCATAGTGGATGGAGGGTCCAGGGACGGAACCGTCGAGGTGATTCGGCAGAACGAAAATGTGATCGACTATTGGATAAGCGAGCCGGACCGGGGGATTTACGACGCCTGGAACAAGGGGGTATCGCGTGCAAACGGGGATTGGATATCGTTTCTTGGTGCCGGGGATTGTTACCATCCGGACGCGATCGATCGTTATGTAAGCGCTATCGGTGCGCTCCCGTCGATTCCACAACTGGCGAGCTCGCTCGTGCGGCACGTCAACCGCAGCGGGAAGACTCTGCGAGTGTGGGGGAGCCGTTTTGAAGGGGAGAAATTCAGGAAATACATGACCATCAGCCATTGCGGGGCTCTGCACCACAGAAGCCTCTTTGAGAAGCACGGACTTTTCGATACCTCGTACTCGTGTGCGTCCGACTACGAGTTTTTGATGCGATGCAGGGCAGGGTTGGATGCGATATTTGTGGATGTTGTCACCACCGATATGCTGGTGGGAGGCGTCAGCAACGGTTACAAGCCCCTGTTCGAGACCTATCGCATTCAAAGGAAATACGGTGAGGGTCCTGCCGCGATGATCTGGCTTTGCGTGGCCTGCGCCAAGCGGTTCGTTCGGCCCTTGCTGCGAGGCTATTGAGGCACCGAAATGAAACGCGCAATCAAGGACGTCTTGAGAAAAATCTACATTGCTGCGGATCCACTCAATATCTTTGTATATAAACTCATGCATCCGAATTCGCGGCCGATTCCGCCCGCTATAAATCGAATGAGAGTGGGCAGTCGCGGCATAGGCCAATATATGGATGCCGGACGGAACTGCTACCGGCCTTTAAGAGCTGCAATCCAGACCTACTACCGTGACGCCGGCAAATCGCCCCGCATACTGGATTTCGGTTGCGGGGTGGGTAGAGTACTGCAGTACTTTTTTGACGAAAACGTCGAGTTATACGCTTGTGATATCGATTCCTCGGCCGTGGCTTATGTAGAAACGGCTTTCCCGGGCGTCAACACCAGCCTAAACGATTACCAGCCCGTGCTGCCCTATGCGTCGGACCAGTTCGACATCGTTTACTCCGTCTCGGTGTGGACCCACCTTCCGCCCGATCGACAAATACCCTGGCTGATGGAGGTGAAGCGCATTTTGCGACCCGGCGGTTTGGGGTTGCTTACCACGATCGGAACCTATGGTTATCGCAAGGGGACGCACCTTCAAGCCGTCACTTTTTCCTTTGAGGACCTGGTGCGAACGGGTTTTCAGTATTCCAACTACGCGGCCGAAAAAATGCCGCCGGAAACCGGTCCGTCATATGGCGTCGCCTTTCACTCCCCTCAATACATCCGCAGCGAATGGAGCAAGTATTTGCGCGTGTTGGATGTGCAGGAGGGCGTAATCGACGACCTGAACGACCTCGTCGTAGTCGAGAAAAAGTGACGGCTTGAAGGCGCGTGCTCCGGCCGGGAGGGGCCAGCGCAAAGCGGATAGTAGAGCCCTTGCTGGCGGGCTATTGAATATCCCGGCTCGCTGGATCTTTCAACGCCGAAAAAACGTCGCGTCCACCTGCAGCAGGCGCCCAGTTTTCGGGTCGAACAGGACCGGAGAAAGCGACCACAGTTCGAACCCCGCAGCTTTCACATGTTCGATCAATTCATCGAACAATCGTTGCCCTTCATATAGGGGGACCAGAGATAGCTCCAATTGGAGTCCAGTAGTTCGAGCGAGAGTTTCCTCCGCGCCCTTCAACACGCGGTCTTCGTAACCCTGGGTGTCGATCTTCAGAAAAAAGACTGAATCCTGCCTCAGATATCCTGGCGCCAAGGAATCCAGGCGATGCATCCGGACCCGTTCACTTCCGATATATCGCGATTGGGGCGCTGCACTGGCATGCGCATCGAGCATATTGAGCGCCGAACTGCTGGACGAGTTTGCCGCCACATGAATCTCGATTTCACCGTTTTCGCCGCCGACTGCGGCCTGGGGGGCCACTTCCCACAGGGGATCGTTCTTGCTCGCTTTCAGAAGCTGTTCCCGCTCCGCCGATAGCGGCTCGAAAGATACGATTCGCCCGCGATAGCCGAGCTCCCTCAGCATCTTTCCGAATTGCCCGATGTTAGCGCCGACATCGAGAACCAGATTGATTCCATGCGACTGAAGCATGGTCCTCAATTGGGCGTCGTCGGAGCCCGCAGGCTGAAAACGCCTCAGGTCATAGCCGAGCCCACGAATAGCCGATTTGACGAAGCGCCGAAGCATGGCTTCTTTCGAAAACGCCTTTCCGCGACTGAAATATTTCGCCCTACTCGAGGATGGACTTCACCGCGGCTATCACATCGCCGACGTCTTCGTCGTTCAGTTTCGCTGAAATCGGAATGCTGACCGTCGACCGCCCGACTCTCGCGGCATGGGGATAGTCCTCGGGCTTCCACCCGAATGATTTCTGGTAATAGGGATGCTCCGGAATGCTCAGGTAGTGCACTCCGACGCCGATATTGTTCGCGGTCATCGCGTTCATGAACTGATCCCGGCCAATTCCGCTGTTGTCCTTGTCAACCTGCAGGGTAAAGAGATGATAAGCATGTTTCGTGTTCGGGTCGGGAATCGCCGGCAAACCCACCGGAAGATTCGCGAATTCACGCATGTACCGGTTCCAGATTTCCTCGCGGCGCTTCCAGTACTTCTCCACTCTCTTTAGCTGATGAATGCCGATTCCAGCCTGCAAATCCATCATGTTGTATTTGTATCCGCACTCGACCACTTGATAGTGCTTATACCCGTCATCGCCGAAGCGCTTCCATGCGTCCTTCGTCATTCCGTGAAGGGCCAGAGTTTTGATGCGTGATGCATCCTTCTCCTCGCGAGTCAGCACCATTCCGCCTTCGCCGGTCGCCACATTCTTCGTGACATAGAAGCTGAAGCAGCCGAAGGCGCCGAAGGTTCCCGCCTTCACTCCCTTGTATTCGGTTTCGATCGCATGCGCGCAATCCTCGATCATTTTCAGCCTGTGCCTGGCGGCAATGGCCCCCAGTGAATCCATGTCACAGGGCCGGCCGGCAAAATGAACTGGCACGATCGCCTTCGTTCTCGGGGAAATCTTCTTCACAACTTCCTTGGGATCGATGTTGAGCGTCAGCGGATCGATGTCGGCCAGGACAG
>Ga0137465_1000730_pt1 | contig 11120 bp, 9 predicted proteins | sample EasRivERMGT828_2_FD_104906 | JGI IMG/M metagenome (GOLD analysis project Ga0137465, IMG submission 104906) | Soil microbial communities from meander-bound floodplain in the East River, Colorado, USA - East River MetaG ERMGT828_2 | ecosystem: Environmental > Terrestrial > Soil > Floodplain ... | reverse complement strand
GTTGCCGTGCGGCTGCATGATCGGCAACGCTTCCGCGCCCTCGTAGGTCTTCTTCCAAGCGTCGAACGAATCCGTCTGCAGACTCAGTGCGAACGCCTGCATCCCTTCTACCTGGGCGGCGATGATCTTGCCAGCCTTGGCGAGGTCGGACACGAAGGTCTTGCGAGCATCTTCGTCGGTCGTCCTGACGACGGCCTCCAGAGTGTCGATGTGACGCTGGACGGCAGCGAAATCAACGGTCTCTGCGCCGTTGATTCGGAAGGTCGTGGCTGCTGGGGCTGGGGCCGGAGCCGCAGGCGGTGCAGCCGGAGCCGTCGATCCCGCTGTGGTTGGAGCAGGTGTCGTTGTCACGTTGCTCTGTCCCGGTGTCGTGGACATCTGACCAGACCCAAAGACGTTGATGGTTGTCGCCGGTGGGCGATCTTCGACCGAAGCACCCGCTGTTCCGTTCTGTCCAGACATTTGCTCTCCTTGTGGAATCATGCTGAAGTAGCTGACTTCCTTCTGCTTGCCGTGGAGACCTTCCACTGCAGGCATATCGACATAAGCGACACCGAAACAAACAGGCCAGTATGCGGTCTCGTTGTTGTCGATATACATGCCGACTTCCAGTGAAACGGAACGATAGGTGCCCCGCGCCAACTTGTCAACCTCTGTCGGCTCCGTTACATGAATATCCGCCAAAAGCTTTTGCCCATTTGTCGCAAGACCCTCAATGTACCCCATCACCTTGTCGATGCTGAAGCTGTGGTCGCGCCGCGTCGGTACGTTCGGGAAGATGTCATTGTTCTTCAGAAAGTCGAAGTTCGACGCCATGAGTGCCAGATGTTCCGGCAACCAAGTGTGCTGGTCTCCCCACGAATCGCGGAAGGTGCCAGCCTTGAATACTTCAACTCCCCGCACGATCGCGGTGCTGTCGCTCTGCCAGTCAATGGTGTGACCTTGGAAGGTCGCAGAGGGACGGTTGTCGCTAGCGAAGATTGCTCTCGGCTTTGCGACTGCGGTGGGCATAGCTCAGATCATGCTCCATTCGCCTGAACGTCCGCAAGCACTATCACGAAATTCTTTGCTTTTCTTCCTGCAGAATGGGCGCACCACGAACCACCCGAATAGTTTGCCAGCGGAGACATTCACGACAGCGAATCTTCACATCACCACCCGTGGCGAGAACTTCGGTGTACAGACGCTTGCCCTTCCATACCTTGACGTGAACAAACGGTTCGCCGTCGTCATCAAGACCACACTTTGCAAGTAGTGGACGAAGTCGACAATGACACCGAACCTCCAGGCCACTGTGCAAGTCCACCATCGCTAGCTCACCATTTCAAGGTCAAAAGCCTTTTCGAGAATGCCCTTCATCTCTTCACCGGAATCAACTACCGGCGCTGCCTGCGTAATCACACCGTTGATCTTGGCGTACAACTTGTCAGTGAAGGCTGTAGCATCTTGAATGGCGACACCATCTCGGGTCAACGCATCGATGAACCGATTGCGATAACCAAGAGCCGTTTGTACTTTGCCACTCCCAACCTCGCGAGCAACGCGTGTTGCTGCTTCCTCAAGAACGTGACGACCTGCTTTGACCGTTGGCTTCGGAGTCGGGTCGCCCTGGGGGTCCGTCGTCGGGTCGGGCGCGGGCGCGGTCAACTCTTCGATCTTGTCGAGCTTGACTCCTGTGATCCGACCCAACTCTTCCAGGTCAGGCATTCCACGTGCTTGACGAATCAACTCAACCAGAACCTCCTTGAACATCTCAGTGTCGGCGTTACCCTGACGCCTGAATACCCACTTGCATGAGACATTCTCGCTACCGGGGAAGTTCAGAACCTTGAGGCGATCAACGAGGTAGTTCTGCAAGTAGAACTGAATGTCACCCGACAGCGCGTTCAGCATCTGTTGGAAGATACGGAGATGCTGCACTCCAAGGTTGTACGAACCAACATCAGCGGTCCTGAACAGCAGAACGGGCGTAAACACAGCCAAGGACATCTCTTCGTCCAGGCGAGACATGTACCGTTCAAAGTCAGCACCACGCATCTGACTTTCCAGATATTCGATGTCGAAGTCGTATTCCTTGGTTTGTGGGTCACGGTCGGACGGCAGGACCACAGTTGCACGACTGCGGATGCTTTGAACAATCTGCTCCATCGCAGCCTTGCCACTCATAACTTTGCCACCACCCATGTCCACGTCGCTTTCAAAGCGACCGCGCCCAATGGGAAGCGGCTCACCGAAGCGTTCGTAGTACCTGTTGGCGAACAAGTGCATCAAGTTGGAGAAGAACCACGACGGGAATGCTGCCTTGAGAAGCTTGCGTCCGTAGTAGTCACCGTTCTCCATCAGACACGGATACCAGAGCGTATTGTGCGTAAGATATCCTTCAGTGATGAACGTTCCACAACTGGTCTGAATGCTTGCGATTGGCTGTTCGCCCATCGAATTGACGTAAGTGACAGTCGCCAAACTCACAGATTTGTTAATCTTGAGGGCTACACCATCCCAAAGGAAACTCAAATCTCGATCCATAAACCGGACTGGTTGAACAAGAGACAGGAACCGAATGATTTCTCGACGCCCCCCAAGCACTGTTACCTGAACACAGCGATCACGAGTATTTGGAGTCGCAGTAAATTCAAACTTGTTCTCAGCAAGGAGAGTCTTGATCTTGTCAAGCACAACTCCACTGTTCTGTGAAATCTGCAAACAAACAGGATTCACCGAGAGAGAACCTTCTCCATCAAAGATTCCTGCAAGCCAACCAATTTCTTCCGATGATTCATGTTCCCACGGTTGACCAAAGAATCCAACCTCGTCGCCAGGAACCAGGTCGCCAGCGTTCTTCCAAATCCAACGGTCCGAGTAGATGCCGTCACTGGTTGTAATCATGCGACCTGTTGCTGGATCGCGTTGACGACCAGCAAGCACCGCACGACGACGTACCAAGAATGGATGATCAGTACTTGCAAGAATTGGATCACCAAGGTCGGTACTGATTTCAACACAAGGCTTGCGTCCCGCATTGTTGACTTGAATCTCGGCCGTTCGGTAACAACGGCCACCCTTGCCGCCAGGAAGATGAGCGTCATCTTCATCAAACGCTACGATCTTCTGGCCAACCTGCAAGTCACCAGCGCGACGCCACACCATGTCGGCGCACAGAATCCGTGTATCTGGATGAACACAGTTCTCGGGAGGAATCCAGAATCCGGTTTGCTTGAGACCGTTGTACTTGTACAGCGACGGCTTGACCTTGCCGTCCGGTGCCCACCCCATGATCTTCTTCCACTCGACGCGACACTCTTCAGGAACCAAGTCCTTGATGTTGCTGATCAAGTTGTACCCGTCGCGGAATTCGTAGTTCACGGCGTTCGGCCCGAACCCAGCCCAAAAGCCTTGCGAAATTGCCCGAATCAGCGGAGTCCACATCTCACGGATGTTGCCTTCGATCACCGAGGCCATTTCCTTGTTCTCGCTCTCGATGTACCAGTCCATGCCGTGCATGATGAAGGTCAGCACATTCAAGCTGGAACCCAACTGGTAGTGCTGACGCATGGCGCGATAATCCGCAAGCGTCAACCGACTCAGATCGAATTGAAGAACTGCTCCACCAGGGAGAGACAAAAGGACACCTTCGCGACCGGACCACTGTCCAAACTTGTCGCCAACTCTCGGTTCAACAATCGCTGAAGCGGACTTCCGATACTGCGATTTGTCGATCGGTCGTCCCCTTGCATCCAAGAGGGTCATCTGTCATCATCTCCATGTCGGAGGGAGGGGGGCCGATAGGCCAGAATCTCCCCGGTAGGCTGGATGTTGTAGACCAGCCAGACTCGGGAAAGAATTCTCGTGATGCTGACTGGTGTCCAAGTTGACACCGTTTCTGTGGTAGCGCCGATCGCCCATCAGGGAGAAAGTCACACCAGCTACGGAATCAGCTACGTCCTTGGAGCCGTTCAAAGGATGGTCGATCTTTTTGCCCGTGTCCATCAAATGCGTCAATTCGTGGATAAGAATTTCCTGCTGGATACTTCCAGAGTCCATCTGGATTTCCACGACGTAAGGTGGATAGTCAATCCTATCTTCATAAATCGCTTCACGAAGATCATGATACGGCAAGACATCTCGGTCGATTGACAAGTATTCGGCGTTGATTCTCCGTCGCTGCAGTTGCTGCATTGTCTCTGTGGATTCAAAGCCGTCCATGGTTACTCGGTTGATCTTGAACTTCAGATCATCGATGAGCATGTAAACCCACTTGCGAATATCTGCAAGGAAGATTTCTCCACCGGGGCGAGCTTTGATACGAAGCAGCATGTCAATGACGATGTATGGCTTGCGCTCACCCTCGCGCACGACCATCTCAGGCACGTGACCCATCGCAAATCCAAGAGCATCACCCTCACCTGAATACGCAAGGTCGATGTGAACGGCTCTCTGCAAGGTATTGTGTGCCTTGAACCACGGCTCAAGTCGCCCATCCACGCGGACGGGCGACTTGAGTCCTGGGTAGCGAATTATCCACCGATCACGTGCAGCATCGATCTTGTTCACCAGACTGATGAACGGGTCATTCACGGCGGGCGGAATACCAGCCAAGTCTTTTAGCGCCTTCTCCGGATTGTTCTTGAAAGCACGCCGATAGACCTCTGGAATGATCATCACCTGTTCAGACATATTCAGCAGACCAACTACCCCATCGGGCATGATCTGCTTGCGCGCCACGTCGTAGGCGAAAGTCTTGACAACTCCATTCTCATCCTTTTCGAAGAATTCGTCACCAAGTGATTCCCAAATTGCGAGGCGTACTGCGTAAGCGTCGGGTCGATTCTTGAATTCTTCGTACTTACGAGCAGCGAATCCCGCTGACTGCTTCATCTGGCCGATGACAAGAAGAAATCCTCGATCTTGGAATCGTGACGTGATGCGGTTCTCGATCGCGTCGTAACCGTCTTGCGCGTAGTCCTTGTTGACGGTTACCTGGTGAGAGTCAGCCTCATCGATGATACCGCCGAAGATGTTGTAACCTTCAAACGTGGTGTCTTTGGAGTCACCAGGGAGAATCCAGATATCCTTGTCGAAGCGAATCTGGTTCTTGAATGCCGGGTCCATCGGGTGCTTCTTGAACCAGGGACTGTGCTGGATACGCGCCTTGATGTCGCCAAACACGACCTCTCGGGCCTGAGCTTCACTGGTAGACATCTCCATCAAGGCGATACGAGACCCAGGCAGCAAGTCAAAGAAGTCCTGTGGATCACGCAAACACAGCAACCAGTGGGCGAGATATGGCAGAACGACACTTGCAATCGTTGTCTTGCCAATTCCGATACCACCCGTGACGATCGCAAGTGGATACTTGGTGGGATGTGTTCCGGAGACTTCCTTGCCGAGAATCTCGCTCAGTTCTTCCTTAATCCTTTTCCGAACACCCTTTTCGATGTTCAGGTACTCAGGTCCAAGGAATTCGATCAGTGTCGCAGGACGCTCAATGAACGCTGGGTTCTTCTTGAGCCACTCAAGTTCTTCGGCTAACTTGTTCAGATTGCTCATGGACGACTTCTGACATCAATCGCCTGGCGAGAATGTTCCTGCATGACATACTCTTCGACCATCTCAGTTGTGATGTCATCGCGAGCAATGCCACGCTGTTCAAGTTCATGCACTACAGACGCCACCAGCGAATTCGGTGTGTCAGTATGAATGTGCTGTCCACCGTAGAATGCCGTGACCCGCGCAGCACCAGCGGCAGCCAGGCGAGGGTCGATCAGCTTTGCGAGCTTCTCTCCATCTTGAACGAGCACATGACCAAGACGTGTGAGGTTCGGGTCAAGTCCATCCTGTGAGTATTCCTCGTCCTGTGCGCCTCGTTCAAAGCGATTTGCTTGTGTCGCTAGGACTTTTCCAAGTCCTTCGATGATTGAGTCAGCACTACGGGTTCCGAAGAATCCAGCGAGCTTTGCTCCGTCCGTGTCAGGAAGCGAACAGACGGCACCGTCACGATAATACTTGCACGCAGCAAACAGGCTACATGTGTCACAAGTGATCTTGTCCCCTTCGCCAGCCTTGATTTGCTGAGACATCACGTTCACAGCAGTAGCAGGCAAGTGGTGATGACTGTTCGGGTCCACCGGATCGTGACCGTTGGTCTTGAACTTCAGATTGGTCTCAAAGTTCTCACCAGCCCATTGCGCCGACTTGATATTGAACTGAATCCTTTTACTTACGGTACTCAGTTCGTTCTGTGAGAACCCAAGCATCCGAATCCACTGAGCAAACTGAACACCCTGTTCGTAGTTGATCCGGCGTCCACTCGGGAGATACAGCGTTCCGTGTCTTGCTTCCGTCCATGGCTCGATGTCGGCGGCAGCGAAACCCATGCCAAAACAAGCTCTGAAGCTTGTTGACCCCCAAAGATGAATAATGACTTCGGGGTAGTCCTTCTGGAATCGTTGGAGCGCCCGCAGGAAGGATCGTCCCAGGGTTCCCGTTGCGTCGGGATATCTTGTCACCATGACCCGATGCTCTTGCCCGTAGACGGGCCGACGATCCGCTGCGACGGAGGGATTGCTGCAAAGCGCCATATCTTCGCCGGGTGGGTTGGCGAGCATGTCCTCAAGATCATCGATCGTGTCCTGGTCATATGCCCAAGTCTGGTACACGGCAAATGGCATGGCCGGAGAGAAGCCACGACGTAGCTCGACCGTCGTACTGTTGTCGCGCACGATCAAGATGCGATACTCTGCAGTCTGAGGGTAATGCATCTCGATCTGAGCCTGAGCATCGATCGCCTTTTGGTCTAGGAGCCGCCCTTCCCAGATGATATGAGGCACAAGAAGTTGCGCGCACTCATTCATGTAAGAGATGGGGTCTCGGAACCAGACTTCGGTCATTCTTTCCTCATTGCGAGAGCGGCGGCGAGACAGCTTCCAGCCACGGAGCACTCCGACGATGATGCCAGTCGATCTGAGTGAGTTACTGTCTCACCGCCGCGATCTTGTGTCATTGACGAATCGGAATCACTTGAGCAAGAGCTACTGGTTGATCTGGATTGTAACGCCACATGGGAGCCGTTACGTTCTTTGGTCTAGGAACTTGCACTATCTCCCCTCCCTTTTCCAGATTCTCTAACGCTCTAATTCGGAGAAAGGTATCAAACTTGCGGGCACCACTCTGCTTTGAAAGCGTCCGCATGGTTATATCATTGTTCGGACGAAAAGCAAAGTACTTTCTTATGACTTCAGTGCATTCTTCCAATTGTGTCACGCCAACATTTCTTTCCACAATCCCGTAGCACTTCTTCAAATAAGGAAACAGCATCATCAGGGAACGCACGTGGCTAGCTGTTATCCAAGTTGAATTACTGTTAATCGCAAAAGTCAGCAGTATCTTCTTGCTGATCAGTTCGATGCGAGATACCAGTAAGTTATCAGTAGCCTCCATCTGCCGAATTTCGGTTTGCACCAATTCGTCCCACAGTTTCACTGCCTCGGGATCAAGTTTCAGTGAAACTTCTTTGCCACCTGATGCCCACCCACGAACCTTGGCAAGTAGGTCAGCGGCCTCAGTCAGATCGATCTTTACGTCCGAAATCGATGGTCTGAACTTCTCCGTTCCAAACGGAAAGATCCATCTATTCAAGAATCCACTCGACGCGTCACCTGTTGTCAGTAAGTGGCTAAGTCGTTTCGGTTGAGTTGTGGTCAACGTACTCAGGTAATGTCCCTTGGCAATCGCCATGCCGCCCGACCTTGAACTACGTATTACGTCATCAGACGAGTCATTGAAGTTCATGCAAACTGATCGCATCGTTGAGCCTGCGCGATTGATCCTTGCCATGTAACCTTCCATCTCAGATTCGAGATAAATGGCATGTACTGGATGACTTGTCTTGTCTTTCGTCACCGGGTCTGTAGTGATGTTGACCAGTTGATCGATCAAATCCTCGCCTGATCCTGTACCAGAGATGATACGCACGCCCGCCGAAGTGTCGTAGTGATAAGGAACAGCTTGACGTAACAACATCTTGAACCAGTCGATACTGCGTGACTTGCCAGTTCCAGTTCCACCGACCAAGCAAATCATCAAGTTCGACCTAACCGGAGTTTCATCTACAAGTATCACATTGTTGTGACTAGCGAGACCAAGAGCCAGAAGACCAAGGAAAAAGTAGAATTCATTTGGCTGAGTCGATTTCGACATCTCAGTCATCCATGCTCGCAAGAAGTTGTCCTCTCCTTCCAAGATGACTGGAAGCTGCGCGTAGTTGAATCCGGCTTCTTCGTCATCTTCGTTATTCTCGAAGTGGGTATGAAGTGGGTATGGAGAAATTGCATCATCATCTTCCGATTCAATCGGCGGCGCTACCGGGAATTGCGAAGTCGCAACGGGATCAGTTGCCGGTGTTTCTGTTGTTGGCGGCTGGGTCCTCTCCAGCCAAGACTCTTTTCCCGCCACCATCAGCGTCCAGCCAAGACCTTCCGCCATACGTCGCCGTAACTCTGGGAAGTTCTTGCCGTCCTTGTAACCAGGCACGTCAAACCCGTAACGCCAAGCTGCGATGTCGTACTTGTCGAACCCGCCGTCCTGTGGACAGTTGCCGACGCCACCGTCACCCTTGTCGAGTGTCAGCCAGGCAGATGGGTGGCGATCTTCGTGTCCAGGGAATGGACAAGAGACCATGATCGATTCAGTCTTGCCCTTTGGATCACAGACCATCTTGCGACAGTAGAGGTTGTAGGCTTCTACGATATCCAGGCGACCAAGAACCGCATCAATCTCCATGCGCTCACGCTTGAAGTTGTCTGGTGTTGGATCGTCGGGGACCAAATCCGGATCGAAGTACTTTTCCTGTTTAGGTGGTGGGATGTCCGGTGGTTTCTCTGGCAATTCGATGCCAAGGATAGCGGCGCGACGCCGCACGTAGTCAGTCAGAGACTCATCTGGTAGGCGAGGAATATCAGGGGCTGGCACAGCTAACCCCGAATTCTGTCGATGATCAGCTTGTGATATTCGACGCACATCTGTTCAGCGGTAGATTCAGAGAACCCCTGATCTTGAAGTTGTGCCTTGTAACCAGACATAGCTTCCATGATCGGAGCCATGATCGCCGCCATGTTGATCAGAGATTCCGTAACTGCTGTGACGACCTCTTCGGTTGAGAGCACCTTCATCGGAGACTCCCTGCTGTCAGAACTTCAAGCGGGTCATCGATGACGAACTTGCCAAACTCCACGTCGAGTCGCAAGAAGAACGAAGGCTTCCCACTCTTGCGGTTGATCCCCAACGGGAGCCTCACCAGGTTGCCGTAGCCGTCAGATTTCACACCGTCTTGCTTGGGAAAGACCTCGATTTCCAGGCTCGGATAGCCGATCGTGTGCTTCCAGAAGTTGTTTCCCTTGAGTGGCTCAAACACCTTTAAAGACTCCAACACCTGAACGGCTGAAGCGCGAGCCTGATCTGCTGGCGTCCGCGGGTCCAGACAGCCGATGACGTGCAGACCTTTGTTGCCCGAATAGCAGACAATGACCTTGCAGCCCAACAGTTTCTGTGTGCGTTTGGCGAGACCGTCAGCCATCGCGTAGACCTGTAGAGCAAGATCACGCTTGGCTTGTGTCGTCGGTCCCGCCCAGACCTCTCTGGGATTGATCATCACACTCGGGTTGTCTGGCCCGTCAGGAAAGTAGATGCTGTTCTTGTTGAAGTCGATGTCGAACACGAAGCACCTGACTGTTCCAGTTTCGGGGTTCACCAAGTAGTGACCGAAGGTCTGACGGCCCTCGACGTGGGCAACCAAGCTGTCCAAGCTGAACGGAATCAGCGGGCGATCGTTGTAGTTCTGCTGCGGTCCATCTCGATGCGGCCAGTAATCGCCGTTCGATGTCTGAATCGCCTTCACGTCACGGCGCTCGATGAGATTTCCTGCTAACAACTTGGCTATTTCGGTTGCATTGTTCACAGCGTGGCTCTCTGTGTGTTCGGCCCTTGGGTCCCTCCGTTCACGAAACAGAGCATCTACCAGGGGGTATGTGGGTCCCCGAACGTAACACCGGCCCGAAATGGTGTCAAATGTCTTGCCAAATTAGTTGCGAATTCTTTGAAATAGTGCCCGAAATGGCTCCGGAATTGACCAAAAGAGACCGTTTCTCTTCCTAATTTCACCAGATTCGTGCCGTTTCGCGCTGGTTTTCAAGCATTTTAAGCGCGAAATGACCGTATCTGGTCCCTGTCCGTGCAGGGTTGATTACTCTTCGTCGGGTTCATGAAGAATCCAATCGGGAAGATCGGGGATCGGCACCTGTTGGTTGGCGTACTTGTGCGTGCAGTCGCCAAGATACTCAAACACGCCCACTCGCAAGAACGAATGGCAGATGTTCGGTGAGCCGCGGCCCGTCAAGATCGACGGCGAGAGCGTCGGCGCTTCCAGGTTGCCGTCCCAAGTCCACGACGGCGACTTGGCTGTCGTGTTGACCGGGAGCATGTGCAAGCCGGTTGACTTGTATGGAGTGCCGTCAGGAAGTGTCTGTTCTAGCGCGCAACCGGGACACACGAACATCAGACACGTGTATCTGGTGCCGTGATCATCCACGGTGCGAAGCATTGACTTCACACCGTGGATGATCGGGGTGACTTCTGTGTCGCTGTCAGTCACCCAGCCGGAGGGAAATCCGTCACCGGGTCGATCGCCTGGATGCGGGCGATCGTGTCGGCAATCTCGGCGTTCTTGGCGTCGTTTTGCGCCGTGAGGTCTGCGATCGTGGCGGCGTCGGCGGCGTCGGTCGCCAGAGCAGCCTGCAGGAGGGCGTCCTTCTCGGCAAGAAGGCGCTGAAGTTCGGTGACATCTGTGTTGATTCGCTCGATGAGGGCGTCAACTGCGTCGGAAAGTGCGGACATGGTGTTCTCCATTGAAGTGAGTCGGGACAGAATTTCTTGGTTGTCACTTGACATTGTGATGTGAAGGTGAACCGTACTGGGGTTGACCCCTGTCAGGTTGATCTGGATTGGTTCAGCCATGACGGACACGCTACCACACCACACGTGTCCGTCACGAACTGTCTTGCGAAATTCAGGCGTTGTTCACCGGGCCGCTGCCAAGTAACGGGGGTTGTTTGGCAGAGTCGCCGTTG
>Ga0137465_1000729_pt1 | contig 11127 bp, 7 predicted proteins | sample EasRivERMGT828_2_FD_104906 | JGI IMG/M metagenome (GOLD analysis project Ga0137465, IMG submission 104906) | Soil microbial communities from meander-bound floodplain in the East River, Colorado, USA - East River MetaG ERMGT828_2 | ecosystem: Environmental > Terrestrial > Soil > Floodplain ... | reverse complement strand
CGCGAGCGCTTCGACCTCATCTTCGTCCATTGCTCATCCATGGCGCAGTACGTCGCCAGTGTGAGCAGGATCCCGAAGATACTCGACTTCGGCGACATGGATTCGCAGAAGTGGCTCGAGTACGCGTGCTACAAGCCGTTTCCGCTGTCCTTGGGCTATTGGCTGGAAGGAAGAAAGCTCGAGCGCGAGGAGCGGCGTCTGGCGGCGCAGTTCGACGTGTGTACGGCGACGACGCGCGGCGAGTGGGAGACCCTTGAGAGCTACCGCACCGGCGTCGCGACGGACTGGTTTCCGAACGGCGTGGACAGCGGCTACTTCGCGCCCTCCGGAGAGCCGTACGATCCCGACACCCTGTGCTTCGTCGGCCGCATGGACTACTATCCGAACCAGGAGTGCATGTTCGAGTTCTGCGCCAAAGTGCTGCCGCGAGTGCAGGCGCGGCGCCCGCAGACGAAGCTCCTCATCGTCGGCGCCGATCCTTCGCGGGCGGTGAAAAAGCTGGACGATCTGCCCGGCGTCACGGTCACCGGTTCGGTAGCTGACGTGCGGCCGTACCTTGGGCGCTCGGCGCTCATGGTGGCGCCGCTCAACATCGCGCGCGGCACCCAGAACAAGATTCTGGAGGCGATGTCGGCCGGCGTGCCCGTGGTCGCCAGCCGCATGGCGGCGGGCGGGGTCGATGCAGTTCCCGGCGAACACTTTGCCGTGGGCTCCACGCCTGAGGAGCACGCGCAAGCGATTCTACGCATTCTGTGCGATCCCGCGGAGCGACGGCGGCTTGCCGCCGCCGGCCGCGAACGCATGCTGTCGCGCCACGCGTGGGACCGGTCCATGCAGCGATTGGACCGCATTATCGACCGTTGCCTCTCGGAATTCGGTGAGCGGGCTGCGGTCGCCGGGAGGAACAACCCTGAGATGGAACGGCCGATGGCCGCCGATGGCCGCCGATAAGACCCATTATCCATTACGATGCAGGAAAACGAGCGTCCTCTCTGGACAGAACTATAACCCGTCTTGAAAGAGCGGGGAATTGCCGCGCTTCCTCGTGACATAATCGAACTCTATTCACAGGCCGCGTCGCTTCGATTGAAATGGGAAGGAATCTATACGCTGACGAACCTCATTGTCCTGCGAAGAATGCGCAGCCTCGGGAAGCTGAACGGGCGTTGAGTCTGGCTGTATTGGTTACTTCAGACTGAGCCAAGATATTCGAGAACCTACCGTGCTCCCTAGTATCACGAAGCACCTTGCTCTAAAGGGAATCGCCGCTGGAATGTCGCTTCCGGAGGGGCCGATAGATCGAGTGCTGGAACTTACTCATCTGAAACAGCTGATCGAGCTTCTGGAGATCAACTGCGTTCTCGACGTCGGGGCCAACAATGGACAGTTCGCAACTGAGCTTCGAGGCATCGGGTTTAAAGGGCTGCTGGTGTCGTTCGAACCATTGCAGCGGGAATTCGTGCGACTTCAGGAGGCCTTTTCCCGAGATCCTCTCTGGCGGGGCTTTTGTGTGGCTCTCGGTGATAAGAACGGGCCGGCAAAGATCAATGTCATACCGCACCTGACCGTCATGAGTTCCATGCTCGAGACACGATCCAGATGGGGAGACGTCGAGACCGAGGATGTCGAGGTGAAGCGGCTCGATGACATTTTCGGCTCTATCGTGTCCGAACTGGTCTCACCACGAGTCCTGTTGAAGATGGATACGCAAGGTTACGATCTCAAGGTTTTCGCGGGCGCGCAAGGATGCCTTCAGTCTATTCAGGCGCTGCAATCCGAGCTATCGGTTGTCCCACTTTACCAGAACATGCCGCACTACCTGGAATCTCTGGCTACGTACGAGCGAGCGGGGTTTCAGCTTTTCAATCTCTCTGTCGTGTCGCGAACAAGAGACGGTGGTTTGCAGGAACTCAATTGTTTCATGAAACGTAACGGGAGATAGACCTTGGCCAAGTCGATGAGCATTAGCATTTTCGGTTTGGGCTACGTCGGCGCCGTGTCGCTCGCGTGTCTCGCCCGCGACGGCCATTCGGTGATCGGTGTGGATATCGATCCGACCAAGCTCGAGCTGATCCGCAGTGGCAAGACGCCGGTCGTGGAAGAAGGCATGGTCGAGCTGATGGCGCAGGTGGTCGCGAGCGGCCGGGTTTCCGTGACCACGAATGTCGTGCAGGCGATGCTGGATTCGGACCTTTCGCTGATCTGCGTCGGCACGCCCTCGGCAGCCAATGGCAGTCAGGACCAGTCCGCGATGCTGCGCCTCGCTCACGATCTTGGTAAGGCGATGCGCGGGAAGGACGGACGGCACGTGTTCGTGTTCCGTTCCACACTAGTGCCGGGCACGGTTGAGGACGTGCTCAAGCCGATCATCGAGCGCGAGTCGGGTAAGCGTGACGGCGAAGCGTTCGACGTCTGCTTCCAGCCCGAGTTCCTGCGCGAAGGCACATCGATCCGTGATTACGACCGGCCACCGTTCACGGTGGTCGGTGCCAATACAGAGGTGCCGGTTACCCGTCTGCGCGAATTGTTCGGTCATCTTTCATGCGAGTTTCACGCGACTTCAATCCGGGCCGCGGAGATGGTCAAATATTGCTGCAATAATTTCCACGCTCTGAAGATTACATTCGCCAACGAAACAGCGCGCCTGTGCGAGGCGCTGGGCGTCGACGTCTTCCAGGTGATGGACCTGGTATGCAAGGACCGGCAGCTCAATATTTCGCCCGCCTACCTCAAGCCCGGGTTCGCGTTCGGCGGCTCCTGCCTGCCGAAGGACCTGAGGGCGACGATGTACCTCGCCAAGACGCGCGACGTGGAGCTGCCGATGCTGGAGAGCGTGCTGCGCTCCAACCGGGTGCACGTCGAGTACGCCATCGCCAAGGTGCTCGCGAGCGGCAAGCGTCGTATCGGCATGATCGGGCTCTCCTTCAAGACCGGCACCGACGACTTGCGCGAGAGCCCGCTGGTGCTAATCGCCGAACAGTTCATCGGCAAGGGCATGAGCGTGCTGGTGTACGATCCGGAGGTGCACCTATCGCGGTTGCTCGGCGCCAATCGCCGCTTCATCGAGCAGCATGTCCCGCACATCGGCTCGCTGATGCGCGAGGACATCGAGAGCGTGATCGCCGGGTCGGACCTTTTGGTGGTGGGGCTGAGCGACCCGCGCATTTTCGAGGCGCTTGCGCGCCATGTGCGCGAGGACCAGGTCGTGATTGACCTTGTCAACATCCCACAGCGCGAGAAGTTGCGCGGACAGGTGAAGGGGCTGTGCTGGTGAGAACCGTTGAGCCGTGGATGAACGCAGATAAACACAGATGAAACAAAACTGCAAAACGCATTGGCCACGGAACCACACGGAGATCGGGGCCCAGAACCGAAAAGGCATCGACCGCGGAATCAAACGGAAAAACATCGAAGAAACGAGACACCTGAACTGATATCATTTGCCTTGTCTTGCTTTAAACGTTCCGTGACTTCCGTGTGTTTCGGTGGCTGAACATTTCTTCCGGGGATTGAGGCGAGGACACTCATGCACGCATTAACGGAACCTGTGCTGGCCCGCTCCGGCACGGCCGCCTGGCCGGTCATGGTGCTGGCCTACAACGAAGAGCGACACATCGGCGCGTGCCTGGACAGCATCTTCGGCGCCGACCCGGAGCGCAGCTTCGAGGTGTTCGTGATGGCAAACGGCTGCACCGACCGGACCGAGGATATCGTAAGGCAGTATGGCCGCGAGCAGCCGGAGGTGAAACTCGTCTCGATCGCCTTGGGCGATAAATGCAACGCCTGGAACGTGTTCATCAACGAAACGGTGGCTGCGCGCTGTCCAGGCCGGGAAATCTATTTTTTCATGGATGGCGATGCGCGCGCCGTGCGCGGCTCGTTCAGCGTGATGGCGCACGCCCTGCGGGACGACGGCCATGCGCACTCCGCCGCGGCGGTTCCCGCCTCGGGACGCAACGTTGCGCGTGACCGCCAGAAAATCCTCGACAATCGCGAGCTGGTGGCGAACCTGTACGCGCTGCGCGGCAGCTTCGTCGAGCGGTTGCGCGCGCAGTCGGTGCGCATCCCGCTCAAGCTCGAGGGCGACGACGGCCTGATCGGCGCGCTGGTCAAGTGGGACCTGGCTCCCGAGCGCCAGGGCTTCGACAACCGGCGTATCGTTCCCTGCGCGGATGCCGCTTTCGAGTTCGAGCCGTTTTCTCCCGCCCGCCTGTCGGACTGGAAAGCCTACTGGAAGCGCGCGGTCCGGTACGGGCGCCGGCGCTTGGAGTTCCAGCTATTGCACCCGGGTTTGAAGGCCCGGGGAATTGCCTCGCTTCCCGTCGATATTACTGAACTCTACCCGCAGGCTGAATCGCTTCGAATGCAATGGGAAGGGGTCTACACGCTGACGAACCTGATCGCACTACGACAGATGCGCAAACTGGGCAGACTCAGGAAGCACTGAGTGGACAGCGTAAGCTGATTGCGCTCCGCGATACTGACGAAGCATGAGAGATTACATTCTTGCCGGATTTTTGTTCGGCTCAGTTCCGTTTATTCTCTGGCGGCCGGCTATCGGCGTATTCCTGTGGATTTGGTTGAGCGTGATGAGTCCGCATCGGCTGACATGGGGTTTTGCCTGGAACATGCGGTGGGCGTACTTCATCGCCATCGCAACGCTGGTGGGGCTGCTCTTTTCCAGGGAGCCGAAACGCCTGCCGGTGACGCCGGTCACGGTAGTACTGTTGCTGATGGTCCTGTGCATGAATGTCAGCACCGTCTTTGCCATCGACATCGCCCTATCGCTGGAGATGTGGAAGACGGTGATAAAGATCATGTTGATGGTGTTCGTTGCGCTCTATCTCCTGCACAGCAAGCAGCACGTACAGGTGCTGATCTGGATCCTGGCTGGGTCGGTGGCGTTCTACGGCATCAAGGGCGGCCTGTTCACCCTCCAAGTAGGCGGAGAATACCGGGTGTATGGTCCTGAAGGATCGTTCATCGAGGAGAACAACGCGCTGGCGCTCGCGACCATCATGACGATCCCTTTGTTGTACCACCTGTTCCTGCAGGACATTAAACACTGGGTGCGTTGGGGCCTGGTCGCCGCCATGGTGCGTTGGGGCCTGGTCGCTGCCATGGTGATTTGCGGTTTTTCTGTGTTGGGTTCGCAGTCGCGAGGGGGTTTCCTCGCCATCGCGGCGATGCTCGGGTTTCTCTGGTCGAAGAGCCGCGCCAAGGCCGCCACGGGTCTCGTGCTTGTCCTGCTGGTCCCCGTCGCAATTGGATTCATGCCGGAGAAATGGGCGGACCGGATGTGGACGATTCAGACCTACCAGCAGGACAGCTCCGCCATGGGCCGTATCAATGCATGGGAGATGGCGTTCAATGTCGCACAAGACCGACCGTTCGGCGGCGGGTTCGAGATGTACAGCCGGAGCGTGTACGCTCGTTACGCGCCCGACCCGACCACCGTCCTCGCGGCCCATAGCATTTACTTCCAGATGCTGGGCTAGCACGGTTTCGTAGGTCTTGCGCTGTTCCTGCTGTTGTGGATCCTGGTGTGGCGTGATGCTTCGTGGATCATCAGGCAGTCTCGAAGTCAGAAGGAATTACAGTGGGCGTCCGATCTCGCCCGCATGATCCAGGTGAGCCTGGTGGGCTACGCGGTCGGCGGCGCGTTCCTGAGCCTTGCCTACTATGATGTGCCGTACAACCTTCTGGTTGCACTGGTTCTGACCCGTTTACTGGTCGAAAAGGAGATCAAGAGCGTGGCTCAAAAAGGAGGGACTCCTCATGAGGCCGATGAACGAATGCAAGGCCGGAAGTCAACAAGCGATTTCAAAACCCGGTTTGAGCCGTAGATAGACACAGACAAACACGGATGAAACCAAGACCGAAAACTCATGGGCCACGGAATCACACGGAAAACGCGGAATTTCAAACACGGCTCATTGCCTGAAGCGGAAAGGATATCGCAATTCTCGTGAATTTCACGCATCCCGACGCGGAAATCCGGCGTTTCATTCTGTGACATCTTCCTTACTTTCCGTGTGCTTCCGTGGCTGATTCGTGTTTAACTGTATTAATCTGTGGCTGATTGCCGTTCGTAATGGGCCCGTTTTCGCGCTGCCTCTCGATACTGATCTACCACCGCGTGATCGCCGAGCCGGACCCGCTGGTCTCGGGCGAGGTCTGCGCGAGGGAGTTCGACTGGCAGCTGACAGTACTCAGCCGCTGGTTCAGATTGCTTCCGCTGCCGGAAGCGGTGGCGAGGCTGCGCGACGGCACGCTGCCGGTGCGAGCGGCGTGCGTGACGTTCGACGATGGTTACGCCGACAACGTGTCGGCGGCTTTGCCGATCCTGCTCAGGCACGGGGTACCCGCGACATTCTTTCTGGCCACTGCCTTCATCAATGGCGGCCGGATGTGGAACGACACCGTGATCGAGACCGTCCGGCGGGCGCCGGGCAATACTCTTGACGCCCGTCCCGTCGGGCTCGATACGCTAGACATCGCAACGCCCGATCTGCGACGTCGGGTCATCGACCGGCTGCTGGCAGCCCTCAAATACTTGCCGATGGAGGAACGACAGCGGCGCGCTGGTGAGCTGAGCACGGCAACAGCTTGCGAGCTTCCGTCCGGCCTTATGATGACAACGGAGGGGGTACGGCAGCTTCACAAGAGCGGGATGGAGATAGGCGCCCACACGGTGAACCACCCCATCCTCGCGAAGCTCGATCCGGAGCGTGCCGGCAACGAAATCCGGGACAGCAAGGCCCGGCTCGAAGCGATCACTGGCTCATCCGTTAGCCTGTTTGCCTACCCGAATGGGAAGCCCGGCCTCGACTATTGCCGGGAGCACGTTGATATGGTGAAGGAACTGGGGTTTGAGGCGGCGGTTTCCACCGCGCGCGGCGTCGCGCATGCGGCGAGCGATCCGTTTCAGCTGCCACGATTTACGCCCTGGGACCGCACGCCGGGAAAGTTCCTGTTACGGTTAATGCAAAACACGTTTCATACGAAGGTGCAGCGGGTCTGAGAACTCCATCCAGCCGTCGGTAAAACTCAATCTGGTGATTGGGGCGCAGAAGATTCCTCGGGCCGTAGCGGGGCGGTTTTGCGCTTGTCCTTGGCCCCATCGATCTCCGCCATTCGTCTCATCAGTGCTTTCGTGTTCGGGGAAGCCGACAAGCCTTCTTCCAGCCACTCCCGCGCTTTTGCAAGGTCACCGATCTTCGTGTAATAGTCGCTCATGGCAGCGTAGGGTGGCCAGTAGTCTGGCTTGAGCTCGATCGCACGCTGAAGCTCCACTATTCCCTGCGGACCCCTGTCCAGCCGAATCAGGTTCTCGCCCTTCTTGGTCAAGATTTCCGGCAGCAGTTTGAAATCCGGTAACGCGTTCCTAATTACATAGTTAAACTCGGCGATCGAGCTACCAAGGTAGAAGTTGCGCATCTGCTGAGTGCGCACGAGAAGGATTGCACGATTGGTTTTCATCAGCCCCCAGCAGTAATGGTGCATATGGTGAAACGAACCGCCCATTATCAAAGTCCACCGCTTGATTTCGTCCGGATTATTGCCTCCCGGGACGTTATCGCGGAAAAGCTGGGTGTGAATGCAATAGCGAGGCAACAGGGCGAGCTCTCTAGGGTCATACCCATAACGGACGTCGTTGGGGTACCCAGGGATGTCTTGGCCGATTTCTTGGCCGTGCGCAGGCATGCTGGCGGCCAAAAACGAACCCAGCGCGAGCGCTGCCTGGCACAGATATCGGACAGCTTTGGAAGCTTTCATGGCGACGTAATGGAACTAACCAGATCATTTTATACCATAGCATTGCGCTGGCTTGCCAGATCGGCGCCGCGCGAATTTCGAGCCGACTCGCTGAGCGAGCCGCCAATCCTGTTGTCGCCGTCGCACTAGATTGTCCGATTCATGCAGCCGCCCCATGTTGCCTGAGCCACTGCTCGAGCATCATCAGCACCCAGACCATCGTCCCGTAGTATTTCGCGTGGCTCTGGACGTGCACCGAAGTCAGCTCGTCGATGAACTCGGGGCGGACAATGCGCCGCTGCTTCAGGTCGGCCAGGCTGTCCAATGCAATCTGCCGTAGCCCCTGGTGGGCCTGGAACCAGGGACCGAAAGGCAGCCCGAACCCGTGCTTGGTTTTGGCGATGATCTCATCCGGCAGGAAGCCGCGCAGCGCTTGCTTGAAAAAATAGCGCAGCCGGGTCCGCTTCAGCTTCAGCTCGGGAGGCAGCCGGGCTGAGAAGGCCACCAGCGCGTCGTTCAGCATCGGAAACCTGGCTTCGACGCGCGCCAGTTCGCAGGAGCGCGCCACCTTGGGCAGATCGTTGTCAGCCAGCGTGTACTTCAGGTCGAGCGCGAGCATGCGATTGATCAGAGATTGCGCCTGCGCGCTGTTGTACGCCTGTTCCATCATCGCCCGCGGCTGTTGTGCGTCGACCGTATCGAGAAAATCGGCGGTGAATACGTTGTCGGCGCCGAGACGCTCGAGGAGATTGTAGTTGTCATAACGGGCGGGCATCGGCAGCGACGCATTCCTGATGTAGCGTTGCACCTTGCCCGCGATGCCGATTTCGGGGGGGAGGAACGCGACGGGTTCGATCAGTCCCTTGCGCAAGGCGCGGGGCAGGTCACTGTAGAGCGAGTAAAGGTACTGCTTGGCATAGCGCTCATTGCCGCCGAATAGCTCGTCGCCGCCGTCGCCGCCGAGCAGCGTGTCCACCCCGTCTTCCCTGGCGAGCTTCGCGCAGTAATAGGTCGGCACTGCCGAGGAGTTGCCAAAGGGCTGGTCGTGGACCGCGGCGATCTGCGGAATGGCGTTCACCACGTCCTCGGGCGTGACGTAATACTCGTGGTGCCGCGTGCCGAAATGGCGCGCGGCGATGCGCGCGTAGTGCATCTCGTCGTAGCCCTGGGCCTCGAAGCCGATCGAATACGTACGCGCGGGTTTCCCCGTGACCTCACTCAACAATCCCGCAATGGTGGAGCTGTCGGTGCCACCGCTCAGAAACGTCCCGACCGTGCCGTCTTGCGCGGCTTCCCGGACGCCTTCGCGCAGCGCAGCCAGAAAGTCCTTCTTGAGTTCCGGCAAGGGCCGTCGTTCGTCTTCGACGAAGCGCATCTCCCAGTAGGAGCGGGTTTCGGCCTTGCCGTTGCGCCAGAGCAGGAAGGATCCCGGGAGCAGACGATGCCGGCCGGCGTGGATAGTGCGAGGCCCGGGCACCATGTGGAAATACACGTAATCGTATATGGCCTGACGATTGATCTCAGCCGTGATGGCCGGGAAGGCGTTGATCGCGTCGAGCGTGGACCCGAACACGAGCGTGCCGGCGGCGACGCAGTAACAGAGCGGGCGCGTGCCCATGCGGTCGATCGCCAGCATCGCCTCGCCGCTGCGGCCGTCCAGGATGGCGAGCACGAAGCTGCCCGACAGCGTCGCGAGCACGTCGGTGCCCTTGCTCGTGTAGCCCTGCGCAAGCGCGCGCGCGATGCCGTGGCGCTGCGCGAGCGCGGCGAGCTCGGTGTCCGTGAATCGCATCCGGCCCCAGACTGCGACAAGCCGCTTGTCGTCCTGAAAGACATCGGCGTCGCTGCCCGCCGCCGAAACGGAGCCGAAACCGGCGGCGGCGCTGTGTACCGTGCTGCCGTCGAAGCGGTTGAGCGGCGCAGCCATCGTCGCGATCACCTGCGGACTTGCCGGACCGGCGTGCTCGGGGTGGAACCATCCGCAAAGGCCGCTCATGACGGACTGCGCCCGACATAGTCGTTCCAGGCGAGCACCTCGAGACTCGACGGGTTCCTCCAGCGCATTGCCTCGACAATTGCGCGCGCCAACTGCAAGTCGGTGACCAGCGGCACGCCCAAATCGACTGCGCGACGGCGAATCCAATAACCGTCGGGACGGCCATGCTGGTCGTAGTCCCGTGCAACATTAATTACGAAATCGACGTGGCCTTGCTCAATGACATCGAGCCCGCTCACGCCGGTTCCGGCGCTTTTCTCGACGACCGTGCATGGAATTCCGATCTCAGCGAGCATTTCGGCCGTGCCGCGCGTGGCGTAGATGGGCAACTGCAACTCGTTGGAAATGATCCGCGTCTCGTCAGCGAACCAGTACTTGTCGGCTACGGGACCCAGTGAAAGTAGCACGCCCTTGCGCGGAAATCTCATCCCGCTCGCGAGGAGCCCGTGCAGCAATGCCTCGTGCAAGTCGCGCCCGAGGCAGCCCACCTCGCCGGTGGAGAGCATTTCCACCCCCAGCATTGGATCCGCCCCTGCCAATCGCGAAAACGAGAACATCGGAGCTTTGACGCCGACATAGTCCAGATCCAGGCTCCGATTAACGATCTCCCGGGATACGCCGAGCATCCGGCGCATCGCTTCTCCGGCGAAGTTCTCGCCGATTACTTTGGAGACGAAGGGAAAGCTGCGCGAGGCACGAAGGTTGCACTCGATGACCTTGACAGAGTTGTGCCGGGCGAGGAACTGGACGTTAAAGGGCCCGGTGATCATGAGCGCACGAGCCAGCAGCGTCGCGATCTGCCTGACGCGGCGTATGGTCGCGATGTAGACCGTCTGAGGGGGGAGCACCAAGGTGGCGTCTCCGCTGTGCACGCCGGCGTCCTCGATGTGCTCGGAGATGGCCCACAGCGCGAGCTCTCCCCGGTCGGCGACGGCGTCGATCTCGATTTCGCGCGCGTGGGCCTCGAATTTAGAGACGACGACGGGGTGCTCCGGTGAAACCACCGAGGCCCGCGCCAGGATGCGGCGCAGTTCGTTCGCTTCATGAGCGACCGCCATCGCCGCGCCGCTCAGAACATAGCTCGGGCGCACCAGCACCGGGTATCCGCCCAGTTGCTCGACGATCCGGTCGGCCTCGGCCACGTCGGTCACGTGCGCCCACTGCGGCTGATCGATTCCCATCTCATCGAGCAGCGAGCTGAATTGCGCGCGGTCTTCGGCCTTGTCGATAGATTCCGCGCTGGTGCCGAGAACCCGCACCCCGGCCTTGGCCAGGCGCAACGCGAGGTTATTCGGAATCTGGCCGCCCATGCTGACCACGACCCCGTCCGGACGCTCGTGCTCGTACAGGTCGAGCACCGTCTCGAGGCTGAT
>Ga0137465_1000726_pt1 | contig 11176 bp, 10 predicted proteins | sample EasRivERMGT828_2_FD_104906 | JGI IMG/M metagenome (GOLD analysis project Ga0137465, IMG submission 104906) | Soil microbial communities from meander-bound floodplain in the East River, Colorado, USA - East River MetaG ERMGT828_2 | ecosystem: Environmental > Terrestrial > Soil > Floodplain ... | reverse complement strand
CCTTGCAGCGATGGTGGCACTGTATCGGCCGGGGCCAATGCAGCACATCCCAACGTTCTGCGCGGCGAAGCACGGCCGCCAGAAGATTGCCTATCCGCACGCCGACCTGGCGGAGATACTGGACGAAACGTACGGAGTGATCACGTACCAGGACCAGGTACTGCACATCGCGCGCAAGTTCGCCGGCTACAGCCTTGGCGAGGCGGATGTCATGCGCAAGGCGATGGGCAAGAAGATCGCGACTGTTATGCGCGCGGAGCGAGATAACTTCATCAAGGGCTCTAAGAAGAAGGGCTACAGCGAGGCAGAGGCGCAAGAGATCTTCGAGCTGATCCTGCCGTTCGCGGGCTACGCCTTTAACAAGGCGCACGCCGTCTGCTACGCGACGATTGCCTACCAGACCGCCTTTCTCAAAGCGCACTACCCGGCCGAGTACATGACCGCGGTGCTGATGCACGCAGGCAGCCACCCGGCGGGCGCGCACGCGCGAATCGCCCAAGCTGTCACAGAGTGCTCGAAGCTGGGTATTGCTGTTCTGGCGCCGGACGTCAACCGGAGTGCGGCGAACTTTGCGTTAGAGACGATTGATGAAAGAGAGTCGATTCGTTTTGGGCTGCAACAGATCAAGAACGTCGGCTCCGGCGCGGCTGAAAGCGTTGTCGATGAGCGCGAGAAGAACGGCGAGTACGCGTCTGTGGAAGACTTCGCCCGGCGCGTAAACATCAAAGCGATCAACAAGCGCGGTCTTGAGAGCCTGGCGAAGGCAGGAGCGCTGGGAGCGTTCGGTGACCGCGGGACGCTGTTGACCAATCTCGACCGCCTCGTGTCGATGGCGCAGCGCGAAGCGAAGCTACGCGAGTCGGGGCAGGCGACGATGTTCGACCTGTTCGGCGATCAAGTATCGACGCCGATGCCCGCGCTTGAACTGGAGCCATCGCCGGTACCGCGCGCCGAGGAGTTGGCCTGGGAAAAGGAGCTGCTGGGCGTCTATGTTTCGGAGCACCCGTTCACTGCGGCAGCGGGAACGCTGTCGACGTACGTGAGTGCAGTTGCGTCCGAACTTTCGGACGCTCCCGGCCAGGCGTCTGCCGATGACGACGAAGGCAGCGCATCTGCCGCGGCTTCCGCGCCGCTTCCACCGCAGGGCCGAGACGTCGTGATCGCGGGGATGGTGGGAAACACGCGCCGTCTCTACACGCGGGACAGCCGCGCGTTCTGCGCCGCGGAGATCGAGGACATGTCGGGCGCGGTTGAGGTGACCGTCTGGCCGGAGATATATGAGCGCACGCAGGAGCTGTGGATGGAAGGGAACATTCTCCTTCTGCAGGTCCGGCAACGCGAACGCAATGGCCGGATCGGCATCGCTGTTCAGCAGGTCGAGCTGTACCAACTCGCCGACGGCACCTCCGCTGGCTTTGTGGCGCCCTCGTGGGCGGCTGTGGTGGACGCGAGGCGCGAGGCGCGAGACGCGGAGAGCTCAGTGTCGGAGCCGTCAATCGGAGCCGTTCCACCCAACGGCGACTTCCCGTCGGAGCCGCGACCCTCTTCATCCTTGAATGGCCACCTCAACGGCGTCTCAAAGCCAGTGCAGTCAAACGGCGTGCGAACCAACGGGACAGCCAAGCCTCGTCCGCCGTCGCGCTCGAGCACGCCGCCTCCGGCGCCGCGCCAGCCGGCGGTCGCGACGGCGACACGGATGCTACGTATCGAGCTGCAGGAGTCCGAGGACGAAGACGCCGACCGCGACCGCCTTGGCCGGCTCCTCGACGTGCTGCGCGAGTATCCCGGTGATGACGAGGTGCGCTTCAGTGTCCGCACGCTAGACGGCTCCCTGCAGACGGTCGGTCTGGGCAAGCTGCGCGTCCGCTCCTGCGACGCACTGACAGACCGATTAGAAGATGTGCTCGGTGAGGCGGGCGAGGTTAACCAAGCCTAGCTCCGCTCCGGTGTTTCCTTCCATGCGCTAAACTCCATCGATGTCCTGGCAGCGGAAGTACGCGAGCAAGATCGTCTCTGCGGAGGACGCCGTGGCTGGCGTACGGTCCGGGCAGTCGATCACTGTTGGGATGTACGACGGCGTCCCGCCGACGATCACGACGGCGCTGACGAATCGAGCAGAGGAGCTGGAGGATGTCGGCGTCTTCCACTTCGTCAGCGTCGTGCCGTTCTTCGGCTTCGATGCCGAGCGAGAGAGCGGACGGCCGCCGGCGTTCCGGCAGATCACTCCGTTCTGCACAAACGTCGATCGTGATGCGGTGCGCGCAGGCAAGATGGAGTACCTGCCGTTTGGTCTGTGGCGGGCAGGCCAGCTCCCGTACGGCGTTGGGCCGTTCGACTACCACCTCTGTGTTGTGTCGCCGCCGGACGACGATGGCTGGTGCTCATTCGGCGGGTCGGTCTGGATGAACCCGACTTTCGCCGACAACAGCAAATCGATCATCGCGGAGGTAAACGAGCGCGCGATCCGCACCGGCGGCGCGAACCGCATCCATGTCGATCGCATCGACAAGCTGGTTGTGCAGGACGAAGCGTGGATCGCTCGGGTGAAGACGGCCATGGAGCGCGCAGCTGCCCGTACCGACGATGAGACCGCGATCGCAGAAGTCGTGTGCACGCTTGTCGGGCTGGAATTGGTGAACGACGGCGACACGGTGCAGATCGGCGCGGGAGCGATCTCGGCGGCGCTTGGGCCCTACCTGGCGCATCGCAAGGAGCTAGGCATCCACACCGAACTGCTGCCGGGCGGCGTTGTGCCGCTGGTGCAGTCGGGCGTGGTGACGGGCGAGCACAAGACCACGCATCCTGGCAAAGTCCTTGCGACAGGGATTGCGATCACGTCGCAAGAGGAGCTGGACTTCATCGACGGTAACTCTACGTTTGAGCTGTATGACTTCACGTATACGGACGACATCACGTTACTCGTGAACGAGAAACGGCTCGTGGCGGTGAACAACGCGATGCAGGTCGACCTGACGGGCCAGGTGAACGGCGAGGCGATCGGGCCCTGGCCGTTCACGGGGCCGGGTGGGCAGACGGCGTTTGCTATCGCCGCGGCACACTCCGACGACGGGCGCAGCATCATCGTGCTGCCGTCGTCGTACGAGAAGGACGGTGCGCGCCACTCGCGCATCAAGGCGACGCTCGACGAAGCCGCGCCCGTGACGACACCGCGTAGCGCGGTCGACTACATCGTGACGGAGTGGGGTATCGCGACGATGCGCGGCAAGACGATCCGCCAGCGCATCGGCGAGCTGCTGTCGATCACGCACCCGGACTGCAAAGCAGACGTGAAGAAGGACGCTGAGCGCATCTACGGCTGGAGTTTCTAGCCCACGGCTTAGTCAGGCCGGGGCCTACCCTGCGAGACTATCGCGACCTATGCACTTTCGTCGCACCTAGGCGCGCTGCCAGTGCAGTCCACTTGCGTGTTCACAGGTTATTGGCTACAACTAGCCTCGCGTCTGCCTCAGGCGGGGTGGCGCTATCAGCTACGCATTCCATAGTCACGGGAGGACTCTTATGGGTGATCGACTGAAGGGCCGCGTCGCCATCGTTACGGGCGCAGGCCGAGGTATCGGACGCGGCGAGGCGCTCGCGCTGGCAGCCGAAGGCGCGTCGGTGGTGATTAATGACTTCGGCGGCGGCTCGCACGGCGAGGGTGGCGAAAAAGGCCCTGCCGACCAGACCGTCGACGACATCAAGGCGCTGGGCGTTGGTGCCGTCGCCAACTACGGTAGCGTCGCCGACTACGCGGTGGGCGAGGAGATGGTCCAGCAGGCAATCGATAGCTTCGGACGCCTGGACATTGTGGTCAACAACGCAGGCATTCTGCGCGACCGCATGATCTTCAACATGACCGAGGAAGACTGGGACGCCGTGCTCGCCGTGCACCTCAAAGGGACCTTTAACGTCACGCGCGCAGCCAGCGTCATCTTCCGGCAGCAGCGCTCCGGCGTGATCGTCAACACGTCGTCGGAGTCGGGCCTGGGGAACATGGGTCAAGCCAACTACAGCGCGGCCAAGGAAGGCATCGTCGGTTTTACGCGAACGATAGCCCGCGATTTGGGCCGCTACGGTGTCCGCTGCAACGCGATCCGGCCGCGCGCAGCGACTCGTCTGGTGATCAGCGATGAGATGCGCGAAGCTGCGAACCGAGGTGCGGGAGCGGCAGGCATGAACATGGATGTGCTGAAGGCGTTCGAGAAGAACAACCCACCGGAAGCCATCGCGCCGCTCATCGTCTGGCTCTGTACCGATGAGGCGGCGAACGTGAATGGCCGGAACTTCCTCGTCGCAGGTAATCAGATCGGCCTCTACAGCGAGCCGCAGCTCATCGCCGACGTGAAGCTCGATCACATTGTTACGGTGGACGAGCTCTCGAAGCTGATGCCGGAGCACGTGACGAAGGACTTGACGAACCAATTCGCGCCGAAGGAAGAAGTGAAGGCGTAGGCCCCAATCTCGAGATCTCTAGATCGCCCCGAGGTTCGCCTTGGGGCGATTGCTCTTGACGAAACCATACCGTTCGGGCAAGATGCTTGCGCAGCCAAGCGAACGCTAAGTTAAGGAGCCGGAGAGAGCCATGGCCGACCAGACCGCGGCGACCGCCATCGAGATTCCGCCAGACATCGCTGAGATGGCGAAGACGGCTGCCTGGCCGGAAGACCTCATCCGTACGTTACTCGAACGTGGCGCGGAGCCTGCGGACTTGAAGCGTTACATGGGCATGGGCGTCAGCGCGGACCAGGTGCGCGAGTTCATGGCGCAGCAGGACGCTGCGGGCGTAGGGCAGGCTGGTCCGCAGCTCGACTTGGCGTGGATGCGGGTCCCGACCGAATGGGGGACGCGCGCGAAGCCGACGAAGCATGGACTCACGCTCGACGCGATAAACGTCGGGAAGTACGGCGATGTCCCGGACCGCTGGGAGTACGCGAGCGAGATGCCACGCGGCGCCGTACCAATCCTTGGCGTCGAAGGCATGGGCTACACTGTCTATGAGAAGCAGGAGTTGTGGGCCGATAACGCCGGCGCACTCTACGAAGAGGCGATCCAGCGTCGCTGGCGACCCGCAAGCGACATCGACTGGGCGAGCTTGCAACCCCTACCCGACGACCTGGAGCGCGCGATCTGCCAGATATGTACGCACTTCAGCGAGAAGGCGCAGCTTGAAGCTGATGTGCTCGCGGGCTGGGAGCCGGAGCTAAGCTATGGCTACCACGAGGTTAAACTCTACCTGGCGACCGTCATCTTCGAAGGCGCCCGTCATGCAGAGGTCTTCCGCAAACGCGCGCTTTCAAATGGTGGTGGCCTGGGCTTGCAGAGCACAGGTTGGGGCTTCCGCTCCGTAACGGACGCGCGGAACTTCACTGAGATGATCTCGGTACAGATGCTCTTGCAAGACGGCTTCACGCTGGCGCAATACGAGTTCTGCGAGAAATACGCTCCGCACGCTGCGGAGAAGCTCCTCTTCCGGCTCGCTATGCAAGATAAGGCGCGCCACGTCGCGTATGCGCTGGCGCACCTGAAGTACGTGCTCCTGCACAAGCACGACCGCCGCGGCGAGCTTGACCGCTACCTCGACAAGGGCGAGGCGATGCTGGCGGCGGACGACAAAGATGTCGCGACGCGAGAAGCGTTCGCTGTTCTGTTCGCCGGTGGAAGGGACAACATCGCCACTGGACTGCAGACATACGAGGACATGCGGCGCCGCCAGGTGGCGCAATATTTGGAGCGCCTGAAATGGGCGACCATGGACCGAGCAGGACAGCTATTCCCGGCGCTACGCCAGTACGCGCCACAAACAGAATCGAATGGCACCGGAGCGCATTAGCTGCGCGGCTAGAGGAGGAACACATGCCGAAGTTTCCGTCAGTCGACTGGTTTGACACCGTACGCAACATGGTGAACGCGGATGAGGCGTTCCGGCGCCTGGGCACCGTCGATGCGCGCGTCGGTATGAAGATAGGCGACGTTCTCTACGAGGTGACGTTCGAAGCGTTCGAATGCACAGGAGTGAAGGAGGTCGATGAGAACACTTTGCGCGAGCTCGACTTCTGGCTGGAACAAACGCCGGAAGAGTGGCGCGACATGATCGAGAACATCAAGACGCACGGTGCGGCGGACCTGAGCCATACGCTAAACACGATTGACCTAACGAACCCGGAGGGTTTCGCGAAGTCATACGACGGCTATAAGCGCGACGCGTTCTATCGCTTCAACCAGAGCTTGCAGCACTTCTTCGACTCGTCTGCCAAGATAGACACGCAGTTCGCAGTCGGCGCGAACGCGTAACACTCCGGAATAGCCCGCTGTGGTCAGCGTAGCCAAGGGCGAGATACCTGTCGGGCTGGACCTGGGTGGGCACGAGTACGCGATCACACCGGAGTTAGTGGCGGAGTACTCGGGTGGGGTGGACGATCACAACGCCTGGTACAGCGGCACGTCGCCGTTTGGCGGCGCGATCGCACCCGCGCTCATCCTGCACTCCGAGGTCTACAAGTTCGGGCGCTGGTACCTGAACATCTGGGGCAACCTACACGCCAAGCAAGAATGGGAGCTCTACGCACCGATCATGGTTGGTGACAGCGTCACGACGCGTGCAACGGTCGTTGACCGCTACGTGAAGCGATCGCGCGACTACGTCGTCAACGAGGCGCAGATCTTCGGACCGGACGGTCGTCTCGTCTGTCGCGGCCGAACGCACCAAAGTTTCGTCATGGAAGTCGACGAGGGATCGATGGCGGTCGACAAGGAGCGCGAGAAGCGCCCCGACCGCACGTTCGCCACGAACGGCAGCGCGTTCGAGGAGGAGATCGAACCGCTCGACAAGCCCGTTACTATCGACATGATGAAAACGTTCTCGCCCGGCGTGAGCTATCACAATGATGCGGAGCAGGCGAAGAAGCTCGGCTTCCCGGACATCGTCGTGCAAGGCATGATGCCGATCTGCTTCATGTCGGAGTTCATGACGCGTCGCTTCCGGGAAGGCTGGTTCGCAGGCGGCCGAATGTCGGTAAATCTCGTCAACGTGCTCTGGGGCGCAGATGACGGCGTGACCTGTCGCGGCCGCGTGCGCGAGTACACGGCCGAGGGCGCCCGCCGCCGCGCGCATTGTGACGTCTGGGCCGAGAAGGCCGATGGCACGAAGATCATCGCCGGCACGGCCAGCGCCGTGATGGCGTAGGCCTCCTTCGCTCACCGACGCGCCTCTCTGTATACTGTCAACCTGATTCTGCAAAGGAGCTTCTCATGTATAAGATCGCGGTGATCGGCGGCGACGGCATCGGCCCGGAGGTGGTGCGCGAGGGGCTGAAAGTGCTCGAGGCCGCTGCGAGCAAGACAGGCGTCCGTTACGAGCTCCAGGACTTCGACCTGGGTGGTGAGCGCTACCTGCGCACCGGCGAGCCGCTGCCGGACTCCGTTCTGGAGGAGCTGCGCGGCTTCGACGCGATCTACCTGGGCGCCGTCGGCCACCCTGAAGTAGCGCCGGGCATTCTCGAGAAGCAGCTCCTGCTGCGCATTCGCTTCGAGCTCGACCAGTACATCAACCTTCGTCCCGTGAAGCTCTATCCTGGCGTCGAGACGCCGTTAAAGGACAAAGGCCCCGCCGAGATCGACTTCGTGATCGTGCGCGAGAACACCGAGGGCCTGTACTCCGGTATGGGCGGCATACAGTACAAGGGGACGCCGCACGAAGTCTCGACACAGATCCACATGACGACGCGCCACGGCGCAGAGCGCTGCATCCGCTACGCGTTCGAATACTGCAGGACCCGCAATCGCGAGAAGAAGCTGACGCTCTGCGCGAAGACGAACGTGTTGACGTTCGTCCACGACACGTGGTTCCGTGCGTTCAACGAAGTCGGCGATGCCGACTACACGGACATCCAGCGCGACTACGCCCATGTTGATGCGACGACGATGTGGATGGTGAAGAACCCGGAGTGGTTCGATGTCATCGTGACCGAGAACATGTTCGGCGACATCATCACAGACCTAGGCGCGATGATTCAAGGTGGGCTCGGCGTGGCTGCTGGCGGCAACATCAACCCCGAAGGCGTTTCGATGTTCGAGCCGATCGGCGGCAGCGCGCCAAAGTACACGAATATGAACGTCGCGTGCCCAATCGCCGCAATCGGTGCTGCGCAAATGATGATGGAAACGCTGGGCGAAGCCGACACGGCGCGGCGGATTGAGTCGGGGATCGAGCGCGCGCTGGTGTCAGGCAAGATCAAGTCGCTGGCCGCAGGACAGATGGGCATGTCGACGTCTGAAGTCGGCGACTACATCGCGGGGCTGGCAGGGGAGTAAGCCATGACTACGGAACCAGCAGCCTTCCCAGTCGTTTGGGACGATCCGGCGGACGCTGAAAAGACCTGGTTCTACAACGCGGAACACATGCCGATGACGTTCACGCCGGCTGCGTTCGAGCTGGTACTGGCGCCGTTCCTGCGTGGCTTCGGGTGGGGAATGGTCCCGAAGCTCGTTAACTTCTACGGATACTTCGCGTTCGACGGGCCACGAGACGCCAGCGAGCCGCAGGTGGCGGACGTCGCGTACCTTCGAATGGCTGCCGCCCGCTGGAACGAGCAGATCTTGCCGGAGGTCAAGGGCTACATCGAGACGTACCGAACGCGCGACTTCGACGCGCTCTCCGATGCCGAGCTAGCTACAGAGATCGAACGCCTAATCGAAGTGCGACATCGCGCCGGTGTGCTGCACACACAGTCGGTCACACCTTACTGGCTAGGACACCGGCTGCTCATCGAGACATACAAGGAGCTGATCGAAGACGACGAGCTGGCGGCACTTCGGCTAGCGCAGGGCTACCGCAACAAGAGCGTCGAGGCGGGTGAGCGGATATGGGAGCTAACACAATTAGCTGCGTCGATACCCGTCGTGCGTAATCGTCTGCTCGCGGCGGTGCCGGACGCTGTGTGCGAATGCTTCGAACAGCTCGGGTCTGAACCCGCGGCGCGGCAGTTTGTCCAGGCGTTTCGCGCCTACCAGGATGAGTTCGGCTGGCGCTCCGGCAACGACGAGACGGGCGCGACGTGGTTCGAAGACGCGACCGTTCCGCTGAACATGCTACGCACGTATCTGGAGATGCCTGGCTATGACCAGCCCGCGGAGCAGCGCGCGCTTGCAGAGGCCCGGGATGCCGCAATCGAGGTTGCGTTCGCGAGGCTGGACGACGCGGGCAGGGCGAAGCTGCAAGAAGTGTTAGAAGCGGTCTACGGTGTCGTGACATTGTCGGAGGACCACAACTTCTATATCGACCAACGGCTGGTCACAACGCCGCGGTGGCTAATACAGGCGATCGGACGCAGACTTGTCGCAAACGGTCTGCTTCAAGACGCAGACTTGGTCTTCTTTCTGCGTACACACGAACTCCTGGAGGCGCTGCGCGGAAGCGAAGTCTCTCTACAACAGACGTGCCAGGAGCGAAGCGCAGAGATAAAGCACTGGCGAACCGTCACACCGCCACCATTTGTCGGAGCAAAGCCGCCGCCGGGCGCACCTGCTATGGACGGAGGCCCCCCGGTTCCGGAGAGCGACGTCCCTAACGAGTTCCGTGGCCTGGCGGCGTCCGCCGGCGTGGCGCGAGGCGTCGTTCGCGTGCTGACAGAGCTTTCGCAGGCGGACCGCCTGCGCCCCGGCGATGTGCTTGTCGTGCCGGTCACGTCCCCGGCCTGGACACCGCTGTTCGCGATTGCCTGCGCTATCGTGACTGAGGTGGGCGGCGCGCTCAGCCATACCGCGGTCGTCGCGCGCGAGTACGCGATTCCGGCTGTCGTCAGCGTCAAGGACGCGACGAAGCGGCTGCGCGACGGCCAGCTGGTCGAAGTTGATGGCAGCGCAGGCGTCGTACGGGTACTGGAGTAGCGCCGGCTTGTTCCAGTCTTCGGCCCCGGCACCGCACCGCGTCATCGAGACCACGAGTACGGCAGCAATCGCAGCATTATAGGCCGTGACAGATCGCAAGAGCCTCGGCGACTTCGCGGAGCGGGTGGCGGTCGCGCACCTGCAGTCGAGAGGCTATCAGATCATCCAGACGAAGTTCCGCGTGCGTGAGGGTGAGATTGACATTGTTGCCCAGCACCGCGGTGCGATCGTGCTGGTCGAGGTAAAGGCGCGCCGCAGCACGGCGATGGGCCCTGCCGTCGATGGCATCAGCCGCCGTAAGGCGAAGCGCCTGCTCGCGGCCGGCGAGGTGTTCGGCGTGCGCCATCCGGAACTGCCGCAAGACCGCCGTATCGACCTGATCGCTATCGATTTGGACGCGTCCGGCCGCATCGTCTCGCTGGAGCACCTCGAGAGCGCAGTCGAGGACGGATACTAGATATACTGGCTTCGATGCCGATCTATGAGTACCGTTGTCAGGCATGTTCAAAGCGGAGCAGCGTGTTTGTGCGAAGTATGTCGATCGCCGTCAAGGCGAAGTGCGAGCACTGCGGCAGTCCGAAGATGAGTCGGATTATCTCGCGCGTGGTCGTCCCGCGCTCAAAGGGTTCGCTGGACGATTTCGACGAGAGTATGCTGGCGGACGTGGACGAGAGCGATCCGCGTAGCATGGCACGATTCGCACGCCGCATGCGCGACCAGATGGGCGAGGACATGGGTCCAGAGTTCGATCAGGCAATCGAGCAGATGGAACAGGGTGGGTTCCCTGACGATGACGGCGGCGACTTCCCTATGGACGACGACTAGTGCCGATCTACGAGTACAAGTGCGCTGACTGCGGCCGTTTGACCAGCGTCTTCACGAAGTCGATGGACGCCGAGGTCAAGTCCGAGTGTCAGCACTGCGGGAGCAAGAAGCTCGCGCGGGCGCTTTCGAAGTTCGCTTATCACCGGTCGACGCAGCGTGTGCTGGAAGACTACGGTTCAGAGCCACGCAGCCTAGAAGACTATAAGGACCCGCGCCAGATCGGGCGTTGGGCCGAGCGTAAATTCGACGAGTACGGCATGGACATGCCAAAGCAGGCGCGCGACATGATCGATGCGGCGCGGGACGGCGAGTTACCTTCGCCGGTCGACGAGCTCTAACTATGGAAACGATCGGCGATCAACTCGAGCCGGTAATGGAGCACGTGCGCGAAGTCTTTGCGGCCAAGAACACCGCGCGCGAGAGGGCGCTACCTCTTTGTCGCGACGCGATCCGTCACTCGGCGAAT
>Ga0137465_1000725_pt1 | contig 11179 bp, 11 predicted proteins | sample EasRivERMGT828_2_FD_104906 | JGI IMG/M metagenome (GOLD analysis project Ga0137465, IMG submission 104906) | Soil microbial communities from meander-bound floodplain in the East River, Colorado, USA - East River MetaG ERMGT828_2 | ecosystem: Environmental > Terrestrial > Soil > Floodplain ... | reverse complement strand
CTGAAGAAAGATTCATTCCACAATCTACGCGCGCCGGCAGCTTCAAGCGCTTGTTAGGCAGAGCCGCGAGAACCTTCATCGCCGTAACCACAACCTCTGGGCCGGATAGGGGAAGTCATACGCGAAACCCCACCACTTTCCATCGAGCAGAACGGGGGTGCAGTCCCAGTTGCCATGTTTCTTCAGCAGATCATTTGCGCGGCTCAGGTGGGTGGACGCAACCATGAACCGAACGACGGTTGTATCCGCCAATTGCACCGGATGTGGCAACGCAGCTGGCCAGCCGACCGACTTCGTTGGATTGCACTCGTGATCGACCCGGCGGAGCTCGATCTCGATCGAGTCCGGCACCCAGGCTTTGGCTTGGTTAGACCTGAACTGGCTTAGCCGCCCTACGATGTCGGTGAAGGCAGTGGATCCCATTGAGAGATCACCGTGAACTACGACTCGTTCATGTACCGCATCCCGCCAGACATCCAAGACGACAAACGGCGCATGAGGATGAACTCCTGCGGTATCCTGTCTCGGGACTGTATCGCCCGCGAACAACGCAGCCATTTGACTGGGTGGGAGCAGCTCGCGCATTCGCGCTGGCGTGATCACGACGAACTTGAACTGCTTACCGCGCACGAAATCATCCGCAGTTTGATAGATGACCAGGCCATTATCGTAAACGACCACGTCAGGCGCGTTGTAGAGGGTCGGGATGTTGTACGAACCTTGAATGTCCAGCACAGCGACCGGCCTTGCTGGAGCCCGGTCTTGCAGCAGGAGGATCGCGAAAACACCCAATTGAGCAAGCATCTTTGTGGCTCTGCCTAACGGACCGCGCTTAAGCTGCGGCGCGCTGAAGAAAGATTCATTCCTTAATCTACGCGCGCCGCCAGCTTCAAGCGCTTGTTAGGCGGCGTCCTTACCGACAGATACGAGAAGCCGAGCAAAGCCGCGAAATGTCTCGGCACCGGTTTCCTCGCGCAGACGGGTGATCAACGCATCGGCACCCAGCAGATGTCTCTGAAAGCGAATGGTAGGGTGACCCTCGCTCTTGAGACTGAGCCATCCCGCCCAAGGGTTGTAGGAGATTGTTCTGATCTCTGTCCACTTCAGGGACCGCACGCCCCCCACCGGTGTGCGCACAGTGATGCCATCAGAATTGACAACAACTCGCGTTTTGAAAGCGTCCACGACCATCCACAACGCAATCAGCGTCAGGATCACGAAAAGTGCCGCAAACCCGAGGACATTCGCTGAACCCGAGACATCACCCGTCAGCGCAACGACCAGGAAGCTGCCCGGAACCAATACGAGACTGGTCACCGCGATCCAACGGTACTTCCCCCCGTGGCGGAGTTCGAAGGAGCCGTCCCCTGCATCGACGCGAGGAGACCGCCGCTGCTCGCTCTGCAGCCAAAGAACGATGAGAGTGGTCAGGACGCCAGTGATGACGAAGCTCAGGACCGACATATCGCGCAGTCGACGCCGCCTAACGGATCGCGCTTAAGCTGCGGCGCGCTGAAAAAATGTTCATTCCACAATCTACGCGCGCCGCCAGCTTCAAGCGCTTGTTAGGCGGCTGTCCACGGGCTAGTGGTCCTCGAGAGTTAGGTACTCAAGCTTGGTCAAAAGCAGCTTGGAGCCCCGACGCACAAAGGTCAACCGATACCAATCCGCGACGCTAACGATGAGCCTTGAGCCGGCGCGTTCGTAGCTGAGTCGAGAGTATTGGGGATAGGGCTGGCCATAGATGTGTCCAAGGTGCACGAACATTGTGAACGCAGGGCCGGAACGCCTCTTCACCCTGGCGTTAATGGCGTCAGCCGCCTCAAACCAACTCGTATCTCCATTCACATCAAAGAACGTGACAGTTGAGTCGAGGAACTGAAGGAGCCGACCGTCCGGCCAGTGTCCTCCGTGCTCCACCTCAAAGCCCTCATCCGCCGTCGCGGCATCCTCGCCGCTCTTCAGAAAATCGAGGAACGCCACAACCTGGGTGCTGTCGCCGCCCGAGAACAATGTTGCGAGCGTTGCATGCTCAGGACGGTTGCCCAGCCCTAGGAGTAGCAGGAGGGTGGAGCCGAGGAAGATTGGGGTCAAACAGCCGCCTAACGGGAATTAGACATACCTGTCTAACATACATGCAGCGTTCCTACTGTGCAGTGTAGCAACGTCTCGTGAGCACCGCGGACCACGTTAGGCTGTCAGTCTAATCCTCTTATTTGAGCGTGGCGGGTAGGTGCAACAAAAACGGGGGTCGCGTCAGCGACCCCCGTTTGAGTTGTATCGGTCCTGTTATGGCACCCGAATCCGAACGATGTCGCCGAGCCACCCATCCGGCGTCCGCCGCAGCACCGACAGCGTCGCAATATCACCCGTGTCGAGCGACGCGATCGCCTGCCGGAACTCGGCCACCGTGCGGGTCGGCTGGTTGTTGACCTTCAAGATGATATCGGGATAGCCCGAGCTGGCGTCAGCCAGTTTCTGGTACGCCGGCCCGTCGGGCGAAACCTGTGTCACCACGAGCGCTCCACCCGACCGCAGCACGGGCCGCAGCTCGGTATCGCGGATGTCTTCCTGCGTCAGCGGCTGCACCGAGATCCCCAACGGGCCTACGGATGCCGCGGGCTCGTCGCGACGGGGTGAATCGCCGGCGCTGGCGATGTCGTCGTCGTCCGCTCCCGGCGGCGCCGCGAGCTTGACGGGAATCGTCTGCTGCTGGCCCTTGCTGCGCACGATCGTGACCCGCACGACGTCACCCGGCTTCTTGAAGCCGACGCGCTGCTGCAGCTGCGGAACGGACGTCACGGCTTGCCCCTCGACCGAGACGATCACGTCCCCCTGCTGAATGCCGGCGCGGCGCGCGGGAGAGTCGTCGGAGGTGAAATCACGGACCACGACGCCCCGGATCGTGCTCAGCCCCACGGCCTCGGCGTCCTCCTGGGTCGCGTCCTTGATGCTGACCCCCATCACCGCGCGTTCGACATGCCCGGTGGCGATCAGCTGCGTCATCACGGTGCGGGCGAGGTTGATCGGGATTGCAAACCCGTACCCGGCATAGAACCCGGTCTCACTGGCGATGGCCGAATTGATGCCGATAACCTCGCCACGCACGTTCACCAGCGGCCCGCCCGAGTTGCCGGGGTTGATGGCCGCGTCGGTCTGAATGAAATCCTGAATCGCGTAGCGGCTCTGATTTAACCCAGCGAGCAGGCGCCCCTTGGCGCTGATGATGCCCGCCGTCACCGTGAACGTGAACGCCTCGCCCAGGGGATTCCCGATGGCAAGCACCCAGTTCCCGATCTCGCTCGAGTCGGCATCGCCGAGCCGAACCGTCGGCAGGGATGTCGCCTGAATCTTGATCACCGCGACGTCGGTTGAGGGATCGGTCCCGATCGTCCTGGCCGAGAATTCGCGGTTGTCGAAGAGCCGCACCGTCACGCGATCGGCGCCTTGCACGACGTGATTGTTCGTCAGGATGTAGCCGTCCTGCGAGACAATGAACCCTGATCCTGAGCCTTGCTCGATCTGGGGACGGCGCGGGCCCTGGAAGAAATCCTCGAACCCCGGCGGCAGCCGGCGGCTGGTTGTTTGCTGGCGGCGTTCAGACCTGATGAACACCACGGCCGGCTTCACATGCTCCGCCACCGACGCGAATGCCTCACCCAGGTCGACCGCCGTCTTCGCTTGCGGTGGCGCCGGGCGTCTCGTGTCCTGGACGCCCGACAGGACCGCCGCCTCACCTCGCGCCGGGAGCTTGAACGCCGCGGCGAATGCCAGGCCAAGCGCAAATGCGATGACCACCAGACTCCCGAACTTCAGCCAATCCCGCGTCTTCACCGACATCCTGTCCCCCTTTTAAGACTTCTTCGATTTATCGTCATCCATGATCTCGTAATCTGCGTCGACGACCTTCTCATCCTTCTTCGCGCCGGCTTCTGCACCGGGCTGCCCGGCGCCGCCTGCAGCCGCTCCCTCAGCGCCGGGAGCTTCGGTTCCGGCACCGCGAGCCGCATACAGCGACGCCCCCGCTGCGGAATATGCCTGCTGGAGCTCGTCCAGCGCTTTGCTGATTTCGTCAGCATTGCCACTGCGCAGCGCCTGCTGGGCCTGCTGGATCGCGTTGTCGAGCCGCGACTTGAGACCGGCCTCGATCTTATCGACCCACTCTTTGGACTCCTTGGTCACTTGGTACACCATGTTATCGAGCCGGTTACGCTGCTCGATCACATCCCGCCGCTTCTTGTCCTCGGCGGCATGCGCCTCGGCGTCCTTCACCATCTTGTCGATGTCCTTGTCACCGAGCCCGGACGAGGCTTCGATCCGGATCTTCTGCTCCTTGCCCGTGGCCTTGTCCTTCGCCGCCACATGCAGGATACCGTTCGCGTCGATGTCGAAGCCGACCTCGACCTGCGGAATGCCGCGCGGAGCGGGTGGAATGCCCGTCAGCTGGAACTTGCCGATGGTGCGGTTGTCCTGCGCCATCTGGCGCTCGCCCTGAAGCACGTGGATTTCCACCGTGGTCTGATTGTCCTCGGCCGTCGAGAATGTTTCCGACTTCTTGGTCGGAATCGTCGTATTGCGCTGGATGAGGACCGTCGTCACGCCACCCAGCGTCTCGATGCCGAGCGACAGCGGCGTGACGTCGAGCAGCAGCACGTCTTTCACCTCGCCCGCGAGCACGCCACCCTGAATCGCCGCGCCGATCGCCACGACTTCATCCGGGTTCACGCCCTTGTGCGGCTCCTTGCCGAAGAAGCTCTTGACGACCTCCTGGACCTTCGGCATGCGCGTCTGGCCACCGACGAGAATGACCTCATCGATGTCGCCGGGCTTCAGCCCGGCGTCGGTGAGTGCCTGCTGCATCGGCGGACTGGTCCGCTTCACCAGGTCGTCCACGAGCTGCTCGAGCTTGGCGCGCGTGAGCGTCAGGTTCAGATGCTTGGGGCCCGACTGATCGGCCGTGATGAACGGCAGGTTGATCTCCGTCTGCATCACTGTCGACAGCTCCATCTTGGCCTTCTCGGCGGCTTCCTTGAGCCGCTGCAGCGCCATCGGATCCTTGGAGAGGTCGATCCCCTGCTCGCGCTTGAACTCCCCGACCAGCCATTCCATCACGCGGGCGTCGAAATCGTCGCCGCCGAGGTGGGTGTCGCCGTTCGTGCTCTTCACCTCGAACACGCCTTCGGCGAGCTCGAGGATCGAGATGTCGTACGTGCCGCCACCCAGGTCGTACACGGCGACTTTCTCTTCCTTCTTCTTATCGAGGCCGTAGGCGAGCGCGGACGCGGTGGGCTCGTTGATGATGCGGACGACGTCGAGACCGGCGATCTTGCCGGCGTCCTTGGTCGCCTGGCGCTGCGAGTCGTTGAAGTAGGCCGGGACCGTCACGACCGCCTTCTCGACCTTGTGGCCGAGGTAGTCTTCCGCGGTCTGCCGCATCTTCTGGAGGATCATCGCCGAGATCTCGGGGGGCGAGTACTGCTTGCCGCTGACTTCGACCACCGCGAGGCCGTTCTGGCCCCGGACGACTTTATAGGGAACGCGCTTGATCTCTTCGGAGACTTCCTCGTAGCGCCGTCCCATGAACCGTTTGATCGAGAAGATCGTGTTCTGCGGGTTGGTGACTGCCTGCCGCTTGGCGACCGTCCCCACCAGTCGCTCACCGTCCTTGGTGAAGGCGACGACCGACGGCGTGGTGCGACCGCCTTCGGCGTTGGGGATGACGACGGGATCGCCACCTTCCATGACCGCCACAACGGAGTTGGTGGTCCCGAGGTCAATACCGATGATCTTCTCAGCCATACTTTCAGCTCCTGGTAGGGAAATGATGCCGGCCTGTTGCTCTGGGTCGCAAAAGGGCAAGCATCGTGCCCGTATTCGATGCCAAAAAGGCAGAGGCTAGGAGTCAGGAGTTAGGAGTTGGGAGTCAGGGGGCTTCCAACCCCTAACTCCAGGCTCCAGACTCCTGGATCCCATGTTCCCCTACAAGGACGAGAATCCTACCGAGCGGCCCGCGGTCATCACCGTTGCAATCATCATCGCCAACGTTCTTGCCTTCATTCTTCTACAGGGGGCTGGGAGTGAGGGCCAACTGGCGCGCTCGGTCTGCGACCTTGGCCTAATCCCCGGGCAGATTCTTCAGACTGCCAAGCCGGGCAGTGGGGTCGAGCTCGCGCCCGGCATGGTCTGCCTCGTCGACGCGGTGCCGAAGTACTGGACCGTGCTCACCTCGATGTTCATGCACGGCGGGTGGTTTCACCTGATCGGCAACATGCTGTTCCTGTGGGTGTTCGGAAACAACATCGAAGACGCGATGGGGCACGGGAAGTTCCTCATTTTCTATCTGCTGTGCGGCACGGCCGCAGCCGCGGCCCAGACATTCGTGAGCCCCCATTCCCTCGTCCCGATGGTCGGGGCCTCCGGCGCGATCAGCGGGGTGCTTGGGGCATACCTTCTTCTTTATCCGAAGGTGCGCGTCCACACGCTCATCATTCTGCCCATTTACATCACCACTGTGGCGATCCCGGCGTGGGTCATGCTGGGCTACTGGATCCTGCTCCAGGTGCTGAGCGGCCTCGTCAGGCTCACTGAGCTCGAGAAGGGCGGGGTCGCGTTCTTCGCGCACGTAGGGGGCTTTGTCGCAGGATTCCTGCTGGTGCGGCTGTTCGCGTCCGAGGATGTGCTGCGCAGCCGGCCGACACCCCCGGCGTCGTACTATCGGTACCGCTCGTAATAGCCTCTATCCTTCGGCGTGGTGCTTGATCGTCTTTCCCTCGACCAGGAACACGACATCCTCGGCGATGTTGGTCGCCAGGTCGGCCACGCGCTCGAGATTGCGGCTCACGAGGAATAGCTCCATCGCCGTGCCGATGATGTGCGGATCCTCCATCATGTGCGTCAGCAGGATCCGGAACATCGACTGGTGGAGCGCGTCGACGCTGTCGTCGCGCCGGCAGATCGCCCGGCCGGCCTGCGCGTCGCCGCGCACGAACGCGTCGAGCGCGTCGGCGAGCATCGTCCGGGCCTGACGCGCCATCTCGAGCAGCTCGGGCTCCGGAACGATCGGCCGGGCTTGAAGCAGCCGCTCGGCCGATTGCGCGATGTTCACCGCGTGATCGCCCACCCGCTCCAGGTCGTTGGCGATCTTCATCGCGGCGGTGAGGAAGCGCAGATCGCGGGCCATCGGCTGCTGGGTCGCGAGCAGCCGGATCACCCGTTCCTCGACGTCCAGCTCGAGCTGATCGATCCCCGTGTCGCCCGCGATGACGTCGCGCGCCTTGTCGCCGTCCCGCTGGAGCACCGCGTCGACGGCCGCGGCGAGGGCCGCCTGCGCTTCGCCGGACATGTTGAGCAGCGAGACTTTGAGCTCGGAGAGCTCGTCGTGGAAATGCCGATGACTCGTCGCCTGTGCGTTCATCCGAACCTTCCCGTAATGTAGGCCTCGGTGCGCTCGTCTGTGGGCCGCGTGAAGACCTGCTGCGTCGTCCCGAACTCCACGAGGTGCCCCACGTAGAAGAAGCCCGTGAAATCGGACACCCGCGCCGCCTGCTGCATGTTATGCGTCACAATCACGATCGTGTAGGTCTGCTTGAGCTCGACCAGCAGCTCCTCGATGCGCTGCGTCGCGATCGGGTCGAGCGCGGAGCACGGCTCGTCCATCAACAGGACTTCGGGCTCGTTGGCCAGCGCGCGCGCGATGCACAGCCGCTGTTGCTGGCCGCCCGACAACGCCGTCCCTGGCTCGCGCAGGCGCGCCTCCACCTCGTCCCACAGCGCCGCCTGTCGCAGCGCTCGCTCGACGCGGTCCGGCAGCTCACCCGCGGGGGCGAGCGCGTTCAGTCGCGGGCCGTACGCCACATTGTCGAAAACCGACTTGGGGAACGGATTGGGCCGCTGAAACACCATGCCGATCTTCTGGCGCAGCGCCACGACGTCGGTCCCCGGCGCAAAGATCGACTCGCCGTCCAGCAGAATGTCGCCCGTGTGGCGGGCCCCTGGCGTGAGATCGTGGAGGCGGTTGATCGAGCGCAGGAATGTGGTCTTGCCGCAGCCTGAGGGCCCGATCAGCGCCGTCACCGCGTTCGCTGGGATGCTCAGGTTAACATCGTGCAGCGCCTGGGTCGGCCCGTACCAGAAGCGGTAGGCCTTCGACTCGAGAACTGGCGGCACGCCGGCACCACGGTCGGACGGAACCTGTGCGGCAGCTCCTTCCGTCGTTCCGTCCTGCCGTCCTTCCGTCGCCGTCCTCATCCGAACCGTCCGGTGATATACGCCTCGGTCTGCTCCACCTTGGGCTTCGTGAAGATCTCCTCGGTGCGCCCCACCTCGATCAGCCGGCCGAGGTACATGAACGCCGTGTAGTCGGAGACGCGGGCGGCCTGCTGCATGTTGTGCGTGACGATCACGATCGTATACAGCCGCTTGAGCAAATGACACAGCTCCTCGATCCGCTGCGTGCCGGCCGGGTCCAGCGATGCGGTGGGCTCGTCGAGCAGCAGGATCTCAGGCTCCGGGGCGACCGCGCGCGCGATACAGAGGCGCTGCTGCTGCCCGCCTGACAGCGCGAGCGCGCTGGTATGCAGCCGGTCTTTCACCTCGTCCCACAACGCCGCCTGCTGTAGTGCGCGACCGACGGCGTCATCCAGCTCCCGCCGCGGCCGCTTGCCATTGACCTTGAGCCCCGTGGCGACGTTGTCGTAGATCGACATCGTCGGGAACGGCGTCGGCCGCTGGAACACCATGCCGATGCGACGCCGCAGCTCCACGGGGTTCACCCCCGGGCCATAGATGTTGAGGTCGTCGAGCAACACCTCACCCACGACGGACGCCCCAGGCGTCAGCTCGTGCATGCGATTGAGGCAGCGGAGCAGGGTGCTCTTACCGCATCCCGACGGCCCGATGATCGCGGTCACCGTGTGCGCTGGAAACAGCAAGGAAACGTCGTGGACGGCCCGAAGGCCGCCGAACAGCGCCGTCAGGCGCACGGTTTCGAGCCGGAGCCGGGTGTTAGCGGATGCTACCATAGCGTTGCCGCGTCACCCAGCGGGCGACCATCGAAAGGATCAAGACGAGCCCCATCAGGACCAGCGCGGATGCCCAGGCGAGTCGGTGCCACTCGTCGAACGGACCGGTGGCGTACACGTAAATCTGCAGCGACAGGGTCTGCATCGGCTGATTGACCGACAATGAGAAGTTCAGGTTGCCCAGCGCGGTGAAGAGCAACGGCGCCGTCTCGCCCGCGATGCGCGCGATGCCGACGAGACAGCCCGTGACGATGCCGCTCAACGCCGTGCGCGCGACGATGCGGAGCGAGGTGCGCCAGCGCGGGTAGCCGAGCGCGAGCGCCGCCTCACGGAGCGAATGGGGCACGAGGCGCACCATCTCCTCGGTCGTGCGGGCCAGCATCGGAATCATGAGAATGGCGAGCGACACCGCACCTGCGAGGGCAGAAAAACGCCCCATCGGTTTGACCAGGAATGTCCACCCGACGATGCCGATCACGATGGAAGGCGTGCCGTTCAGCACGTCGGCGATAAACCGCACCAGGAATCCGAACCGTCCTGAGCCATACTCGGCGAGGTACATGCCGGCGCCGACACCGATCGGCACGCCGATGAGCGCGCCCAACCCCACGACGATCCCGGTGCCCACGATCGCGTTTGCGACGCCACCACCCGACTGTCCGGCGGGGACGGGGCTCTTGGTGAAGAACGCCCAGTCGATGGACGAGGCGCCTTCTGCGATGAGGTTGCCGAGGATCAGCACGAGCGCCAGCACGGCGAGGAACGAGAAGATCACGACGAGCCCGGTCATGAACCGGCTCATCAGATGGCGGCGGAACGCGCGGCTCGTCACAACGCCTTACTTCCGACGGCGGCGCCCTTCGCCACGCGCCAGATGAGTATGCGGGCGATCGCGTTTACCACCACGGTCACCACGAACAAGATCAGACCGACTTCGAACAGTGCCGAGAGGTACATGTTGGTGGTGGCTTCACTGAACTCGTTCGCGATCGCCGCGGCCATGGTGTACGCCGGCTGGAACAGCGACAGGCCGATGTCGTGGCGATTCCCGATGACCATCGTGACCGCCATCGTCTCGCCCAGCGCTCGACCCAGGCCGAGGATCACGGCGCCGATCAGGCCGGCGCGTCCGTACGGCAGCACCGCCGACCGCACCGCTTCCCAGCGCGTGGCGCCCATCGCCAGCGCCGCCTCGCGCTGGCTCGTCGGAACGGCGAGCAGCACCTCCCGCGACACCGCCGCGATGTACGGCACGATCATGATCGCGAGGATGATGCCGCCCGCGAGCAGGGAATTGCCGTAGAACACGCCTTTGAAAAACGGCGTCCATCCGAACACGGCCTTGAGCGGCGGCACGACGAAACTGCGCAGGAACGGAATCAGGACGAAAATGCCCCACATGCCGTAGACAACGCTCGGGATCGCGGCGAGCAGCTCGACCAGAAACGCCACCGGCTGGCGCAGCCAGCGCGGTGCGAATTCCGTCAGCAGGATCGCGACGCTCAGCGCGAGCGGCACAGCGATCAATAAGGCCAGAAACGACGAGGCGAGTGTTCCGAAGATCATCGGCGCCGCCCCGTACACCTCCGCCACAGGATCCCACGTCGACGTCACCAGGAAGGACGGGCCGAAGCGCTTGAGCGCCGGCAGCGATTCGACGAACAGCACGCCAAACAGAATGACAATCAGGGACGGCAGCGCGAGCGCGAATCCGGTGAGGATACGGCGATAGATGCGATCACTGCGATCGGTCCCGATCAGCGACTGCCACCGCGTTTCTCTGCTGGCCCTGCCGGAGGGAATGCCTTCGATCGGGAGGTTCGGGAGGGAAGTCATAGGCCGCCGGAAACGTACCGGCGGCCTAATGGAGGGTCCGTCACAACGGTGTAACGGATATGTCACTACGAAGCGGCTACTCCGCCGACGGACCCTTCCACACGGGCCGGCCACCGGAGGTGATGCTCTTGAGCCGCGCCTGAATCCAGGGCCGCATCTCCTTGGGAAGCGGCGCATAGCCGAGCTCGGGCGCCTTGGCCTGCCCGTCGGTCTCGGCCCACCAGATGAACTGCACGAGCGCGCGCCCTTTGGCCGAGTCCGCATAGGTCTTGTGGACCAGCAGCCAGGTGAAGCTCGCCGCCGGGTACGCCTGCGCCCCGGCG
>Ga0137465_1000722_pt1 | contig 11213 bp, 5 predicted proteins | sample EasRivERMGT828_2_FD_104906 | JGI IMG/M metagenome (GOLD analysis project Ga0137465, IMG submission 104906) | Soil microbial communities from meander-bound floodplain in the East River, Colorado, USA - East River MetaG ERMGT828_2 | ecosystem: Environmental > Terrestrial > Soil > Floodplain ... | reverse complement strand
CCATCCGCCCACCCGCGATTGCGGGACTTGTCAATGGCTCTGGTATTACTGGGGGAGTTGCTTCCTCCAGACCTGAGAGGCTTGATATGATCCACATCTTTGCTGGAGGGGAGGTCACCATGTTTTTCCTCGTACTCTCGACGTGCAGCGTTTTGTTTAGACCTACGCTGCGTCATCTCATCGGTGGCATTATAGCCCCGATCCATGCGCTTGATCTGTCCCGGTGTACGATGGGACTTTGGATCGCGCTTCTCTCCACCCTCTGCCATGTCAATACCCCGGTCTAGTAGGTTTCGGTTTAGGCTTTGGCTTAGGTTTTCCTTTTGCCATCATACACTCCGTTTTGTTGATGGACGCTTAGGTTCACGTGATAGGGCGTCTTTACCAAGAGGGCGTGGTGTATTTTTCCACTTTTCAAGTTCTTGTTCAGGTGATGGCGTAAGACGCTTCATCTCCCCACCCCAAAAACCACTTTCAGCACTAGGAGGTTTAGCCGGTCGTCGTGGCGTTGGCGGTGGCGGCGTTACGGTATGTGGTGGAATTGGCTCAGCTTGACTTCGTAGCCGCTCTGATAAAGGCTGCTGCACTACCATTCTTGGTTTCTTTACCATGTTACTCCTCCTATCTGAAACAGGCTTGCGCCCGGTATGATGCGAGTGACGGGTCTTGTACGGCTGCAGCGTGTCCGTCTATGACTTGCCCTAGCGCGTTGTAGTATACGACCTTATCCACCTCAAACCAATGTGTGTCCTTAACTAAACCGGCTAGATTATATGTAAACGTAAACTGATTATACGAGTCATCATCTACAGTAACAAACGCACCCATCTTGTTTATACCTGTTTTGTTTGCTGGCAGAAGATACCAATCAGCAATGTATTCTGCTGGGGGGCGTATAGTAGGCACTTCATCGGGCACGTCAAAGGGTCCGCCTAAAAAGCATCCAAATATTGATGTGCCGTAGAGTTTTGAAAGATAATATGCTACACCTGATCCCTGCGAGTGACCTGATATACCTATGTTTCTCCAGCCCTTGAATGGATACGCATTCTTCGGTAGAGGGAAATTATTTGCCTTAAGGTAGTCAATCAGAGTTTTTAGCCTATGCTGCACTGAGTTAACTTTATTAGTATTCCTAAGCGTTGAAACAGGATCACCAAATATAACCTCTTGCCGCGCTAATCCTGCGCAGTTATCAATATCTTTATTGGCAAAACAATCCTGGCTTACACTAGCTTCATTATCATATGCCATATCAAGGACGGTGTATCCTTGCCCCATTAACTCAGTAAGCCACGGCTCGTTAAAGTATCGACCAGTTGAAGGGAGATACGGTTTAGCTGCAGCGCCGCCAAAGTTAATCCATAGTTTATTGTTAGGGGTTGTAGGTAAGGCAACTACATAGTCACCAAAACCCTGATTACTACCGCTTTGATCTATCATACCGGGATATGTAGAACTAGGTGTAATCCTGCATAGCTCTCCATTGGTGACTACTTTTTGGCTTACACATACGGAAGGCGCTGCTGCAGCTACACTGCAGCAGGCCAAAAGCATGAATAATGCTACTCTCGAAAGTAACATCTTATCCCTTCTCTACGAGTTTCACAGGCGAGTGGGACTCGGCCTTTAGGATATCATCAATGATAGCTAGTAGCTGTTTGTTGGCCGAAGACCAAGGGAAGCCCTCAACTGCGGCGCTAAGCGCCTTAGCGTCTTCGTCCTCAAGCATAAGGTGATCCGAGTTGTCAGGTAGGTTGTCCAGTGCATCCAGTATCCTAACACGCCTGCGCATCTCGTCAACCCCTAGGGGTTTACTAGGGGAGTTACCAGCAACAAGCCTGACAATCCCAACCGACGTAAGCTGCTCAGAGTCACCCTTATGCAACTTAATCTTCTTCATACTACTTCTCCTCTGGTTAAACAAGTTCCCAAATTTCTATTTCGGCAAGGGCGCAAATACGGGTAGTAGCTGTATCTTGTGTTATCCACACCCAAATACGATCATACAAGTTTGTATCAGTAATATTATACACCCTACCTGCGCTCTCATTTGCAGTATCTAGGAAAGTTTCTGTCGCAAGCAGTGTACCATCTGTCGAATTAGCAGGATCAGAACCCGATTTGCCGTAAACCCTTAGCGTTATATTCGGGGTAACAACGCAAAAGCCATTATTATTAGTACCGTAAACTTTAACCCGTCCTATTTTCTTCGCTGCAGGGAGACGTGTTCCAACATAACCATTTGTAGCGTTGGTGATACTTTTCTGTGCGCAACTCGCCGAGGCTTGGTTAGATATGCCGTCGAATACTGAATTGACGCCACCGGCAATAGTCATATCACCAAAGCGGGTCTGCCCTGATAGGTCTATAGTGCTCAAACCTGTCTGCATTAGAAGAGTCAAGGCATTTAGCTCAGTCTGAGTCTTCATAGTCTGAAAAACAACAATCTGCCCAATAGCCAGTGTCGGGTTTGTGTTTACAGTATTGTTGCGTCCAACACGTAGCTGTGTAATTGATACAGGCATGACGCAAGCTGTATCTGGACTGCTAACACCAGTAATACCATTAGCGGACATTAGTGTGTTATCTAACTCATAGGCTACGCCAGCAGCATGTTTCACACTTAATGCACTAGCGGCTGTATTACCGCCAGCCTGTAAAACATTTCCACTATATAAGTATGGCTGCCAAACACCGGTGGATGTCTGCTGAAGAAAAGTTCGATCTGTATTAGAGCCATTGTCTAGTTGAAAAACACTTTTGTTTGCGCCCGGAGCGGCTGTATTAAATGCACTAATCCCCCATGTGCAGTCTGTCTCAAATGTGCCAAGCCCACTAAGACTTACTGTAACATCAATAGTTCCGCTCGGCGTTAAGCCGTTAGCATCAAACGTAGAACCATTGAGGGTGTAAGTGGCAAAATCTCCAGTTGTTTTCTCTGCACCACCCCAATAATATCTCTGGTTTACAAAATCTAAATCAATTGCTGCACCAGCCATCGGCACCCAAGCCGGTAACGACGCTTTCGATACAGCCATGATGCCGGGCGTAAACTTCATGCGGATAAATCCCCAAACAACACCCACTCATCTGTAGCGCGCTTGTATAAGCTAGCGCCAGCATATTGTCCAGCAAGCTTAAGTTTAGTCTCTCGCTGACGGATTGTTACACCACCAGTAGCAACTATCGTCGTCTGCCCCGCACCAATTTGTGAAATATCAACACGAGTATTAACTGGGAAAGCAACAGAAGAATTAAGAGGTATAGTAAGGTTGTTAGCGCTGGCATTGTTCATCTCCACTACCTTGCCCTTATCGCCAAGGACCAACGTGTAAGATGCTGTCTGCGTATTAACACCTGCTACTTCGCCAAGTAGCTCTTTCGCATCCAGTGCTGCTTGCAAGCCAGTTACGTCAGCTATGGCGTGAGTGTGAGTCGCAGCGGCATATGAGCCTGCAGCCTGATACTTACTTGCCAAAGTAACACCGCCTTCGGTGATACCTGTAGAGCTAATGGCGGCAAATATTTGCGCTGCCGACCATGTGTTAGCGCCGTCAAGTAACGGCACATTGTTACCGCTTGTGCCAGTGTTCTTAGCTGCTGCAGTTCCAGCGTCAGTTATGTTAGCTAATGTATGGGTATGAACTGCAGCAGCATATGACCCTGCAGGCTGGAAAGTAGTGCTAAGCGCCACACCGGCTACAGTAGGCATGAAGGGGAAATTAGTAATGCGTGTTGCGCGGTTTATTTTTAGCGCTGACAAGAAGGTACTATTGTCGTCATTAAATGCTACAATTTCAAAGTTACTTCCAGCGTCGCTACCAGTTTCAGCCTCAGAAGTTCTTTCAACCGCCCAACGACTCAGAACGGCATTGAGATAAATACTAGCTGCAAATCCGGGCGATGCATTAGCGCTAAAATATGCGCCAACGCTATCACCGGCTCGGTTAATAGTTACGCTTCCGCCGGTAAGATTAACTGATCCATCGCAATCAATCCTGCCATCCTTTCTAACGCTAAATACACTAGCTCCACCAACTACTGCATTGAACACTTTTGAGGCTGCAGCAGAGCTAGTAGAAGTAATATCCAGTCTAATGCCGTCAAATGTAACAGCGCCAGCGTTCCACGTTTGCGTAAGATTAAGCGGCTGCGATGTTGTGATAGGAGAGGCTTGCGTTATTACTTGTTGTGCAGTAAACACATTTGCTGTGGCAAGATATGCAAACGTGTTAGTCGCACGTTTTGTGAACGCATCTGCTCCTGTTTGCTCGATGTATCCTGCTGTAGCGTCTAGTGCTGCGAGTGCTGTTAGTGTAGCGTCAAGCGGCTGACCACCGCCCCCTCCCCCTGCAGTGACTGCTGCTTTAACAAAAGCTGTCGTAGCAACTTTCGTTGTGTCATCCCCTGCAGTAGCCGTTGGTGCTGTTGGCGACACAGCAAAGCTAACTGCACCAGTGAAAGCTGCGGCGGCGAGCGCGGCATACTTACTTGCCAAAGTAGCACCAGCTTCGTATATGGCAGTGCCGACGTAAACATTACGTGGGCGCGATGCCGCTGCAGCGCCAATGTCAGAGGCGTTATCAATGTTAGCCATAAAATGGCCGGCGTTATCAAAATGCCAACGAAATGAAAGTGTAGTGCCAGTATATATACGGATACCACCATGTCCAAAAATATGCAATTGCCGTGTATTAAGACCCGTGCCTAATACCTCTGTCCCTAGCTGCAAATCTCCTGATACCCAACCAAATCTTGCTCGCTCGTAATTGCTGGCGTCAGTGTAAGTGTTATAAACACGATGCATCTGTGCGTTAGCGGCGTTGCGTTGTGCGAGCGTGTTAGCTGCATCGCGCACTAAAAACAAATCTTTAGTTGCCGCAGTAGCATTAGTAGTGTTATTAGTCCATATAATTGCGGCTGTTGCAAGTAAGTATAGACCAGAATCAGTACCAGAATTACCTAAACCTGCATAAGTAACAGCAGTATCAATACGTCCAACCTGCATAATTCCAGCGGCTATTGTGCCCATATCTAAATACGGACTAAAACTAGTAGCCGTTGCAATACGCCCATCTTTACGAACTTGGAACTTACTAGTTGCTCCGACTTTAAGGTCGATCAGCAACGAGGCTGCAGCACTTGCTGTGTCTGTAATAGTTGCTGAGATACCAGTGAACGTGGTGCCAACAAGGTTCCATGTTTGTGTTACGTTTAGGGCTGGAACTGAAGTTGTGAGCGTGCCGGATGCTATTGTCTGTGCTGCAGTAAACGTATTGGCTACAGCTAGTCGAGCATAGGTAGTGCTGAGCGCCACGCCAGCTATAGTTGGAGCAACAGAAAAATTAGTAACGCCTGTTGCGCGTGTAATTGTTAGGGGAGTATGAAGTAATGTACTGCCGTTATCGGCATACATCTCAATGCTAAAATCACCACCGGTGTTGCTACCAGTCTCAGCACCAAATAGGTTAATAAGCCATCTACAATACCAACTACTATTATATGCACCATAAGAAGCTACTGTTCCGCCAGAAAAAGTAGCAACAACGCCAAAATCTGTAGTGTAAAAACCACCAGTGAGAGAATAAATCTCACCATAAGGACTTACATTAAATACTTCTACTCCATCAACTATACCCTTTATAAGTGCTGAACCCATATCCCAGTTTACGCCACCATCCCCTGCAACAAGATTAATCTTAAGAGCGTCAAATACAGTAGCACTATTGTTCCATGTTTGTGCTATGCTTAATCCAGGCTGTGATGTAGTCAGCGTGCCTGAGTTTACAGTTTGTGGAGCAGTAAAGGTATTAGCTGTAGCAAGGTAGGCAAAGGCATTCGTAGCACGCTTAGTAAACGCATCCGCTCCAGTTTGCTCGACGTATCCTGCTGTAGCATCTAATGCTGCGAGAGCTACGAGGGTAGCATCTAGTGCACCCCCTCCTCCCGCAGCTACTGCTGTAGTAACAAACGCTGTTGTTGCTAGAAGTGTTGTGTTGTCCCCTGCAGTGGGGGTGGGTGCAGTGGGCGTAACATCAAATTGCATTTGCTTGGTAGAACGTATAACTCTAAACACACGCCCTAAACTACCACCAGCATCATTATACGCCCACAAATGAAAATTACTACCGGCATTACCTGTTGACTCGGCACCAGTATCTTTGCCTAACGCCCAACGATTAGCGCTTAAAAAATCACCCTTAAAATGTACAGTTGCATCAAATCCAGAATTTGCTATTAAGTATAATCTTGCGTTATCTGCATCGCCATCGCGATTAACAACAAGATCATCGCCGTCTATTGTTAATCTTGGGACAGTCAGTTCCCCTGTTAGTGTCCCTCCAGCAAGAGCTAGATACTTCGCACTAAGTGCTACACCGCCTTCGTATATCCCAGTAGCGGCGTATATGTTTCTTATGCGCCCTTTATAGGGAGCCGCTGTAAGCGTGCCAATATCCTGTGTATTATCCGCCCAAGCAACTAAATGGGGGTCTGCGCCAGAACCTCCAAAGTCCCAGTTCTGCAGCCAGATATGCGGTGTTGTTGCCGTGCCATAATTATATGCAGTAATATAAAAACTATCTACGGTGTTGTGCTCGAACACCATTACTTGGCCGTCAACTACAGTGGCCGGGTCTGATACTCCCGGCCCATACATTCTTAGCGCGGCACCCCATTGAGGGTTAGTTATAGCCAAATAGCCTTGGTCATATTGTAGTTTAGAAAGTCCATCAGGAATAGCAGTGCCAAACGTAATAGGAGCGACACCCGGTAGTGTTATTCCAACGTTGAACGTGTTAGCCGCAATAAAAACATTAGCAACGCTAAGTCGTGCATAGTCAGACAAATCAGGAGCGGGTATAGGTGGGTCTATCCAGATTGTATCATAGGGGGTAGAACTTACTTTCGAAAGTAGCTGTCCTGCGGTGCCGTCATTCGGCACACCGGCTGAAGGGTCTTTCCATAGTGTATCGTAGTCTATGCCTGATTTTTTGGTTAGTATCTGCCCGGTTAAGCCACCGGGTAATACACCTACTCCGTCTGAGCCGTTAAGAGCAAAGGCTGCATCTACGACGACCTGCAAGTCATCATCGTAAACCGAGACTCTCAGATCGTCTACCATCTTGTGCTCCAGCTACTTTTGAAAGTAGCATTCTATGTGTTAGGAGGTATCAAACTATAAGCAGTATTTCGCATATATCTCATAAAATTGTTAGCGGCGGCATCAGTTTTAATACCATAATCTCCCGTCATGTTGGTCATAGAAAAATTTTCATTAGTATCAAGGCCGATTATAACAAGATTATCATGGCAATCTTCTCTAAATAATATTGGCCTAGTCCCGCAATCATTAACTGTGCTAAGTTCAATGTAATTATCGTGAGCATCATCAGATATACGCAAAGCTCTACCCCGGAAATTACTATCATCTTCATTAGCGCTAGACCCAGAATATATATTTTGGACTGTAGCCTGAACAAAATTACTTTCGCTTGAGCCCATAAGGAGAATGCCAGTACCTGCTGCCATAACGTAATTTGTTGGGGGCGGGCCTATTTCCGGTGCTGCTTTTCTGCCATCAAGTGTTACACCAGTAAATACACCGTTAATGCAGTTATCAATACGCAATCCTTCAACACACCCTGTACCCATAACTACAGTCAGACCAGAAACACGGACATCGTGAGAGCCAGCGTCTCCACTTTCAGAAGTAAAAGCAGCACCTACACGGCAGTAAATAGCTGTGCAATTCTCCATAACTGCGTTTGTGCACTCATGTTTAAACTGTAGCCCCATACCGGGCGTGCTAGCATTAACCCAATCACCATCAGTGTTTATATATTCTTCAAATATAGTAGATCGTATACCTATAGCAGTACAATTACGCATAGTACTGTCATCCATTCCACCAATAAAAATCCCATTAGCTGCCTCATTATGCCCATCCACTGTTACGTTATCTACTACGGCTCTTGAATGGGGAGTATCATAATTACCCCCAGACTGAGTAGCACTTGTAATATGTAATAATGCTCCTCCAACACCGCCGTAGTGTATTATTAAATTTTTAAAAGTGACATCGTCAGCATCGTAACATGCTAGCGATGCATACATATCATACCCACTACCATCCCATTCAGGAGGAGGAGTTGTTGGGGGGAAAGCAACACTATTCATATCAAGAGTAAAATCACTAAGTGTAAAATTACTTATCCTTTCAAACGTCCAACCATTGTAATTACCAAAATATGTGTTACGTTTGAAGATTGTTAATTTACGTCCTGCGCCTCTAAGCTCCCAAGACTTAGTAAACCAAGCTCCAGCAGCAGGTAGCGTAGGAACAATAGGATCATCAAAATCAAATATACCGGAATTAATTAAACACAATCCACCTTGGCTGATTAGATAATTAAAAATGTCTATAAGAGCGTGCACATTCCACCTAGCGTTGCCACCGGGGCGCAAGCCGAACATAGCTGCGTTTACATTTTCTCCGCTAGTAAACCGTCGGAAAGTAAATTGGTCTACAGTAACAGTTCGATTTGCTGTTGTATCTTTTACACCAACATATCGTCTATAGTAGCAAGTGCCCGCTGGAAAATTCCATTTGGGGGTTGTTCCTTCACCGCGAACAACTCCACCAACATTTTTAGGTACAGTTGTGCTAAAGCCACTAAGACCAGCCGAATGCCCTACTACCCAAATATTTCCGATATCTGCATAATCTGCATTATAGCATTTTACTCCAAGCAATACCAATACTGATGTAGCTGAAGCAACAATACGGGCAGAGCATTCATGGTAACTCTCAGTATCTACTGGATGTATAGCATCTTCATAAGCATATACAAAACCAGTAGTATTACTACCATTAGTCAGCTTCATACGAAGCTCACCAAACTTACCACCTCTTGTTGCTGTAGGAGCAATTGTGCCAGACCATCCAAGTATAGGCTGTAAATCAGTATCCCATTCAGAAAAATTATAGTTACCGTCCGGGCGGTTTACTATATAATCCCTCATAGCTATAGCGCTGCTGGCACTTACTGGCGCACCAAGTTCAGTAACGTTTCCTCCGTTCATATCAATGTCGCCAAGCGCAATCATACTCATACTAGAAACATTATTAATACTATGGTCACCCATATAAAGTGGACCAGTCATAGCATATGTTGAACCACCAGCGAGCGGCAGATACCTACTAACAAGTCCTAAAGTTGCAACAGTAGTATTAGCAGAATTAGGTGTTGGAGTTCCTGAAGCTGGCGAAGTTAGTGTAGTGGGTGTCTTAACAAAATTAACAGTGTTACTTGTTTTATCTACTGTAAATACTAGAGCGCTGCCAACTAATTCAAAATTTTCAGAAGCATTTTTACCCATATACCAACGATTAGTTGGTACACCAGATACTATAGTCCTAAATAAAGAATACGCAGTCTGATTGGCATCACTAGTTAAAATACAGTACGCATCAGCCCCTGCATTGGCGTTAGCATAAAGATTTCCTCCATTAGTGACAATGTTACTTGTGAACGTAGCACTTGTTCCATCTAACGCCCCAGATAAATCCATACCCGGTGCAGTTGGTTTTTGTACAAAAGCAACTACTTGAGTGGCTCTATTTACTGTAAACACTGAAGGAGAACCGCCAGCATCGGGAAAAGCTATAAGCCCAAGATCAGCGTTAGCACCAACTTTACGAAGCCACCAACGACTAGAACTGTCACTCTTAAATGCAAGAATTGCGTCTAGGGTTGGATCACTAGCAATAGATAAAATAGTGGCAACACCGTTATTAGTAGCAGTTATAGTATTAAAAGTAGCAGTTGTTCCAACTAATAAGTCAGTTAATGTTCCGCCAGTAAGTGGTAGGTAATATGCATCTGTCATATTATGCACATATTGCAATGTAGCAAGTTGCGTAGTTGCTACAGGGGCGCCAACTCGTGCATAAAGAGAAGAAGTAGGCGCAGTTGGTACTCCAGTAAGTGCTGGAGATGCAAATTTTCCATCCACATATTTTTTATGTGTTGCTTCATCCAATCGAACAGGATTAGGCGGATTAGTCTGACCACCAACCAGATATAATGGCCCTTGCATTGTGTCACCTGCTAAAGTGACAAACAATCCGCCACCAGTAGCGCCAATAGCACCGTCTACATAAGCTTTAGTCGCAAGCTGGTTAGCAAGAGTATAATCAGCGTGCTCTCCAGCAAGAAGAGTTACTGTTGGTATCTTAGGGAAATTCACAACTTGAGTTGAACGAGTTGCAGTGAAAGCAGCCCCAAGGTTTGTTTGAGTATCACTAAGCGCATAAAGAGTAAAATCAGAACCGGCATTTGTTCCTTCAACTTCAGCCGTTGTGTCCCTGCCTATCCACCAACGATTCTCACCGCCTTTCTGGAAATATAGAAGGGAATAGCCAGTATCAGCATCTATATAGATTAAAGAAGCAAACCCTCCAGTCCTATTAACCGTTAGCGATCCATTAGATATGTTTACATTGCTAACGACATCTAATGTCCCTGAAATTGAAACGTTGCCAGTAATTGCTCCACCAGTTTTAGGATACTTCGTATCAGCATATTTTTTATTAATTGCATCGCCATCGTAAACAGCCGAGTCACCAATAAGACGATCAGGGAGATTAAGTAATCTAAATACTCCACCTGCACCGCCAACATCCAATGACTTAGTTAATGCTCCTAAATCAGTCACCGGAAGGTAATATCTCCATCCACCGCCTACACCTGTAGACAAAGCAAGCTGGTCTGTATCATCCTGATAAGCAAGCTGCCCCGGAGTATTAAACGTAGGAAGCGCTGCTGCATTAGGATAGGAACGCAGCATAAAGTGGCGGTTCTGATCAATAACGGGATTAACTCCATACATACTAAGTCCAGTATCCCACTGGAAACGGAATATCTCATAAAAAGTAAGCGCTCCCATCTGAGCAACCCAGCCGGATAGTCTCCCACCCATTGCTGCAGGGCCAGGTACAGGCTCAGCGACTGTTATACGATACTCACCTACCCCTCTGTTTGTACCAACATCATTAACACCATCAAACCCATATCCAAGCAACCGCATAACAATATCATTCTGACCTACAGCTTGCGATATACCGCCAGTACCACGGGCTCGAATTGCATTATACACTACACCAGAGTTTGTATCGCTTGTATGCGTCGCAGAAACAGTTGACGTTG
>Ga0137465_1000718_pt1 | contig 11235 bp, 9 predicted proteins | sample EasRivERMGT828_2_FD_104906 | JGI IMG/M metagenome (GOLD analysis project Ga0137465, IMG submission 104906) | Soil microbial communities from meander-bound floodplain in the East River, Colorado, USA - East River MetaG ERMGT828_2 | ecosystem: Environmental > Terrestrial > Soil > Floodplain ... | reverse complement strand
GCGCTACCGTGACCTCCTGCATGAAGAGGCCCCTGGAGTTGATGCTTCCAGCGGGACCTGTCACATCAAGCCCATCTGATTTGCAATCGCTCTGAGTCGGGAATCGCTTCTAAGACTGTCGAATCGGGGATCAGCGTTCAATGAGATGAGCTCGAAGCAACGTTCTTCCTGAGCCTTGACGAGACATTCGAAGGCGCGGTCCACCTCATCCAGAGCAAAATGAATCATCGCGGGCTCGAAAGGCGAAACGTATCGCTGCGTGGATAATTCCGCGATTTCTCGAAGGACTTGTTTGGCCTTCGATGATTTTCCGGCGAGCGCGAATACGCGGCCCAGGGCGCCTCGCAACATGCGGCTGTCGTTGACGAGTTGAATGCCGCGCTGGAAGGCGGCAATGGACTCGTCAAGATCGCCCAGTTGCTCCTGAACCAAACCGAGAATCCAATACGTGCCGCTGAAATAAGGATCGCGCTCGATTGTCCGGTCGCATTGTTCCAGCGCCTCGTCGAATTCGCGGCGGTAGTAATACATGCGTGCAATGTCTCTGGAGATGATGGTCGAAACGGGGTCCAGCGTTTGCGCCAGGAGAATCTCATTAAGGGCGTCATCCAGACGGTTGAGCTGAACAAGGCACGTTGCGGCGTACCAGTGATGCGCCGTCGCCAGTCTCGGATCCAATGAAATAGCGCGCTGGTACTCATGTTCGGCGCCGTGCCAATCCCAGTCCTGCGTTGCCTTCACGTGCGCGAGAGACGTGTGAGCCTCCGCAAGATCATCATCCAGCAGCACGGCCCATGCGGCATTCGAAGCGGCTTTAGTCCACACCTCGGCCGGCGGCAACACCCCGTAATGCGACAACAACGAATAGGCATCCGCCAATCCGGAATAGGCCTGAGCGTATTGAGCATCTTCGGCAATAGCCTTTTCGAAAAAATCGAGCGCCTTTCGAAGACCCGCATCCGTACGCTGGCTGCAATAGTAGCGGCCTTGCAGATATAGATTGTATGCCGCCACACTCTCCGGCCGGCGCGCGCGGCGGCCGCCTTCCTGTCCGATGACATCGGTCCTGATTTTTTCCAGCACAGCGTGCGCGATCTCTTTTTGCACACCAAAAATATCGGTCATCCTGCGATCGAACATCTCGGACCAGAGATACGACCCATTGGCGGCATCCACGAACTGCACGGTGATACGCAGATCGTCTCCGGATTTGCGAACACTTCCGCTGATGACCGTCGCGGCCCCCACAGTTGTTGCAGTTCCTGCAGACCGCGCGACAACCCGCAAATGCCGAACCTTCGCCAGAGCGTGAATGATTTCTTCAGTGACGCCTTCGCAAAAATAATTCAGATCTCCATTCGGACTACGATCCGCAAAGGGTAAGACCGAAACGGTATTGCGGCTCGCCAGGGTTGCCGTGAGCGATCCCTTCGCCGCCGAACCGGCGTGCCGATGGAATTGAGGCGCATAGCTGCCTTTTGGCAGTTCGATCCGCATTTCATCTCGACGCCCTTCTTCCTCGTAATAACGAGTCAACCTGGCGCGGAGGCGGCGCGCCTGGACGCGAACGATCGGGTCTGTTCGAGGATCGAACGAAGCCTCTCTATCGAAGACCTCCACTCCGATCGAGTATTCCTTGAGATTCTCACTCCGTCCGGCGACTGTCTCTTCAACAACATAGCGAAGGAAACGCTTGAGCCGGTCTACATGGGCAAATGCCGTACTGGCTAGAACGTGAGACAGATGTTCCCGGACGGCTTCATCGGTTTGAAAGGATTTGGGCGGCATATTCGTGGTGTTGTATGGATGACAATACAGGTTGACGACTCGCACATCAATCGGTAGAGTCTCGAACCTATTCAGAGGAGAGCAATGCAGCAAGCCACGAGAGGCCGGTTTACCCTGCTCAGACTAACGCTTGCTCTCTCCATCATTACCTATCTGGATCGAGTCGCGATTTCATCGGCCGCCCTTGTCATCCGCGGGGACCTGCACCTCACCGCCGTGCAAATGGGTTGGGTCTTCAGCGCCTTTACGTTTGCCTACGCCGCATTCGAAATCCCCAGTGGGTGGCTTGGCGACGTCATCGGGCCCAGAAAAGTGCTGGCCCGAATCGTTCTGTGGTGGTCTGCATTCACGATGGCCACGGGTCTTGCGTGGAACTACGCGTCGCTGGTCGTCGCGCGATTTTTGTTTGGCGTCGGTGAAGCCGGAGCATTCCCGAATATCTCCCGAAGCTTTGCTCAATGGTTCCCCGCGCGCGAGCGAGGATGGGCTCACGGTGTGGTCATGATGGGCACGCGGCTCGGAGGCGCTCTTGCTCCTCCGATTGTCGCGTGGCTGATGGGCGTTGCGGGATGGCGGCAGTCTTTTTTTGTGTTCGGTGCAATCGGCGTGATCTGGTGCGTCTTCTGGCTGAAATGGTACCGGGACGATCCAGCGAAACATCCCGCGGTGAATCAAGAAGAGCTCGGGCTGATTCAACAGGGAGTGGATCACAGTGATGCGCATCGGTTCAGGTGGAGCGAACTCCTTTCGTGGAACCTTCTGTTCATATGCCTGATGTATTTCACGATGGGCTACACGCTGTATTTCAACCTCACCTGGTTACCGACCTACTTGAAGGAAGTCCGGGGCTTTTCCAATCAACAGGCCGCGAACCTTGCCGGCGTGGTACTGACGACAGGCGCCATCATGACGGCGTTTGGCGGTTGGTTAACGGATCGTCTGGTCAAAACTTATGGGTTGAAGATTGGGCGATCGGTCGGCGCCATCACGCTGCCGGTTGCCGGAGTGCTGCTGATTGCCGCCGCCTCAACAAACAATCCGGTGACGGCGGCCATTCTGCTCGCCGCAACGCTGGGAGTTGCGGACATCGGCGTGAGTTCCTGCTGGTCCATGTGCCATGACGTTGGCGGTTCACGCGCAGGCACAGTGACCGGATGCATGAATACGTTCGGCAATATCGGCGGCGCGATCAGCCCTCTGGTGGTTGGCTATGCCGTCGATTGGTGGCAGTCGTGGACTCTGCCGTTCTACGTTACGGCAGGCGTCTATGTTTTCGGCGGCATCATGACACTGCTGGTAAATCCCAACAAGCCGCTGCGGCCTCTGGAGCAACATGAGCAGACCTATTAACGATGAAGAAAGACAGACCGCGAGCCGTTTGCTCGAAAACGCGCGGGCGGCGATGCGAGCAATCGAACACTACGATCAACCGGCGGTTGACCGGCTGTGCCGCGCCATCGCGTGGGCGACCTACAACGAAGAAACCGCGAAGCGCCTGGCCGCGATGAGCGTCGAAGAGAGCGGACTCGGGGATAAGGAACCTCGGCGTCGAGCGAAAATCATGGGCGTCTTGCGCGATGCGCTGCGCCAGAAGAGCATCGGCGTCATCGAAGACGATCCGCAAAAGAAAATCGTTAAGTACGGAAAACCGGCCGGAGTCATTGCCTCCTTGATTCCCGTGACGAGCGCGTACGTAACTCCGGCCACCGTCGCGATATACGCCGTGAAGTGCAAAGATGCCGTGATTTTTTCGCCGCATCCCGCGAGCAAAAGAACGACCGCGGAGGTCGTCCGCATCATGCGGGCCGCATTGAAAGCGGCGGGTGCGCCCGAAGACATTCTTCAATGCGCGGAAAAGCCCAGCATTCCTCTGGCGCAGGAGTTGATGTCGATTTGCGATCTGACGATCGCCACCGGCGGGCCTGCCATGGTGAAGGCGGCATATAGTTCGGGTAAGCCGGCGTACGGCGTCGGACCGGGAAACGCTACGATGGTGATCGATGAGACGGCCGATATCGAAGAAGCGGCCCGCAATACGCGCATCAGCAAAACGAACGACAACGGATCCGGATGTTCCGCCGACGGCAACCTTATCGTCGACGCTTCGATTTACGCTGCGCTGCTAAGCCGGCTCCAACAGGAGGGCGGGTACCTCGTCAACGCCGATGAGAAGGCAAAGCTTGAAAAGGCATATTGGGATGCGGAGGGGCACCGCACTCCACAAACAATCGCTCGTCCTGCTGCCCGTGTTGCTCAGCTTGCAGGATTCACAATTCCCGCAGACAAGACTTTTCTGATCGTTCCCGAGCACAGGATCGGAAAAGAACATCGGTTTTCGGGAGAAAAGCTCGGTACCGTTCTCGCCGTCTTCAAATACGACGGCTGGGAAATGGCGCTCCGGATGGTGCAAAACATTTATGAAGTCGGCGGCCGCGGACACTCTTGCGGGATCTACTCATTCAACGACGAACATATTCACCAGCTGGCGCTGATCGCTCCGGTCAGCCGGATCATGGTGCGGCAAGTCCAATCTGCCTCGAACGCGGGAACATTCACGAACGGCATGCCGATGACGTCCAGCATGGGATGCGGAGTCTGGGGCGGAAACATCACGAACGAGAACATCTCGCTCAAGCACTACATGAACGTCACGTGGGTCAGCCGGCCGATTCCGGAAGACCGGCCATCGGATCAGGAACTGCTAGGCGAGTTTTACAACAGTCAGATCTTCCTGTAGGTTCGACGGCCCATGCGCAAACGACGTGTTAAAACCTGGTCTGAATTCAGCCTATCGTCGAGGAGGCGCGAACATGAGGGTGATACCGCTATCCGAAGTAAAAACAAAACTAAGTGAGCTCCTTGATCTCGTTGAACGGCGTGACGAGTCGATCACGATAACTCGCAATGGGAAGCCCGTCGCGATGATCGTCAGCAAAGATGAGTATGAAGGGTGGCACGAGACTTCCGAAATACTGCGTGATTCTGAATTCCTAAGGGACATTCGCGACGGAATTCGAAGCCTTGCTCGAACCAGGAAACGGCATACGCTGGACCAGCTCTTCGGCAAATAGAACCGGCAGCTGTCGCATTTGGCCCGAGAAAGTCGATCTATGAGGAAATGGCCCGCCACTCTATTTCACGACGCTCAGGGAACTGAAACCAGTTACGCTGCGCGCGTCGCGACATTCATCATCATCGTCGCGATGTGCGTTGCAGGCGCTTCCATGGCGCGGGCCGAAGTGCCCACACCCAGGGTGACGCCCGTGTCGGGCGGCGCGCCGGGATCTGCCGACCACAACTATCCGTTCTTCTCGACGGACATCGTTCTCAAAAACTTCGGATACATCGAAGAGGAGTTCTTCTTCGAAGGCACGGCGGAAGGGTTCCCGTACAAGTCGCGGCTACTAGTCCGGCGTCCTGCGAACCAATCGCGTTTCAATGGCGTCGTGATCGTCGAGTGGTTCAACGTCACCAACCAGTACGACACCGATGTGCTGTGGCTCTATCAAAAGGAGTTCTTCATCCGCGAGGGCTACGCCTGGGTGGGCGTCTCGGCACAGAACAACGGAATTTCAAACGCACAGACCGGCCTGAAGGTGTGGAGTCCGAAGCGTTACGGCACGCTCGACGTGACCGCCGGCGGCAAAATGATGGGCGACGGCTTGAGCTACGACATCTATTCGCAGGCCGCTGCAGCAATCCGCCGCGTGCCCGCCGTCATGGGCGGACTCCGCCCGTCGCTCGTCATCGCAGCAGGTCAATCACAGTCGGCCGGGCGGTTGGGACCTTACCTCAACGGAGTGCACAGCCGAGAGCCGATTTACGACGCGGCTCTGCTGACGGTGAACAACCAGACCATTCGGAACGACCTTACGATTCCCGTCATCAAAGTGCTAAGCGAGACAGAGCGCAATGACAGCCGCAGCCAGCCGGATCTCGAAAAGGTCCGAGTGTGGAACGTGACCGGAGCAACGCACTCGGAGCAGTACTCGCTGCTCTCGCGAGCTGCGTTTCTTCTCCGTGATTTGAATCGCCAGGCGGTGGACGCCTGCGAAACGCCCGCTCGTTCCCGCGTGGAGATTCGCTATGTGTACAACGCTGCCGTTGACGCGCTCGTGAAGTGGACGAAGAACGGCATCGCGCCTCCGCACGGGCAGGGCGGAATCCGGCTCGCCGAAATCGAAGTGCCCGTCGCGAACGAGTCCGGGGTCAACTGCGGCCTCGGCGGCACACACGTCCCGTTCGATGCGGCAGAGATCAACCGGCTCTATCCGACACATGAGAGCTATGTGTCGAAGGTCACGGCAACCGCTCAAGGACTGGTGAAGGCCGGATTCATGCTGCCCGCAGACGCGGCACAAACGATCGACAAGGCGAAGCGTTCCATCTGGGGCATGCAACTCATCTGCGGACCGCTCTGTGCAGACGTCCGGCAGTTCCCCAATAATCCCTCGTCACAGCTCCTGGCCAATCAGACGGCATTCCTCGTCATCAAGGACGGCGATTCCCTCGTAAAGATCATGGACGAAGTCACACGATTGATCGCCGAGGGTTACACGCTGGCGAGCGATCCCAGGAGCAAACAGAAGTTCGCCGCAGCCGCGGCCGGCATCCAGAAATACATCGACAAGACCAAAGCACTCGCCGCCCGCGGCAACATGCCGAAGGAGACCGAGTCGCTCCTGATCAATCAAGCCACGACGCTGATGGACCTCGTCAAGAAACAGGCGATGTGATTCTGGTTTTTACTTTTCACCTTTAAGGTTTTACTCTTACTTCCGGTTGCCGGTTGTATAGAAACCGGTTCAGGAGGACCTATGCGATTTGTTCTGCGGGTGATGGCCGCTTCGGCACTCATCGTCATGGCTTATGCGACGCAGGTCCACGCACAGACCGGTTTTGCAAACATTGTCGACCACCTGCACCTCGCGGCTCCCGATCCGATCAAGGCCGTGGAATGGTACCGGAAAAACCTCGGTGGTCAGCCGACCACTGAAGGGACCGACCGCTTGATGTTCGGAGAAACGCGCGTCATTTTTCAACGGAATGAGAAGGCAACGCCCAGTGCGGGCAGCGTAGTTGACCACATCGGCTTCTCGGTCAAGGACGTCGATACGGCCATGAAGGCGATGGAAGCTGACGGCGCGAAAATCGAGGGTCCTGCTCGCGAAGTGGCCGGACTGTTCAAGCTCGGGTTCGTGGTTGACCCGTTCGGTACTCGCCTCGAAATCGTGCAGGACCCCTCACAGCTCGGACTGCACCACGTTCACCTGCGTGGACCGGATCCGAATGCGTCACTGGCGTGGTACGCCGATAAGTTTGGAGGCGCCATCGCCAAAATGAAGGATCGCCTTGACGGAATCAACTACGGCGGCGTCTGGTTCCTCGCGACGAAAGGCGAGGCCACGCCGAGCGCCGGCCACGCGATCGACCACCTCGGATTCCGGCCGCTAAACGTCGACAATGCTGTCGCGGCGCTCAAGACGAAGAACGTCAAGGTGACGACCGAGCCGCGGCCGCTCACGCTTCCGAGCGGTGTATCAATGAGGCTCGCGTTCATCGAGGGCATTGACGGCGTCCGGATCGAGCTCGTCCAGCGCAACTAACACCCCAGCCTGCGTTGTGATTCGGAACCATTGTGGACTGCCCTTGCGAACCAGGAGGATGAGGAATGCGCAACTCTGCAGTCGACACGGACGTTCTGGACGTTCTCATTGTTGGAGCAGGACCTGTTGGGTTATTTCTTGCGAATGAATGCGCGCGCCGGGGTTTGCGCTGGCGGCTGATCGAGGAGCGGGCGGGTCAGTCGATCCATTCCAAAGCGCTCGCGATCTTTCCTCGGACGCTGGAGATCTTCGACATGTCGGGAGTCGTCGATCCATTCCTCGCAGCGGCGAATCGCGTCACGTCCGTCGCCGTCATGATTCCGGAACGCACGTTAGCCCGTATACCGTTCGCTCCCGAAGAGAGCCCTTATCGGTTCATCGCCATGGTCCCGCAGAATGTAACGGAGAAACTGCTCGCCGGCGAACTGCGGCGTAAAGGTGGAAGCATTGAGTACGACACGACATTCACTGGAGCAGAGCAGCAGGACGGCGCCGTGAACGTCACCGTCATGCAGCAGGGCAAGCCTGTCCACATGCGAGCGTCCTTTGTTGTCGGCTGCGATGGCGCACATAGCAAGGTTCGGCATGTGTTGGCGCTGCCGTTTTCGGGAGAACAATATGAAGCGACGTTCATGCTGGCGGACATCGAGACGAACATCGCCTTTCGGGCGGACGAGATGCAGCTCTGTCCCAGTGCATTCGGACCGCTTGCGTTTTTCCCGATGAGCGCCGATCGCCGGCGCATTGTCGCAACCATCGCGCACGCCGAAGGAGACGCGCCGTCGCTGGAGCTCGTCCGGAAGATACTTCTTCAACGCGCGCCGCCTGGGATCGAGGCGCGCTCGCTCTATTGGAGCAGCTACTTTCGCATTCACCGCCGGCACGTGGCGCAGATGCGCGTCGGGCGCATCTTCCTGGCCGGCGACGCCGCTCACATTCATAGTCCGTTCGGCGGGCAGGGCATGAATACCGGACTGCAGGATGCCTGGAATCTGGTCTGGAAGCTCGACCTTGCCGTGCACGGCCACGGAAATGAGCGGTTGCTCGACAGCTACAGCTCCGAGCGGCTTCCGGTGATCGAGGGAGTCCTGAAGACAACCGATTTCTTAACGAAGGTCATGGGAATCCCCAACAGATTTGCCCAGACTCTTCGCAATACCGTCATACCTGTCGTGTCGCGCCTGACGCCATTCCAGCACGCCTTCGTGCAAAGGCTTTCGGAGTTGGCCGTTGCTTATCCTGGAAGCCCGATCGTGGATGGACCCGGGAAGCGGTACTTCGATGATTCGATGGGCGGCGGCAATGGCATCCGCAGCCGCTTCCTGTTGATGGTCGGTGGTGACGAAAAATCTTCGACGATGGCATCCGCGAAACAGATCCTCGAACCCTTTCACGACATCGTGGAGTTCCGATCGTCACGGAACGCCGGAATCACTCTCGTCCGGCCCGATGGCTATGTCGCATATTCAACGAAACAGCGGGACCAGGCCCAGGCGTTAGCGTCGGCGCGCTCGCTGCTCGAGCGCCAAAGCAAATAAGCTTTATCGGGGGAGAGCCGGGAATTGCGGAATCGCGGCTCCGTCATGGCGCGGCTCGGACGCGCCGCAATGCACGCCAGCCGCGTCGCTCATCACGGCCTGCCCCCAGCCAAACGTTCCGCTTCGAGGCTGCGCGACGTTCAACTGATGTCCGAGCACGCTGAGTTCGCGACGGATAATTTCGGGAACCAGCGGTTCGATGCTCACATCGCACCCCTGGAATGTGCCCTTCGTGAAATGACGAAGAGATCCCCGCCGATACCATTCATCGCCGGTTCCATGAGACCCATGGCCGCATTGGCCGCGATCGCCGCATCCACGGCGTTGCCGCCGCGCTCGAGCATCTCGACGCCCGCGCGAGCCGCCAATGGATGACTCGCCGCAACGATTCCAAGCGAAGTCGCAACGACGGAGCGACCGACGACCGGACGCACAGGACGTGTTTGCGGCAGCACAACCGCAGCAATCAAGAAGACGGCGAGGCCAATCCCGGCGAATACTCGTTTGCTCATGAAAGCTCCTGGAAAGCGTTCGCCAATACTAGTTCAAGCCATCCGAAATATCGAGTCGCTCCATGCGCTTCAAACGCAGCACGTCTGGATAGGTGTTAGGTGTTCATTGCGAAGTGGATTCTCGGATGATCCGCAAATTGGAACCTATCGTTCTTGATGAAGAGGGGTCTAATGCGCAGAAACAAGCTAGATAGGAGAAACGATATGAGGCGAATCATCGTGGCCGTGCTGCTTCTCATGCCTTTTTCAACGCATTACGGCGGGCAACAACAGACCTCAGCTCCTACGGTTCTACGTCACGTTACCGTCATCAATGCGGATTCGACGCCGATGAGCGATATGACGATCCTCATAACCGGCGGCCGCATTGCGGCCATGGACCGCGGTGACGCCATGACGATTCCAGCCGGAGCCCAGATCATCGACGGCCGCGGAAAGTTTGTCATTCCGGGCCTGATGGACATGCACCATCACCTGCTAAGCGGCAGCTTCCCCCCTCGGCCGAACCTGCAGCCCAATCTCGGGCGCATGCTCGCGGTTGGCGTCACCACGGTTTTCGATCCTTCCATCGGACGGCAAGACTTCGCGCGCCTGAAGGCCGCAGCCGCGCCCGATTCATCCGCCTACGCCCGCTTCTTCAGCACTGGCCCGATGTTCACCGTGAAGGGCGACACGTTCGCCGACGCCGACGCGCCCTTGCCTGAAACGCCGGCGCAGGCTGAGGCAGCGGTGAAGGATCTGAAGGCTCTGGGCGTCGACGCCATCAAGATCCAGCGCGACGACCTGAGCTGGGCTGTCAAGGGTTCCGGAACTCTGATGCCGCTGGAAGTACTCGCGGCCGCTGTCAAGCAAGCGCATACGCAGGGCTTGAAAGTCTACGCGCATGCGCCGTTGCTGAAACTTGCGAAAGAAGCACTCAGCGTCGGCGTCGATGGGATGATGCACGGCATCCTGGACGAGCCGGTCGACGCCGAGTTCCTGAGTCTCATGAAGAAAAACGACGCCGTGTATGTGCCGACGCTGGCGCTCTTCGAGGACGTCGCCGATGTTGCCGCATTTGCACGGCGCCAGGCCGTGAACTGGGACCGAGCGAAATTCCAGCCGCCGGCGATCTACGCACCTTTTACGGACGCCGCCGGCGCGCGGCAGATTGAGTCGTTCCTCAACAACACGGCGTTCACGAAAGAGCGCCTCAAAGTGGCGAGAGCAAACGTGAAGCGTGTGTTCGACGCCGGTGTGCCGGTGGTGCTCGGCACCGACACGGGATTCTTCGGAGTGTTCTTGGGCGTGGCCACGCAGATCGAGCTTGAACTGCTCGTGGAGGCTGGCCTGACGCCAGCCGAGGCGCTTCGAGCCGCAACGATTAACGCGGCGCGGATGATTGGTAAAGAACGCGACCTCGGCACTGTCGAAGCTGGGAAGTTTGCCGATCTCGTCATCCTCGACGCGAATCCGCTCGACGATATCCGCAACGTAACGCGGATTTATAAGGTCATAAAGGGAGGAGTCCAGTACGAGCCGGTGGATCCTGCGACCCCGAGATAGCTCCCGTGGTGGTTTTCTTACCGATACACCCTCGGCTTCGGCGTTGACGCATCGTGAGGCATAGTAAACCTCACGAATAACCTTGTTCAGTTGCTGGAGGGCGTCTCGTGGGACGTACCACCTTCTAGTACTACTGTGTTATAAAATGTCTTGAATCGTTTGGCGTTCGATGCGACACTGCCGCGCATGAGAGCCAAACAAGCGCCAGGCACTCAGGAAGACCGCTTTGCGGCCTATATGAATGGC
>Ga0137465_1000716_pt1 | contig 11257 bp, 10 predicted proteins | sample EasRivERMGT828_2_FD_104906 | JGI IMG/M metagenome (GOLD analysis project Ga0137465, IMG submission 104906) | Soil microbial communities from meander-bound floodplain in the East River, Colorado, USA - East River MetaG ERMGT828_2 | ecosystem: Environmental > Terrestrial > Soil > Floodplain ... | reverse complement strand
GATCGCCAGGCTCCTGATCCGCGCCCTCGCGCGAGACGAGCTCTCGGACACGGACTTCGTGGACGTCACGGAGCGCCTGCGCCGGCACGTCGAGCGCGTGGACCGACGCGTCCGCCTGCTCGATGCCAAGCGCCGCCAAGACGAAAAGCGGGGCGAGGGGCCCGAGCGCCGCCGAGCCGCCTGATCTCCTGGGGAGTGCCTGGAGCGAGGAGGGCCGGGCCGGTACGTTCGCTCGATGAGCAGAACCGTCCTCGCCATGGCCTCGGCTGCCATCCTCCTGGCGGCCTGGCTGCGCCCTCCTCAGTCCCTGACGCGCGGGCCCTACGTCCAGTCGGTGGGGGAGAGCGGCGGCATCGTGGTCTGGCGCACGGCCGCCGCCGCCACCGGGCTCCTGCGGATCGACGGCCGCGAGATAGCCACCCCGAGCGGTACTGAGCACGTGGCCCAGGTGGGCGGCCTCTCCCCATCTCAGGACTACCAGTACGAGGTGGTCGGGCTCGCCTCCGGGACGCTCCGGACGGCCGGACCCGGGGCCTTCCGCTTCCTCGCGTGGGGCGACTCGGGCACGGGCTCGACGGCCCAGTACAACGTGGCCGCCCGGATGGCCGCCGTCCCGGACGTCGACTTCGCCCTGGGCCTGGGGGACCTCGTGTACGAGAGCGGGGCCGCGGCGGACTTTGACCCGAAGTTGTTCCGCCCCTACGCGCCGATGCTCCCGCGCATGTGCTTCTGGCCGACGCTCGGAAACCACGACGCGGGCACGGGGAACGGCGCTCCGTTCTACGCGGCCTTCTACCTGCCGACGGGAAGCGGCGCATCTGGTCGGCCCTCCGGGACGGAGCGCTACTACTCCTTCAACTGGGGAGACGCACACTTCACGTGCCTGGACAGCGAGAGCTCGAGCTCCTCGCCAAGCGGCGCGATGTGGCAGTGGGCCGAGGACGACCTGGCTGCCGCGCAGTCCGCCACTTGGCGCGTCGTGTTCATGCACCATCCGCCCTACTCGAAGGGCACGCACGACTCCGACGGCGAGAGCGAGCTGGTCACCCTGCGGCAGAACCTCGTGCCGCTCTTCGACGCGCAGAACGTCGACCTCGTGCTCGTCGGGCACTCGCACAACTACGAGCGCAGCTACGGTCTCCGCGCGAGCGCGGTCGTCGACGGCTCGAGCCCGTTTGAAGCCGGGGCCGCGTACGTTGTCTCGGGGTGCGGCGGGAAGAGCGGCGGCGGATCCCTAGACCATCCTTTGATGGAGGTCTCGTACGGGAACCTGACGGGCTTCTCCTACTTCGACGTCTCCTCGACGGAGCTCCGCGGGTACTTCGTGCGGAGCGACGGCGCGCAGCTCGACGCATTCTCGCTCACGCGCGGGCCGCCTGGAGTGCCGGTCGCCGCGTTCGACGTCGCGACCTCGGGCCTCACGGCCATCTTCACCGACCGCTCCGTCGGCGCCACCTCGTGGGCCTGGAACTTCGGCGACGGCGCCACCTCCGCAACGCGCAGCCCGTCGCACGCCTACGCGGCCGAGGGTGACTACCTCGTAGGGCTCGACGTGGCGGGTCCCGGTGGCGTGGATTCTGACGCCAGGACGGTCCACGTGGCCCCTGCGCCGCCGAGCCTAGCTGTCTGGATCTCCGACGCCGAGCTCGCCTTGCTGCCGGCGAGCGGCCCCGAGTGGGACAACCTCAGCGCGGACGCCGACCGCGACCTCTCGGGCGCTAACCTGGGGTGGCAGGACGAGGAAAAGGACAGCTGGATCTTCGCCGCCGCCCTCCGCGCGTCGAAGTACCGCGTGGACGGGCACCCGAGCGCGGACGCCGAGCGCGCGCGTGTTGAGGCCGCGATCCTCGGGGCGATCGGGAGCGAGTCCAGCTCGGTCGACGCGCTCGCCCCCAGCCGCAACGTGTGCGCCGTCGTCCTCGCGGCCGACCTGGTGGGCCTCGACGTCTCCGCCTGGGTGCTCGACGTCCGCTCCCGCGTCTGGCCGGACGGCCGCTCCATCATCTCCACGCACGAGGACCGCCCGAACAACTGGGGGACGCACGCGGGGGCGTCGCGCCTCGCCTGCTCGATCTACCTCCGCGACTGGCCGGACGTCGCGCATTGCGCCCGCGTGCTCGCCGGCTGGCTCGGCTACCGTTCCATCTACGCCAGTTTCGAGTACGGCGACCTCTGCTGGCAGGAGAACCCGTCGGCGCCGGTCGGCGTCAACCACGGGAATGGCGTCATGCCCGAGGAGCAGCGCCGCTGCGGGTGCTCCCCGTGCAAGACGAACTACGCCTACGAGGCGATGCAGGGCGTCGTGACGCAGGGCGTGCTCTTCGACCGCCTCGGTGCCCCGGGCGTGTGGAACGTAAGGCAGAGGGCGATCCGGCGCGCCTACGTCTGGCTGCGCGACGAGAACGAGCAACCTCTGACCGACCCCGTGAACGGATCGAACGACTGGTGGCAGGCATTCATCGTCAACAAGGCCTACCCGGGCCTCGGCCTGGAGGTGCCCCCAGTGACGCGCCCGGGCCGATCCGTGGGCTACGCAGAGTGGACGGCGCTCGCGCCGAGCTGGCCCTGAGGCTCCGAGAATCCTCCGGTCAGCGCACGACCCCGCCACAGCGGCCGCCGGGGCCGAGGCGGAGCAGCCGGAGGACCTCGAGTAAACCCTCCTCCACGCGCCGGTCGCGCTCCTCCATCGAGCGCTGACGCTCCACGGCCCGGACCATCATGGTCTCCACGCGGTCGCGCTGCTCCTGGGTCGCGCGCACGCTCCGGGCCGAGAGCCACACGTCGAAGACGATGACCAGGGCGGCCGCGGCGAAGACTCCCAGCAGCACCAGCCGGCGCGTCGCGAAGCCGCGGCCGTTCACGGCTGAGCTCCAGCCGCGCGCACGAAGGCCTCGGCGAGCTTCCAGAGGATGGCGAGGCCACCGAGGGCGCCGCCGGCCTTCCACGCGGTGTCCAGGAGGAGCTCAACGCGGGCGATCCGGAGGGAGAGGCCGGGCCGCTCGCGGCTCGTGCTGGTGATCTCCTCGCGCAGCTCGTCGTGGTCGCCGCGCAGGCGCTCCAGGTCGCTCTTGATGTGCTCGAGGTCCGTCACGTGGAGACCGCCGTCAGTTGATCTCGTAGTCGGCGACGAAGTTCGCACGGAACTTCCGAATCACGCCTCCAGCCGGAGGCGTCGTGAGCCGAGGCACGCCGAGGGTGTAGCCAAAGGTCCCCTGGGTCGGAGACGTCGTGACGGCGTGATCTGTCAGGGTGGGCCCCGCAGCCTCTTCGCGGACGGCGTCGGTTGCGCCGGACGGAGAATACCACCTGGTTGAGCCGCCGGCCGAGGCCTCATATTTTGGGACGACGTACCTCCGGAAGGTCTCGATGTCACCGGTGGTCGGCCAGTCGGTGTCCCACAATGCGGAGTATGGCCCCCCGGCGAAAATGCCCGAGTTCAGCAGGGCGCTCGTCTCGAAGTACCTCTGGCAGAGGGCGAGCTCCTGGGTGAATTGGCGGGCAACAAAACCAGGGTCCGCGGCGGCTCGGGCGAAGACGAAGGCGGTTAGGTAGACGTCAAACGTGACCGCCTGCGCCAGGCGCACCTTCACCTCGACCCGGTGAGCGATCCCAGCGCCGTTGACGATCGTCTTGCTGAATGTTGACGGGAGGTCGCCCACGAACACGAGTCGCCTCCAGTTGCCGTCGATGGTCGTACCCGCGGTTGCGGTCAGGGTCGTCACGACGTCAGCACTCCCGCCGGCCCCAAAGTGTTGGGTGAGGTCGACCCCGAGGATCGTGAGGTCGGAGCCGGAGTTTTTCTTCGCGTCGAAGGCTACGACGACCCTGGAAGCCTGAAACGTACGTGCGTCCTCCACCCGCTGGAGGAGCGACACTTCCGCCCCTGGTCCTGCCGCCGTCCCCTTCTGGTATCGCAGCACCTGCGGAGTCCTGGATGGGGAGATCTCGCTCGCGTTCACGAGCTGCACCTGCGATACGCTCGCCAGCTCTCCGGCCTGCCCGGCCTTGAGCATCCACCGATCCGGCCCTCGGTACCCGAGGACGGAGGTCACGGTGTCCGCCGCCGGGACAACCCCAAATCGCTGCCAGATCCGGAAGTCCGGGTTAAATAGCGCGTTTCCTCCGGCGCCCTGGGCCGCCGCGCGCAAGACCGCCTCGACAACCTGGGAGTTGTTGGGCTTGTCCAGGACGCCGCCCATTCCCTCCACCAGGTTGACCAGCTCGGACTGGACCGCGTTGAACCAGTCGGCGGTCAGGCGGGTGGCGGGCTGGGCGATCAGCGGGTCCCCCTCGACGAAGGCGCCGGAGACCGCGGTGGGGGAGTCGATCTCGTGCATGGGTGGCCTCAGCTCCTCAGCGGGTTGGGGCATGCTAGCCCGAGCGCGGCCGGCGCGGGGACAAGCAGGCTCCAGGGGGCGTAGCCCACGTAGGGCTTGTCGAAGACGTACAGGAAGAGCACGTGCGCCGGCCGGATCAGGTCCAGGGCGCAGGTCAGGGCCTCGTTGCCGAAGACGACCAGCGGCTCGTCCGCGACGGAGAGATCGGCCGTGAAGAAGCGTGGCGTCTGGACCGGGGCGTGGACCTCCACCACGAACTTCCACTCGCCTTGCGTCAGCGAGTCGTCGCACTCGGAGACGCACGTGAACTCGTCGAACTCGAGCAGGTCCTCGACGTCGACGTCGTACCCCAGGGCCTGGGCGACCTGCGAGTAGTGGTAGGCGTTCTGCCCTCCCGGCATCGTGTACTTCAGGAAGACCGCGAAGCGTCGCTCCAGCTCCACGTCGTCGAAGCTCGGACAGTCCTCGAGCGTCCCGAGCAGCTCCTCCCACTCAGGGAGCAGCTCCGCCGTCGTCCGCGTGTCCGCCTCCTCGCGCGCGTCCTGGGCGCGGAACTCGACGAGCTCGAACTCGGAGGCCCAGGCGCGGAGGAGGCGCCCGAGAACCGTCTCCGGCCGGCGGTTCCAGGCGTGCCCGCGCGGTAGCAGATCCCAGAGGGCGCTCAGGTACGCCTCCGCGAGCGGCCCGCGGACCTCGCCCTGCGGCGGGGCGGGCGGCGGCATGACGACCGAGGGCAGGGCCGCGGAGACGCCCAGCACGACGGGCTGCGGGACGATGGGGGTGAGGCGCACCGGCGCGGCGGGCGCGAGGCCCAGCACGACCGGCGCGGGCACCGCGGTGAGCAGCCTGGCGACCGAGGGGACGGCGAGCCCGAGGCCGACAGCGCCCGGCTCGCGCACGAGGTTGAGCACCGCGGCGGCGGGGGCGACGCCGAGCAGAACCGGCGCCGGCGTCAGCACGGGCGCGAAGCTGATCGCGAACAGGACCATGCGGCCGCTCATGCCGATCGAGACGCTCAGCGTCAGCCCGGCGGCGTCGAGCGAGGTGACCACGGCCTTGAAGGCCGTCCCGCCGTTCTCGTCCAGGACGTCGACGTCCGAGCTGCTGAATCGCGAGTAGCCGCGCGTCGGGTTGCCCGCGGTGATCGTCTCGCCCTCCGCCTGCGAGGCGCTCGCCGAGTACGTGTTCGTGCCGTCCGTGACGAAGAGGCCCAGCGTAGAGCGCGCTGCACCTGACTCGATTGAGTCGTCCGCGCTGTTCCCCGTCACGAGGCCCACGACGACGGCCGGGCGGACCCCGAGGCCCGTGAAGACCTTCGCGCCCGTCCCTCCGTCGAGGGTCTCGAGCGCGACCCCCGTCGGCACGTTCTCGAGCAGTCGCAGCGCCGCCCAGATGCTGTTGCCGGTACCTGTGTCGACGAAGCCGGTGGCCGTGAAGTCCGTCACCACCTGCCCCTGGAGCGTCGCGGGCGGCGTGATCTCGGTGCTGGCGCTCCCCGACTGGACCGCCGCGTGGGCCGTGGTGGGGTCGTCGTTAAAGTCCCAGCCGACGCCGCCGCTCTTCTGCACGATCGGGCTGCCGTCCCGCGCGGCGCCAAAGCCGCCCAGGAAGTGGTTCCCGTTGCCCGGGTGCGCCGTCAGGGCGCCGATCCCGGCGGTGATCAACGCGTGGGGCTCGAAGGAGTCCGCGAGGATCGAGCCGGCCCCGTCGCCCACCTCGCACTCCTCGAGGTCGTCGACGAGCAGGATCCAGTAGCGGAACTCCCGGCCCGCGACGCCGCCCACGGCGGTCCAGTCGAGGCGGACCCCGCCGCCGAGCGCGGCGGAGAAGATGGCGCGGGCCCAGTCGCCGATGCCGGGCGCGGGATCCGCGTCCATGACCCGGACGGCCGTGTCGGAGTGGGAGGCGTTGTGGTTGTGCGCCGTCGCCGTCTGGCCCTCGAGTACGCGGGCGCACTGCATCCGCACGCGGCCGGACTGGTCGATGAGGCTCAGGCAGAGCCGGCCCCCCTCCGACTCGTCCAGCGTGTTCCCGCTGGTGACGATGAGCACGAGGCCCTTGGTCGACCAGGAGGTGATCGCGGGGTCCGTGTAGTCGACCGTGCCCATCGAGCCCGGCACCGTCCCGCTGAGGATGGCGACGCCCAAGGGACCTCAGGTGAAGGTGACGGTCCCGAGGACTCGCAGCTGCCCGGGGAGCGAGGTGAGGTCGGCCGCCGGAACCGTCAGGACGTGGTCGCCCTCGCCCGGCGTGGTGGAGATCGCCTCGTGGATCTTCGTGAGCGTGAGCGTGCCCCCGGGCTCGGCCTCGCGGCGCAGGAGGTCGCGGAGCGACTCGGTCACGGCGGTCCGCAGCGTCCCGGTGTCTGGGTCCAGGGCAATCGTGAAGTTGGTCGCGAGCGCGGCCGGCGCGTAGACGGTGACGTCCGCGGTCACGGGCCGCGAGTCGCGGCGGGTGTCGTCGTCGATGCGCGCCTGGACCTCGGCCACCTTCGGGGCGCCCGGGATCGGGCCCAGGGGGTCGTCGTCGATCGTGAAGAAGACCCCGACGGTGCCCAGGCCGTCGTAGCCGTTCCGCACCCAGACGCGGGTGACGCCGGCGACCTCCCCGGCCCACTCGCGGTAGTCGGCCTCGCTCCCGCCCTGGGGCCGCGCGGAGAGGAACAGGCGGAAGCGGTCGCGCAGCGCCTGGTCGTCCTCGCCGTCCTGGCCCCCGGTGAGCCCCGAGGCGTCGACGGCCGCGGAGGCGACGCCGGCGAGGGGCGTCGAGAGCCCGAGCGCGGTGGCCGGCGGGGTGTTGCCCACCAGGCCGTGGTCGTCGGCCGCCACGGCGACCGTCGCGGTCCCGCCGGAGATGGTGCCGACGGCGGTGGTCCGGAGGCGCGTCCCGTCCGCCCTCACGAGCTGGGCCCCAATCGGCACCGAGGAGCCGTTCGTGCCGGTGAAGACGACGAGGCCGGTCGCGGCCGTGGCGGCCCGGCGCTCGAGGCCCCACTGCTCGACGTGGCGGTCCAGGTCGTCGCCCTCCGAGGTCAGCGGCACCGCCTGGCGCGCAACGAAGTCCAGGTGCCCGTGCAGCCCGTGGGATGCCCCGGCGAGCACTCGCGCGATTACCGAGAGGACCGAGTGGGGGAGGAGCGGGTCGAGGGAGAGGCGCGCCGCCACCTCGGCCTCGGACCGCAGAACCAGCTCCTCGAGCGTCGGGCGGGCGAACGGCACGCCCGAGAGGATGCCTCAGGGCACGGCGAGGATCGAGAGCCGCGCCGGGCCGAGCACGACCAGCGCGCTCGCCGGGGCGTCCCAGAGCTCCGCCCGCTCGTCCGCGTCGCCCCGGTGGAGGCGCAGGTCCACGGCCGCGGCCCTGAGGTCCAGGCGGGTGGCCGAAGCCTCGGAGCGCTCGGCGATCCCGCGCTCGACCATCCACTGCACGGCCTCGCGGGCACGCTCCTCGAGGGAGGCGAGCGTCGGCTCCGTCAGCTTGGAGCGCTCCATGGTCCAGAGGCGGCTGCCGAAGGGCGCCGTCCCGTCCGTCTCGAGGAGGCCGGCCGCCCACCAGCCGCGGCGGTCCCCGCTCCCGTCCGGGACCTCGTCGTCCGCCTCGGCCAGGCCGTCCGTGTAGACGCTGAGGAGCGCGGGGGTCACGAGGCCCACGTCGAGGGCGAGGTCGCCGGCCTCGAGCACGAGGTCGAGCGTCTCCCCGGCGGGCGCGAGGCGGAGGTCGGTCACGCGGTGGGCACGGGCGGGCCCGTGGTTCCCCCCTGGGGATCGGAGTGGGTGTGCACGTTGTACGCCTGGCGGAAGGCGTCCAGGGTACCCACCGAGTCCTCCACGTCGCCCCCCGCGAGCACGTCTCCCGCCGCGTCGACGTCGCCGCTCGCCTCCAGCGCCGCGGCCGTGACGACCACGGAGTTGTCCGCCCGGAGGAGCACGCGCACGCCGGCGGCGTTGTAGAGCAGCGTCTCGCCGGCGGCGAGCACCCCCGCCGGCCTCGTGGGGCGGTGTTCCTCGGCGATGGCGAGCGGGTGGTCCCGCGAACCCCCGGCGAAGACCAGGACGACCTCCGAGCCCGGCGGCGGGCGCGAGGTCAAACCGAAGTGCTGGAAGTGCTCCACGCGCCCGAGCACCTCGCCGCGCAGCGCCGTCACCTGGAGCTCCCTGACCTTGCGGGCCTCGTCCACGAGCTCGAGGAGCCCGCGGCCCACGATCAGCTTGAGGCGCGTGGCGAGCGGCTCGAGCAGGCGCCGGAGGGAGTCGTTCAATCGTCCTCCCCACCGAGGAGCTCGAGGAACGCCTCCTCCTCGGTGTCAACCTCGGGCGAGGGGACGTAGGCGTCCCGCCGCGTTAGGCCGAGCGTCGTGCGCGTGCCCTGCTCCTTGTCGCGCTGGTGGTGCACGCTCGCGATCAGGAGCTCCTGGTCCACGAGCGCGGATGGGACGTCGACGCGGACGAGGTCGTTGACCCGCCAGGGCGGCCCGCCCGGGGCCTGCCGCCAGCCGGGGACCTCCACGCTTATCCAGGCGGCGCGGGCGGCCCGCACGGTCGCCTCCCAGGAGGCGCGGTCGGCCGCGTCCTCGAACGTCATGGCGCCGTCGCCGACGACGAGCAGCGGCCGGTACCTAGAGACGCCCGGGTCCTCGGCGCGGCCCTCGACCAGGGCGACGTCCGGGCCGTAGTGGTCGTCCCCGCCCGGACCCTGGGCCCGGACCACGTAGGTGCGAAAGCGGTTGCGGCCGTCGATGCGGAGCTTGCAGCGCTCGACGTTGCCGCGCGGCCCCTCGACCAGGGCGCCCGCGGCACGTCCAGAGGCGGGCCTCGAGATCACGAGCACTCCGTCCCCCTCGGAGTAGAGCAGCGCCCCGCGGCGCCGAGCCGCGCGCTCGAGCGCCGCGAAGGCCGTCTCCCCCGGGTTGACCTTGAAGACCTGGAAGGGCTCGTCCTCGGCGAGCTCGGAGCGTACCTCGACACCGAAGGGCGAGGCGATCCGGACGGCGAGGTCCGCGAGGCGGACGTCGAAGTGCTCGGCCGGCTCGGAGATCTCCGAGCAGTCCACGAGGTCCGCCGTCTTGTCCCGCCCCTCCACGACGGCCAGGCGACGCTCGGGGCCGACCTCGACGTCCAGGACGTCCACGTAGCCGCTTATCAGGAGCTCGCCGGCAAGGATCACCTCGCAGGCGTCGCCGGGTCGCACGGGGTATGGGCGGCGGTCGGAGACGGTCAGGCGGAAGGCCCCGGAGAGGGCGTCCAGGGCCCGGGCCACCGAGACCTCCTCCCAGCCGGTGAAGCTCCTCCCCTCGACGCGCAGCTCGAGCTCGTCGCCGCGCACGTCCTCGGGGCGGTCGGTTACCCGGGGGCTCACCGGGAGAGAACCTCGAGCGGCTCGAGGGCCGGGAGCCGCAGCGGGTGCCGGGCACGGTTGCGGGCCACGATCTCGGCGTCCCGGCCGGCGTTCTGATAGAGCCGGTGCGCGAGGACCAGGGCGGGCGTGCTCTGCGGCAGTAGCACCTCGACGATGTTGGGGAGCTCCTCGCCCGGCGGCGGGACGGCGCCGGCGAGGGCGGCCCGGAGTCGGGCGAGCGCGAGGAAGGTCGGGTCGTCGGCCTCGGCCTGGAGCCGGTCGAGCTCGACCTCCAGCGAGGCGCGGGCCGCCAGGGCCTCCTCCACCGACTCCCAGGAGGCGCGCGAGGCCGCCCGAACGGCGCCGCCGAGCGCGAGCAGGCGCAGGGCGCGCGCGGCGAGGGCCGAGTTGTCGCGGATCGCGGCGGACTGGTCGGAGGAGCCGGGCACGTCGACGCCCTCGAGCGGGAAGAGCGCGCGGTAGGCGTCGAGCGCCCGCAGCGGGTTCTCGGCGGCGGCGAGCACCAGGTTGAGCGCCTGCCGGCAGCGCGCGAAGAGGTCGGCCGGGGCCGTGACGAGCTCGGAGACGGAGGTGGCCAGCGTCGTCAGGGTGTCCTCGAGCGCGGCGACGCGCCGCGTCGGGCCGGAGAAGACGTCGAAGGAGCGGACGATCCTGACGAGCTCGCGCACCTGGTCCTCGACGGCGACCCGCGCCTCCTCGGCCTCGCCCTCAACCCTCGCGGCCGCGCCGAACTCCGCCCCGCCGGCGTCGGCGACCTCCGCGGCCGCGCCGTCCGCCTCGCCCTCGGGGTTCGGCGACTGGAACGGCTGCAGCTCGTCGCCGGCCTCGACGAACTCCATGGAGACGCGGGCGAATCGCCCCTCTTCCGAGGAGAGGTCGCGCACCCCGTAACGCTGGCAGACGACGAGCAGGTCCCCGAGGAGCGGGTGCACAAGGGTCCGCCCGGCGCGCAGCGGGAAGCCCGGCCCGGGGCCCTCCAGGCGGTCCACCAGGCGCCGCAGCGATTCGGCGTAGTCCTCGCCCAGGACGAAGCCCTCGACGCGCAGCGTCCGCGCGGCGCGCCCGAGGTCCTCCACGTAGGGTGTGTCCCTCTGCGGGAACTCGTGCACCCCCACGCGGCGACCCCCGGAGCGCTCCGAGGAGTCGACGAAGAATGGGGCGCCGCCGTAGGAGGCGGGCCGCAGGCGCTCGCGCCAGCCCACTAGATGCCCCCCGCGAGGTTGTAGCCGGCCTCGACGTCGAGGGGCAGGTCGCCGCTCGACTGGGTGGTGATCCTGGTGCCCCGCGGGACGCCGGCGAAGTCGACGACGACGCGCCCCGAGACGTCCGCCCGCGCCGGTCCTCCGGCGGCCGCGGCACCGGCCCGCGCCGCCCGGTCGCGCAGCGCCGGCGAGGATGTCGCCGGTGCGGCGGCCGCGGCCGCGAGGTCGGTGGTGGAGCCGCCGCCGAGGAGGTCCACCAGCCAGTCCGGGACGAGCGAGGCGACGGACGAGAGACGATCGCCGATCCAGTCGAGGGCCGACGTAACCTTCGAGCTCACGTAGTCCCAGACGACTGCCGCGCCG
>Ga0137465_1000711_pt1 | contig 11298 bp, 8 predicted proteins | sample EasRivERMGT828_2_FD_104906 | JGI IMG/M metagenome (GOLD analysis project Ga0137465, IMG submission 104906) | Soil microbial communities from meander-bound floodplain in the East River, Colorado, USA - East River MetaG ERMGT828_2 | ecosystem: Environmental > Terrestrial > Soil > Floodplain ... | reverse complement strand
CGCTGATGCTACATGCAGCGGCCCCCTCTCGAGCGCCGCTGCCATCTCCACCGGCTCGCACCAGGCGTGTGCCGCACTAACCGCTGGAGGCGTCAAGTGCTGGGGACTGAACACTTCCGGCCAGCTCGGTGACGGCACGACGACACAACGCAGCGCTCCCGTCGATACCCTGCTCTCGAATGTAAAGCCCGCACCGACGCCAACGTCGACGAACACGCCTGCGAACACACCAACACCGACGCGGTCGCCGAGCCCCACGTCTACCCCGACACCCGCACCGCTCACGGGGGACGCAAACTGCGATGACGCGATCAACAGCATCGACGCGGCCCTGATATTGCAGTATGGTGCTGGCTTGCTCTCCACGGTCGACTGTCCGGTCGGTGCGGACGCCAACAACGATGACCAGATCAACGCTCTGGACGCTGCGCTTGTCCTCCAGTATGTCGCGGGACTACTGGACGAGTTGTAATCTACACTAGCTCTGCTGCCAGCGGCGTCATATCCAGCTCCGGCTGACCGATGCGCTGGAGCAGCGCCTCCGCCCGGTAGCACTGGCCATGCGACCAGAGTTCGCGCAGCGCGGCACCAGCCTCAGGTTCCAGGAACCACGCCTCGCCCCACGAGCGCTCGAACCACGCGCGTACCTGTGCGTCGAAGATCCAGGCTCGCAAGTAGCGGGCGCAGTAGAAACCGTCGTCCAAGTCGGAGAGGTAGTCCTCGGGACTGTGTCGCACTCCAACGTGTGCGGTTAGCAGATCGGCGTAGCGCTTGCTCATCGCCGCGATGTCACCCGTGTTGTGCAGCTGTAGTTCGTATAGCAGCTTAGCGCAGTACCGCCGCAGGAAGTACAGCTTGTGCAGTCGAGCGAGCGCGAGGTACTCGGCCGCATCCTCCATGCCAAGGTAGTGCTGGAGCCACGATTCGTTGTACAGCAAATGTTCGAGTACAAAGGCAAAACCTTCTGTCACCGAATTGTCGCCGAGCCCGCGGAACGCGAACGGCATTTCGGATCTCACATGCGCGAAGTGCTGCGCGTGGCCCGCCTCGTGGAAGAGAGCGCGATAGTCGTCGTGGCCCCCGTGTGGACTGATGACCAGGTAGATGTCGCCCGGTATTTGCACCGGCGCGCAGAACGCCCGTGGCGACTTCGTTGGCCGCTCCTCCGCGTCGGTGTGCACGTTGGCCTGACCATCGGCGTCGATTCCAAGTCCTCGTAGCGTCGCGTCCAAAGCAGCCAGCATCTTCTCGTGCGGGAACGCCTCGTCGAACTTCGGCTGGCGAAAGAGGCGTGCCAAGTCGCTCCGCTCTGCGTATGCCGGGTTGACTCCCATATCGCGAAGCGCTAGCTCCAGCCGGTTGCGATACACCTTCTCGGTATCGAACAAGAAGAGCTCGATCGTCCCGCGCAGCCGTTCCAGACAGAGGTCACCCAGCTTGTCGCAGAGACGAACGTAGTTTTCGAATCCTAGATCACTCGTTTGGTGGTAGATTGCCGTCCATCGTTCCTGCCTTAGTGTGTTCTGTGTGGACGTCACCGCAACTCGCCGCTCATCAAGCTCGTGCCGTCGCTTGGCGTCTGGCTCGTTCATGACACGCAATGAGACCGATCGATAGGGGATCTGCTCGCCGTCCCACTCGACAATGTCCGATGTCTCGCGCGCCGCGATTTGCTCAGTGAGCTCCTTGGCAGCTTGCTCCAAGTAACCGTCGACGACGAACTCGCGCAGGTTTGGATAGCGCTCGTCGTTTGTCTTCGTCTTGAGCAAGCGATCGACCGTCGGGCGCGCGAAGAGCTCGACATGCTTGTCGAAGATCGGCGTCAGCGCCAGATCGTCCTTCTGGCCAGAGGAGTTGAGGTAATGCTCCAGCGTTGTTGCGGATGAGAACGCTTCTGCCTCGCTGTCCAGCCAGTCGAGGAACTCTCTTCCCTTCGGGTTTGGCATGTGCGCACATCGTATCGCAACCTGTTAACCGCGGGATAGGCGTAAGCCTATTGCGATTCCTGGCGAAGCCGCGTACATTCTGCCATCATCCCCATAATGAAGGTTCGCGACTTTCTGAACGCCGTCTACGAATCGCTGATCAAACGGCTACCGAAGCAGTATAGAAAACACGAATGGCGCATTCGATTTGGCTACCTGCAGATCTACTTCGATAACCCGGCCGTGCACTACGAAGCATGGGTGCAGCGGCGCGCGGGGCGCATCGAGTTGGGGTTGCACTTCGAGGGCGAACGCGACACGAACTATCGCTGGGCGGAGCTGCTGGGGGCTAGGGCACTGGAAGTGCAGGCGCAGCTCGGCGGAGACGTCGAACTAGAGGAGTGGACCGAGCAGTGGACTCGTCTGCATGAGACGCGCCAATTCACTAGCGCGCTGTCTCAGGACCTGGCGGACGAAATCGCCGTCCGCATGTGTCGTTTTGTCGAGGTGATGGAACCGATCTTGGCGGAGGAGAAGGCGAACGCTTAGTCGTCGACCAGCGCGAGCGCTTCGGCTTGCTGCTGTTGGTGCAGCTGGACGAACGTCAGCACGATCGCTAGGCCGAGCAGGACGGCGCCCATCCGAAACGGTGCTACCGGCCCCCAGGCAGAATTCGTCAGACCGCCGATCGCCTGTCCGGCGGCGCCACCGAAGCCCTGCACTGTCGCAAGCAGCCCAAGCACCAGGCCGCGGCCGCCAAATTCGGTCGCATCCAGCGCGGCTGCACCCCAAGCCGGAATGCTGATTGCGTAGGCAAGACCCGCGATGACGACGAGGTTCATCGCGATGAACGGGTGGCTTGTCACACTCAGCGCGTAGTAGCACAGGGCTGTGATGGAAAGCCCCGCAATCAGCGGCACCTGTCTGCCGAAGCGATCGGCCAGATGTCGGGTTTTGATCAGCACAACGAACGCAATTGCTGCAGGTGCGGCAAGCATTAGACCAAGCACGTACATCTTGGTGTCGAGGACATCGTGCGTGTAGTCGCCGATGGCTGGCGCCTGCACCGTCGTTGCGATGCTGAGCAGCAACGCGATTCCCGCGAGCAGCAGCATCCGGCTCGAAAGCAGGCGGCGATCGATGCCGCCGAACTTCAGATCGACGCGCTGGGAGGTCTCTTCACCAACGCGTGCACCCCGATACGCGAAAAAGAGCGCAAACGAGCTAAATGTCAAGCAGGCCGCAAATGCCGCGTGGTAGGAGATCAGGTCCATGAGCGTGACACCGACCATCGTCCCGACACCGAGGCCGAGCAATTGGGAAAGGTTCAGCACACTCAGTGTCCGGCCGCGCGCCGACGGTTCGCTGTTGTCCCCGACGTACGCCATGATCGAAGGCCAAATCGCGGCCGATCCAAAGCCATAGAGCGCCGAGAACGCGAGGAACGACATCGGATCCTGTACTTGCAGCATCAGGACAATCGAAGGCAAGGAGATCGCGATACCCAGCGTCAGCGTTCGCCGTCGACCGATTCGATCGGCCAGCCAGCCTGCTGGTGCCTGGAGGAAGAACCGAGCACCGGCGTAGATCGCCAGCGCGTAGCCTGGGAACGCCGGGTTGGCCTCCAGGTGCTGCGGAAGATACTGCTGGACAAGAGAGAGCAGGAACACACCGGTTGACGCCTGCCAGAGTAGGACGATTAGTCCTAGCTCCAGCGTTTGCCAGCGCTGTTCTCTGAGTACAGTTCGAATGCGTAGCAAGCACGATCCTCGCTGTCAGCCTGACCGAAGTTGCTGACATAGTTGTTTCCGCTATGTATAAGTTCGGTTTGTGGGGGACAGTCTGTAGGCTACGCTGAAGTCCCGTTTATGACAAGCGCAGTAGCCCCTAATGCGCCCGCTCGATTCCCCAACATGGCCGTCGTAATGAGCACATCCGCAACTATCTGTGGGAATGCTCCCTTACGGGCCGTTTCGATAGCGGGGCTAAGGTAGAAGTCGCCTAAATTCACCAGTCCTCCGCCTAGGATGAGCGCTTGCGGGTCAAACACATTCAGCAGGCCGGTCAGGCCTAGTCCAAGGTAGTATCCCGCGCGATAGAGAACCTCGCGGGCGCCTGGGTCGCCCAAGCGCGCAGCTTCCAGGACGATCTCAGCTTCTGGTGCCGTGCTGCCGGTTAGCTCCGCCAGCTTCGGGGCCTCTCCGGCAGCAACGGCTGCCGCTGCTTCGCGCGTAATTGCCGGGCCCGCTGAGAGGGCTTCGACGCAGCCGCGATTGCCGCAATTGCAGTCGGGACCGTTAGGCAGCACGACGAGGTGCCCGACCTCGCCAGCAGCGCCGGACGCGCCTTCATAGATCTCGCCGTCGATGATCAGTCCGCCGCCAATGCCCGTCCCCAGCGTGACGTAGACAACGTGCCGGAGACTCTTCGCCGCGCCGAACCGGCACTCGCCGTAGGCGGCAGCGTTCGCGTCGTTCTCGAGAATCGCCGGCAAGCCGACAGCTTCGCTCACTAGCTTGGTGATCTGAATGTTATGCCAGCCGGGCAGGTTGGGTGCGTCGGTTACGATGCCTTCCTTGGGGTTCACGGGCCCGGGAGACGAGATACCAACGCCCAAGGTGTCTGATGGCAGGATGTGGGCGGCCTTGCACGCTTCGCGAATCGACTCAACGATACGCGCGATGACGGCGTCAGGGCCTTCGGGTGCCAGGGTTTGCCGCAGATCCTCACCGCAGACGGCGCCTTCCTTGTCGGCGACGACGGTCAAGATCTTCGTGCCACCCAAGTCGACACCGATCGCGAGCGGCTTGGCGGTCACTTCGCGCTCCGAGCAGATGCGTTCGACGCGCGTTTGTATAGCTCAACATACTGCTGTGCGGCGTTACCCCAGGAGAAGTCGCTTTGCATCCCGCGTTGTTGTAGGGCCCGCCATGAGTCCTTGTCGTCGTATGCGGCGATCGCTTCGCACAGCGCGTCCGCCAGCGCATCGGTGGTTAGCTCGTCGAATAGGAAGCCCGTGCCGCTCGCGGTCGCTGCGTCGAACGGCGAAACGGAGTCTGCCAGGCCGCCCGTGCGCCGCACGACCGGCACCGCGCCGTAACGCATCGCGATCATCTGCCCGAGTCCGCACGGCTCGTAGCGTGATGGCATCAGGAACATATCGCTCCCGGCGTAGATCCGCTGCCCCAGTGTGTAGTCGAACGCAAGTCGAACGGCCACGCGGTCCGGATGCGCCGCGGCCAGATTGGCGAGCTGTTCTTCGTACTCCGGTGCGCCTGTGCCCAGCACGACGAGCTGGAACTTCGCCTCCGGCAGCAGCTTTTCGATCGCGGACGCTGCGAGGTCGGGCGCCTTCTGCTCGAACAGCCGCGTGACCATGCCGATGAGTGGTGCGTCGCTTGCAGGCAGGCCAAGCTGCTGTTGCAGCACGGCCTTGTTCCCCGCGCGCTTGTCCAGCGAACCGATGCCGTAGTTCACCGCGAGGTGAGGATCGCGCGCCGGGTCGTACTCGTTCGTATCAATGCCGTTCAGGATGCCTTCAACTCGCTCGCCGAGCGCGTGCATCAGTGGCGCCAGCGCGCCGCCCATCTCTGGCTCGACGATCTCCTTCGCGTACGTTGGACTGACCGTGGAAACGATCCGGGCATGAAGGAGGCCCTGCGCCAGCCCGCTGTACGGCACGTGCCGGGAGACCCCGCGCGGCGCCTTGAACGCGTCTTTCGGGAGCGCATGTTCGTGCGCGAACGGTTTGAGAAAGTCCCCGCGATAGCCGAGGTTGTGGATCGTGAAGACCTGAGGCACGTCCTGCCAGGGGTGGTCGCGCTGACCGACGAGCCGCGTGCCTACGAAGCCCGTCAACCAGTCGTTCAGGTGGATCACGTCCGGCGGCCAATCGATCGCGCCCGCGGAATCCACGACGCCAGTGCAAAAGGCTAAGAAGCGCTCCGCCTCGTCGTCGTAGCCGTAGACGTTGTCGCGTTCGAAGGCTTGGTGCTCAATGAGGTAGAGGCGCAGTCCATCGTGTTCGCCGGTCCAGAGAGCAGCCCCGTCCGGTAGGGAGGCGACGCGTTGCGCGCCGATGGCGCCGCGGTCGATCATCTTGTAGAGCGGCAGCGCGACCCGCACGTCCTGTCCCAGCCGCCGGAGCGCGCGCGGCAACGACCCGCCGATGTCGCCGACGCCGCCCACCTTCACCAGCGGCGCCATCTCCGCCACGACAAACAGTATGTTCATGCTGGCATCATACCAGCGCTCCTTGGCGTATTTCGAAGCTCGAGGTTCGATGTTCGAGTCGCGTAGCGCCTGATGGTTGGACCACACTTGATTGCTTGATTGCATTCTTTCTTTTGCGAGCATTTCGATTCTGAGATCGCACGTTCTCCTTGATTGCCGCCCACGTTTTGTTGATTGAGTTGAAGATAAGGTCGATTGAATCAGATAGGACATTCCGTAGTCGTGCGTTCCGAGCAGAGAGACCGCAGCCCAGCCCGGCTAGGTGGAGGCGCATCGTGGCGAACATGTTGCGAGGATAGGCCAACGCTTGAATAGCTCCAAGCGAATCATGTCACTTCGAGCGAGTTTGTTCGAGGACGTGGTTCAGGTTGTCGGCGCGGCTTGCGCTTAGAACCATTGATACGGCACAGAAGCAAGTAGCCGAGGCTGGAAGGCCCCGGCTACGAGTGGTCTTTGTTCTAGCCGCTAGTACATCGGCGGCGCGGCCGGCATAGCCGGCGCGTTCTTCTCCTGAATCTCGGTCACCAGGCAGTTCGTGGTCAGGACCATGCCTGCGATGCTTACGGCGTTTTCGAGCGCGGCGCGCGTCACCTTGAGCGGATCGATGATGCCCTTCGACTGCATGTTGCCGAACTCGTCGCGCAGCGCGTCGTAGCCCTCGCCCTTCTTCAGCTTCTTGACCGCCTGCACGATTACCGAGCCTTCCTTGCCGGCGTTGATAGCGATACGCCGGAGCGGCTCCTCGAGCGAACGCTGGAGGATGTTTCCTCCGGTCGCCTCGTCTCCTTCATATGTTAGCTTGGCCAGCGAGCTCAGGGCGTTCAAGTATGCGACGCCGCCGCCGGCGACGATGCCCTCTTCGACTGCCGCGCGCGTCGCCTGAACGGCGTCCTCTACGCGGTGCTTTTTCTCTTTCAGTTCGACCTCGGTTGCGGCGCCCACCTTGACGACGGCAACGCTGCCAGCGATCTTGCCCAGGCGCTCCTGCAGCTTCTCACGGTCCCAGTCGGACGTGGTGGTTTCAAGAGCGGTCTTGATCTGGCTGACGCGGCCCTGAATGTCTGCTTTCTTGCCCTTGCCCTCGATGATCGTCGTCTCTTCTTTGCTTACAACGATGCGGCGCGCGCGACCCATGTCTTCGACTGCCGCAGAGTCCAGCTTGCGACCGAGCTCTTCGCTGATCAGCGTAGCCCCGGTGAGCGCGGCGATGTCGCCGAGGTTCTCTTTGCGCCGGTCGCCAAAGCCGGGTGCCTTCACGGCCACGCAGTTGATCGTGCCGCGTAGCTTGTTGACGGCGAGCGTGGCAAGCGCCTCGCCTTCGCAGTCCTCGCAGATGATGATCAAGTTCTTGGTCACTGCCAGCACGCGCTCCAGCACGGGAAGGATGTCGTTCACGGCGGTCAGCTTCTTGTCCGTGATCAGGATGTACGGGTCTTCGACCTCTGCTTCCATCTTCTCAGAGTTCGTGACGAAGTACGGGCTGATGTAGCCGCGGTCGAACGCCATGCCCTCGACGTACTCGACCTCGGTCTGGATCCCTTTTGACTCTTCGACGGTGATGACGCCGTCCTTGCCGACCTTCTCCATGACCTCGCCGATCATCTCGCCGATCTCCGGATCGGCTGCTGAGATCGAAGCGACCTGCGCCATTTGTTCGCGCGTCGTGACCTTCGTCGCATCCTTCTTGAGCTGTTCGATGACGGCCTGCGCCGCTTGTTCGATGCCGCGCTTGAGCGCCATCGGGTTCGCGCCCGCCGCGACATTCTTCAGGCCCTCATGGACAAGTGCTTGGCCGAGCACCGTCGCGGTCGTCGTGCCATCGCCGGCGATGTCGTTCGTCTTCGACGCGATTTCCTTGGCGAGCTGGGCACCTATGTTCTCGAATGGGTCCTCCAGCTCGATATCCTTGGCGATTGTAACGCCGTCATTCGTGATGCTTGGCGCCCCGAACTTCTTATCGAGGACAACGTTGCGGCCCTTTGGGCCGAGAGTAATCTTCACTGCATCCGCCAGGGCGTCTATCCCCTGGACCAAGGCCCTGCGGGCGTCTTCATCGTAGACAATCTGCTTTGCTGGCATCCTTCACCTCAAGTTTGGGGTATTAGCACTCTCAGGGTGAGAGTGCTAATGCTGTTGTACCCCAACCACCCCCGTATTGCAAGCTCAACCGGTGGACCAAGGCGACTCCCTTCAAGTCAATGGCAAGTTGATTTTCGTCGTTTTTATTTTTTCGCATCTGGCTAGCTTCGAATTCGCACGAAAAAGATGAACGCATTATGTCATCCGCCTTCACCTTCAGTGCTCTTCCCGGATGCTTCCTGTCCCGAGTTAACAGGTTCCGTCGCAAAAGACGCCCTCTTTCTGTTTATGCAGATGATCAGTTGAGTACCCTTCTCGAGCCTCGACTTGTGCGTAGATGGTACTGCTGTGCCGAAATAGCTCCAAGCGTCAGATGACACTGCTTTTCGGGCGAGAAGGAGACGCCTAGGCCAGGTTACGTCTGCGGCGAGCCTTCCATGACGTGCCCGCGCGCCCGCATTGATTTCATCACGTTCGGGAAGCCTTCCGGATCGAGCTTGAGGATGGCGGCGTAGCGACGGGCGTTGTCCAGGAACTTCTCATCGGAAGTCTGGCGATAGCTGTTGAAGTTATCGAGCATCTTGTCGGCGATGAGGTTCATATCGAAGCCCATGATATAGCGTTCGCTCATCTCGTTCAGCGCCTGCATGTACACCTCGAAGTAGTCGGCCAGCTTGTCGAGTAGGTCACGCTGCTGGGTTAGCTCCGCTAGATCGTGGTGTGCCGCCATGTGGTAAAAGCGCTTGCCTGTGATCACGTAGTAGCCCTGGTCGATGGACGGCACGGGCGTGCGCCAGCGGCCGTGCCGCCGAGGGCGGAGCGCCTTCGCGAAGATGCCAGTGACGAACAGCGAGTTGTCGCCGTACTTGCGATACGCCTCGAACAGGTTCTGGAAGCGCGTGCGCTGCTGTGTCTCTTTCAGCAGGTCGGACAAGTAGAACCAGCTCAGCTTGCCTCCCGTCGCGATCGGAAACAGCTCGTTTGTGTAGAGGTAGCGATTGAGCAAGCCTCCCAGGTACTCGACGACCGACGCGTCAGTGCTGTGCCGCTCAACATACAGGACCTTGATGACAAAGAGGTCGAAGAGCGAGCGCGTCGAAACGTTGCTGATCTCGCCGATGTCGTCGTAGAAGACGCCGATCAGCTCGTCGACGCGGCGAGCGAAGCGCGCGCTCGCGACGTTTTGGCCATCGTTCTGAACGATGTCCTGTTTTAGCTCTCTGACGGCGGACTCTAGCACGAGCACGCTCCTTAGCGGATGTTGCCTCTATTATAGGGTCGGTTGTGCGGGATCGACGGCAAACATAGGGGCGGCCTTAATGCCGCCCGAAAGTCCCCCTATGTGGGTTATGTTCAATATCGCTCCCTGCCCTAGACTCCCGCCACCACCTTCGTCCGGCCCGCCATCGATACGTACTCCCGCTGCTCGGAGCCCAGGTATATCTGGCGCGGGCGCGCGATCTTCTGCTCGGAGTCCAGCAACATCTCGTTCCACTGCGATACCCAGCCCGCCGTGCGCGGGATGGCGAACAGGACGGGGAACATCTCCGGCGGGAAGCCCATCGATTGGTAGATGATCCCCGAATAGAAGTCGACGTTCGGGTAAAGCTTTCGCGTCACGAAGTACTCGTCTTCGAGGGCGATCTTCTCCAGCTCCAGCGCGATCTCCAGCAGCGGGTTCGTCCCCGTCACCTCGAAGACCTGGTGCGCCATGCGCTTGATGACCGCCGCGCGCGGGTCGTAGTTCTTGTAGATCCGGTGGCCGAAGCCGAAGAGCAGCGTATCGCCTTCCTTGACGCGCTGGATGAACGCTGGAATGTTCTGTACGGAGCCGATAGCCGTGAGCATGCGCAGGACTTCTTCGTTCGCGCCGCCGTGCAGCGGGCCGTAGAGGGCGGCCGTGGCGGCTGCCATCGCCGAGTACGGGTCGGTGTGCGAGCTGCCGACGGAGCGCATCGCGTTGGTGCTGCAGTTCTGTTCGTGGTCGGCGTGGAGAACGAAGAGCAGGTCGAGCGCGCGCTCCAGCACCGGGTCGGGCGAATACTTCGTCTCCGACATCCGGTAGAGCATGTTCAGCAAGTTGCCGGTGAAGCTCAGGTCGTTATCGGGGTACTTGTACGGCATGCCGCGGCTGAACCGGTACGCGAACGCGGCCAGCGTCGGCATCTTCGCGATCAGGCGCTGGATCTGCTTCATGCGCGACTCTTCGTCGAAGATGTCGCGTGACTCCGGATAGAACGTCGAGAGCGCGGCGACGGTGCTGACGAGCATGCCCATTGGATGCGCGTCGTAGTGGAATCCGTCCATGAACTTCTTAATGTTTTCGTGGACATACGTGTGGTAGGTGATCTCATGCTTCCACTGCGCGTACTGCTCCGGCGACGGCAGCTCGCCGAAGACCAGCAAGTACGCTACTTCCAGATAGGTGCTCTGCTCGGCGAGTTCTTCGATCGGATAGCCGCGATAACGCAGAATGCCACGGTCTCCGTCGATGTAGGTGATGCTACTCTTACAGGCCGCAGTGTCCAGGAACCCGGGATCGTAGACCATCAGGCCGAAATCGTCGTCGGAGACCTTCATCTTTCGGAACTCGACCGCGTGAACCGCGCCGTCTTCAATTGGGAGCTCGTAGCTGCGACCCGTCCGGTTGTCGGTGACAGTGATGCTTTCGGCCATAAAGGGCTCCTTTAGCCGGGATAGCGAACGTCTATATCCATCCTTTCATAAAGATCGGCTGCTGGGCAAGGATTGTCGAGTGACGTTCGTGTTAAGAAGCGCCTCCGACCAGGTTGGGCAGCGCATTAGATACGAACTCTCGCGCTGGTGCTCGCTCCACATGACGGAGGCAAAGCGCTCTGCTATAGTGCTTGCGCTGTGCCGCTCGACGGCCGCAGCCCACACATCCAAGCAGCTATTGGCCGGAAGGCATTAGGAGGAACCATGCCCATCGACAAGTTGACGTTTAGCGTTATCAAGGCGGACTGTGGCTCGATTGGCGGGCACACACGGCCGTCTGCCCGGATGGTCGAAGTCGTGGAAGAGAGGATCGCCGGCGAGCCGT
>Ga0137465_1000710_pt1 | contig 11301 bp, 19 predicted proteins | sample EasRivERMGT828_2_FD_104906 | JGI IMG/M metagenome (GOLD analysis project Ga0137465, IMG submission 104906) | Soil microbial communities from meander-bound floodplain in the East River, Colorado, USA - East River MetaG ERMGT828_2 | ecosystem: Environmental > Terrestrial > Soil > Floodplain ... | reverse complement strand
TCGATTAGTTGCTGCGCCTTGTACGGATCGGTGGTGTGAAAGACAATCGCAGGCTTGCCGCCATTCTTTTCCCATGCGGTCCTGAAGTTGGCAGAGGTAGCCATCGCTACCCCGAGACGGCCAGCAGCGTTTTTCTCCTGTTGCGACTCGACGCGGAATTCAAACCGCTTGAGCTGGGCGTTATAGGTCAGCTTCACGACGAATAACTCCCGAGTTCTACGCCGCGATCTTCGAGTCCTGCGGATTGATCTTCTCTATGCTGGCGCTCGGCGATATCCAGAGGGGTTTGTCCGTCCTCATCGGCGCGCACAAGACAACCCTTCGAGCAGTAGGTTTCGTTATTGACTTCAACGGTAGCGTCGCCGGTTAGAAGCGGCTGACCGCAATAGTCGCAAGCGGTTTCTTCGGAAGCGTCGTTGATTTTGCTAATTTGATATCTCATCAGCCGATCTCCTGCGGAAAGTTATTCTTGAATTCTTCCGGTATGAGCGGCAGGAGGATTGTTTCACTGCATTCAGTACACGGCAGCGTGTATAGACCCTGGGTGACGTCGGGCAGGATAGTCCCAAAGTCGTCGCGGTTCTTCGTGCCGCATTTGCAGGTCCACTCAAAGGCGCACGCGCCATCGATGTTGACCCATTGATGTCGGTACATGCGCCCTACCGCCTGTCGGTAAGCATCCGGCCCGAAGCAATCGCACGTCGCGCCAGGTACGGCACTGACTTTGTGATACGTCAGCTTATCCAGAAGGATCTTGACGCTTGCGCCAGGGCTCTCACTGGTGCGCACTAACTCAAAAGTTTCCTCCGGCCCTTTGTAGTGGTAAACGGTTGGGCCTGGGAATTCCACCACGATGGTATTGCTCTCTTTGTGGAACCCGAGTTTCTTTACGCGGCTGGATGGGTGGACTGGCTCCACCATTTCAATTGTTATTGCCATGGTTTTCTTTTTCCCCTTTCGGTGTAGCGACCGTTCTCAAGCTGCGATTGCCCACTGGCTCAACGCAGGCCGTATGGCCAGTCCATTTATGAACCCAATGGTTGCGGGTGTTGCTGCGGATCGGACGGTCGCAGTGTTTACACTTCTTCATGCGGCGTGCCTTCCTCCTTTGAAGTTAAGGCAGCGTTCTTTATCGCCGCCGTGTTTGTGGTAATCGCAGCATTTGCCATCGGCGCGGCGCGGCGACGGACGCTTACTTTTTGCCTTTGCAGCCCGAACGATGCCATTTATCTCGTCACGCATCGCCTTCTCAGCCCTTTTTCTGGCAGAGGCAAGGCGAATGCCTTCGTCTTTCCGGATTCGCAGCGCCAGGCGTTCGACATCACGGGCGTACTGCTTAATCGCGAGTTCATAGGCAACCTCGATATCCAGCAGGAAGGTTTGGACGCGGCCGGCAATCCGGAAACCGATGTAGGCCGGTGGTAGAAGCGAAGAAACGATCGCACGCTCCTGGCCTCGGTCCCTGCGCCTCGCGGCGCTGATGCGGTGAATAGCTTTGTTAAGTTCCTGCATTGTCGTCATCCTCCGCAAGCGGGTGATAGTCCGAAAGTGGAAACGCGGCGCGTATCTCGTCCCAAGTGTGATCGGACGTGTAAACCTCGTCAGCGTCAACGATATCGGACGGTTGAACTAGGCCGCAGAGCGCGCGGTACGCCTCATCGCTGATAGTGATTGTTCTTGGCATGGGTTTCAGCCTCCCTTGCGGAGGGGCGCGAAGCCGGAGCCTCGCGCCCTACCGGAAACAGGCTTTTAGAGATCGTTGATCGGAGTGGCACAGGCGGATTTTCCATCCGGCATAACCTCGCAGTCGCGTGAGCAATCAGGCTCGTGAGTGATGGTATCCATCGCCCACTTAAACCCGACTTCCATTACTTGCTCTGCGCGCATTTGACCGCTCTGCGCGTTGGCGTATTGCTCGATGATGTTCCGGTCCGGTACTCGGTTCTCGTTCAGGAGGCCGAAGCATTGACAATCCATTGACGCCGGATGCGCGCAGGGCGCATAGACACCATTGATCACCCACGCCTGATTCGTGTAATCGAACCACGGAGGCGCGACGATAGCCGTGGGCTTCGGCAGAGTGAAGCCTAAATGCTCCGGCGAACAGTTGCAGTTCTGACGATTGCGGTACGGGCAGGTAGGCAGGTGATCGGGCAGGCGCGTAATTGATTCGTCGCCAGCGTGGATGTAGTCACCCATCTGAAGCATATTGATCCGAGTGGTATTGATCCATTCACCTTCGATCAGCTTCTCGCCGTCGCCGAAGTGGGTTTTGGGTAGATCCTCATGATCCACGATTGCCTGGTCGCCGCCTAAATCGACCAGCCAGCGGCGCGGGTCAACGGATTTCGTGAAAGGGTCACGAACGCAGACCAGTTGGCCAGTTGAATACTCCAGGACGTCGCCTTCGCGGAGATTGTGGATTTCGTAAAGGTTGTGTTCGGAGTTCATGGAAGCGAAGCGTTCAATGTCCTCGCCTTCGATGGCTCCGGTAAAGTCACGCGGATCAGGTTGGCGAAATTCATATCTCCCCCATGGGATGAACGCCTCGAATTCGTCGCCGCACTCGGGACACTTACCCTTACCTTTGTCGATGCAGGCAAAGCAGACGGCAGAACCGCAGGCTTCACTATGCGGCGTGCCGTCATCGGTCGAATGAAACGTGCGCTTGCAGCCTGGGCACGTCCAAACAGGACCGTAGGAGTTGATCAGATTAGCAAGCCATTCAGCGGCACTCTGAGTGTGTGCGCCAACAACCCAAACGCCGTTGAAGTCCCGCAGCGCATAAGGAAAAACTGACGTGTGACACGCGGCGGTATCAACTCTCACAGGCGTAGCAAACGGATTTTCTTTGATGTTATCTGACATGGGTTTCCTCCATCTTTCTCGCGTCTAATGACACGCGGCGCCGATCCCGTGATCGGTGCAGCCGTCTGGCATTAGTGATCGTAACCGTCAATGTTGTGGTCGTTCTCGCAATAGATGCTGTATCCCTCGAAGCCGTTAGCAAAGGCGTTTTCAATTGCTTCGGCCAGGGTTTCCGGATCTCCATCGATGCTGTAAGAAATCACCTTACCGTTCTTGTCTAAAACCACGTCAGAGAGATCAAGTTTCACCGTGGCTTCCAGTGCGGCTCCGCATCCTTCTTCTTCGCAGGTACTGACTGTCGGCGGTCCCCCGAGTTCGGTATAGATGTCTGAGAGTTGCGCAATGACGTCGGCCCCGCTTCCCGCGTCCTCGTCGGTGCCCAACCATGGGAAGCGATGCCGCAGCAAGTCAGTAACGACCGTTTGCCATGGTTGCGCAGGTTGCTCAGACGCGACGCGCTGGCGCGCATTGTCGCAGTCGTTTGGTCGCGCGCGCGCCTCCTTCGATATCCGGATCTGTTCTGCGCACTCACAACCAAAGACGCCATCAGCTTCGGCAGGCACGCCGCAACCGTCACAGGTCGGCGGATTGAGGATTCGATTAGCTTCGGCGGTTTTCGTCCTGGCTGTCTTAATGCGTCCATGGGCGAGCGCGACGGACGCGGAGCGGAGAGTATTAGCCAAGGCGTTGTTGCTTGGTCTACCCTCCGTCGCTGGTTGTAACAGGATCTCGTATTTCTGAATGATGGTCTGAACGTCACGCGGCATGGCCACAATGCTCGCTAAGTCGTCGCACGGCGGGAGGGGATTGTTAGCGTGATCAAAGTCGCGCATCTTCCAGCACTGTTTGGGGCGCGAGTAGTAAAACTCTAATGCTCCTTGTGGTGCGACGGCTTCGTTTGTGATGCCTGTAACGAAGTATCGCTGCGAGTTCTTCGCCGGATTGCCTTTGATGGTTTGGAATAGCTCAATCATGGGTTTTGTCCTTTTCTCTTTCTCCCGTCTAATGACAGGCGGCTACAGCCGAACCAGCATCCCCACGCCGTTCGGTGCAGCCGTCTGCCATCAGCGAGCGTCCACGCCTAAACCCATGTGAAAAGGCGCAGGCGCATCAGCCTTGGCAAAGTCGGTATCAGTAGTGCCCGTGCATGCTTCGCCGAAGTTCCGGCATGTCGGGCAGTGTTCACCGTGTCCCTTTGGGGAAAACACCTTGACGTGCGGGGTAGTCAATTGCTCAATCCGGCGTTCGAGTGACAGGCGAAAAGTCTTGAGATAGGCGCGATCCGCATCAGTCAATGCGGCCGCGTAGTTAGCGGTGAAGGCATCGACGGACGCAATCTTTTCGCTGGCGAGTTCAACCGTGCTGACATTCCAGATGATGTAGCCATCGATACCACGGCTCTTGACGTGACCATCGGCGTTTGTGTAAAGAACTACCGCCCCTGCGGTGTAAGTGGAAGCCTTCGGTTTATTCCAAAACAGGCCAGGACGTTTCGGGTTATTGGTTTGCTGCATTACGCGGGTGCCTTTGCCTGGTCTGGCTTCCAGCCAGTAGCGCATGACGCACCGGAGGCGTGATCCGTAAGGGTAGTCGGACACAAGGACCGCAGTCTCAGGACTGACAGCGCCGACGATGCGCGTGTTAGGCTCAGGGTCAACTTGGGTTTGTGGTGCCTGTTCAAGGATTCGTTTGACTTTTTCTTCGTTCATGGGTTGTCTCCTTCTTAATTTGATAAAGCAGAGCGTTCTTAATTTGATAAAGCAGAGCGACACACTCGGGAGAGAGCGTGCCGCCCTTCGCTATCAAATGATGTCGCGGTAATCGAGTTCTCGGATGGCTGCGAGATCAGCGAGTCCGAGTGATCCGTAGGCCTTCAAGAGATCGTCGGCGTGCAACTCCACGATAGCCGCAGCCGCAAAGAGCGATTGATTAACGTGAAACCAGTCGCCAGCGGTCGGAGCCTTCCGGTCGCCATAAGTCAGTTGCGCGAGGTTGCGAACGGCAAACATCTTGACTGCCTGATAGACGGTCGTTTTGTATTTCTTTTCAGGGTAGGCCTTGCGGTTGTCGCGTTCTTCGCTAGTGAGCAGGTCTAACAGGATCGCGAAGTGTGCGCCGTGCGGATCGCCGACGTAGCGTTGCAGAGCCTCGAAGCCTCGGTCTATGAGTCTGATGGTTTCTGCGTGGGTCATGGGTTTCTATCTCCTTTCAATATCGCCGCGGCGAAATTATCACACGCGAGAATCGAAGTCAAATGATTATTCGTACCGCAGTTCCACGTTCTCAGGAATTGAGAATTGGGCGCAGCAATGGCAACACTCGAATCGATCATCACGTGAGGATTCGATATCGATAACGGCGCAGCCTTCCATGGTGACGATGTAGTTACCATCGCCAAGGGCATCAACCTTGATCACGTCGCGCATGGTGGTAGCGGTATCGATATGACGAACGTCTCCGGCTTCGCCTTTCTCTTTGCAGTGCGGACACTCGATGAGGAAGTTTTCGCCGCCGGCCATTTCGCTAAGGTTGGCGACTGGCGGAGGCTTGTAAGCGTCCAGTGCTTTGCGCGCATCGGTGACAACGGAATACTCGTCACCGCCATAGGTGAACGGATGCACGCCGCCCTTCGGCACGTGAGACAGATTGGAATCGTCCATCCACTTTACGAGGTCGGTTAAGGCCTTAACCAGTGCATCGCGTGATGAGACGGGCTCTGTGGCTGGTTTTTCCTGAGCAGGCAAGGCGATTGCCTTAGCTGGCGGTGCCTGGTCCGGCTGGTAAATGGTCGGATCGCCTACGTGGGCATATCTGAGCAGGCCCAACTTGAGGCGACGATTAATTTCGCTTTGGGCAATGTTCACGATATCGGTTTCGAGTCCTTCGATGCCTGAAGCCTGCGCCAGCGTCCAGACTTTCTCTGTTTGACCAAGCATGTTGGCATCACAGATATCGTGTAGCGCACTGAACGAGTTGATCGTCTCGCGTGCCTCCTGAAGCCTGAGCGCGATCGGGTTCGGCTCGCTATCTGCGTCGCCTTCGTCTCGCAGCATTTCCATTAGTTCGGTTTCAATGGTATCGGCGAGTAGTTCGCCAGCGATTGCTTTGATTGTATCCATGGGTTTCTCTTTTCTCGCCTGATGTCGGCGTGGTTACGCATCCGGCAAACCGGACGCGCAGCCAGACCGGATCACGCATTGGACAATGACAGGAGTCCGTAGAGTGCGGAGGTTTCATCCTCCAGTGCGTCGATGAGTTTCACAGCACGGGCGCGGCGTTTCTGGTAGCCGTTCACCTGACAGTATTCGTCGTAGTTTTGGAGCGCATCGATCAGGAGTTCACGATCCGAAGGCAGCGGAGACGTACCATCGTCATCGTTACCGATCAGCCCTTCCGTGATCAGTGCCTCCTTTCGTTGAGTGAGCCACTTATCAACGCTCACGATGATTGCGTTTGCGAGTGCGGTAACAGATGCGTTATCAGCGATCAATCCGGTTTCGATGGGCTCCAAGGTGGCGCCATCATCAGTTGAGACAGTAGCGTTAAAGGTTTCGTTAGCGTCACCGAACCAGATGGAGAGGTCGCCTTGTTCGGGAGTTTTGGTATTGACGCTAACGCATGCCTGATATTCGTGGTGGCATTCCCACTCGGGAGTTGACTGCGAGATCATCGCGACGATGGCTTTAGCCTTGGCATCGTCGTAAGGGCGAACGGGCAGAGGGGCCAGGAAAAACCGGATGCACTCCGGCGCGGTTTTCCCGTTCACCAGAGTAAAGATATTAGAAGGATCTTCGCTTTGCTCATTGTAGAAACGCTGGACGAGTGAGTAGGTTGTGCCGTGGGCGTAATCATCAGGCGTAATCTCATCATCGAGCAGGTAGAAGTCGCCACTTTGCGTGTTGGGCGTGCCTTCGGACAGGTGATAAGCACTCACAGACCAGTCAGCATTGAGTCCGCACGGCTTCACAGGCAGTCCATAGGCTTCGAGCAGGGATGAGACATAGGCCGCATCGTCCTGAACGGACTGAGCGAGCATTTCAAAGACATCATCAGCTACGACGTCAACGCCGATCCGTATGTCGTTGTCGAATTCAAAATCCTCAAATTCCTGCAGTGTCATTGAAACGGATTCGCCTGCATTGTTTTCGATGGCGACGAATTCGCCGTTCGGCCCATGGGTGCGTTCTTTCTCTGCGTCGAAGTCTTTGGCGTAATCGACGGATTGAATATCGCGCTTCTTAATGATGACACCAGCGGCGAGGATTGTAAGCGGTGCCTCCGGCGTGGGCTCGCCCTTTGGCGTGTTGAGGTAGGCGAGCAAGGCATCGCTCAATTGCTTGGCTGAATCGTCATTGAGGTACGCGCAAGCGTAGGAGCCATCCTCGCCAATTTGCAGCAGGCAAACGTCTGAAGGCAGATTCTTGAGCGTGTTAACGTCCATCCATGATTCGCTCTGCGAGACGTTGACGCTAACCTCCGGCTCAAGTGTTGGGATGCGTTTGAAGAAGTCGTCACGTGTTGGCGGTGCGACGCGAGTGATATCGCAGAGTGGCGCAGCGCCGCCACCAAAGCGAATGGATTCGCCAATCTTGAGAGCGATGAGTTTATGAGGGTAAGTCTCGGGGTATCCGTCGCCTTCGTAAAATCCGTTAGACGCCAACTCCGCGAGGCTACTGTAATTGTCATCCTCCGTATCGGCTTCGCGCTCGCCTGTGGTCTGGTTAATGTTCGTGATTGAGAAGTGCATCACGGGCGCGCTATCAAAATCGAAGAACGCGGGATGCTGGCGAATGCCATCGACTATTGCCTCTGCGAGTTCTTTGGCGGAGGCTTCCTCGGTCTTAATGCCTGTTTCGATGTACGCACCATCGTAAGTGTGGTCATGGTCATCGTGAACAATTGCGCCGCCGAAGGTCGTGTCGGCGTCGCCGAAGTTTACGAGGTAAGGGCTCTTTTTCTCCGGCGTGTCGGGCTGCACAGAGACGCAGATAATCCCGCCACCAGTGTTTTCGGGATAGGCTTTCCATTCAGGCATCAATCGATTGAGTTCTTGTGAGACATCATCGGCGCGCCCTTCAGTCCAATCGCGTTTGGTAAAGAATTGTTTTGACATGGGTTATTTTCTTCCTTTGCTTTCTCGCCTAAATCAGGCGGCATAGCGCATTGCCGAAAGGCGACGCGCTACGCGGCCGGATCACGCAAGCGTTGATGCGCGACGTTGAGCGAATCGCCTGAGATAGGCAGCATCGCAGACTGGCGTCCATGGATTGAGCGGACGATCCACGCCAAGGCGGTAAGGGAATTGTCGCAAGCGTTGCAGGTAACTATCGTTGTATTTGCGTCCGGTTTCGGGCGCGCCTTTGAGAGTGATGCGACGGTTAAGAGCAAGGCGGAAATCTTCACGCCAGATGCGAGCATTGACCGAGGTTTCGCCTTGTCGGATTGCGTCCAGACGTGGGCGCGCAAAAGCCAGATACATACCAACAAACTGGTAGCCATCCCATTGGGGCCGGAGGAAACTGCGCTCATTGTCGGCGCGGCATTCGTCACAGTTGTTGTGGGCGATGTTTCGCTCCAGATGGACGCGATGGTGAGGGGTAAAAGGGTCAGCGGCTGCGCATATCCACAGCCACCATATACCGCGAACTATTTGCTTTGTCATGGGTTATTTGTCTCCTTCGTTTTCTAATCGAACGCCACAAGCCATCATTGGGGGGAAACGATGGTCTGCGGTCTTTGATTAGTCTCTGAAGGCCTTGAGTGCATTCGTTAAGCGCGCCTTATCTTCGAGCGTTTCGCATGACAGACACCACGGTTTCCCTGTGGGATCGTATGCTGATTGCTCGCCAATGCGTGCCGATGGTTTGTATTGCGCTCCGCAGTATTCACAGGTTTTGACTGTCTCATCGTCGCAATTGCAATCGACTGTTAGATGGTCACACTCGAATTCGACGGGCGCAGGAGCGCGCCTATCGGCTGCGTAGGTGTCTCTGTCAGTCATTCCGATGCAGCATCCGCCTGTGATCGCTCTTACTTCGTCGTAAGCGTTTTGGATTGCCTCAGTGCCACGACCATTTTCGCGCAGGTGTTGGGCTAATAAACTTCGATCTATTCTCATGGGTTAGTTTCCTTCCTTTAGGATTCTGACAGCAGCCAGAATCAATTGATGGTTGATGTTGAATCTGCGCGCCGTAGCGAGCAGATGCGGATGCTGGCGTGATGGATCGGCTGGCATCATGTCGCGGTAGTAAGCGATAGCTAATGCCAGCCGATTGATATTCTCGATTGATGTTTTTCGAGTAGCCATCGCGCTCCTATGCCTTTGTCTCGGGTCTGTGGACAGTGTAGGAGTAGTTGATCGTGTCGTTGAGTCGCGGCGTGAGGGGAATCGCGAGTGTGTCCCATTTGCCTGTACATCCGGCGCGCCCACAGGTGCAGCCACCAATACAAGGGCGATGCAGGGATTCCGGCAATCTGATAAACGCTGTCTCGTCCACGAATTCAATGCGACAGTGACTAAGGTTGATAGGTTGCGTCTCGTCACACTTGGCCGAGTCAGCGCATCCGCCTGCGTAGTCATCGACGCCATAGCCGCGTTCGTTTGCGTGTGCGTCGCAGAGTCTTACGAGTTCGTCATCGCCAACAGTTTGTGACGCGACGTAGTGCATGATTGTTCCTTCACAGTCCATGGGTTTTATCTACTCCTTTAGTTTTTCTTCTGTCCTTGGTGCATCCAACAAAACTGACCTTCGGCCTTGACGTGTTTGCGGCATCGCTCGCCCTTTTTCGTCATGCCAGCGCAGTAGTGAACAACCTTCTCCGGCTTGTCAACGCTCGCCTGAAAAGCAACCAACTTGCGGCCCTGCGCTCTCTGACATCCGGTATTCATCGAAGCGATGACCAGCAGCAACAGCAGCGCAATCAGCATCATCGCAGCCGCAACTCGTCCGCTCTTAATCTCCGTGTTTTCGTTCTGCATTTTCGTCTCCTTCTTCAAGTTCTGACTGACAATTCACTTTCGCCGCGGCGAAATTATCACAGCCGAGAATCAATGTCAAGCACAAATCCTCTCGCAGACGATAATTATTTATCTTGAGTTGATTTCTCTTTTGTGGTAAGAACCCACCATGCCAATTACACCTTTGTCTTTCCAACTCGTCTCTGACGCTATTGTCAAAGCAGCATCCGCCAAAGGTATTAAGAATGCCGCTCAGTTAGCCAAAGTCTGCGACTTGCCAATTAACACCAGCTACGCGTTGTGGTCAGCTAAAGGTGGTGGTCTTAGTTGGACTAACCTCGATAAGGTTCTTAATGCCCTAAACCTGTCAATCACACTCAAAAAAGGAGCAATCAAGTAATCATGTCAACCAAGAAAGCCAGTAAATCGCGCGCCAAGGCGAGAAAAGTTGCAGATCCCGCCGATGCTGCGCCCGAAAAATTCCCCGAACAAACAGAGATATTTGAGCAATCGCCCCGTAATGCTCGCCTCGAAAACAAAGCGAAACTCATCGCTAATCGCCGTGACCGTATCAAAACTCTCAAAGATGAGGAAAAAGGTTACGTCGCCGAGGCTCTCATCATCATGCACGACCACGAAATCACTAATTACTCCCGTCATGGTGTCGTCCTGCGAATCAAAACGGACGAAAAACTGGATGTTGCCGTCGATTCAGCCTCCTCCGACGATGATGTTGACTGAAATTCGCCGCATTTCCATTCACACACCTGCACTTGGAAGCCACATCAATCGATATCAGGGCTCTCAAGTGCAGGCGAGGATTGAAACTCAAACAGGTTGTATTCGCCCTGTGGCGACCTGTCATTTTTCTTAGGAAAATCGAAGGAGAAGCAATGGACATAGGAAGCAAATGGCGCACTCCGGCGCCGACTGGCCGCAAAGCGCCGCAATTGGACGTTCCGACGACCATCGAAGGCAAGTTGGCGCGCATTATCTGTGATATCGAGGGGTTCGATGAAGGGTTAATGGTCAATGACACTAACCTGCGCGCCGAGGTTGGCATGGATTCACTTGATTTCGTGGAGTTGTCCCTGTGCATTTCAGAGGAATTCGCCCTTGTGGTGCCCGATGACTATGATTTTGAGCGGTTGGTGACGTTCGGCGATGTTGTTCGCCTTGTTTTTTCGCTTCAATCCGCACCTGGCGCGACTGCGATGGGGGGAGTAGGGGCCGACGATGCCCCCGCCGGCCTCTGACGCGCGGGGGGAGCCTTGGAAGGGACGTCCGCACATAGGCCAGGAAAGGGGGGGAGGGGTAAATGTTCGAGTACAGGGAGCCGCGGGGAGCCGGCACGGACCGGCCTGCAAAGCCATGGGTCAGCCTATGCCAGTCCGCAGGATGTCAAAGGACATTGACCGGAGATTGGGAGTGGAACGGCGAAAGTTGGGAGTCGCGGGAGGTTGAGTATTGCGACG
>Ga0137465_1000709_pt1 | contig 11301 bp, 6 predicted proteins | sample EasRivERMGT828_2_FD_104906 | JGI IMG/M metagenome (GOLD analysis project Ga0137465, IMG submission 104906) | Soil microbial communities from meander-bound floodplain in the East River, Colorado, USA - East River MetaG ERMGT828_2 | ecosystem: Environmental > Terrestrial > Soil > Floodplain ... | reverse complement strand
TTCCGCAAATCGACAAGCATCAGATGGTTGTCGGTCCCGCCCGAGATGATGTTGTAGCCAAACCCCGTGAGTGTTCCCGCAAGTTTCTGTGCATTCCTGATGACCTGCTTGCCATATTCCTCGAAGCCGGGTTCAAGTGCCTCCTTGAACGCGACTGCCTTTCCAGCGATGACATGCATGAGCGGTCCCCCCTGGATGCCGGGAATCACCATCGAATCCAGAAGTTCCGACATCATCTTCGTCCGGCCTGACTTTGGCGCTACGAGCCCAAACGGGTTTTCAAAGTCCTGTCCCATCAGGATCAAACCTCCGCGCGGGCCGCGCAGTGTCTTGTGAGTTGTTGACGTCACGACATGACAATGGGGAAGTGGATTGTTCAGCAACTTCCGGGCGATCAGTCCCGCCGGGTGGGCGATGTCGGCGAACAGAAACGCACCGACCGTATCAGCAATTTCCCGGAAGCGCTTGTAGTCGATGTTTCGCGAATAGGCACTGGCGCCGACGGTGATCATCTTTGGCTTTTCGCGGCGCGCAATGTCCTCTACCTCGTTGTAGTCAATGACGCCAGATTTCGCAGAAACTCCGTAGGCAACGAAGTTGTAAAGCTGTCCGGAGAAATTCACCGGGGAGCCATGGGTGAGATGGCCGCCATGAGAAAGATTCATCCCCATTACCTTATCACCCGGCTTCACAAGCGTAAAGTACACAGCCATGTTTGCCTGCGAACCCGAATGAGGCTGAACGTTTGCATATGCAGCTTCGAAGAGCTCCCGTGCCCGTTCTCTCGCCAGGTTTTCCGCCAGATCAACAAACTCGCACCCACCGTAGTACCGTTTTCCCGGATATCCCTCGGCGTACTTGTTTGTCAGTGGCGACCCAACAGCTTCAAGCACTGGAAGGCTGACAAAATTCTCTGAAGCAATGAGCTCGAGTTTCTTGTCCTGCCGGTTGATTTCCTTGCGCACGGCGTCGAAGAGTTCGGGGTCGTATTGTCGCAGGTTCTTCATGATGGTTGGTCAGATAGTGAATCGAATCGGCTAGATTTCATCCTCATAACTCTGGAACCACAATTCGCTCAGGGAAATTCCGACCGTCAATCGGAAGATGCGTTCCTTGATCAGACTCTTCTCTATTTTCCCTCGTTCTCCGTATTCAAAAGCAAAGTTCAGCCGGTTTTCGCCGCTGAAAGGAACACTGAGACCCGTGGTCACCGCCCATTCGTCAATTCCCTGACCGTTCACGACGTAGTAGGTTTGATAATAGTACGAGCCGACCCGATAGGCAATTCGGTCCAGCAAGGACGCCCCCGGGGCGCCGGAGGGAGAGCGCTCAATGCCAGCGCCGTACAGGACTGCGTCCCTGGTTGGAACCGTAAGGGTGGCAGTTCCCCAGGCCTGCGTAAACATATCCGCGGCGATGGTCCAGCGCGGGCCGATACGAACACTTGCACCGATTCCGTAGGAGAAGGGAAGAGGGATATCGCTGACAATGATATCGATCGTGTCTGCTTCTGAAGGATATTCAAACAGAAACTCGCCGTCCGCTTTCAGATAGCCCTTCGTGGTCACGACAACACCGACCGAAAACGGTTCGAGAAGTGAAAAAGGCGTCCCGGCGCCGTTCAGAAGAACTCCTGCCGTACTGGTAATGGCATTGGTCGATGTTCGCCCGGTGGTTTTACCACCTTCATACCCAAGGGTTGTCGGCAACAGCGTGCGGGAATTTTCGAGGGAGCCAAAAATGTAGTTGAATGAGGCTCCCGCGGCAATGAATGGAAACGGCGAGAGTGAAACTCCGATCTGGCCTCTGCCGAGTCCGCCGCTTCCCTCATGGTTCAGGAGGTAATCCATTCCACCCTGCGACCCTGACGTAAACACATCATAGTCCTTGTTGCTGTAGGGCTTCATCGAGCCGACAATCACGATTCCAAATCTTTGAGAGATGGGAACAGCGAGCGAAGCCCCGGAAAAGTTCGTCAGGGAAAGGGTAAGGGACTTCGTTCCGTCGGTTGTGTGAAATGATTCATGAAGCAGGCTCGCATCAAGCTTTGTCTCCGTAATTCTTGCCCAGGATGCAGGAGCATTGACGTTGACCGAGAGCCCGTCAGAGATGCCGATCCCCGTATATCCCATGGCATTTGAACGCGGATCGCCAGCGAGGCGGAGGTCGCCTATTCCAAAAATTGTATAGTTTGAACCACCTTCTGCGAGAGTCAACGGATGAATGGTCATGGTCACGAGCATGAGGAGGAGAGTTCTTCTGATCACCGTCGACGCTCCACGGTGTAGGTGACGAGAACCTTCGGTCTCAGAGCAGGGTTGGATTCAGCAGGCCCGTAGAAGACATACTGATCCAGTTGACTGAATTCATTCAGGGAACTCGCCCGGATCAGCAGCCCGTTGTTGATGCCATTGACCCATAGTTGCACTCCGTGCCGGATTTCGTAAAGGACCAGGCCTGACGCTCCCGGCTTTCCAACAGCGCCAACCGACTCAAACTTGGTTGTGTCCGTCAGGCTTGTCCGGACATGGACAGCTTGCAGCGTGTCGCCGGAAAGCTTGCTGACCTTGCTTGCCGTCGGGTCGAGTTGAAGCAGGAGATCTGCCTTATTCACAATGGCGCCCTCAGGGACGGGCGAGGCGTCGAAAAGCAGAGTGGAACGATAGACTACGCCGGCCTGAACATAGATCCGTCCAGGATCCGTTATAAGGTTGTCGACATTCCCAAGGAATGTATCGTTGCCGATATTGTAGACTGTTGTATCTGTGAAGGTACCGGCATTGTTGCGGGCGATGACTGTGAGCGTTGGTACATATTGTATCGAGTCGGTTCCGAATGCGATGAACCCTTGCGCAACCGTCGATGAGGTGTTGGGGAGAAGCACCAGGCCATAGGAGGTAAACGTCGACGGTTGGAGCCATTCGCGGACAAGCGCAGTATCGAGGTCGAACGAAACGTATCCTGTGTCTGCATTGACCGGACCGGAATAAGTGCCCCGCATTACGCCATCCTCATAAAAGCCGGAAGCGGAGAGTGAGTCCCAGGTGAGAGTAACCGAGCTCCAGGCGCGCAGGATCTTGTATGCGTTGAAGCTCAGTGTCCCCGTTGAGTCGCCGAACCTTGTGGCAGCCCTCAGTCTGAGGACAGCAGACACAACCTCCATCGTATCGCGCTGGACAAAGCCGGAGGTGAACTGCATCGCCATCCGGGCTTCGATCCCGTCGCTCAGGCCGAGCATGTTATAAACACCGTTCATGGGAACATACTGTCGAAAGGACGTTCCTGAAAGGGACTCGAGGGTGTCTACAATCACTTCGATGTCGACATCGGTGAATTTCGTGTCGAGAGCATTCAGGATATTGGGATCGTCGCTGCAGGAAACAAGGGCCGCGAGGAACAGGAGTGACGACAGACAACAACGACGCAATTGTTTCGCCATTATCAATCAGGTTCCCGCACGCTCAACGACAAACCTCACCGCTTCGGTAATTGATGGGACGATAGCATCCGGAGTAACATTGTTTCTGGCCGCCATCTCATGAGATTTTCTGCCATAGCCCGTGAGAACGAGGATGGTGGTTGCATCCACCGCTATACCCGCACTGATGTCATCCAGCTTGTCGCCAATGACGAATGACCGTGAGAGGTCTATGTTGAACTCGCGTTCAGCCATCCTCAGCATTCCGGGCTTTGGTTTTCTGCATTCACAGTCGATCCGGTACGGGGGGATTCCTTCGGTTGCATGATGCGGACAATAATAGATACGGTCAAGGCGGGCTCCTGCTTCGAGAAGCTGCATTTCGAGAGCAGAATGGATTCCGGCCAGATCGGCCTCGCTGAAAAACCCCCTCGCAATGCCCGATTGGTTTGAGATGACACAGGTGACTACCCCGAGCTCGTTCAGGGTTTTGACAGCGTCTGCCGCACCCTCGACGAGACGCAGGTCCTCGGGCCGCTTGACGAAATCCCTCTCCTCATTGAGCGTTCCATCCCTGTCAATAAACACGCCTATCCTTCCTTCACTCAATAATTCTCTATCGCCTCAGGCGACACTCCACATGATAATCAGGAGGGAAAAAAGACCACTGGATCTGCCCGAAGGCAGCGTCGAACGTTGCGTTGGTGAGATGGGTTCCGTGATTGATGCTCTGGCAAAAATGGTCGAAAAGACTGTCAAAATCTAACACAATTGCGATTGACAATCAACCATCGTGTCCTGAGTCACCCTCATGAACCAATGGATCAAAATTCCTTGACATTGTTTGGGCCAATTTCTATATTGTAATCCAATTCTCTTTTGTGAACCTGGAGTTCGGCCTATAGGATCTGTTCGATAAAGGTTGATGGGAGGACAGAGTGTCCTCTCATGGTGAGTGGGTATCTGACGTGGGAAACCTTTGCGAACATGAGTTGTACCTGATGAGCGCCGTGAACTCTATTTTTTTTCTGCCCGGACGTATTCTTCCCCGTTCGTCGAGCCAGTTTCTACCCGTGCCTGCATTGCGATTTCCCGTTTTCGTTCCTCTACTTTCCGGACTCGCGTGTTTTCTGGTGTCTCCGGTGCTCATTGCCGGTGCCCGGGATTCCGATATCCGCGTGATTAAGTCGTCCCAGCAGTCACTGATCTTCGAGTATCTGCCTTCTTACTCCACTCCCGAAGTTATTTGGAGCGGGGCCGAACAGTTCACCCTGTTTGATTTTCAGGGATCAGTAATTTATGCAGGGCCTGAGAATTTCGGGAAACCGGATCTCCGATCGAGGACCGTGAGTGTTGGATTTCCATCCGACGCGGGGAATGCAATCCAGGTGATTGCAGCGGACTATGAAGAAATCCAGGGTGTGGTGGTTGCCCCGGTTCCGCATCTCACACTGCGTGAAGGAATCCCTGCCGTTGGATCCTATGAGACTGATGCAGAAGCATACTCATCCGCCGGTTTTCTCCCTGCGCAGGTGGCATCGATTGTAGAGTTGGGGCCTGTCCGCAGCATGTTTATCGGCTCGGTGCGCGTTTCTCCGGTTCAGTACGATCCGGCTCGGCGTACCGTCCGGAAATATTCCAGGATCGTTATAGAAGTGGTTTTCGGGAGTGCGCGCTCCGCGAGAGTGCAAGGCAAGGATGACAGGCTTCTTGGCGACGTGCTGCTGAACCGCGATGTCGCGCGGAACTGGCAGTTTGCCCATGGAGCGCCCCCACTACGGAGAGGAGTTCCCAGTGTGTTGGCGAACGGGTTTTGGTATCGCATCCCGGTTACGACAGAAGGAGTTTTCATCGTTGATGAGTTGTACCTGCGGTCAATAGGAATCGACCCCGCACAGGTTGACCCGAGAACAGTGAAAATCTACGGGAACGGCGGAACGATGGTTCCGGAGCTGATCTCAAGTCCGAGGCCTGCGGATCTCGTGGAAAACTCAATCTATGTTCAGGGAGAATCCGACGGTGTGTTTGATCCTGCCGATTTCCTGATTTTCTACGGCAGACCTGCGAGGGGATGGAACTACAATCCTACAACAAAACTCTTCGATCATTATATCCACCATTACTCAGAGACCAATTACTACTGGCTGACTTATGGCGGAGCAACCGGCAAGAGAATGGCCCAGGTGGGATCACTGATTGATCCGTCCACCGTTGTCCCGACCAGTTTCACAGGGTTGATGTCAGTCAATGAAGACACAATCAATATTCTCGGATCGGGAAAGGATTGGTACGGTCCAACAATCAACGCAAACTCCTCATTGCTGTACGTAAGGCCATTGCCAGGACATATTGCCGGCGCGGCAAGAACATATCGGCTTTCTTTCGCGTACCGGAGCGTTGCGACTTCAGGAACGCTGGGAATCTATGAGTCGGGAGCGCTGCTGAGATCCGAACTTCTTCCCGCAATTGCGAGCGGCGATGAGTTTACGATCGCAAAAGAACGATCCGTGACAATCGTGTCCAACACTCCAATCACGGGAAGTAACAGTGAGCTCAATCTGACCTACACGACCAGCGACCTCTCGGGGTCAGGGTGGCTGAACTGGCTCGAGATACAATATCCGAGGTCGTTTGCCGCGACGGGGAACTACCTTCGCTTTCGCTCCCTGGATACGACCGGGGTTGTGGAATACAATCTGACAGGCTTCACTGCGGCGCCTTTCATTCTTGATGTGACCGACCCGGCGAACATCACCATCGTCACCGGTGCGACTGGATCGTATTCCTTCAAGGCCAGCTCGACCTCCGGATCAATCCGGGAATATTGTGCGGTTGGATCAGGAGGATATGTCGTACCGCCCCTCGCAACGTTTGTGACAAACCAGGACCTTCGAGGAATAACGGAAGGCTATGATTTCATCATTGTCACCAGCAGGGACTTCCGGTCTGCAGCCGATCGGCTTGCCGCGTTCCGTGAGCAGCCGGCACATGGCAATCTGCGGACCCTGGTTGTCGACGTCGAACAAATCTACAATGAGTTCAGCGGTGGGCTGATCGACATCACCGGGATCAGGGATTTTCTGAAGTATGCCCTCGACAATTGGGCGCGTGTTCCGACCTATGCTCTTTTTTTCGGCCAGGGATCCTTCGACTACAAGGCCCGGTTTGGTTTCCGATCCAGTCAGGTTCCAACATGGCAAAGTCTTGAATCACGTCATGACATTGCGAGCTATGCGAGCGACGACTTCTTTGTGAGATTTTCAGCAACAACGAGCCAGCCATTTCTTGTGACAGGTCGTTTGAATCCGCGAACGCCGGCCGAATCAGAGTTTCTCGTCGACAAGCTTATTTCCTATGAGACAGAATCCGTCCGTGACCCTTGGAAACTCAGAATCCTGATTATTGGTGACGATTCCTGGACGCCGGAACGCGAGGATTTGGCGATCCACACCGCTCAGGCGGATGCACTTGCGGAAACGACGGTGCCCGACGAGATGGAGAAGCGGAAGATCTATATCGCGGAGTATCCGACCGTCATTACTGCGCAGGGGCGCCGGAAACCGGGTGCGTATCAAGCAATTATTGATGAAATCAACCAGGGAGCCCTCATCGTCAATTTCACCGGACACGGGAATCCAACCGTGTGGGCTCACGAGCAGATTTTCAATGTCCAGACCTCGATACCAAGCCTGCTTAATCAGAACAAGCTCGCGGTCTTCTTCCTCGCAACGTGCAACTTCTCAGATTTTGATGATCCCAACAGCTATACCGGCAGCGAATCGCTGTTGAACAGTACCGTCGGAGGAGCTATCGGGGTTACCTCTGCTACGCGGAAGGTCTTTGCAGTAGAGAACTTCAACCTGAATGTTGACATCTATGAACGAATGTTTCTGTTCGACGGATTTGGGCGAGCCTACCTTGACCGTCCGGCGACGGCTCTCTACCGTGCAAAAGTAGAGAACACAAATTCGGTGAACGACCAGAAGTTTTTTTATATGGGCGATCCGACAATGGAGCTGCAGTACCCGTCCGGGTTTGCCAGCATTGACAGTATCAACGGTGAACGGGTTGACTCCGTGAACGGGGTTCCGCGGCCTGATACGGATCCAATACAGATCAAGGCATTGCAAAGGGTGAGGATGGCGGGGTATCGCCGCACAGACCAGAACCTTCCGGATACAACCCAGAATGGCGTCGTCAGCCTGGTCGTGAACGATGCGACTCAGGTGATCACAATTCCGGGATTTCCTCCCGGCGCTACAACTCCATTTTCCTATAATTCGACCGGTGCAACAATCTACCGCGGTGCAAGCTCCGTCGTCAACGGAAAGTTTACACCGGAATTCATTGTTCCAAAGGACATTGTGTACGCCGATTCAACAACGCGGTCTCGTATCGTCGCGTACTACTCTGATGAGTTGTCAGATGGTGTTGGCTACACCGGAAAAGTCTATGTGGGAGGGACGGACACTTCCGCTTTTGCAGATGCAGCCGGCCCGACGATCAGCCTGTTCCTCAACAGCCGGTCTTTCCGTCAGGGCGACCTGGTCACCCACGAGCCGCTTCTCCTGGTTGACCTTGTTGATTCGAGCGGCATCAACACATCCACCTCGGGAATCGGACACAGGATCGAAGCGTGGCTGAACGGCAGTTCTCAGAGCCTCGACATTACGGATTTCTATTCCAGCGAGCTCGACGACTTCCAGCGCGGGACGGTGCAGTTTCAGTTGCGTGATCTTCCATTCGGGAAAAACAGTATCACTGTGCGGGCATGGGACGCCTACAACAATGCGTCGACTGCGCAGACGACGTTCGAAGTTACATCGGGTGACCAGTTGACGATCTCGGAGGTGATGAACTATCCGAACCCGTTTCCACGGGACACACAGTTTACGTTCAAGCAGAATCAGCTGGTGCCACTCAACATTGTGATCAGGATCTACACCGTCGCGGGCCGGCTGATTCAAACTCTGGAAACCGTTTCCCCGGGAGAGCCTTTCATCCGGGTGCCCTGGGATGGGAGGGACCGTGATGGCGACACGCTTGCAAACGGCGTCTATCTCTACAAGGTTGTTGTTTCAACTGTTGACGGAGCGTATTCGAGTGAAGCACTTGGAAAGTTGTCGATTCTGAAATGAATGATTGTATGGAAAAGAGTACTTATTTTACATTGAGGATCAATCTGGGAGAGAAGCTATGTTCAGGTTATCGTTAAAAGCATTTGTGCCAGGGATCGGGATCGCGGCAACAATCCTGATGTGCCTTCCGTCGCGAGCTGTTGCTCAGGGAGAATCAGCGGTTCCATTTCTTTTGATTGCACCCAACTCCCGGGCATCGGGAATCGGGGAAAGCGGGACCGGAACTGTTGACGATGCGTCGGCAATGTTCTGGAATCCGGCGGCGCTCGCATTCCTCAAGGGTTATGAGGTGAGCATCACGCACGCGAACTGGCTCCCGCAGTTCCAGCAGGCAGATCTGTTCTATGATTACCTGAACTATCGCCAGCGTATCGATGACATCGGTGGAACGATCGGAGCGAGCGTCACCTATCTGAACCTCGGCGAGTTCATCAAGACATCCTCAAGCGGTCCGGATGAGGTTGGCAGGTTCAAGGCCTTTGAAGTCGCTGTGACCGGAGGCTATGCAACCAATGTGTTCGACGATCTCGGACTCGGACTCAACCTTCGCTATATCCACAGCGCCCTCTCCCCGCTCGGAACCGAACAGGAGCAGGGGAGCGGAGTTGCTTCGACGGTGAGTTTCGACATTGCCTTGATGTACAGACCAATCGTTCTCGAAGTGCCACTCCTCGGCGATCTCGGCAATAAGTTCAGTGCCGGCTTGAATCTCTCAAACGTCGGACCAAAGGTTACTTACATCGATGCAGACCAGGCAGATCCACTTCCGACAAATCTGCGCCTCGGTCTCGGTTACAAACTTGTCAAGGACGAATTCAACGAGCTGACACTCTCGCTGGACTTCTCCCGCCTGCTTGTGAATCGAGATTCCACGGGACACTCCGATCCGGTCTACGAAGCGATCTTTACGAGCTGGAGTGACGGTTCCGGTCTGAACAAGGTGAATACCAGCGGAGGGCTCGAATATTGGTACGGAGCACCCCGCCTCCTCGCCCTCCGCGTCGGATATTTTTATGAGGATCCCTCGTTTGGAAACAGGAAATTTCTCACGTTTGGCGCCGGCATACGGTTTGATATTTACGGGTTTGACTTCAGCTATATCTCTGCCGAGGAAAATCATCCGTTGTCTGATACGATTCGCTTCTCTCTGCTGATCGCGTGGGGCGCAGATGCACAGTAATCCTTCCGGACCAGGAATTCGAGGATGATGAACGAGCGTATGCTCAGGGCTCTCGCACTCCTTGTTCTTTTGCCTGCAGCAGGATTCGGCCAGCAGTTGAGTCATCCCGTGATGGCCTCACGGGATGACCTGTTTCTTATGCCCCGTCCATTCCTGCTCATCCCTGATACGGTTGAAGTTCTGGCTGTCATGGCTCAGTTTCAGACCGACCAGGATGTCGCAACGACAGGCGAAGGCCGGTTCGATCTCTCCGCGGCAACCGACTCGATCATTGATGCACCTCCGCACAACGGCCAGTTCTTTGATGACCATATGACATTTCTTGAAAACTATTACAGCAAGTCATCGGATGGCAAGCAGATCATCAGAACAACGTTCATCGATACTGTCTACACGCTTTCAGGGCCGATGGCTGACTACAGCCCACAGCGCAACGAATCGAACCTGAAACTCGCAGAGCTTGCGAAGGAAACCTGGGAGATGGTTGATGCCTCTGGCAGGGTCAGCGATTTCTCTGTATATGATTGTTTCCTGATCTTCCACGCCGGGACAGGCAGGGACATTGATCTCGTCTCGCTCTTCGGATTTGATCCGACCCCGCGGGATGTCCCGTCCATCTTTCTTGGACCTGCGGCATTTCGTGAGGCGTATGGTCAGGATTACCCCGGCATTCTTGTTAACAATGGGCAGGACACGATTAGCAATTCAGGAATTCTCCCTGAAACCGAAAGCCGGCTTATTCCCACTGTCACCGGTGACATCCTGCTTGAGCTGAGCTTCAACGGGCTATTGAGTGCTTCCGTGGCAAGCTACCTTGGCCTGCCGGATCTGTTTGACACGAACACCGGATTCTCGGCGATAGGCCGGTTTGGATTGATGGATGGACAGTCGATCTTTAGCTTTCTCGGAGTTTTCCCACCAGAGCCATCGGCATGGGAGAAGTACTACCTCGGCTGGGTGGAACCGTTGACAGTTGCGGAGGCAGAAACATCCATCCAGCTTCCTGCCGTCGGCCTTGGGAGCGCGGACACGATCTATCGCGCCGGCCTTACTCCAGGAGAATACTTTCTGATTGAAAACCGCCAGCGCGACCCTCTTGGAAACGGACAGGTGGTGACATCAGTGTTCAACGGTGTTACGAGGACACAGGTGTTTCCCGTGGACACGACCGGTTTCAACCAGTTTGACATCTCTGCTCTGTCCGGCGTGATTACCGATGTCGAAGATCTCGATTGGAGCCTCCCGGGAGGAATCGATGTTGATGGAAACCGGCTGAACGGAGGAGCGTTGATCTGGCATATCGATGAAGCGATTATCCAGCGGGAGATCGGAAGCAACAGCGTGAACGCAGATCCCGATCATCGTGGCGTCGATCTTGAAGAAGCTGACGGGTCGCAGGACATCGGTCAGGAATACGGGTTCCTCTCACCGGGGTCGGGAAGCGAGGAAGGCACTGTCCTTGATTTCTGGTACGACGGAAATCCGGCGCCGGTGTTCGAGAATGTTTTCTCGTCAACCTCGTTTCCGTCGAGTGTCACCAATAGTGGTGCAAACAGTCTCATCAC
>Ga0137465_1000707_pt1 | contig 11350 bp, 12 predicted proteins | sample EasRivERMGT828_2_FD_104906 | JGI IMG/M metagenome (GOLD analysis project Ga0137465, IMG submission 104906) | Soil microbial communities from meander-bound floodplain in the East River, Colorado, USA - East River MetaG ERMGT828_2 | ecosystem: Environmental > Terrestrial > Soil > Floodplain ... | reverse complement strand
TTGCCGCTCGAAAACACCGGCTGCCGTGGACAGCAGCAGACCATAGTGGTGACGGATCTCCCCATAGAGCCTCATTCCTGCCGCGAGGCGCTCGCCGACCCCGATCGAGGAGACGTAGTGCATCTCGATCCACATAGGGTCGGCCTGCCATACGGTATGCCCGAGAAAGAATCCCGGCAGCATCAGCACCGGGACGTAGATCAGCAGCGCCACCCACCCCGCCGTGTTCAGCGAGGCGGGCCGCGCATAGCGCACGATGAGCGATATCGGAATCAGCAACAACCCGCAGGCAAGCGCGGTGCGATGATTCGGGGCCAGAAACAGAATGGCCCCGCTTAGAAGCATGAACAATAGCGGCCCGGGTCGGGAGATGCGATGCAGCCACTGCGTAACCGCGCGGGCTGCGGATCCACCCAGCCACTGCGGGTGGCGGGCACGGAGCCAGAGGCCGGCCAGTGCCGACAGCGCGAGCATTGCCAGTGTCAATTGATGGGCGCGGCGTGGCGCGGTGGAGTCCGCCATCTGCAGCATCCCAACCAGCTCCGGCGTGAATATCGCGGAGAGATCGCGCGCGGGCCACCACGGGCCGAATAGCACCAGCAGGCCGACGGCCAGCGTGCCGCCGACGAGCAAGGTCGCCAAAGTTTTGTCGGTAAACACGCTTATTTCACGAATACAGAAGAAAGTTAGGCCCCGGCATCCTCCAGTGCAATCGCTGTCGCCAGCCGTGCTGCGGCCCTACCCCCCAAGGAGAGACCGACCAGATAACGGTTGCCTCACCGCTAACTTTCAAGCCGTCCACCGTCTGGTGCACGGAGTGGATTGGGCTTTTCCGCGAGTACCGCGATATTACCCAGCCGGAGGCCGATCTGAGGAGATGCTGGCCTGGGCATGAACCCGTTGGGCATGCCCATTACCTCAAGTCCTGCTCCAAACAGAAAAAAAAGAGGAAAGTAATTCATGGTTTTTACAGTTCGAATGACCTCAAAGCCGGATTTCGAAGCAATCCGACCCAATGACACTGCAGAGAATAGCTGCGGATGCTGAAGTGTGTAAGGTGGCCAACGCTTGCCTAGCACACTGGCCAGCATCGAGCTCTCGTCGTGAGTCACAATGAACAGGCGTCCACCGGGTCGCATCCCATGAAATAGTCCCTGCAGCATCTGCGCCGGTTCCCAGAAATGATCCAGTACATGGACCATGACCGCCAGGGAAACACTTTCCGGGCGGATATCCGTCGGCGCAAAGTTCTCCACAATGACCTTGTAATCCAGTCCCTGCAAGCGATGGTCCAACTCCTCTCGCACGTCGCTATTCGGTTCGTAAAGCCAGTACAGACCGAATCGCTTCCGTTCGGAACAAAGCCGTGCGAATAACCCGATATCCGCACCCAATTCAAGGTAATCGCCATCCGGGGCCGATTCCGGCGCCACGATCTCGACATAACGCTGCTGGGTACGGACCCGGGCGGAAAGCGGGACTTCGGCCATGTTTTCCGATTGATGGCGGTAGAGCTGCCCCAGCTGAACCGGCGAATAGTAGGTCGGGCAGTAGAGCAGACCGCACGACGCGCAACGATGGTAGCTGAAGAAGATACGTCTCGCGTCATATCCGGAAAGAAACCTCCCATGCTCTTCGGACGGAAGTGTTTCCGCCCTCGGATTCGAGTGCATTTCTTCCCGCGCGCGACCTGCCGTCTCGCCGCATACGGGGCAGCACTGGCGCTGGGCATAGCCAAAATCGGTCAAGACTGCCGGGAGATCTTTCACGAAGCGGTCACTTGAACAAGTAAACGCGCAGCCGCCTGAGGGCGATCTTCAAGAGCGAATGACCAACGGATACGAAATTCCGAAAATTTACGGAGCCGGATCCCTCGCGGTCCATCGCTACCACGGGCAGCTCGACGAATGAACGGCCTTCATGCAGCAGCCGGGTGAGAAATTCGGCCTGGTAGCCGAATCCTGTCGCTTCCACGTTGAAACGCACTACGTCTCCTCTCCGGTAGAGCGGACAGCCATTGTAATATTGGAGCCGGAATCCGCTGGCCAGATTGACCAGAGTCGTAAATGTCCTTGAGATTACGTGGCGATGGAACGGGCGCCCCTCGATTCGCGTGAAATATGGAACAACGATGTCGGCTGTTCCCCTTTTGCCGAGCATGGCAAGATGTGTTTCCAGCGGTTCGACGTCGTCTCCGCAGATGAGCCTGTAGTAGGCGCCATTACCCTGGAATGCCCCCTCGAAGAAATTGCGGGACACGCCCATGTTCTTCGCGTTCCGGAACAGCCTGACCGGCACCCCCGGGTGCGAGCGGCGATACTCGATGACCGCATCGGACGTCCGGTCGCGCGAGCAGTCGTCGAAAACCAGGATCTCATAGGTAATCCCCAGCTTCTCCGCCACGATTCTGAGTTTTTCGATCGCTCCGCAGACATGTTTTTCTTCGTTGTAGCAAGGGACGAAGAAGGAAACGTCCAGGCTGGACTTGACGGGAACCTGGATGCCCCGCGGCTCTCCATCAGCAGGAATCTCGACGCAGTGGGAGTTATTCACGCCTAGCCGCTTATCTGTATATCGTACAGCCGTTGCAACAGTTCTGCGGAAGCGGCGAGCCTATGGCCTTTGGGAGTGAGGGTGATCCCATCAAGGGAATGTGACGCCAGGCCTTGCGTGGTCATGACTTGAATCCGTGCCGCGAAGCTTTCCCGTTCGATGTATCTTGAAAAAACCAGATCGGCAGGCAGTCTTGTTGAGGGCGCCTGAGACAAGTCCAAAAGGATCCGTAGCGATATCGACTTATAGGTGATGCCGAAGATTATCAGGTGGCACAGTGTCAGGAAGGTGAACGCCGTCAGGGCCCGCCAATAGTTGCCCTCCACCGGCGCCAAAGCGCCTGCGGGTAGCGATGCGAGAGTGAACAGGCACGCGAGCGCGATGACGAGGACTGCAGGAGACCGGTCCGGAGACAGGCGCACGGCAAGACAGGTCGCGAATGCGTAAAGCATGAACCAAACGCCACCCGTTGCGAACTCGATGGCGGTCACCCGGTTCTCCTGAGTCCAAATATCGTGATTGCAATTCGGTACGCAACGGCAATCAGCATCCCCAGGGGGCGCGTCAGCGCCAATTGACGGCCGTCGGCCCATACCAGTCCGGCGGCTTCAAGGCCACCTACCCGGTGCCGCATGATCCAGTCGAGGCCGGCGCCGCCCCGGTATTGTCGCGCAATCTCCTCGCCGCTCAGGGGGCGGGCCGCCCGCAATAGAGTCAGGAGCATGGAGAGCGTGTACCCGCGAGACAGCAATGCCCATACCTCGAGATAGAACAGAAATGAGCTGGCAACCAGCATTGCCGTGAACAGCCAGTCCGAGAAGTGTATCGGACGATAGCTGTCCGGAAGAGCGAGCGATCCAAGAATCCACACGAAACCCTGGAGCAACACAGCTGCAAGAAATTGCGCCGCGTTGCGTGAACGCAGTGCACCGAGGCGGGTGACCAGCAGCAGCGTGAATGGAAACGTCAACGAAATGATTGCCGGATAGGCGATCTGCGTTGGTAAACCGAAATCCATGGGTTGTATCGCTTTCTTCGCCGGCTTCACGACTCGTCGATCGAGAGAGTACGCATGGCGAGTCTAGAGCAACTCACGCCCGACCAGCTCGCTCGTCGAGCGTAGGATCGAAGTCGTCCTTGGGAAGCTGGTCCCGGGGAAGCCACAGAAGGGCGCCGGGAATACTGATGACAATGCTTGCAAATCCAAACAGTACCGACAGCGCGAGTGCGTCCGGACCGGATACCCCCACGAGACCGAACAGAGTGATTGCTGCGCCTTCCCTCACCCCCCAGCCGCCTACAGAAATTGGCAGCGTGGCTGCGAGCACAACGATCGGCATTAGAACGATGCTGTCGGCAATGGAAATGTCCAGGCCCAAAGCGCGCGCGATCAGCCAGGCGGCAATAGCCATGTTTACATGTGCTGCAACGGACAGCACACATAATGCGGCAGATCGGGGAACAATGCTGAACACGCTGCGCACATCTTGGGCAACATACAAGAGTACGCGAAGCAGCGACCACCGATTATGGGCAGCGAGGAGTCCCCTGGCAAGCACTAGGGCTGACAGGACCGCGACCATGCCTGTCAGGACTATCGCTGCGGAAAGCACGATGGCCAATGGAACGCCGCGAGCGGCCAGACCCGGTTGGACGGCAAGCACCAGAAGCAGCAGGACGAATACCATGACCAGCCGCTCCAAGGCGACGCTGTGGATCGCGACGCGGCGGTCTCCGCTACGTTGCCAATACAACCACATTCGCACGATGTCTCCGCCCACCGAACCCGGCAGCACCTGGCTGAAGAATGTACCGATCCACACAAAGCGCAGTGCTGTGCGAAAGGGCAGGCTTCCTCCCAGTCCGCGCGCAATAAGTTCCCAACGCAAAGCCGCAAGGAACATTTGCAGGCCAAGCTGCACTGTTGCGAGCGCAAGCAGCAACAGGTTTGCGTTCAATGCAGTCGCGCTTGCCTGTGCGACGTCCACTCTCGAGATGAGATAGCCCAACAGCCCCGCGGACAGGCAGCCTTGGCCAATCAGCAGGATTTTGCGTCTGTGCAACATGGTTTCGGAGACTAAAGTGATAAACTGATTACTTAGTGCTCGAGCAATTTCGATACGACGGATAGGTATTTTACATGGCGCGCTGCCCAGTCAAGGAGCGAGGCGCGCATGCAAAGCTACGCGGGCACAAATCGGTGCACGCTGTGTTCCAAATTCTCGCCATTTGTGCTTCATTGTCTAAAATTATGCGTCTGGATCACAGCGAGGTGAGCAACTTCGAGGACATAAAGCCACCGTCGGCAGAGCGCGGAGCTTAACCGGTCCAGGTGGCGGATCGACAATCAATTGCCCATAGGCAACATGAAAATCTTCGTAACAGGCGCATGCGGCTACAAGGGGACCGTGCTCGTCCCGAAGCTGCTCGCGCGCGGGCACAAGGTGGTGGCGTTCGACATCATGTGGTTCGGGAATCACCTGAAGCCGCATCCCGGGCTCGAGGTGATCAAGGGCGACGTGCGCAACATAGGTGAAATCAACCTCGATGGCATTGACGCGATCATCCACCTCTCGTCCATTGCCAACGATCCCTGCGGCGACCTCGACCCCAAGCTCACGTGGGAAGTAAGCGCGCTCGCCACGATGCAACTTGCGGATAAGGCGGTGCGCAAGGGCATTAAGCGCTTCATTTACGCTTCGTCCGGCAGCGTGTACGGTGTGAAGGACGAACCCCAGGTTACCGAGGACCTCGAGCTCAAGCCGATCTCGGAGTACAACAAGACCAAGATGGTGGCGGAGCGCGTGCTGCTGAGCTACGCAAAGGACATGGTCGTCCAGATCATTCGCCCCGCGACGGTCTGCGGCTACTCGCCGCGCATGAGGCTGGACGTCTCGGTCAATATGCTTACGATGCAGGCGCTGGCCAATCGCCGCATTACGGTATTTGGCGGAAAGCAGGTGCGTCCCAATATCCACATAGACGACATCACCGACGTCTATACCTTCATGCTCGATCATCCCGAGCATCACGGCATTTATAACGCGGGATTCGAGAACATATCGATCATGGAAATCGCCGAGCGCGTCTCGCATCAGGCCGAAGCGGAGATCGTCGTCACCGAATCGAATGACCCGCGTTCGTACCGGGTCAACTCCGACAAGCTGCTCGCGACCGGCTTCCGGCCGAAAAAGACCGTCAATGATGCCATCAGGGAAATCATCGAAAAACAACGTTCCGGCGAGATCAAGGATGAGGAGTGTAATTACAATCTCAAATGGATGCAGCGTGAGGTGGTGAAATGAACGCACCGGCAACGAGCCCCGTCGCGGGGTTCATGGATTATTCGCGGCGCCTGCAGGCGGTATTGCAGGCTACGGACTGGCCTGCCGTCGCGCGCCTTGCGGAGGAGCTGCGCGAATGCTGGCGCAGCGGCCGCCAGGTCTTTCTGTGCGGCAACGGCGGCAGCGCCGGAAACGCGATCCACCTTGCCAACGATTTCCTGTACGGAATTTCCAAGACCCACGGCTCGGGCCTGAGGGTAACGGCGTTGCCGGCCAACTCGTCGGTGCTGACCTGCCTCGCCAACGATCGGGGCTATGACGAGATCTTCTCGATGCAGCTTGCGGTCCAGGGCCGGCCGGACGACGTGCTGATCGTGTTGTCTGGCAGCGGCAACTCGCCAAACATACTGAAAGCTCTGGAGCAGGCCAGGAAGCTGAGGATCAGGACCTATGCCATCCTTGGCTACACGGGCGGCAAGGCGAAAGCCATGGCCGATGTGCCCATCCACTTCGCGGTGGACGACATGCAGATCGCGGAGGACATGCAGCTGGTGGTCGGCCACATGGTCATGCAATGGCTGTACCTGAACCAGCCGGCCAGGGAGCCGTAAGTGGCGGGAGCCGGCAAGGTACTGGTACTAGCCAGCAATTCATTTTCCGGCGCGAGCTTTATCGACTTTCTGCTGCAACGGGAGGTCAGAGTTATTGGGTTAAGCCGCTCGCCTGAAGCACACCGGGCGTTTCTGCCATATCGCTGGTCCGGGAAAGACGGCAATTTCAGCTTTCACCAGTGCGATCTCAATCGTGATCTGGACAAGCTGATGTCGATCGTCAACGCAGAGAAACCCGCTTACGTGGTGAATTTCGCGGCGCAGAGCATGGTCGGGGAGAGCTGGGTAAATCCGGATCACTGGTTCATGACCAACGTGGTCTCGACCGTGCGCCTGCACGAGCGGTTGCGGCATTGCGATTTCATGCGGAAGTACGTGCACGTCACGACGCCCGAAGTCTACGGCAGTACGGAGGGATTCATCCGCGAGGACGCGCCATTCAAACCCAGCACGCCGTATGCTGTTTCGCGCGCGGCGGCGGATATGAGCCTGCGAGCCTACTTCGAGGCCTACCGCTTTCCCGTGGTTTTCACCAGGGCCGCAAACGTTTTTGGTCCGGGCCAGCAACTCTACCGGATCATCCCGCGCACGATTCTTTTTATCATGATGAAACGGAAATTGCAGCTGCACGGCGGCGGCGCGTCGCGGCGCGCCTTCATTCACATGAAGGACGTTTCCGACGCCACCTGGCGCATCATGCACGACGCGCCCCCAGGCGAGACTTACCATATTTCCACCCGGGAAATCGTCACCGTCAGGGAATTGGTGGAGCTTATCTGCCGAAAACTCGGCGCGAAATTCGACGATAACGTGGAAATCGCCGGCGAGCGTCTCGGCAAGGACGCCGCTTATATGCTCGACAGCGCTAAACTGCGCCATGACCTCGGCTGGCGCGACACGGTTTCGCTCGATGCGGGTCTCGATGAGTGCATTGCGTGGGCAAAAGGCAATCTGGAAGACCTGAAACGACAGTCCTTCGATTACATACACAAACCCTGAAAATACCGGTAACCCCCCATGGGCCACGAAGTCGATCTGCTGGTCAATTACCCGCGCGCCAAACGCAATGTCGAAGAACGGGGCCAGACCAAGACGGAGGAAGACCGACGTATTGCCCGCCGCTTCGACAGGGAGTTTTTCGACGGCGATCGGCGCCACGGCTACGGCGGCTACAACTACCTCCCCCGCTTCTGGCAGCCGGTCATACCGACTTTCCAGAAGTACTACGCCCTGGCTGCCGGGAGTTCAGTGCTCGATGTCGGTTGCGGGAAAGGCTTCATGCTGCACGACATGGCGCAGCTCATTCCCGGTATCACCGTCAAAGGCGTGGACATTTCGGAATACGCGATCGGCAACACCATCGAAGACATGCGGCCTCACGTGCAGGTTGCGGATGCGAAGAGCCTGCCCTATCCGGACAAATCTTTCGACCTGGTGATCGCGATCAACACGATACATAACCTCGAACGCAAAGAATGCGCGCAGGCGCTGCGGGAAATCGAGAGAGTGAGCCGCGGGAAATCCTACGTTACCGTTGACGCCTACCGGACCGAAGAAGAAAAAGAACGCATGTTTGCCTGGAATCTGACCGCCCAGACGATCCTGAGCGTGAAGCAATGGAAGGCGTTCTTCAAGAAGGCCGGCTACACCGGCGACTATTACTGGTTCATCCCATGACGCCTGAAGTTGCCAGGCGCCTGCTCTTTCAGATGAAGCGAATCCGATTCGTCGAGGAGGAGATTGCACGTCGCTACCCGGAGGGAAAGATGCGTTGTCCCACGCACCTTTCAATCGGGCAGGAGGCGGTGGCGGCCGCCGCCGGCCTTGCGCTCCGCAAGGACGATCTGGCCGTGAGCGGGCATCGTGCCCATGCCCATTACCTGGCCAAGGGCGGCAACCTGCCGGCCATGATCGCCGAGATTTACGGCAAGGCGACCGGCTGCGCCAGCGGCAAGGGCGGCTCGATGCACCTGATCGACGAGTCGGCCGGGTTCAAGGGCAGCACGGCGATCGTCGGCGGAACGGTTCCGGTCGGGGTCGGACTGGCGTACGCGATAAAGCTCAAGCACGGCGAGCAAGTGAGCTGCGTGTTCATGGGAGATGCGGTTGCGGAGGCGGGCGTGTTCTTCGAGTCGATCAACTTCGCGGCCCTCAAGAAGTTGCCGGTGCTTTTCGTATGCGAGAACAACCTATATTCCGTATATTCGCCCTTGCGCGTGCGTCAACCGGAAGGGCGGCGCATATACAATATGGTGGAAGCGGTCGGCGTGCCTTCAGCGCACGGAGACGGCAATGACGGGCCGGCGGTGTATCAAATAGTGAGCACGGCGCTTAGCGAGATTCGCGCGGGAGCGGGGCCGCGTTTTGTCGAGTTCGACACCTATCGCTGGCGGGAGCATTGCGGACCGCTTTATGACAATGATCTCGGCTACCGCACCGAGGCGGAATTTCTTGAATGGAAGGCCAAAGACCCGATACCAAGGCTGGAACGCAGGCTCATTGGCGATGGATCGGCAAGCCAGGCCGACATGGATCGCATGAGGGTGGATATCGAAGGCGAGGTTGCGCGTGCGTTCGAATTCGCCGAGTCCTCTCCATTCCCCGATGCCCGGGAGGCCTATACCAGCGTCTATTCCGGCGGCGGTGAACAGCCTTCACCTCTCGGCAGCTAGCGGGCGGTCATCTTGGCACTGACCACGTTCGCAAACGCCATCAACGAAGCATTCGTTGTGGCCATGGCCAAGGATCCCACCGTGATTTGCATCGGGCTGGGCGTGGATGATCCAAAGGGGGTCTTCGGAACCACCTTGGGCCTGCAGCAGAAGTTCGGACCGGATCGGGTCTTCGACATGCCGACCTCGGAAAACGGCATGACTGGCGTCGCAATCGGGGCGGCACTGAACGGCCTTCGCCCCGTTCTGACCCATCAGCGCCTGGATTTTGCGCTGCTGTCCATGGATCAGTTGATCAACAATGCCGCGAAATGGCATTTCATGTTCGGCGGCCGCAGGGCCGTGCCGCTGACCGTGCGCATGATCATCGGGCGCGGCTGGGGCCAGGGCCCGACCCATTCGCAGAACCTGCAGGCATGGTTTGCGCATGTGCCCGGGCTGAAAGTGGTCATGCCGGCGACCACCGAGGACGCGAAGGGACTGCTGCTCGAAAGCATATTCGACGACGACCCGGTGATTTTTCTGGAGCATCGCTGGCTGCATAACCTGAGGGGCGAAGTCCCGGAGGGAGACCGGCGCGTGCCGATCGGCAAGGCGCGCCTCATGCGCGAAGGGTCTGATATCACCCTGGTTGCAATGTCATACATGACCATTGAAGCCGTGCACGCGGTAGATTATCTGGCCGCAAAGGGAATTTCCTGCGAGCTGGTCGATCTGCGCACGGTACGGCCGATCGATTGGCCGACGCTCGAATCGTCAGTCAGGAAAACGGGACGCCTGTTGGCGCTGGATACCGGGTTTACGACCGGTTCGATTGCGGGAGAGATCGTGGCGAGGGTCGCCATGTCATGCTGGGATGCGTTCAAAATCGCGCCGCGTCGCCTGGCCATGCCGGATGTCCCCGAGGCGACCAGCCCGGCGCTCACCAGGCACTATCACGTTCGTGCGGAGGACATCGCGCGCGCGGTGGGCGAGATGCTGAACAGGAAGCTCGACGTCAGTTCACTAATAGATCAGCGCAATCATCCCCACGACGTGCCGGGAGACTGGTTTAAGGGACCGTTCTAGTGAATGCCCGACAGCAAAGTCAAAAACCGCTCGAGATTTTTCAGAAACCCGCACATTCCAGGGTTGAGCACCTGGTGATCGGAGCCGATGGCTTCGTCGGGAGCGCATTAACAGAAGCATTAATGCGCTCCGGCGCATCAGTCATGACTACTACGCGGCGGAAGGAAAGAACGCGCCCGGCGAGCATCCTTCTCGATTTAAATCATGTGGAGGCTTTCCGTAACGTCGTGCCGGCAGCGGTGGTCGCCTATATCTGTGCCGCGATCACGAGCATGAAAGCTTGCGAGGAAAATCCGTCCGGTACCGCGAGTATCAATTTGACCGGCACAGCCAATCTCGGCCAATTACTGCATGCTGCGGGAACGTTCGTCATCCTTCCGTCGAGCAATGCGGTTTTTGATGGATCCCGCCCATTCTTGAGTCCACGTACTCCTGACAGCCCGGTAACTGAATATGGAAGGCAGAAGGCAGGGATAGAACGGCAACTGTTGTCAATGGGCAGGGCTTCAGTCGTGAGGTTTACCAAGGTCGTGTCCGGTGATCTTCCGCTCTTTCGAGAATGGATGCTTTCGCTGAAACAAGGGCGCCCAATTTATCCATTGTCGGACTTGTTATTTGCCCCGGTAACGCTGCAGTTCGCGGTTTCCGTATTAGAGTGGGCTGGCCGCAGTCGGCAAGACGGTATTTTCCACGTGTCAGGTGAGGAGGATGTGAGTTATGGAGAATTTGCGCGTCGGTTAGCTTCCCGAATGGGAGCTGATGCCGGGTTGGTAAGACCCCGTAGCGCTTCGCAGGCAGGTGTCGCGTTGCCGACGGTCAACAGGTTCACGTCACTAGGCATGCAAACCAAAGCCGGTGAGTTTCCGTTTTCGCCCCAACCGGTCGAAGAGGTCATAGATTTTCTACTGGAGGCGACCTTAAGTCAGAATGTCCATGGCGATATTGGACCCGAGCAGGGATTTACTCGCCATTTCCATGATCAATGAACACCCACTGAGTTGAGTTTATTGTGCGCGGCGACGGAAAGCGTTACGGCTTACCCAGATCGGCGCGGCAACCGCGTTGTTCGGAATCGTCCTGATTCGATCGTTTGGCATCCCCTAACATGAACAGTCTACGATCATGAAGGCCGCTGTGTTGTGGGCACTGAATCAACCACTGA
>Ga0137465_1000706_pt1 | contig 11352 bp, 5 predicted proteins | sample EasRivERMGT828_2_FD_104906 | JGI IMG/M metagenome (GOLD analysis project Ga0137465, IMG submission 104906) | Soil microbial communities from meander-bound floodplain in the East River, Colorado, USA - East River MetaG ERMGT828_2 | ecosystem: Environmental > Terrestrial > Soil > Floodplain ... | reverse complement strand
TGACCAGCGAGCTGCTGGGAGATGCCCCCGAGGTGATTCGAGACCGTAGCTGGAGTACCCGGAGTCGCGGTGTAGCCACTGCCGGCCGTCGTCGGATCGAAGCTGACTCCGATCGACTCACCAGCGAGTGCGTCCCCTTGACTCGCGAGGTGCGAGCTCTGGTGCGCGGACGGCGTGAAGGTCGATGGAACGCCCGTCAGGTTCGCATAGCTGATCTGGCCACCCCCACCCGAGGAGTTCGCGTGGGAGTGATCCGCGATGAACATCTGCGTGACGAGCGCGCCGAGCGGACCGGCACCACCGTTGTGGCCGAGCTGCAGCGTGATCGAGGTCGGGCTGGGCTTGCCGACCGTGTACGTCGTGCTGTCCTGGAACTGGATCGAGTTGAGGACGTTCGTCGCCTTGAGGCCTCCCGTGTGGAAGCCTCCCGACGGATCGAGTGTGTGCGCCGAGGGCGTGAATGCGGAAGGCTTGCCCGAGATGCCGTTCGTCCAGTCCACGGTGGAGTACCCACCGACCCCGTGCGCGTGACTTCCGGTCGCCACCTGCGTGGCACCGACACCGAAGTCAGGAACGAGATTGCCCGAGCCGTCAAAGGTGAGACCCTTGCTCGACCCAAGCTGCAGCGCGAGGTCAGCCTGCCCAGCAACGGTCGTCGTGACCGTGAAGCCGGACGAGGCGAAGTTGAGCGTCGAGGCCCCAGCGGCGACGGTCGAACCGCCTTCCGCCACGTTGATCCCGCCGCCACCACCGCCACCACCGACGAGCCCGATGCTGACGACGCCCGTCGAAGAATTGAAACCGACCGTAAAGGCCGACGAGAAGTCGAATACGTCCGTGATCTTCCCGTCCGACTGCTGGATGCCGCTCAGGTACACATGCGGGTTGACGTTCGCGCATGGTTCGACCGTCGCCAGCTTGTCGCGCTCGGTCTGCAGCATGAAGAGCTTGCCGCTGCCTGCCGAGTCTTCGAGGATGTTGTTGACGTTGTTCGTTGCATAGTCGAACAGCGTCGCCACGCTCTTGGTCGCACCGCCACCCGTGATGGTGGGGGAGGCTCCCGTGAACGTCTGGTTGCCGGAGAGGCTCAGGTTCGGAGCCCGCAGGTCCCGATCCGCCACGACGTAGCCCGGCGTCGCTCCCGCCGAAAGGTGGAAGCTCAGCAGAGGGTCGTAGCCATTGCTCGTGCTGTCGACGATGCGCAGCGAGCTGCCTTGGGCGTAGCTCTCCTGTACTACCTGCCACGTCGCAAAGAGGCCGGAGCCGTTCGACGCAGGCGTCTGCACGTACTGAGTAACCACGTTCTTCGTATTCGTATGCGCGATGAGGCCGAGCGTCGCGTACTGCTGCGATGAGTCGGAGCTCGTCTCGATGACGACCTTACCCCAACCCTGAGTGAGGTTGACGAGGTTGTTCGAGCCACCGACGAGCAAGCGCCCGTCGTTGTTGATGTGGATCGCAGGGACCGCGAGACCACCCGGGCTGTAGGTCTGGATGCTGTTGACGAGGCTGATCTTCGACGCGCCTTCGGAAGTTCCACCCACGAAGAAGTCGTAGGCGGAATTGCGCGCCGTGATTGCCGGCTGCGTGCCCGACTTCGTAAAGAGGCCCACGATCGTGGCATTCGGAGTCGTACCGCTGACCGTGAAGTCCGTGTTCGGGAAGCTGAGGTTCGTCGCAAGCGCAACGGTGTTCGTCCCGTCCGTGACGTTGACCCCGCTCTGCCCACCATCGCCACCACCCGCCGCGTTGATCGTGATCTCGTCATTCAACGCATCGACAGTGAAGGTGATGTTCGTGCCCTCCTTCAGTCGGAGGGTGTCAGAGGCCGTATCCGCGACGGCAGATCCGAAGACCGTGCCGTTGTTGTGCGCGATCGATACGGTCGTGAAGGCGCTCTGCGCGTCGATCGGATTCCAGGTGACGGAGCCATCCCATGAGTACCACCGATTGGCGGTACGCACGAACGCGGTGACACCAGCTGGGGCCGAGACCCCTTGCCACTTGCCACCCACACCCGTCGAGGGCAGGTCCGTGACGTTCTGGACCGGCTGCAGCAGGTAGGGCGTCGGACCCGGGAAAGTCGCCGAGTACGGAGCGCCAGGATCGACCGACTTGCCGGAGAGGCTGGACAGCCACGTCGGGAGACGGCTCGAAGTGCCCGCCTCGTTCGGGATGCTGTTCAGCGCCGCAAGCATGCGCGTCATGGACTGAAGCGTCGTCGTGGCGCCCCAATCGTTGCCGCCGAGCGTTGCACCTGCTGGAGGAGCTGCCACGCCCTTGCGCGTGTACTCCGCCGAGTTGAAGGTGACGAGGTCCGAGATGGCCCGCCTCTTCGCGTTGTTCACGTCCCAATTCGTCGGACGCAGGTTCAGCGCATCGAGGTAGGACGTGTTCCAAAGCAGATCGACCGGCGTATAGGAGAGCCACGGATCACGATCGTCCACCGAACGGACGTTGACGTTGAGCATGCCGCTCAGGCTGTGATCCGACGAGAAGACCAGTGAGCCCCGATACACCGTAGGCGTACCCGGATTCACAGTGGTGCCTTGGAACGGCGGATCACCCGGAGGATCTCCGCTGCCGCCACCGCCACCACCTGGGCCACCACCCGTACCACCACCACCACCACCAGGATCTGCGAGCGACCAGTGGAAGCGTCGGTCCGCAGTGTTCTGCTCGATCAGGATGTTTCCATCCGACGAGAACTGGACCGGGAACTCTGGCGTGGCGTCGTTGACGATGCCGCCACCCGCCGCAGTAAATGGGTCCGTGGTGACTTGCATCGACGTGATCGTGTCGCGTACGCGAGCACCGGACACCTCAGGCAGACCCGGAATCTCACTGAGCGGGGTACCCATCGCCTGGAGCTTGTCGACCCGTACCGTGTACCCAGGCGAAGAGAACGAGTTCGAGTTGCGCAGCACGAAGCCGGTGAACGCGCCCGAGGCGCTCGGGACATTGACGTGCAGAACCGTGTAGGTCGGCGTCTCATCCTGCGCCCAGCGCGTACGATCGGACGAAGATGGCCAGTAGATCTTGAGCGTCGCATCGGCCGCAGGGCCACTGACTTCGACGCGCAAGACCTGATTCAGAGATTCCGTCGGTGGCTGGACGTACGTGCCGTCCGTCGCCACGCTGCTTCCGAGTGCATTGAACGTGCAGCCGCCAGGAACCCCCGAGCTGGAGAGGTAGCCCCAGACGAGGTTGCCGCGCAGCGTGCCCGACGCATCGAAGATCGTCTCGACGCTGACAACGAGACCCGTGTTGGCGTTGAAGCCACCACGCAGGACCACGCCCGCTCCGATGACCGTATTGATGCTGAACTGCGAAGCGTCATCGGAGCTCGTTGAGATCTCCGCCGACACCATCATGCCGTTGGCCGGCGTCAGGATCGTTCCGTTGTACGTGCAGCCGTTGAAGTACGTGCCGAACGCATAGTAGCTCGACGTGTTGCAGTCACTGGAGAAGAGGACGGCCCGGTTGCTCTGGATCTTCGCGCGAGGCGCAGCGCCAGCGCCACCTCCCGTCGAGTCATAGCCCAGCACGACCCATGGCGATCCATCCGCGGAACTGCCGAGGGCCGACGGCCCCGGCGTCGTGTCCGCACGCTCGAAGTCATCCTTCGGAGTCGGATCGCGCGTGATGTTGCGAGCACCCGTTCCGAACGTAGAGAAGACGTTGGAGCCACCGGACTGCGGAGTGATCCACCGCTCGTCACGCGCATCGACGAGCTCGGGGATGTCCGAGACGTTGATGTCCGACAGCGTGTTGATCGCATTCGAGGTCGAGAAGTAGTGATCGTAGTTCGACGTACCCGGCGTCTTCACGACTGGCCCGGGGTTGTAGTCGTAGGAGGTGCGGACGCGGTAGCTCTCCAGACCCGTGTCGTACTGGAGGTGGCGGTAGCCGTCCGGACTCACGCGGCGCCAGCCCGTCGTGAGGACTGGGCCGCGCCGACGAACATTCCAGCCCCACACGATGCCGGTGTCCCGTGCGACGCGGAGCTCGCCATCCACGAAACCGGTCGCCGGCAGGAAGGAGGCCGAATCGACTGCCGGACCCCACAGGCCGATGCCGGCCCAGCGTCCGGGCTCGCGGATCAGGCTGACCCAATCCGTGCCGAGCTCTCGGTATGGACGCATCGGAGCGATCTCGTTCGCGAAGAGCGAACCAGTCGCCACTTGGTCATACTCACCGATGCGCGCCATGCCGCTCGGCAGGCCGAACAGCACCGGCGACACGTCTTGCGCCGTGGCGCCGAGCTCGACGTAGGCCGAAGGGCCGGTTGTCGGGGAGGCGATCTGGAGGCGCGTGTTGCTGTCGACGAGCGATGCGACCGCGAAGCCGAACGCCGTGTTGACCGCCGTGACGATCGCCGAAAGAGCCACGGATCCGGCGACGACCGGCACGTTCACGATGCGCGTCACGCCGCTGACGTTCAGGTTGAGCAGGAAGCGCCGGCCAAGACCGGACACCGTTCCCGACCCGAACGCGAGGCTGATCAGCTTCGCCGCCGCGACGTTGCGGTAGCGCAGCTCGTGCGGTGGGTAGCGCGTGTCTGCAGAGACCGCGTAGTTCCAGACCGTACCGTCGCTCTGATCCGTGCCGAAGTAGCTGTACGGACCGGCGCCTCGTGCCGCATACCCGAGGATCTGATCGCTCGCGTCATGCAGATTGGTCGGACTATCGCTTGCGTTGGTGTACACATCGATGCGCATGATCGACGTGGAGCCGGTCTTCACCGACTTGAGCAGCAGGTAGTTGTCGACGTTGTAGGCGATCGTTCCGGCAGTCGCAGCGAACGCCGCGTTGATCGCCGTGACGATCTCGGTGATGGTCGCCGCACTCGTGTGACCACCCGACTGCGCGGAACAGTCGACAGTGATCGCATGCTGCGAGCCGTCCGAGCTCTTGTTCGTCGTGATGACGAGGTACTTGCGCGTCGAGAGGTCGAAGGTGCCGCTGTCCGTCCGCACGTCCCCGATCAGCTGACCGGGAACCTGCGGGGACGTGCTGCCCCGTTGGTGTGTAGCGAGCGCCGACAGTTCGCGCCTGATCTCTGACGAGCGGACCTCGCTGGAGAAGACCGGGAACTGTGGGTCGTGGACGAAAATGTCGGACGTAGCCATGAGGGAGCTGCCCCTGAATGCTTAACGGTCCCAGCGCCGGCCCTTGTCCCATCGCGTGCTGCTGCGGTCCCAGCGAGTGCCAGGAACGACGAGCTCGAACACGTCGGAGAGGACGAGGCTTTCGTCGAAGGTGTAGGCGCCTGGAAGGGTCGATACGTCGTCGGTCAGCACGAGAGTCTCGCTGAACACCAACCCGAGGGTCATGTCGTCGGCGAGGGAAAGGCTGACGTTGTCTTCGACGGCGATTCCGATGATGGCCACCTCCACGTGCGCCGGGCGAATGTCTTCGAGGCGTGCACGCAGACGCGGCAGGATCTCTTGCGAGAAGCGGACTTGTGGGTGAAGCCTGCGGAGGAAGACGAGAACCTTCGAGTCCGGCACGCGCAGGCTAGAGTTCGGCCTGTATGAGGATGCCGACGAGGAAGGATCGTCCTCATCAAGGATGCCGCTTGCGATCGGGGAACGGAAGGCGAGGGCTCGCAGGTCATCCTCGCCACCACCCGATGCGATGAGTTCATTGGTAGGCGTACCGCACCTGAAGTGATCGAAGTGCATCACGAAGTACGGATTGTTGAACGATGCGCCCGTGCTGACGGCGCCGAAGCGGAGCTCAAGGATGGCGCCCTGGCTTGCGCTGGAGAATGCCATGAACCCTGAGAGATCTTCGGCGATGATGGTTCCGTCGAGCTCGATCGTGATGCCGACGCTGAAGAGCGAGCCACCCGACGGATTGCCCCATACGCGCAGGCGGTGAGTAGAAGTGTCTCCGTCTCCGAGCGTGGTCGCAACGGCAGGTGTGCCACCGTTGTAGTAAAACTGCCGGTTCTGATTCTTGATGCCGACCGAGCACGTGTCCGTGGGGTAGGCCGGATTCGTCCAACGCAGCAGCTCGACGGTCGTGCCGTTCGGGATCGTCCCGAAGATCTGGAAGTCGAACTCGACGACGCTGCCGCGCTCGAAGTTCAAGATCATATTGTGCATCAAGTAGGCCCCGTCGTTCGCATCGACGAGGGTGATCTGGGCCTGTCCGCCGTCCATGGTGATCTCACCATGCCCGAGCGTTCCGACCTCTTGCACATCATCCCACTTGCTGAAGTACATCGCGGGATCCGTGTAGTCGAAGTCGTCCTCGAACTCGGAGTTGACGTTCACCATGCGGATGTTGGATGGGGTACCCATCGCCACCGGCAGGCGGGTCTCGATCTTGGCGGGCTCTTGGACACCGATCGTGTCAGTCGGCGTGTACTGGAAGTTGGAACGCACCTCTTCGACCTGTGCGTCGAAGCCGAAGGTACGGAAGAGGCGCTGCATCGCGCGCCTCGTGCCCTTCATCTTGTAGAGACTGACGGCATTCAAGATCTGCTGGCGCTGGAGCTCTTCCGGGTCCGTCGCGTCGAGATCGAAGCCGACGTTCTTCGCGAGGTAGTTGAGTGACACGAAGTTCGTCGTGATGCCGAAGAGCGAGGAGGCAGCCGGCGAGAAGTCCCAGGGGGTATCCGTCGAGAGGATGTACCCAATGGGGTTGTTGTTCACGTCGACCTTGACGAAGTAGTTCGTGATGCGGCGGGTCTGGATCGGCGTGCTGCCGGGCCCACCGATGATGCGCACGTACCAGTCGCGGTAGTAGTTCGGAGCGAGCGATACGGCCCGGCCCTTCGCATCGACCGCCGGCAGGTAGAGGAACTGTGGGTAGCACAGCTCGAACGCTACGCTGCCGACGACGACATCGGGGAACTCTGGGCTGACCGTCGCAACCTTCGTCTGTCCGTTGTACCCGGTGATGCGCGTGTAGAAGCTCTGCATCTCGTCCGGGATGAGTCCGTTGTTGTCCTCCTCGAAGACGCCGTCGTTGTTGCCGTCATAGTTCTTGCGGAGGACACGCAACCCGTACCCGCGGAAGAAGTCATCCGACGTGATCGCTTGGCTGGTGATCTGCACCGTCGTCGGACTCGTGATCGTGCCGAGCACGAGCTGCTCGGGGTTGTTCACGAAGTCGAACGTCGGCTTGCCCTCGAACACGAACGTCCGATTCAGACCGTGGGCGTCGATGAGTACAGCCAGCCCGCCGATCTCCAGACGCTCCCGCGTCATCTGCGTATCGATGGCGTCCATCAAGGCCTTGAGGGCGTTGTCGGGGTCGCCGGTCTGAATGGTTGCGGGCAGCATGTCAAACAGGCGAAGTCGAGCCATGACGTATCAACTCTCGTCGAGGTTGGAGATCACCGTGACTACCGTGTTCGTGCCATTGACCAGCGCCTCGCGCTGCGTGCACTTGAGGTCTGCGAGGACCTTGTACAAGGAGGCCCCGGTGACCGAGTTGGTCCAGGGCTTATCGATCGTCGCGATCTTGGTCGTCGCGTCGTAGCCGATGATCGTCCGGGTCTGATTGATCCCAGGCCCACCCACGATCGCGATCGGACGGTGGATGTAGAAGCCCTGCACCGCACTTGCTCCAGGATCGAGCGGGATGCGGCGCGGGTGCCACAAGCGCATGACGGACGTGGCGTCGGGTCGCACGACCCAGTTGCTATCCACGCGCGTCTTGTGCAGACTGCCGTCATCGTATGCATACGCGGTGATGCGCCGAGTCTGTCCGACACCCGTTCCGCTCGTGATCTCCACGCGATAGTTCGCGTAGTACCCAGCGACGATCGAGCTCGTGCCTGCAAAGACGCCAGACGTGAAGGTGCTCGGCATGATGAACTCGCTCACCGACGCGCCACCCTGCGAGGGCAGAGTCCCCGTCGCGATCTCCTGCGCCGTGCCGGAGTCGACGACGCAGTTGGGCGCAGTGACCTCGGCCCACTTCACGCCGGGGATGTCCATGATCTCTTCGTACACCCACGACAGACGCAGCTCATTGCCGAAGCGGACGCGATCCTCTCGGAAGATGTTGGTGACTACCTCTTCGACCTGCGTCTTCACCGTGCTTTCGAGGAAGCGCGGGTCGACCTGGATCAGGACCTGGAGGTTGACGGGGACGTTCGTGCCCTCGACCACCATGTTGTAGGTGCAGAGGATCTTCGTCTCGTCGAGCTCCGCCTTGAGCGAGGCCATCAGCGAGGACGAGACGCCCTCGACGAGGTTGTTGTCGTTGTCGGCCGCCCAGACGTAGACCGTGACGAGGTTCTTCAGGCCATCGATCGGCTCGCAGATGACGCCCGCCTTCGCGATGCTGCCAGTGCTGCCATCCGTGAATCCGTTCGAGACGATGAAGTAGTCGTTCAGCGTCGCGGTCGTGCTGTTGACCTTGACGTTCAGTGGCGCGAAGAAGCGGATGCTGTCGATGCTCTCACGATCTTCGCCGCCACTCGCGGGCGTGGAGTTCGAGACGTGCAGGCTGACCTGCGTCGCGCCGTTCTTGACGGCCGCGACGTTGGCATCGATCGCTCCCGTCGCCACGTTGCCCGTCGACCCGCCCCCCGTCCGGTAGGAGACGTACAGCGTCACCCCTTCGCCGATGATGGCGCCGGTGTTGTCGTCTCCGGTACGGATCGTCGCCTGATCGTTCTCGTCGATCAGGACCTCGTAGATCTCCTGGTTGTCGACGTTGTTGGGGTCGCCGAGTACGAGCGACTCCGCTTCCGTCCAGAGCGATGCGCCAGGATCTGAAGGCAGGCCGCCCGCGTACACCTGGATCGAGTCTGCGATGGCCGGGAACTGGCTGAGCGTGAACTCCTGGAACGGATCGCCCGTCCCGACGAACGTGTCGCTCTTCGAATCACCCTGTGAGACCGAGAACTCCGGGGTATCCGTCGTCGCCCCACCATCCACGCTGAAGAGCTTGCTCGGTCCGTTGGTGCAGACGATCACGTGGTCACCCACGGTCTCGAAGGAGATGCCACCCGATGCGGAGAACGAGGTGCCACTCACGATCGAGAACACGTCGCCAGTCTGCACCTGCAAGGTCGACGTGTCGATCTGAAGATTGACTGAGGCGGCGGTTGCGAGCGCGGGCTTGTACGCGTTGTTGCGCGCGAGCAGGATGATGTTGCGGCGCTGCTTCGCCGTGGCGAAGTAGGGCTCGTTCGCAGCGCGGTCGAGATAGAACGCGTTGTTCGCCATGCCCCATGCGATGGCCTCGATGACCGCCATCACTGGCTGCGACTCGGTGTAGTCCGTGAAGTTCGTTGGCTGCGTCACCTGCAGGTAGTCGAGGATTCCCTGCTTGTAGCCATCGAAGTCGCGCTTCGTGCCGTCAATGGTCGACGGGAGCGAGGAGAAGGCCATGTTCAGATGCCCCTGGCAAACACCACTACGAGAGAATCACTCTCGGCCGTCTCGTTGATGGTGTACTCAATGTGGATGGTGAACTGATGCTCGTCTGTCGTCACGTTCGTGGTGGTCAACGTGATGCGATGCTCCCAGGTACGAAGCGCATCAATCACAAAGCGCTGTGCCTGGGTGACCAGGATCTTGTCGTTCTGCTCGAAGCAGAGTTGATAGAGCTTGGAGCCAAACTGGGGCAGCGTCACCCGTTCATTCAGCTGCGTGGTGAGTAGCTGCATGATGTCGGAGTGGATGACATCCTTCGTGCCGGCGAGCGAGAAGAAGCCGGCCGGGCCCTTGCGGATCGGCATCGTCAGTCCGACGAAGCGCGTCTCGAAGTCTTGCGCCATGAGAGAGCCCCTACATCACAGGAGGAAGCGCGAGCGGATCTGCGTCGAGGTCGGGACGATGTCGGAGACCTCCTCGAACACCAAGCCCACGCAGACGTAGTGCGGGCGGAACTCGACGACCGTCGGCGTATCCACAGTCACCGACCCATCGGGGTTCTTCGTCTCCAGTGGAGCACCTGACGCCGGACGCTCGCTGCGCCACGGCGCCTTGTAACGCACGGAGACGGAGTGGACGACCGAGCGCATGCTGACGAAGTCTCCGAGCAGCAGGACCACGACTGGCGGGTGGAGCGTGAGGCCTCCCGACTCTTCTGGGTAGACCAGCGAGCGGAGCCACTCGACCTTCGCCATCACCTGATCAGTGGTGCCACCGTCTCCCTGGTCGGTAGAGACGAAGAACTGCAGCTCCAGATTGATCACGCGCGGCGTCGAGCCTTGGTAGATGCGGTACGGCTCGCCTCGACCGACAGGAGCCACGGGACTCCAGGTCGCCGACTTCGCGTCCATGATCTCTTCCGGCATCATCTGGAACGTCAGCCGCTGCGACGAGTCATCTTCCAAGTAGATGTAGCACTCCGTCGTCTCGACGAGGTGCCCGGATGGAACGGCTGGCGGAGAGTCACGGCGCGGCAGGAAGTGGCGACGGAGCCAACCCGTGACGCCGTCCTTTCCGCCGATGTCGATCGTGCCCATGAACGCTCCTTATCCGATGAGAACCGTCGTCGACCCAGGAAACACACCGTGGTTGCAGGTCGCGAGGTCGGTCGTGCGAATGGCAGCGAGGCCACCGATGAAGACGGTTGAGGATCCCTGCAGAAGCAGAGCATTCGAGTGCTGAACACCGAAGGGCGGATGGGGAAGGACAGCATCGCCAAGAACGGAGGCAGGGACGCCCTCGATGAGGACGGTGACTGCGCCAGGACCGGAGATGAGACCACCACCAGCGTTCTCGATGCCAACTCGCGCTGCACCAAGACCCATTGTGTACTCCTCAGTTGATCTTGACGATGGTGCCCTGGAGCGTGAGCGTCCCGTTCGCGCTCATGGTGAGGTCACCGTCTGAGTGGACGGTCAGCATCGAGCCCATGCAGAGGATGTCCATCGTTCCGCTGGCAGGACACTGCAGTGTGCACTTCTGAGATGCGCTGCCGAAGTCGACGCGGAAGCCGGTAGCTGTACCCATCCCGACCTGCGACGAGTCCTTCATGATGAGGCCGGAGCCTCCGCGCGTCGCCATGAAGAGGCTGTCGGACTCGTCGAGCATGTTGAGCGCGATACCATGCTGGGTATTCAACGCGACACGGGCCTCGCCGCCCGAGCCGAGGTCATCGAGCTTCATCTCGCACCCGTTCTTCGAGCGCAGCGAGATGAACTGCCCCTTGCCCACGTCGTTCAACTGCAGCGTGTGGCCGAGCTTCGTCGTCATCGAGATCGACTGGTCCTGCGGATCGTCGTTGATCACGACTGTATGACCACCCGGAGTCGTGACCTCGATCCGTGCCGGGGTCGTATCGTTCCCATCCCAGAGCGTGACGTTGTTGCCGCCCTCATCCTGGAGACTGGCAAGGGTGCGATCTTCTCGGTGGTCGACACGACCGACG
>Ga0137465_1000703_pt1 | contig 11383 bp, 11 predicted proteins | sample EasRivERMGT828_2_FD_104906 | JGI IMG/M metagenome (GOLD analysis project Ga0137465, IMG submission 104906) | Soil microbial communities from meander-bound floodplain in the East River, Colorado, USA - East River MetaG ERMGT828_2 | ecosystem: Environmental > Terrestrial > Soil > Floodplain ... | reverse complement strand
GTGGGCCCGCCGAAGAGCGCGCGCATCGAGCCGGGCCGGGTGAAGGATGAGATGAAGCGCGCCGGCTACGCGCTCGCGCGAGAGCACGCATTCCTGCCAAACCAGTATTTCCTGGTCTTTCAGCCTCTCAAATCCTGATTCGCGGATAATCGGGAACCCGGGATGACGGAGCAAGATCACCACCAGAGCGAGGCAAACATATGATGAACAGACGGCACTTCATTGCAGCGCTCGCCGCCGCGGTCGCAACCAGTCCGGTTGCCGCCGCCCAAGCATCGCAGGTCGATGTTTATCTGGACCCTACGTGAGGCTGCTGCAGCGCGTGGATGGATCATCTGCGCGCCAACGGCTTCCGGGTGAAGCCCATTCACGTGGATGACACGGGCGTCGTCCGCCGCCGCCATGGAATCCCCGACAAGGTCGGCGCATGCCATACCGCGGTGGTGGAAGGCTACGCCCTCGAGGGTCACGTGCCGGCAAGAGAAATCAAGCGGCTGCTGAAGGAACGGCCGAAGGCGAAAGGGCTCGCCGTCCCCGGCATGCCCGCCGGCTCGCCCGGTATGCCGAGCGACCGGCCCCAGCCCTACGACGTGCTGCTGGTCAAAACCGACGGCACCACCACGATTTTCCAGAGTTATCGTTGACAGTCATGGAACACGCGCATCACGGCCACGCCTGCTGCGAGGGCGCGAATGCGCCCACGCAACAGGCAACCGACCCGGTCTGCGGAATGAAAGTGGACCCAGCCTCCGCCGCGGGCTCGCACGAGCACGCAGGCGTGATGTACTACTTCTGCGGCAAGCATTGCCTCGCTGCGTTCAAGGCCGACCCGCCGAAATACCTCGTGAAATCCGCACCGCCCGCAATCCAGGCGGCACCGGCAGGCACTCAGTACACCTGCCCCATGCACCCGGAAATCCTGCAGGAAGGGCCGGGCTCCTGTCCCAAGTGCGGCATGGCGCTGGTGCCGATCGCCGGCACCGGCGAGGCGGACGATTCCGAGCTGCGCGATCTCACGCGGCGGTTTTGGACTGGCGCCGCGCTATCGATTCCACTCATGGCGCTCGCGATGGCGCCAATGGCCGGCTTTCACGAGCCGTTCGGCCTCGCGCCGCGCGCGCGCGGCTGGGTCGAGTTCGCGCTTGGCACGCCCGTGGTGCTGTGGGTGGGCTGGCCGATACTGCACAAGTTCTGGCTGTCCATTGCGCATCGCTCGCTCAACATGTACACGCTGATCGGGTTGGGGGTGGGTCTCGCCTACCTGTTCAGCCTCGCCGCTGTGCTCGCCCCGGGGTTGTTCCCGCAGGAATTCCGCGAGCACGACGGCGCGGTGGGCACCTATTTCGAAGCGGCCGCCGTGATCGTGACGCTGGTGATGCTCGGCGACGTGCTGCAATTGCGCGCGATGGGCCAGACCAGCCAGGCGATCCAGCAATTGCTGGAACTCGCGCCCAACGTGGCGTGGCGCCTGCGTGACGACGGAACGGAGGAACAGGTGCCGCTCGAGACGGTGAAGGTCGGCGACCGCCTGCGCGTAAAGCCGGGCGAAAAAATACCGGTAGACGGCATGGTGCTCGAAGGCGCGAGCCGGGTGAATGAATCCATGATCTCCGGCGAGCCGATGCCGGTGGCCAAGGCTGCGGGCAGCAAGGTCACCGGCGCAACGTTGAACGGCAACGGCTCGCTCGTTTTCCGCGCCGAGCGGGTGGGCTCAGATACCCTGCTCTCGCAGATCGTTCACATGGTCGCCCAGGCTCAACGCACGCGTGCGCCGATACAGAAGCTCGCCGACGTCATCGCGGCGTACTTCGTCCAGATCGTCGTGGTGATCGCCATCGTGACGGCGCTCGCTTGGTGGTTTTTCGGTCCGGAGCCGAGATTCGCTTACGCATTTCTGAACGCCATTGCCGTATTGATCATAGCCTGCCCCTGTGCCGTCGGTCTCGCCACGCCCATCTCGATGACCGTTGCCATGGGGCAAGGCGCTCGCGCCGGCATCCTGTTCCGCAATGCCGAGGCGATCGAGCGCATGCGTGACATCGACACCGTGGTGGTGGACAAGACCGGCACGCTGACGCTCGGGCATCCCGCACTGACCGATTTCGTGGTCGAGGGCATTCCGGAAAACGAAGCGCTTGCGCTCGTCGCGGGCGTGGAACAGCTTTCCGAGCATCCGATCGGACTCGCCATCGTCGAGGGGACGAAGAAACGCGGGCTGATGCCACGTCCGGCTGGCGCATTCGATGCTGTCAATGGGCTCGGCGTGCAGGCCGATATCGACGGCAAGCGCGTCCTCGTAGGCAACCGCGGCTTTCTCGCGCAGCACGGCGTCGATACGCAGCGCTGGGAAGCGAACGCGGAATCCTGGCGTGGCGAGGCGAAGACCGTCGTATTTTTCGCCGTGGACGGAAAGGCGGCCGGGCTCGCTGCGGTTGCCGATCCGATCAAGGAAAACACGCCGGAGGCCATCGCGGCGCTCAAGCAATCCGGGATACGGATCGTCATGCTGACCGGCGACTCAAAGCGCACGGCCGAAGCCGTCGCGCGGCAGCTCGGCATTGACGAAGCGCTGGCCGAAGTATTGCCCGCGGACAAGGCCGGCCACGTGAAGCGGCTGCAGGCGGAAGGGCGCAAGGTGGCGATGGCGGGCGACGGCATCAACGACGCACCGGCGCTCGCGCAGGCCGACGTCGGCATCGCCATGGGCACCGGCACCGACGTGGCCATGGAAAGCGCCAGCGTGACGCTGGTCAAGGGCGATCTCCGCGGCATCGCGCGCGCCGCCACTCTCTCGCGCGCCACCATGCGCAATATCAAACAGAACCTGGCTTTTGCATTCGGCTACAACGCGCTCGGCATTCCGATCGCCGCCGGAGTTCTCTATCCCTTCTTCGGCATCCTGCTCTCCCCCATCTTTGCCGGCGCGGCGATGGCGATGAGCTCGGTCTCCGTCGTCACCAACGCGCTGCGGTTGCGAAAAGTTGAACTGTAACCGTGGAATACCCGCGGTTACGAAGCGTTACACATCCGCTCCTTGATATTCCGGTTCCTCACCCTGATTGCAATGGGTAGCGCAGGCCATCCCTGCATTTGATCTGGATCAAGCTCCGGTGAGAGCGCCGGATTGGCGCCGCGCGATTGCTGTCAACCAGGATGTCAGACCAACCTTAAGGAGACGATGATGAAGAAGCTGTTGATTGCCGCAACCCTGACCGCCGCCGCTATCGGCGCAACCCCGCTGCTCGCACAACAGGCCGAGCCGAAGCAGAAGCCGGCCCAGACCGCCGCGACGGAAGGCTGCACCATGGGTGGCGAACATGGCAACCGCGAAGCACGCCACGCGCAGATGCAGGCGATGCACGCCCAAATGGGCTCGCACGAAGGCCGGGGCCAGGGCCACGGCATGCAGGGCGAGCACCGGAACTAAGAAGCCGTAACGTGTGTCACCGCCGCGCGGAGCGATCCGCGCGGCTTCTTTTTTGTTCCGAGCCGGGATTCAGCGCATGGCGCTCGGTTCTTCAGCGTTGCCCTTCACCGCACCCGAGGAATTCTCCTTTGCGCCCTTGATCCAGATCAATAGAGCATGCCGGGGACGTGTCAATCTTTCCCCAAGCCGGGCGCGGGTCGCGGACGGCAGCCACTTCAGGAAAGGGCCGAATATGGATCGGATTGCCGACAATAGGAACGTACTGGCGGTCGGGTTGCTCGCAGGATTGTCCGGTGGCGCTGCAGAAGTGGCATGGGTGAGTCTGTACAGCAACGCAACGGAAACCAGCGGAATGATCGTCGCTCAGCAGGTCACGGCCAGCGTGGTTCCGGCTGCGGCGGGACTGCCTGCCGCGCCGCTCCTGGGCATTGCGATCCACATGCTGCTCTCCGTCGTGCTCGGCCTGGCCTTTGCGGTGACGATCTGGCGCCTGGCTGCGCCACGGCTCGGCGCGGCCGCATTCCTGGCAACCGCCGCCTTCTCGCTGGCGCTGGTATGGGCAATCAATTTCTTCGTCGTGCTGCCGATGCTCAACCCGGCGTTTGTCACGCTCATGCCATACGGCATCACCCTTGCATCCAAGGTCCTGTTCGGGATCACAATGGGCTCGGTGCTGCTGCGTACCGCGCCGCGTCGAATTCCTGAACTGCCCTTACCGGTATATGCCGACCGGGATCTCGGGACGCCGCGTTCGCGCCCTTGATGGCACGCCCCGCCCGAGTCGCAGCTGTCAGCCGCGGTGGACCGGCGTGAGTTGGCCGCAACAAATGTGCATGGAATGGGATGCTACGGTCTCGTGCCACGCCCGAGCGCTCCCCCGAGCTATAGAGCGTTCCTCGTCAAGCGCGGGATCGCGCGATGGACGACTATGCTCAAGGCGGCACAAGTTGCGCAATAGAGATTCTTGATGACCAACCCGATCGCCGCATGGCACGCGGAACACGTCTACTTCAAACGGCTCCTCGACCTGCTGCACAAACAGGTCGACGTATTCCCCACCGGCCAGCGGCCGAACTACGAGCTGATGCTCGATATCCTGCATTACCTGCGGCATTACACAGATCAGTTTCACCACCCGCGGGAAGATGTGGCCTTCGCGCGCCTCGCCCAGCACTGTCCCGACATGAAACTGGCGCTGGATCGTTTGACCCAAGAGCATCGCGTCATCGCGCGCGCCGGGGAGACGCTGCTCAAGAACCTCGAGGAAGCTACCGCTGAAGCCGTCATTCCCCTCGCCGAAATCGAGGTGGCCGTCGCCACTTATCTCGTGTACTACGGCAACCATATTGCCAAGGAAGAGGAGGACGTCCTCGGCCGCGCGGCGCAGGTGCTCACGGCGGACGACTGGGAGGCCGTGAGAGCCGCAGTGCCGGTCGGGCACGATCCGCTTTTCAGTGACCACCCAGCGGAACGCTACCGGGAATTGCGCCGGCAGATCGCGCTGGAAGCTTAGGGCCGCGATTTACCGCGCATTTCGACACCCGCCTTGCCGCTCGCGGCGAGGCTGTCGAGCGAGTCGTAGAGAAGCTGTCCGGAATAGCCGCCGTTATGGTAGGCCGCGCCCGGATCGCGCAGCGTGAAGGTGTAGTTGTAGATCGCCTGCAGCAGCCGGAGCATGTAGGCAGGCGAACAACGAGCGCGGCGGGAACGCAGTCTCGCGCAGAAAACGCCCTAAGCCTGGTCGGCGCGGATAGCGCGGTCCGGCGCCGCACCGGTGTCCCGGTGCAGCAATGGTTCATGGCTCGAGGCAGTAGGTGCGCAGCCGGGCCATGTCCCGAATGTGCACGGTACGGCCATCCACCTCGATCATGGCCTCCGTCGCAAGCGTGCGCAAGATGCGCGAGAAGTGCTCGTGCGTGAGATTGAGCTGCGAGGCGATGATGCCCTTTTTCACCGGGAGCGTGACCATCGCCCGGCCGTCGATGGGTCCGGTCGGCAATCGACTCAACAAGTATCCGATCACGCGCTCGGTGCCCGAACGCAGCGTACAATTTTCCAGTGCCACCAACAGGTGCTGCAGCCGGCGGCTCAGGGTCGCGATGACGCCGCGCGTGAACTCCGGCGTGCGTTCCAGTTCCGCCAGCACCGTCGTTTTTGACACCCACGCCAGCCTGGTATCGGCAAGCGCTTCGGCAATGAGCACGTGAGGGCCATCGAGGAACATCGCGGTCTCGCCGAGGATTCCGCCTGGTCCGGCCAGTTCGACGACCTGCTCATCGCCCTGCGCTGCCCCCAATGAGAGTTTCACCAAGCCTGCGACCACGATGTGAAGGCCGCGGCAGGCATCGCCCTGCTTGAAAATCACCGTCCCGCTTGGTGCGTCGACCTCGCTGACGACTGTGGCGATGCGCGCAATGGCGGAAGCGCCCAGGCCTTCGAACAACGGCATTTCGAGCAAGCAGTCCACAAGGGGCACTCTGCCGTTCGCCATGGCCGGTATTGCGTGCGTTTTGCAGTCCATGAACTCCATTATTCGCGCCCGTCGTCGCCGCGAATTGATTTAGATCAAGTTTTTCGCAGCGCAGCAATACGACCTGCCGCTCTTGCGAGCGCGAGCAGAATGGCCGCCATAAACCAGCGAGAACGATGCACCACATTTGATGTACATCAAGGCACCGGCGCCAAGCCGTTGGTAACGTAAACCCCGTTGGCTTGCGTAAGTAACGAACGATCAACAATGCGTTGAATTCCGCGATGCGGTTTAACGACAGGGATGATCCGGGCCGCAGAGAGCGAACTGCCGCGATCGTCTTTCGTCGGAGGAAAGCCCGGGGAGAACTGCAATGAAGGATCGAACGCGCCGTTACGGATCCCGCGTGCGGGACGTCTTCCTCCTGAGCGCACTGCTCCTGCTCGCGGGCGCCCATGACATCGCGGCCCAGCCGGCGCCGGGCAAGGAGTCCCCGGAGGAAGTCTGCAAGGCCTGCCACCAGGAACCCTTCAACACATACTCGTCTTCCAAGCACGGCACCAAGGCGGATTTGCGCGCGCCGGCGAATCGCGGTGGTTGTCTCGTCTGCCACGGCGAGGGAGCACTCGAGCACGCCAAGAAGGGCGGCGGCCGCGGGGTTGGCGGGGTTGTCAACCCGGGCTCGAAGACCGTGTCGGCCGATACCAAGAACGGCATCTGCCTCACCTGCCACCAGGGAGACACCGCGCGCCTGCACTGGCAGGCGAGCGTCCATGCCGGCCGCGACGTTGCCTGCACATCCTGTCACCAGGTGCACACCTCGCACGACAAGGTGCGCGACAAGCTCACGCAGCCACAGGTCTGCTTCGCCTGCCACAAGGAGCAGCGCGTACAAATCAACAAGCCGTATCGCCATCCGATCCTGGAAGGCAAGGTGAGCTGCGCCGACTGCCATAACGTGCATGGAAACAATCCGAAGCAGATGGTCAGGGGCAGCGTCGTCGAGACCTGCTACCAGTGCCACATGGAGAAACGCGGGCCCTTCCTGCACAACCACCAGCCGGTGACGGAAGACTGCACTATTTGCCACCAGCCGCACGGCACGACGATCGCCAATCTGCTCAAGTCGCGTCCGCCGTTCCTGTGCCAGGATTGCCACGCGTCCAGCGGGCACCCGGTGCAGCTTGCCGGCCCGCCTACCGGCAGAACGACGAGCACCTCGGCGCTGGGCACGGTGGGCAGGGGTTGCCTGAACTGCCACACCAACATACACGGCAGCAACAGCACCCAGAATTCCGCGACCTCCGGACGTTTCCGTCGCTAACCGGATTTGAGGGAGGGCATCATGAGCAAAAAAACAAAGCCGACCTTCAAGTTAACTGCGCTTGCCGCGGCCCTGCTCGCGGTGTACGGCCACGCAATCGGCGCCGAGAATCCGGAGAGTCCGGTATCAGGCTCGGTTTCCGTCGGCGTCGGCAACTGGTCCAACGACCGGGCGCAACAGGGAATTTACGACGGCATGCGCGAAAGCGGGACGTACGGCCTGTTTGACGCCGATCTCTTGAAACGCGACGATACCACCGGCACCCGGCTGGGCCTGAAGGCCCGCAACCTGGGCCTCGATAACCGCGAGATTGGTCTGGATTGGATGCGCCAGGGCAACATCGGCGCGTCGCTCGAATACAGCCGCATCCCGCGCGATCAGGCCTTCATCTACAACACGGGTGTGCAGGGAATCGGAACCACCACGCTGCTCGTTCCCACCCCGTCCATCGTGCCCGGCAGCGGGTCGAACGTGGAACTGGGGACAGCCCGCGATCGCATCACCGCGAAATTCTTCAAGAAGCTGGGGGAGGGCCTCAACTTTAACGCCTCCTTCAGGAACGAAACCAAGGACGGAACGCGCCCCTGGGGCCGCGGCGGCGCGCCTGAATTCGCGGTGGAGCCGATCGATAGCACCATTCGCATCTTCGATGCCATGCTGAACTACTCCCGTGAAGGGCTGCAGCTCTCCGGCGGGTATTACGGGACGCAGTACGATAATGCCAACTCGATGGTGACGACGTCCCTGACCAACGGCACCAACCCGTTCTTCCTGAGCCTGCCCTTGAGCAACCAGTCGCACGAGCTTTTCCTGAACGGGGGCTACAATTTCACGCCCACCGCGCGCGGCACGCTCAAGGCATCGTACTCGCGGGCGACGCAGAACGAGGCATTGGGAAATTTTGGTGGAACGGCAAGTCCGCTTGCGCCCGCCAGCCTGGACGGCAAGCTCGACACGACTTTGCTGGAAGCCGGCGTTACCGCAAAGCCTACGCCGAAGCTCTCCATCGTGGGAAATCTGCGTTACCGGGATTTCGCCGACAAGACGCCGGTGCAGGGCGTCGTGTTCACGGGAACCACGCCGACGGTGTACAACACGCCGTTCTCGTACACCAACACGATCGGAAAGCTGGAGGCCACCTACCGCCTGCCGGAGGCTTTCAACCTTCTGGGCGGCATGGAATACAACGCACAGGACCGTCAGGTCCCGAGCGTGGGCACCCTGTGGGTACCCTTCAGGGCGAGTTTGGATGAAACAACCTATCGCCTCCAGTTGCGCAGGTCCATGTCCGAAACGGTCAATGGATCCCTGGCCTACCTGCACAGCACGCGGGACGGGGCCAGCTACACGCCGGCGTCTAACCCTGCCGGCGAGCCGTTGCAACAGGCCATCAATCCTTTGAACATAGCGGATCGCACACGCGACAAGTGGCGCGCGATGGTGGATTGGTCACCGGCGGATAAACTGTCCTTCCAGTTTGCGCTGGAAGACGCCAAGGACGACTACGGCGGGCCCAATGCGTATGGACTGCAGGAGGGCACCGGCCGCCTCTATTCGGTGGACGGCAGCTATCAGTTTAATTCAACGTGGCAGATTCATGCCTGGTTCACGCGCGATGAAAACAAGGCGAACGAAATTACCCAGAATTCCGCCACGGTCACCAAGTTTAATGATCTGAGTGAAGTCGGCGATTCGTTCGGCCTAGGCGTGACCGGCAAGATTTCCAGCAAGCTGAAAGTCGGCGCGAAAGCGGAGCAGTTCCGCAGTGTCAATAAGTACAACCAGAGCATAGTCGGCGGCACACTTCCGGCAACGCAGGTGCCGACGCCGGACATTACGAACACGCTGCTGAGGTTCAACCTGTTTGCGGATGTTCCCGTGCAGAAAAATGCCGACGTGCGAATCAACCTGATTCACGAAAAATGGAGCACCGATGACTGGTCCTGGACGATGTTCCCGGCCAGTGGCCCGACGCCGTGGGCTTACGGGACGACCACCGACGGCACCACGGTAACCGCAAATCCGAAGCAGAATTCGACTTTCGTAGGCATTCGGTATATATACAGATTCCAATGACCTACGGCAGTTCCAATTTAATTGCCGTGTCTTGACTTGGATAGGAGGAAAACCGCAATGAGGGTAATGCTTGTGATCGTCGCAGCAGCCGGGGCTCTGGCAGCAGGAGTCGGCTTCGCTCAGTCGGGCGCGGACGTATTGAAGGCGAAGGGGTGCATGAATTGTCACGACAACGACAAGAAAAAGGTCGGACCGGCATACAAGGACGTGGCCGCGAAGTACAAGGGCAAGAAAGGCGCCGACGACGAACTGGTCGCCAAGCTCAAGGCCGGCACGGCGCACCCGAAAATCGCGGCGTCCGACAGCGAGCTCAAGGCGGCGGTGCAGCACGTGCTATCGACGAAGTAATCCAGGCGCTCACGGCAACAAGCAAATCTGCAGCCCGATTGTTGTTCAAGACGGTGGCAATCGGTCGCCGGAATCCAGCCTCTTGTTTGGCAAGGGAACCCCGCACGGCCAGTTGATCCAGATCAATTGGTCTGGGCTGCTTGGCTGCTAGTGTGGCTTTTTTGAGGTGCCGAGTGCGTTTGCGAGGTGCGGCACGCCAGTTCGTTTCAGACGCCGGGACTTGAAGTTCAACCGCAGGAGGGATTATGAAGTCGTTCGGATTGGCAACGGCTGCTGCGGGCATTGCGGCGGTATTGGCTAGTTTCGGGGTGCTGGCTGCCGATCCCGCGACCATCAAGTGGAACATCGTTCCGGCGAAAACCCTGACCCTCTTCTATCCAGGGCAATCGACCTATCAATGGCTACGCAGCCCCAGTCACCCTGGGGCCCCGGTCGTCACCAGCGGGGGAGCCTGCCTGACCTGCCACACGGGTACCGAGGAGAAGCTGGGAAACAAACTGGTCAGGGCCAATCCACTCGAGCCCACGCCGGTCGAAGGCAAGAACGGCGTGATCTCGTTGAGTTTCCAGGTCGCGTACGACAACGAGAACGCCTATTTCCGCGCCCAGTGGAAAACGCGCAACCCGCATCCGGGCGAGGCGCATCCGTTCGTTCGCTTCGACGGCAAGGAGTGGAAGACGTACGGCTACCCGAAACTCGATGCGGTCGTCAGGAACGGCGAACAACCGGGCATCTATGAGGATCGCTTTTCGATCATTATCGATGATGGCGGGGTGCCGGCTTTCGCGAACCAAGGCTGCTGGCTCACCTGCCACAACGGCGAGCGCGACAATCCCAAGTTTGCAACGCGGGCCGAAGTTCAGGCGAATCCGCTGTACCAGGCGCTGAAACAGAACGACGTGCGCAAGTACCTGCCCTCGACCCGGGCCGACGCGGATGCGTCCTGGGACAAGGGCAAGACCCCTGACGAGATCGCCAAGATCAAGGCGGACGGGGGTTTCCTTGACCTGATGCAGTGGCGCGCCCACCGCTCGAATCCGGTCGGCATGGCTGACGACGGCTACGTGCTGGAGTATCGCCTGGGCGATGCCGGCGGCAATCCGTTCGGATCGAACGTGGATCCGAAGGCCCACCAGCCCCGGTTCATGTACGACGAGAAGAAGGTCGGGAAGAAGGCACTCGCGATCGGCGATATCCGCAAGATGCCCACCGCCCTGATCCGCGGCGAGAACGCGGTTCCGTTTGATCCCAACGCGGGGTGGAAGGAAGGCGATCTCATCCCCGAGTACGTTCTCAACAGGGAAGGGGCCAAGGGGTCGGGCGCCGACAACAAGAACGTCAAGGGCGTCTGGAAAGACGGCACGTGGACCGTCGTATGGGTGCGCCCGCTTAACCTGGCCAATGCCGACGACAAGGCGCTCCGTGATGGCAAGGTGTACAACTTCGCGTTTGCAGTGCATGACGACAACATCACGACGCGCGGCCACCAGGTGTCATTCCCGGTCACGGTCGGCTTTGGCGCCAAGGCTGCCATTGAAGCGACCCGGCTCAAATGAGAACAGAAAGCCCACAGGCTTGACCGCAGTGGGCTTGGTTTCCAATATCCCCTCCAAGAGGAGCCCAACTTGAACGACAACATTCTCAAGCGCGCCTGGAAACTCCTCTCCACTCCCAGCAGCCGCTGGTCGCTGGGCGCGCTGCTCGCGGCCGGCGGCCTCGGCGGCATCCTGTTCTGGGG
>Ga0137465_1000700_pt1 | contig 11395 bp, 9 predicted proteins | sample EasRivERMGT828_2_FD_104906 | JGI IMG/M metagenome (GOLD analysis project Ga0137465, IMG submission 104906) | Soil microbial communities from meander-bound floodplain in the East River, Colorado, USA - East River MetaG ERMGT828_2 | ecosystem: Environmental > Terrestrial > Soil > Floodplain ... | reverse complement strand
TGGGCGACGTCCCGTTCGCCGAGATCACCCGGCACCGCGACCGCTTGGCCGGCGTGGGACTGGTGGACGATGACAGTCTCCGCGAGGCCATGGGGTTTCTGTGGCGCGCGTGCCGCCTGGCCGTCGAGCCCTCCGGCGCGGCGACGGTCGCCGCCGTGCGGTCGGGCGCCGTACAGCCCGCCGCGCCGGCCGTGTTGATCGTGAGCGGCGGCAACATCGATCCCTCACTGCTGCAGGACTGAGGGCCGATGAGCGCGACCCCCCCCTTCAAGATCCTCGTGGCGGACGACGATCAGTCGCTCGTCCGCACCCTCACGTGGATTCTCAAGGAAAGCGGATACGACGTCGTCGTCGCGCCCGGCGGCGAAGGGCTGCTCGGGATGGTCGAGCAAGAGCGCCCCAACCTGCTCCTGCTCGACATCATGATGCCCAAGACGGACGGGCTGCAGCTGCTCGAGCGGCTCAAGGCCGACGAGCGGTTCCGCGATCTGCCGGTGCTGATGGTGTCGTCCATGCCGCCCGAGGAGGCGACCGTGCGGGCGCTGGGCCTCGGTGCCGCGGATTTCATCCCCAAGCCGTTCCGGGTGCGCGAGCTGCTCGCGCGGGTTGAGGCGCACCTCCGGACCGCCGGGGCGCTGGGGCGGGCGCGCGAGGAAGCCGAGAGCCGCGCCGCCATCGTGGACATCCTGCACGAGGTGACCGATTCGCTCAAGCCGGATGACATCTACCACATCCTGGCGCGCCGTATCGCCCGCGTTCTGAATATTTCCAAGTGCTCGCTCGTGCGCGCGAAACCGGGCGACCAGATCGGCATCGTGGTGGCCGCGTTCGAAAACCCGATGCTGCGCAACCTGCAAATCGAGCTGAGCCGCTATCCCGAGATCCAGCGCGCCCTGTCGCTGGGACGTCCGGTGCTGGTCGAGGACGTGGCAACCGATCCGCTGTACACCGATGAGCGGGTGCGCTGGGCGCGCGACGGCATCAGCGTCCTGACGCACTCGGCGGCGGCCCTGCCGTTCACCATGAAGGACCAGCAGGTCGGCGTCTGCTTTCTGCGCACGACCGGCGCGGATCCCGCGCTCACGCGCGCCGACTGCCAGTTCGCCGAAACGGTCATCCGGACCGCGGTCGCGGCGATGGAGAAGGCCTACGATTTCGAAACCGCCGTCTCCGACAAGAAGCGCCTCGAAAAGCTGGCCGCGACCGACCCGCTCACGGGTTGTCTCAACCGGCGCGCGCTCGCGGATGCCCTGGCGCAGGAGCTCGACCGGGCGCGTCGCTACGATCTTGCGATCACCATCCTGCTCGCCGACATCGACCGGTTCAAAGACGTCAATGACACGCGTGGCCACGTTGCGGGCGATGCCGTTCTGCGGCAAGTTGGTGAGATCCTGCACCGCGAGGCGCGGTCGGTGGACATCGTGGCGCGCTACGGAGGCGAAGAGTTCGTGATCGTCATGCCGGAAACGGCCCCCGATGGGGCGGTGACCTTCGCGGAGCGGCTGCGCGCGCGCATTGAGGAGCACAATTTCGCCGATCCCGGAGGCGAGCCGCTCAACGTCACGGTCAGCATCGGCCTCGCGTCGTTCCCGAACGAGCGCATCACCGGAGCGGATTCCTTCGTCTCGCTCGCGGACCAGGCGCTGTACCGCGCGAAGAACGACGGCCGCAATCTGGTGCGGCAGTGAACGACCGTCGCTGTCCCCGCTGCGGCGCGGTGTACGCCGACGGGGCCCGGTTCTGCGCGCGCGACGGCAGCATGCTCGCCGAGGTGCAGGCGGGGTCGGGCGGCACCGCTGTACGGACCCCGCCGCCGTCGCCCAAGGCGCTCGATCGCGCCGCGGGCCTGTCGGGACAGCTGCTCGATTCCCGTTACCAGGTGCTCAAGAAGTTGGGCGAAGGCGGGATGTCGTACGTGTACCTCGCCAAGGAGATCGCGACCGGGCAGGAGGTCGCCATCAAGGTCCTCTCGCCGAAGCTCGCGAGCGACAAGAGCTCCGTGCAGCGGCTGCGGCGGGAAGCAGGGCTCGCCATGCGGCTCGATCACCCCAACGTCTGCCGTATCATGCGCCTGGGGGAGTCCGAGGACCAGCTGATCTACCTCGTCATGCCGTTCCTCAAGGGCGAGCTGCTGTCCGATCGCGAGGTGCAGGGCGGGCCGATGGACCTCTCGACCGGCATCGAGATTCTGCGGCAGGTGTGTGCCGGCCTCAACCACGCGCACGAGCTTCAGATCATTCACCGTGACCTGAAGCCGGAAAACATCATGCTGGTGGCGGAGGACGGCCAGCCCGAGCGGGCCGTGGTCATGGATTTCGGGCTGGCCAAGGAGCGCCGGGCCGATCCCGCGATCGCGAAGCTCACGGCCACGGGGATCATTCTCGGGACCCCGGAGTTCATGAGCCCCGAGCAGATCCGCGGCAAGGTGCTCGACGGGCGATCGGACTTGTACGCCCTCGGCATCGTGGCGTTCGAAATGTTCACCGGTAAGCTGCCGTTCCAGGGACGCAACGCGCAGGAGATGATGATCGCCCGGCTGCGGGGCCAGCCCCTCACCCTCCGCCAGCTGCGGCCCGACATTCCCGTTTCGATCGAGCGGGCGCTCACGCGCGTGATGGAGACCAATCCGGAAGCGCGCTTCGCGACGGCGCTGGAGTTCGCCGAGGCGCTGACGGCGCCGTCGCCCGCAGCGGGCGGCATCTTCGAGAAGTTGAAGGAGAAGCTCACCTAACCGACCGGCAGGGCAAGCGTGCGGCGCTTTGCGGCGTTCGACCCCCCCGAGTACCTCACCTGGAAACCGGACGCAGCGCTCGCCCGCGCATTCCGGGCGACCGTCGAGGCCGATCCTGAGCGTGCCCGCGTGGTGCACGCCCTGTCGGCGGACGACCAGCTGGTGCTCTACGCCGGCCTGCTGCGCGCCCGGTTGCACGACATCCAGCTCAAGCGCTGGGTGCGCGGCGGCGTGATCTCCAAGGCCTGGTTGGGCACGGGGGAGGAGGCGACGACCGTGGGACCGGCGCGTGCGCTCCAGCGCGGCGCTGACATCGTCGCACCCATGATCCGCAACGCGGCCGCGTGCTGTGAGATGGGGATGCCGGTCGCCGACATGCTCCGGGCCTACCTGGCCACCGCCGACGCCCCGTCCGGGGGACGTGACGTCCACGTCGGCGACATGGCGCACGGCGTGCTGCAGCCCATCTCGCACGTCGGCGACATGGTCCCCGTCATCACCGGCATCGCACTCACCTTCAAGCTCCGGAACGAGAGCCGCGTGGCCCTCACCTGGGTGGGGGACGGCTCCACCAAGACCGCCGCGGCGCACGAAGGGATGAACTTCGCGGCGGTGCAACACGTCCCCGCGATCTTCGTTCTCCAAAACAACCAGGTGGCGCTCGGCACCCGCCTCGCCGCGCACCACCTGCCGCAGGATTTCCGCGACTGGCCGGCGAGCTACGGGATGTTCGGCGCGACGTTCGACGGCAACAACGTGCTCGACGCGTATGCGGCGACCCGGCTCGCCGCCGCGCGCTGCCGGCGCGGTGAGGGGCCGGTGATGCTCGTGGGCGAGACGTTCCGGATGGGCGGCCACGCAACGCATGACGAGGCCGAAGCCCGGGCGACGTTCCCCGACGCTGTCTTCAGGCAATGGGGAACTCGCGACCCGGTCGGCATGTACGAGGAATGGCTGAAGGAGGCGGGCCGGACATCGCGGGAGCTGGAGGACGTGGAGGCGGAGGCGACGGTGCACATGGAGCGGGCGGCGGCGGCGGCGCTGGAGAGCAGGGAGCGGGTCCCGCCGGGAGCGTCGGCCCTGGGCGGCGTATACGCGGAGAGATGAGGAACGCCGCTACATTGCCTGCCATGCGCCGGAACGTTCTCGTGGGCCTGGTCCTCGGACCCATCGCTTGCACCTCGCCCGGATCCGGAACCGCCGAGGTGCCGACCGGTCCGCACGACTCCGTCACGATCGCCGGACACGTCCTGTACGTCCCTCCCGGTTTCTCGGTAAACATCTTCGCACAGCAGGGCGGCGTTCGCTTTCTGGCGCTGGGACCCGGCGGAGCAGTGTATGCGACTCTGTCGAGCACGGGGAGGATCGTTCGCCTGGTCGATGCGAACGGAGACGGCGTTGCCGAGTCCGCCACCACGCTGCTGTCCGGCCTCGCGAATCCCTCAGGGATAGCCTTCCGCGGCGACACGCTGTATTTCTCGCAAGAGACGGCCGTGCGGCGGCTCGATCCCGGGGCGAGTGCGCCGATCACGCTCGTCTCGAACCTGCCCGGGGGCGGTGCGCACACGACCCGCACCTTCGCATTCGGGCCTGACAACCGGCTGTACGTCGCCGTGGGCTCGTCGTGCAATGTCTGCGACGATGCGCTACCGCGGGCGGCCGTCACGCGCTACAACCTCAACGGTTCCAATCCGCACACGTTCGCCACGGGGCTCCGCAACTCTGTGGGGCTCGCGTTCCACCCGACCACGGGTGAGCTGTGGGCCAACAACAACGACCGCGACCACCTGGGGGACGACATCCCGCCGGAGCATCTGAACATCCTCCAGGACGGGAAGTGGTATGGATGGCCCCAGTGCTACCTGCCCGGGAAACCCAACGACGACCGGTATCCGGGAGCTGATTGCTCCGGGGTCGAGCCGCCAGCGCTCACCTTTCAGGCGCATTCGGCGCCGCTCGGCCTCGCGTTCTACACCGGCGCGATGTTCCCATCTGAATACCAGGGGGACGCGTTCATGACGTACCACGGGTCATGGAACCGGGACGTCCCCACGGGAGCCAAGGTTGTGCGGGTGAGGGTGCAGAATGGCCGGCCCGTCGCGATCGAGGATTTCGTCACCGGCTGGCAGCTCACCAACGGCTCGCGCTGGGGCCGCCCGGTGGCGGTGCTCGTGGCTGCGGACGGGGCCCTGCTCGTGAGCGACGACCACGCAGGGCGGATCTGGAGAGTGACCTTTGGCAAGTAACGCATTCTGGCGGTCGGGCGGGCTGGCGGCAGGTCTCGTGGTGGGGATGACGATCGTTGCCCCTCCGCCGCGCCGTGCGATCGCCGATGTGCACGCCGAATACGTGACGTTCGCGAGCGGGACCGACAGCATCACCGCCTACATCGCCTATCCCGAACGTGGCGACCGCGCGCCCGCGGTGCTTGTGATTCACGAGGTCTTCGGCATGTCGGACTTCGTGCGAGCCGCCGCCCGGCAGCTCGCCCAGCAGGGTTTCGTGGCGATCGCGCCCGACCTGCTGTCACGGAGCGGCGGAACACCGGCCAGTCCGGACAGTGCCCGCAAGCTGATCGCCTTGATTGATCCCGAGGTGATCATGCAGGACCTGGATGCCGCCGCCAGCTACGTCCGGGGTCTGGATGCGGTCGATGCCACGCAGATCGGAGTGATCGGCTTCTGTTGGGGCGGCGGGCAGAGCCTCCGTTACGCAGCCCACAACCAGTCCCTGCGCGCGTTCGTGGTGTGCTACGGAGCGGTGCCCAAGGCCTATTTCGACTTCGCGAGGATCAAGGCGCCCGGTTTTGGCGTCTACGCCGACCTCGACGGACGGGTCACCCAGGGCGTGTACAACCTGGCCCGTGACTTGAGTAAGGTCCACGTCGATTACCGCTTCAAGGTCTACGAAAACACCCGCCACGGCTTCCTGCGGACGGGCGAACCACCGGAGGTGCAAGCCGAGGCGTGGAAGGACATCATGTCCTTCTTGAATCACCGGCTCAACTAGACGCGAGCGGGCGCTGAGTGGATCAGTCGCGCCGCCCCCCGATGTGCGAGCGCGCGCCCTCGAGCGCCGCATCGCGTCCTGCCAGCCAGTCTTCCACCGTTTGCTCCACGGCGATATCGGGCACAATGCCAACGCCCGCGACATCCGTCCCGCGGGGCAGGGCTTCTCGTATGACGGACAGCCGCAGGCTCCAGTCCTTGAGCAGCGGCACCTCGAGCGGCCGGCCGGGACTGCCCGCCGAGGTTGCGCCGACGATCACGCCGCGTCCCGTGTTGCGGAACGCAGCCAGGAAATCCTCGGCGCCGCCCGCGGATGCGGTGGAGCTGAGCGCCACGATCGGGCCCGTGTAGGCCGGCCGGTCGGTGCGCGGGGCGATCGTATCGACGGGGAACGTATACCACGATGTCGCCGAGTCGGCCGGCCCGAACAGACGCCACCCCGGCCGGTATTGCGGCGTACGCCGCCGGAGCGTGGGAAAGGTTCGGTCTGTGAGACGCGCGAGGATCTGGTAGCAATACAGGGGTTCCCCAGCTGCCGCGCTGCGCAGGTCGAGGATCAGACCCCGCACGCCGGAGAACACGGGGAACGCCCGGTCGAACTGTTCGACCACGTCGGGGCTGTCGAGGCTGTTGAGGCGCACGACCACGACGCCGTCGGGGAGCGAGTCGATTTCGAGGACGGGTGGCTGGAGCGGCCAGCGATCCATCAGCGACACGCTGCGGGTGACACTGATCCCACGCCGCTCGCCCCCCGGCAGCCGGAGGACCAGTTGCACGGATGTGCCCTTGGGTCCTTCGAGCATGTCCCGCACGGCACGCTCCCAACGCGCGACGGGCGTCGCTCCCCCGACGTGCGGGAGGATCGAGTCCCGGATCCACTCGTCTGCCGGGACGCCCTGCACGGAAACGATCTCGGCGAGGCGCTGCGGCCGCGCGACGCGCATCTCGTCGTTGGTCGCGTAGTCGACGATGAACGTGCGGCTGGCAACGCTGGTGAGCCCGAGGGGCGGCTGGGCCAGACGTGATCGCAGTGCTTCCGGCGCTATCACAGCCGCCTGGCCGTCGCCGAGCAGTGCCGCGAGGCGGCGGAGCTCGAGCCAGAACTCCAGGTCGGGCTGGGGTGCGGGGGCGCGCCGCAGCGATGCCGCGAGCGCCGAGTCCCACTTGGCCTGCACGTCGTCCCAGCGGGACGAATTCCGCCGCGCTTCGCTCCACACGCGGGCGACCAGCTGGACGCGGTCCGTCGCCGAGAGTTTTTGCGCGTCGCCGCGGGCGATGGATGCCACTACGAGCACCGCGAGGGCCGTCAGCATACGAATGGACATGCGCCTAATCTATTTGTTCCTCTTCATGGCGCCGCAGGTGCTGCTGTGCCGGTACCTGTGGGAGCGCCTCCCGAACCCCGAGCGGCCCCGCCAGGCCGGCATCGCCCGCGCGGCGCTGACCGTCCTCTTCGTGGTCTTCAACATCCCGTGGATCTTCGTCGCCCACCGGGTGCTGTTCGGCACGGTGTGGGGCATCGGCTGGATACCGTACACCGGTCCGTGGGTCGCGTGGCAGCTCCTGGGATGGATCTTCCTCGCGCTGGTCGTGCTCTACCTGGTCCTGAAAGGTCTGCTTTGGCTCCTGGGATGGATCGAGCGGTGGAAGCTGGGGCGGGTGGACCCGGTGGTGGCGTTCGAGCTGTCCGACGCGCCCGCCGCCCGGCTCACGCGTCGTCAGTTCCTCGCACGCGGCACGTACGCCTACGCCGCCGCGGGTGCCGCCCTCTCCACGTATGGGATCTGGAGCGCCTATCGCGTCCCGATCGTCCCCCGCCGCACGCTCACGTTTCCGGATCTCCCCGTGGCGTTCGACGGCCTGCGGGTGGTGCATCTCTCCGACCTGCACGCGGGGATACATCTGGGCGAGGACCGTATGCAGGACATCGTCGCCCAGGTGAACGCGCTGCGGCCCGACCTTGTCCTGCAGTCCGGCGACATGATCGACATTTCGCGCGACTACATCGCTCCCTACGTGCACGCGTTTCGCGACTTGGCGGCCCCGCTCGGATGTTTCACGGTGCTCGGCAACCACGACCACTACACCGGGGCAGCGGCGGTCGGACGCGGCGTGCGCGACGCCGGACAAGTCCTCGTGACAGACGGGTGCGAGCTGATCGAGCGGGGTGGCGCCGCCGTCGCGCTCCTGGGAATCGATGACCCCGAGAACTGGCAGGCCGACGATCCCCAGGCGGCCTTCGTGGATCGCGCGCTGCGGCACGCTCCACCAGAAGCGTTCAAGATCCTGCTGAGTCATCGCCCTGGCGCCTGGGACTCGGCGGTCCCGCGCGGCATCCAGCTCACGCTCGCTGGACATATCCATGGCGGGCAGTTCTATCTCCCGGCCCTCGGGTGGTCGCCCGGGCGGCTGATCACCAAGTACGTCATGGGGCACTTTCAGCGCGGTCAGAGCCAGCTGTACGTGAGCCGCGGAATCGGCGTGGTGGGGGTGCCGATCCGGGTCTTCGTGCCGGCGGAGATCGAGCTGTTTGAAATGCGACGGGCAAGCGACTAGACACGTAGGCGGGGTCAGGGCGTCTGTGCGTCTGTGCGTCTGTGCGTCTCTGCGTCTAGCCTTATCGCGTCCCACCCCGCTTCAATCGTCGACCCCACGCTCGCGTGCTCCTGGACCCACTCGCGCGCCGATACCCGGTCCACGACCAACGCCACCACGCTCAGCCACACGGTGGCCCACAGCTCCGCGGCGCCCGGCTTCACGGAGCCGTCGGCCTTGCCTTGCGCGATCACGCTCTCAAGGGCGAGCCGGAAATCCCGCGCCGCCCTGTGGCTTTCGTCGTCCAGCAGGGCGCCGTGTCGCTGTAGGAAGAACAGCCGGGCGATCGCGGGCTCACGCGCGGCAGCGGCTGCCAGGGCCCGTCCCAACTCGTTGAGTCTCTCGCGGGCGCCCGCGTGCGCGGCGTCCGCATCGACGACCAGCTTGGTCGCCCAGCGTGCCGCCGCCCGGTACAGCTCGTTCAGCAGGTGCTGCTTGCTGCGAAAGTGCCGGTAGATGGTGCCTTCGGCCACCCCCGCTTTCTTGGCGATCTGGGGCGTGGTGGTGACGTGATAGCCTTCGGCGGTGAACAGCTCGAGGGCGGCACGCACCAGGCGCTGGCGCGTCAGGTCGGCCTGCGTCATCGGGCGGCAATCTAACGCCGCGCCGCACGCTGTGCCGTCGGCCACGGCGTCCCCTCCGCCCACTAGCTTTTCCCGTGGCGGGCGGTTCCCCTTCAGCAGGGGAGGTGGCGTTCGATGCGAGTGCTGGTGCTCGGCGCAGGGCTACAGGGGTCTGCGTGCGCGTACGATCTGCTCCAACGCGGGAGTGTGGACCGCGTCACGGTCGCGGACCTGAACCCCGACCGCGCCCTCACCCTGCTCAAGCCCCACCTCGGTTCGCGACTCGCGCTCCCCAAACTGGACGTCCAGAAGGGCGCCGCCGTCCGGGACGTCATGCGTGGGCACGATGTGGTCCTGTGCGCGCTCCCCTACTACTACAACCTCGAGATCTCCCGGGCCGCGGTCGAGCTGGGCATTCACTGCGCCGACCTGGGCGGCAACACCGAGATTGTGTTCCAGCAGAAGCAGCTCGATCCGGAAGCCCGCACGAAGGGTGTGACCGTGGTCCCCGACTGCGGCCTCGCGCCGGGCATGGTGAACATCCTTGCGGCGGAGGGGATTCGCCGCGTCACGGACGCGGAGACGGTGAAGATCTTCGTCGGCGGTCTGCCGCAACACCCGGAGCCGCCCCTCAACTACCAGCTCGTCTATTCGCTCGAAGGCGCGCTCGACTACTACACCACGCCGGCGTGGGTCCTGCGCGACGGCAAGCCGACACGGGTCGACCCCCTCTCCGAGCCCGAGCAGGTCAGCTTCCCGCCCCCGGTCGGCGTGCTCGAGGCGTTCCACACCGCCGGGGGAATCTCAACCCTGCCGTGGACTTACGAAGGCCGGCTTCGCTCCATGGAGTACAAGACACTGCGCTACCCGGGCCACGTGGCGCTGATGCGCGCCATCCGCGATCTGGGACTGCTCGAGCTGACGCCGATCATGGTCAAGGGCCGGGAGGTGGTCCCGCGCGATGTGTTCATCGCGGCGGTTTCCCCGAAGCTGAGCAAGCCGGAGCAGCACGACCTCGTGGCGCTGCGAGTGGAAGTCCGCGGGCGGAGCGGCGCCCACGTTGCCTGGCAGATGCTCGACTATTTCGACGAGGGCGGGGGCATCAGCGCGATGAGGCGGGCGACCGGATACTCCCTCGCGATTACCGGCCTCATGCAGGTGGACGGCCGCATCCGCACGCCCGGCGTGCACACTCCGGACGAGGTGGTGCCGTTCGCGGAATACGTTGCTGAGCTGGGTAAGCGCGGGGTTGAGATTCGGGAAGTGTGAGAAGGTGTCAGGTGTCAGGGCCCCTAGCACCTGACACCCGACACCTAGTAACTCCACTGCGTCCCGAACAGCAGCTGTGCTCCCTCGCCGCCCGCGCCGACGCCGACGACGAGCAACGTGTTACGCAGGAAGTGAGCAGCGATCTCGACGCCCCCGCTCGGGTGCAAGCCATCCGTGGTCAGCTGAAAACTCTCCCCGGGACCGAACACGCGGCCAGTGTCGCAAAACCCCACGATCACCAGCTCGAACAGGCTCGGTGTCACCAGGGGGGCGTAGCGCACCTCGAGTCCGCCCAGCAGTTTCCCCGGCCCGACAAACCGGGCGTCGTAGTACCCGCGCAGCGACCGGTATCCGCCGAGGGCGACGAACGGACGCTCGCTCGACTCCATCTCGACCTGCGCCGCGAGCGGTGGACTGCCACCTGCCCCCTCCCCCGCGAGTCGGGCCGCGACCACCAGGCGCTTCCACGGATGCACGTACGCGCGCGCGCTCACGGTGGTGCGTGTGTACCCCGGTCCGCTCGCGAACAGTCCTTCGACCACGATCCCGGAATGCGGCGCAAGCTCGTTGTCGCGGGTGTCGAGAACCAGCCCGGCGCGCAGGGTTCCGTCCGTGAATGGACCGTAGGTCGAATCCTGGGCGAACACACTGCGCCCCGGGAGTGCGTGAAACTCGGTATGCGTGATGCCCGCGCCCGCGAGCACGCGCAGTGGCCCCACCAGGCGGCGCTGCACCGTCACGCGCGCGGATGGGTGCGTGCGGCTGACCTGGTAGAAATGGGGGTTATCGTCGGTCGTACTGTCGGACACAAAGGGCGCGTCGTTTCCGAGGCCGTAGAAGCCCAGCCGATTGTCGCGGGCGGCTGACAACGTCAGACGGAGGCGCCAGCCGTCCCACAGGGCGGGTAGCTGGGCGTCGGCGACGAAGCTGTAGCTCCCCTCTGTGCTCCCACCGGCGTCAAAGTTCACGGCGGCGGCGTGAGGTTCCGGGCGCTCGCCGAATCCGATCGGGGTCGACAGGCCGTAGTGCGCGGCAAACCAGAAGCCGTCCACCGTGCTGTAGTACGCGTAGGGATAGAACGAGCCGCTCCACGCGCGCTGCGCGCCGAGCGACGGCACCAGGGCAAGTGTACCAGCCAGCGCGCCGAGCCAGGTTCGCGGCCGGAGGATGGTTAGCTTGCCGGGGGTGGGGCACACTCCTAATGTTCCGCTTCGTGCCATCAGATCCTT
>Ga0137465_1000699_pt1 | contig 11398 bp, 7 predicted proteins | sample EasRivERMGT828_2_FD_104906 | JGI IMG/M metagenome (GOLD analysis project Ga0137465, IMG submission 104906) | Soil microbial communities from meander-bound floodplain in the East River, Colorado, USA - East River MetaG ERMGT828_2 | ecosystem: Environmental > Terrestrial > Soil > Floodplain ... | reverse complement strand
GCCTGCGTGGTGTTACTGTGGCTGCTTTCACACGCCACCGCTCAGGAGTTTGCGGTGACTGGGGGTGCCGTAGTGGTGGCAGCGCTCCTCTTCGCGTGGCGGAGCAATCGGACGCGGGCGCCGCTGGTCGACCCCGTCTGAGAGACAGGCGGTCTGGGTCATCAAAGGGGCGTCAGCGAGCGATGCGTATTATTCCCCTGGTGAACACCCGAGTGGCCGTCACGGCAACGCTCGTCCTGGCGTTGCTCCAGTCGATTCCGGTCTCCGCGGCGCAACGATCCGCGGAAGAACGAGAAACCGCCCGTGCCGTCCCGACCGATACCGCGATCCGCGTGGATGGGCGGCTCGATGAGCCGGCGTGGAAGGCGGCGCCTGCGATTGCACAGTTCCTCCAGAAGGATCCTCAGGAAGGCCAGGCGGCCACGGAACGAACTGAGATCCGAATCTTGTACACACGAAGAGCAGTATCTACGTTGCCATTCGATGTGACGACTCGGAGCCGTCACGGATTCTGGCTACCGAGCTTCGACGCGACAATGAATTCCTCAGCGACGACTCCATCTCCATCCTCCTGGACACGCTTCATGACAATCGAAGCGGCTATCTCTTCCGCACGAACCCCAAAGCTGGTCGTGGTTCCCTCCCTCCAGGCCGCGTAGACCGGCTGGTTCGAGCTTGTGCATGACAGCAGTCAGCGGTCGAACGGACCGGATGTGCGACGTCCCCTAGGCGTGTGCGGCAGGTCCGATGCCCTGCGCGGAAATGCTGCGCCGATGAGCGGTGTCGGCCTTGCATTCGATGAACACTCCGTCCATCTGGCGGTCGTCCCTGCGGCTTCTGCCGGTGCTGGCCGCGAAGGAGCACGGAAACCGTTTATCTTCTCTTAAGAAATACGGGCACATGCTTCTTTCAACGTATGGGTCCCACGAAGGGCGAAATGCCGCGATTCGACCCGCTTCAGTCAGTGCAGCGACGCTTCGAGTGGTGAGCATCTCAGGGTCGTTGTCCCTGCCCACGACGGCAGCGGTGATGGCCTCGAGCTGGTGTTGGGAAATACCGAGCAACGTCTGGTAGCAACCATCCGCGATGGACTTTTGAACGCGAGCGGTCTTCAGACCCGTGCACGCACAGAAGGAAAACGTGCCGTTCAAATGTTCGCGCGACGCCGGAAACACAGGTAGAACGCCTGCGTTCACGACTCCGTCGAGGTGAGACGGCCCCGTCGTGTGCAGCCACGAGGGCCTGGCGGCGTCAAGGCGAAGAAGCTGGCCGTAGATGCGTTGCGCGGCCCGCTCGAATGAGCGAATCTTCACATCTTGACTGAGTGCGGCCGCGCGCCGACGCACCGCTTCGATGGAATCGTACGTTCCACTCGCGTAGTCATCGGTCTCGGGGCTCGGGTCGAGCGCGCCGACGATTAAGAGGTCAGGTTTTCTGATGCGCCGTTGGACCAGCTCCAGCGCCGTCATACCAGGTTCGCGATATCCCCGTTGCGAACGGGACAGAATTTCGATCGCGGGGAAAAAGGGCAGATTATCGAACATCCCGCCATCGGCAAGGAGGACATCCGCGTTGCCCAACCCTGGAAAGATGCGACTTTCCTTGCGTGGCTCGAACACGGCGGGGAACGCGCTCGATGCGAGTGCGGCTTCGATGAAGTGGTACGGCGCATGCGGGTACAACCCGTGGCCACCGAGCAACACCGCGGACTGCGTGCTCAGATTCGTCGTGGTTCCGTAAAAAGCGATCCCGCCGGCCTGGAACGGCTGGCGGTCAAGGCGGCCTGCGGAGCTTCCGTCGGAGAGCAGATCCGTGGCCGCCTGCTCGAGCAGCGTGGAGCCGAACACGGCCTTCTCGATCTGCAAACGCTGAATGGTTTCGGTGCGGAGCTGCGTGATGAGTTTCTTCACGGCGCCGGCCACATCCCCCGCGACGAAACTGGCGGCAATATCCTGGGTTTGGCGATGTGGAATGAGTAGGAGGTCCGACATGGCGTCAACGAGCGCTGAGGGCGCCCCGATGGCGGCAAAGCCGGCGTCTTTGCGGCCCCCACGGCGAACCATGCGGCGTACATGACGCGGCGACAGCTTGATGGAGCGGCCGCGAATGCCCACTTCGCGCGCCGCACTCTTGAGCGTCTGGGTCAGCGCCACGCGGTCATCGACGTGAAGGAAAAGTTCCACGAGCTTTTCCAGTGTGCCGGCATCTGGATGGCAGAACATCGCACCAAGCGCGGCTCCCATCAATGTACCGACTGAGGCTCCCACGATCAGGTCCGGCCTCATGCCGCTCAGCCCCAGCGCCGCCAACATTCCGATGTGGAACGAACCGCGGAACACGCCGCCGCTGGCGATAAAGACGATGCGTGGGTCTGTTCCCTTGAGTTGCGGATGCTCGATGCACAGATCCTTCGGGGCGCTGAGAAACGTCGCCACCGAGTGACTTGAGCCTTGCGCCCGCGAAGCAGGCACACGGAGTGTGCCCGGGCAGCGCTTGCAGACTTCTGGAAGTCCCGGTGCCACAGTGGCCGAACCTGCTGCCGCCCTCGTCGAAAGGAATTGGTGACAGTCTACGGCGCCGCGCATTTCCGGCCCACGCTCGGCCTCGAGCAGGTCGCCGTAAAGCGTTTCGAGCGCACGACGGCAGCCGCGAGACACGCCTTCGAGGACTTCTTCTCGAACTGGACGCAGGTTGTTCTGGAACACCACGTCCGTTTCTGGCGCGATCTCATCTGCAAAGAGGGCATACGTGGCCTGCCCATTCGCTGGTGGAGGAGAGATCTCCTCCATTCGCGCAATGACATTGGTCTGGGTGACTTCGAGCTGCGTGTCACGGCGCTGTGAAAGTCGAAGGCTTCCCATCGCGACGTCAACGATGGTGTTCTTGATGCCGTCATCGTTTGCCTCCGTACCCATCCGACCTTCCGTCGGCACACCGTAGACTACGTGAATCGCGGGATGCTTGCGATCGTTGTGCGCGGCCATCTCAGGGGCAACCGACGCGTTGCGGAGATAGCCGAACAGCGCTGGCAGCGGGTTCTGACGGATGACGCTGCCGTCAACGAGATCGACGCCTTGTTTGAGTTGCTTCCGGTTTTTTGGTTCGGCAAGCACGGAATCCCGAAGCCACCAGGCCAGCTCCTCTTGCTTCAGTCGCATGGGGACAAACAGCGGCGGCACCGAAAGCGCACAGCGCAGCGCGTGGACGAGCGGGGTGCCCTGCTTGGCCCACAATTGATCGACCGATCGACGCTTGCCTTTCTGGTGTAGCGTCTGGAGAGGCGCGGCCACAATCACGGCCGCGGGATACCCGGGCCCTTCGGTCACGAGCTCTCGCTTGCCACTCCGAGCGCGGCCCGTGATGGCGTCCGGATCGAACAGGCGCGAGAGCATCATTCGCAACTGAAAGTCGGGGAGGAGGGAGACCCTCAGTCCTACATTCTCGAGCAGCGCTTCGACGAACCACCGTCTGGGTACGGGCTGGGTCAGCACTGCAATCAGCACAAACCACGTACACATCAGCACGAACGCGGCGAACACGAACAGGTGCCATTCGTCTGGCATCGTGTCCAACGGTTTCATCCCGTGGGCGTCCAGCAGAGCCCTGAACCCGTTCAGCAGCAAGTAGAACAGCACGGTCGCGAGAACGAACAGGCCGGACCCAACTGCTGACGACACGCCCCAGGCGATCCACTTGCGCCACCCGATTCTCGCTAACGCGAACTGCCGCAACCGCCGCCACAACAGCACCGGAGCCACTGCTGGAAGAAGAGGGACCGACGGCAGGCTCGCAAGAACGAGCGGCGCGCCCAGAGCGAACACAACCGCGTGGAACGTACTTTCGTTGTGTCGCGCAATCCAGATGAACCGCCCGCCAAGCACAAACGTGGTCAGAAGGCTGGCGAGGTTCACCCATAGCCCGATAAACGGCCACCAGCCGAAAAGAGGCCTGGGCCATTCTTCGAGCAGCCCTCGCTCGACGAGCCACCGCCGCGTTTCCGGCAGCACGACGGTTGGCAGGAACAACAGCGTCGGAATCAACAAGGCCAGCGTGACCATGAAAAAGAGCACCGACGCATCCGCTTCGAAATCGCCGGCAAGCGACGAGTACAAGGAGTTGGCGCCCACCACTAGGAGAAAGCCGAGACTGAGGATGTTAGCGATGGAGTACAGGTACGCCGCAAAAACAACGACCGGGAGCACAAGTGTTTGGGCGATTCGCCACTGCATAAATCGTTGACGAAAGTGTGCCGTCAGCGCGATCAAGCCCGCGAGTCCAACGACGGCAATAACCGGCTGCCACAAGACCCGCCATGCTTCCGTCAGGTTCTCGGGAGGTGAATAAACCATCACCACGACGGTGATCGGCAAGGCGAGAACCAGCAGAACCGTGACCGTGAAAAGATTGAGCCAGCCGATGGCGGGGATTCGAAAACGGGGTTGTCCGACGATCCCGGACCCGGGCTCCGTTCTCAAGGGTCGAAACCGGTGTTCCGGGAAGAATTCCGGCGACAGACAGATCCTGACCGTGATCAGGAACACGAACCATGAGACGTTCGCAAGAAACGAGACTCCGCTGAGCAGTCGTTGCGGCCGTGGATACTTTTCGAGCATCCGTACGTAGTTCACCATCGCACTGGCCGCGAGGCGGACGGTGACCGGTAGTTGGGAGAGCCAGCGGCCGAATTTGACCTTGAGGTACAGATCCCTTCTCGCAGCCGTTTCGTCGTTCGCGTGCACAGGGGGTACGGAGGTGTCGCGGATTGGAATCATGTCCGCGAAGAAATCGGACTGATCGGGAATGGCCTTCCACACGACATTCCACGGCTCAGTGCACAGGGTGTCTAGGTACTGGCGGAACCATCCCCACCGGGCGGCTTCCTGCACTTCCGTCGGCTGGCCAGCCGTTTCCGCCATTTCGCGATAGCAACGTTGCATTGCCGCGGCATTGAGCGCACCGAGTGAAATGCCGGCCACGACTCGCGGCGACGCGCGCCGTGCTGCAAGGTACGCGTGAATCGTCCCGGCCCCGATGACGGCGGCTTTCGGACCGGCTGTGAAACAGACACTGTCGTGGCCGGCGGGATCCTTCGATGCGGTCTGAGTGGCTGCGTTCGTGTTTGGCCCGGAGACGTCGGGACCGGTGCTCGGTTCTGGTGATCCGAGTGGCTCGCTCATGACATCTTCCCCGGCGGGTGCCTACGGACGGAGTCCTCGATCCGTTTGCTTTCTTGATATGCGCGGGAACGTCGGGACATTAGCACGACCGCGCGCTGAGTCATTCACTCATTCAACGATTGCCAATGAACGTCCTAACCGCAGGAACGTCGGAAAAGTGCCGATGGCGAGACTCGCCGCGGAGGCGGCGAGCAACAGGAGGTCGACAGGGTTGGTTCGTTTGCCCAGGTTCTCCAATCGCATGGCGATCGCGCGAATACGCGCCGTTAACGGCTCGAGATCATCGTCTGTAGGCCCGAGACGGACACACATTTTGACGAACCCGGGTTGCTGCGCTCGAAAGCTGATCGCGCTTCCTATCTCCAGGCCGCGTAGACCGGCTTGCCGACGAGGAAGGCGGGGTTCGCGCCGGCTCGCGGCCTGAACTTCTGCAAGCGTCCGTTGCCCACCTCCGCGATGTAGAGGTTCCCCTCCTGGTCCACGCTCGCGCCGTGCATGTTGAAGAAGCCGCCTGGATGATCGCCGAGCGTGCCCCAGGCGTAAAGGAAGTGTCCTTCGAAGTCGTATTTCACCACTTTCGCCGTGGTGTCTTCGAACGCCCAGATTCCCGAACGATCGGCAGGGATGATCAGGAACTGCGTGTTGGAAGCGGGTGAGAACGGCCACTGATCGAGGAACTTGCCGTTTTCGTCGAACACCTGCATCCGCTTGTTGCCGCGGTCGCTCACGTAGACACGGCGGGTGACCGGGTCGGACGTGATGCCGTGGACGACGTTGAAGTCGCCGGGTCCGTTGCCGCGCTTGCCCCATGCAAGCAGAAACTTGCCGTCCTTGTCGAACTTGGCCACTCGAGTCCCGTTGTAGCCGTCGGCGACGAACATCGTGCTGTCGGGCAACCACGTGAGGAACGTCGGCCGGTTGAAGTGCGTGGCGTCCGCGCCCGCTTTGTTCGGCGTGCCGATGGTCTGCACGAGCGTCTTGCCGTCGTGCGTGAACTTGAACAGTGCGTGGCTATGGTCGTCCACGATCCACACGTGTTTCTCGGCGTCGTACGGGTTGACGTAGACCGAGTGAGGACGCCTGAGCATCTTGTCCCACTGTGTCCACTGCTCGACGATGTCGCCAGCCTGGTTGAAGACGACCACCGTGTGCTCCCATCGCGCGTCGATGCCCATGCGCCCTTTCCATGCCTGCGCGGGATCCTCCGGATCGGCGCCGGGGCCGCCGGCACCAGGCGGGCTCGCGACCATGCCCTGCGATGCGTTTCGGAACGGCGCCTGTCCGACCGGGAACGAGAGGCTTGGCCCCATCTCGGGGAACGCCTTCGGGGTCGGGCGGTCCAACTTGGGCAGCTCACCGCGCTCCAGCATGAAGACGCGGTCAGGACTTTCCGCGAAGACCCCCTGCACCGCACCCCACGTCCAGTTCTCGTGGCCCGGCAAATTCGAGAGCGGCTTCGGCCAGTTCGGCACGACCTCGTAGGGCCCCGTCATCACGTCAAGGCCGCCTTTGTATCCGGCGACGGCACCGAAGCCGACGTTGGCCGTCTGCCCCTGGATCGGCTTCATTGTTCCACTCAGGATGAAACCGCCCACCAGAGCTGCGGCAACGGTCGTAACGAGAACAGCGGACTGACGCATATGTCGACTCCTCACGTAGCGCGTCTAATTGCTTTGGCTGGACGCGTCTCCAGTCACACACGAAAAACTCGAGGCGGCATTCAGATTGCCGCCGCCGTTGTATCGCGGCCATGCCGGGTAGACGCACATTGGCCGACGCCGCAGGTTGTTCTCGGGATTGACATCAACGGCCTCCAGGGTGCCCGGAGCGTGCCCGCCATCCACCCACACGTCGAGTGCGCTCAGGGAATCGAACTTTGCGTTGAAGAGACCGTTGCCGTGCGCGAAACCAGGAATGCGATAGAAGCGCAGGAAGATATCCGCGGCCGCTCGTCCGAATCTCGCAACAAGCCGTTCGTAATAGTTGACGGTGTTGTAGGGGCTGATGGTGTGGTCGATCGAACCAACCGTGAGAATCATCTTTCCGCCTTTGCTCACGAATTGCGACACATCTACGCTGTTCGCATCCCAGATCTCGGACACTTCAGCGATCCGCGTCGCCCACTTGCCGGGATCGACCGCGAGCGGATCCACGGTGAGATCACGCGTGATGACATATCGAATCGTTCCGGCCGCTTCCTGATATTGGGTCGCGTCCTGATTGGTTGGCCATTTCGAAGGCGTGGCCGTTCGTCCAAGGGCGTTCAGGAACGTGGCGCCGTCGAGAATCGCCAGTTTTGGAAAGACACTCAATCCGGCAGACGTCGGGAATCCCAACGAGAATGGCGTGTCGAATATTTCGACCGTTGCGAGTTGCGCGTCGGACAAACAGGCATTTCCGGTGTCGCGACCATCGGCACATCGCAACCGCGCGCGAAGGGTGTCCATCGTCAGGACGCGGTTACATCCAGACACGTTGCTGATGATCCCATCGCTCGCGCCGTCCAGGCCATCACATGCGCCGTACACGGCAGCCGTGATGGTTTTCATCTTGTCGGGATTGATCCACGCGTCCGGGCTGCGGAACAGCGCCCGCGCGCGGTATTGCGCTGCAAGATGCATCAACGTCAGGTCGTAAGCCGGATAGTGCGCGACGATCCCATCGTAGTCAGCGGGGTAGAACAATGCGGCGATCAACGCCTCGTGACCGCCTTGCGAGCCGCCAATGAAATACGAGTGCCTGGGCGAGGTGCCGTATCGCTTTTGAATGAGGGCGAGCGCCACGTCATGCGTCTTCTTGATCTGAAGCCGCCCGAAATTTGCAAACGCTTCCGCGTTTAGCGCGAACCGGCCGTCGAATCCGCCGGCCGTTTCGTGGCCCGAGTCGCTCCCGACCGTCACGTAGCCGATGACAAGCGGGGTCGGCGCCGTGGGTATCTGTTGCGACGCGCCTCCGAGGCCGGTGACCAGCGTCCCGTCAAAGCCCCCCCCACCCATCTGGAGAACCCGGTTGTTCCAGCGCGACGGCAGGTTCACCTCAAACTTGATGACAGGTGCGGTCGGGTCAACTGAATGGATTGAACCGAGAACCTTGCAGAACTCGCCATTCGTGTTGCCCGCGTCGGAGGCACCGACAAACGACGCCGACACGACCGTCGCGCCGTTCGATGGCAGCCCAATCGACGTTGCTGGAATCCTGACGCCGTTCAGCGCGAGACAACGCTGACGTGCATTCAGCGTCGTACCGGCGGCGGCGCTCTGTGCCAGTGCCTGCGGCTCAATACCGGCAACGAGTGCCATCAACGTGGCCACGGCGAGAAGGCGTATCATCTATCCTCCCATTGAGCTTGACGCTTCCGAGCGTCCCGGACACCCTGAGCCAGCATCGCGACCTGTACACGTCAAGTTGACGCGCAGTATGGCTCCAGCGTCCCACTAACCGTCAAGTGCCTCCTCGGGTAGAATCCAACCCGAGGGAGACTTCAGATGAGCGAGCGGACTCTTGCTTCAACAGTCACGGCGGCAGCGGTGGTGGCGGCTTTGGCCCTGGCGCCGGGTTCTGCCGCGGGTCAAACGAAGACGCCGTTCAACCCGCCGCGAACATCTGATGGCCAGCCCGACATCCACGGCTATTTTTCGCCCGATGCTCCCGACGCGTCGCACAGCCTCGAGGAGGGTGCGGAGCCGGAGAACTCCATTGGTCGCGGCAGGACCCCGGCCCAGGTCGCTGAGGGCCTCAAGAACAGGCGCGTCCTGATTGTCGACCCTGCGCCGGGCCCGAAAATTCCGTACCAGCCATGGGCACGCGCGAAACAGAGAGAGCTCCTCGAAGCGCTCTTCACGCCGATGAAGATCACGGATATCGAGCCGGAAGATCGCTGTGCGCCAATGGGTGTACCGCGCATGAACTACCGCTTCGATTTCGAGATCGAGCAGTCCGCGGGGATGGTGACGATCCTCTACTCGTGGAACCATGCCTTCCGCGCGATCCCGCTCGACGGACGCCCGCATGCGCCGGCGTCGATCAAGCTGTTCAACGGCGATTCACGCGGCCACTGGGAGGGCAATACGCTGGTGGTGGACGTGACGAATTTCAACGACCAGACGTGGTTCGATGCGCACGGGACGATTCACACCGACGCGCTGCATGTCGTCGAGCGGTGGACCGTCGTGGATGCAAACACGATCAACTACGAGGCCACGCTGGACGATCCCAAGGCGTTCACGAGGCCGTGGACGATCGCGTTTCCGATCAGGCGTATCAAGGACGCGAAGTACGAGTTGTATGAAGAAGCGTGCTTCGAGGGAAATGGCACCACGATCGAGGGGATGCTCGAGGCGGGCCGGTATCTGACGGCAAAGGGCGTCAAGGGGCGCCATGAGCACAGCCCAGGGTTCTACGACGAGAAGTGAGGGCAGAGCGAGTCGGGCGTCAGGGTTTTACGCCGGCAGCGGGGTTGGCAAACAGCCTGTCGTATTTCGCTGTCTCCGAGGGTACGCATTCCTGCTCGGGAATCTCCAGGCTGGCTGATTGCAGCCTGTAAGGAAGCTTGTCGAGAGCGACCCACGGCCGGGTGTAATACTTCGGGTCGTCTATCGTGATCGTCTTCTCCAGGTGATCGGCGTCCACACGGTGGTACGTCTCCACCACGCGCATCGCGTCGCTGTGAGGACGGCCCGCATTGTCGAGCCAGGTTCGATCGTCGAATCCATTCGATTCCGCGACGAACGTATAGTCATCTGCCCACCGGCCGACCGAGTATCCCCAAAAGCGTGATTCAGGTGGCGGGGCGACTTTGATGGCCCACGCCGGTTGTTCGGGATCCCTGGGCAGCGCCCGGCCGTCCGTCCAGATGACGCGCCATTTCTTGTTGAACTGATACAGGATCACCACCTGGGTGGGAGTCTGGATGATCTGCTCCGTGTGGGAATTGTGAAGCACGATGCGTGGAAACCCCTGCGGATCGCAGCCGGGCATCGGATCGTTGGTGAGTGCCGAGGGCACCTGCGTGATCCCAAAGGTCGGCTTGTTGGCCATGAAGGCCTTCCGCCCTTCGGCAGTGAACGGCAGCTCGTGTTCCGGCTTGCCATCCGACGGCATCGCCTTCGCCCCATCCGCCTGAATCCCCTCGGCCCCGCCTTTGGCGAATTCCCAGGTGCCGGACACGCTGCGGCGCGGAGCGGCGCCTGACTTCTTGCCTTCGAAATCCACGTCGTACACGGCTCCAGGCGCGCGCCGGAACCCCTGTTGACCGCGTGTCACAGGTGACAGCAGCGTCACGAGCGCAATCGCCGCAATCGCTGGAACAACAACACGCTTTGCCATGGCGCGTCCCTCTCAGTGATTGGGACTATCGTCCGGTTTCCGGCCCGCCTGCCGCTCCAGCGGCCACGGGCGCCGCGCCTGCGACGAGGGTCTTGCCATCCGGAAGCCTAGCTTGAAGGATACGCCCGAGTGGCGAGCCATTCTTGACGGGTTCGAGCGTGATCGTCACTTCATCCCCCGCCATGAAGGACTGTTTGCTCCAGCCGAAGGGGATCATGTTTGGCGGCGCCTGGGTTTCGGCAACCCAGTGAACCAGCTGGCCGTTGTCATCTTTGACGTCGAACCGCAGGAGGCAGTGGGGGTTGGCCCAGAACCACTCCGTGACCGTTCCTCTGACCGTGACTCTCTTTCCGACGTCGAACACGGCGTTGGCGTGGTGGGCCAGTAACGGACCCGAAACGAGGAGAAGACCGACGGCCACCGCGAACACTGTGACAAGCGTCTTTCTCATTTCGGTCCTCCAATGAGCGGCGCGGACCCTTTGGGTCCGCGAATCAGCCGCGAGACTTCACCGCCGAATGGGAATCGCGGGTTTCTGCTGTAGAAAACGCTCCCGGAACCGAAGCTCGTCGGAGATCGTGTAGATGTTTTCCGTCATCGATCCGTCCGGCGCCGGCTTGAAGATCAAGTGCGCCGTCCACGCTTTTGTGAACGCGCCTGGATCTTCGAACGTGACGTCGAACGCGAGGTTCTCGCCCATGCGGTGGATGCGCTCGACGAGGTGGAGATCCTGCGTGTGTGGTAGGCCGCGCGCGTCGAGCCAGGTCGAGTCCTTGTAGCCAACGGAATCGACGACCAGCGTGTCGCCTTCCCACTTGCCGACCGCGTTGCCGTACCACGTGAGCGCGGGATCGGGATCCGGCGGCACGTTCAACGCGATCTGCCGCCAGTTCTGG
>Ga0137465_1000698_pt1 | contig 11405 bp, 13 predicted proteins | sample EasRivERMGT828_2_FD_104906 | JGI IMG/M metagenome (GOLD analysis project Ga0137465, IMG submission 104906) | Soil microbial communities from meander-bound floodplain in the East River, Colorado, USA - East River MetaG ERMGT828_2 | ecosystem: Environmental > Terrestrial > Soil > Floodplain ... | reverse complement strand
GACGTTGACGAGCAACTTCTGGCCAATCGGGTGAAGAACCACGCTCCAGCCGAATCGTGCGCCGTGTGACACCACATCCTGATTGAAGCGAGTACGAATCTTGTCAGTGATCGCAGCCGAAACGTCGGCCCGGTCTTGCCTAACAGCGAGTGACAACGGGATCAGCCCATCAGCCGTGATGAGAACCGCTTCAGCGCCGAACTTCGCCCAGGCCCGATTACCACGAGTCACCGGCCGGCCGACTCGAAACTGCGCAATCCGCGACCACGTGAGAATGGAAGCCGGGTCTTGCCCAGAGAACACAACCACTTCGCCCTCGGTAGACACGAACGAGATAAAGTCGGCGAGGATCGACCCGGTGTCAGCGCTCCACGTGACGATGTTCGAGAGCGCACCGCCGAGTTTGAAAAGAGAGCCAAGCGGTAACTTGGTCAACGTTCCGGTAATCGACTGAAGCGGCAGATACCAGACGTTGAATGTATCCTCCTCGGCGTACCACAGCCGCTCCGCATACGTCGCGACGGTGAAAAGATTCGAGGTCGTAAGACCTGAGCCGGTCATTGACGACGCCGACCACGCGGAGCCGTTGTATTGAAGCGGGGTATCATCCCCGTTCACCAGCGATAGGAACTGCCCCCCCGTAGTCCCGAAGTTCTGGTAATCGAACCGCGCACTCGTGACGGCTTGGACGGTTGAGCCCGCCCCGCCTACGACCGCAGTCGAGATCGCCCCGCCCGTCGTTGCATCAATAATCAGGTCGTTCGTCGTGTTGACCGCGACGAAAATCGCGCGAGCCAGTCCGTTGTAGGCGATGACCGTTTCACACAACCCGGTGAAAGTCGCGTGGTTCGAGTAGCCCTTGCGAAGATCAACGCTCGTAGTAGACGGGAACCAGTTGTCGAGCGTTACCGCATCGGTCTCCGGCATCAACGCTACGGAGTCCCGAGCGTTCAATCCCCCAATCGGGGCGGCAAGGGACTGTGACTGCGCAACCTGGCGCTTGGCAGTCCGCTGCCGAAGCATCAAACGCCCCCGTAGCCGGTGTCGGGGATGTTGTCCTCGTCAATGAGCCGCACCCCACAGGGAGTCGAGGCAATGTCGATAATCGGCGCCATCGAGGACCGCGAGAGCTTCGAGGTCACGAAGTCCTCGTATTCGTTGAAGTGCTCTTGGTAGTCGAGCCCCTTCTCCTTTCGGAAGCGCCACTTCAGGCCCAAGATGAAACAGTCATCGGGCAACAGCGGTAGGTCGTTATCGGCCGTCCATACCGCTTGATCCGTCCCACCCGAAGCCTCGCACCACGTGTTGGAGTAGTACTCGAGCACGATCGCCCGAACCGTAGTGGGGGTTGGGTCCAAATAGAGCTGACCGGCCATCACTCGAAAGCGCGTCCTCGGACCTACCGACCCCACCGTTCCGCTTTTCAGCACCTGCCATGTCTGCGGGGAGATCGGACCGTGCATCGGCCACTCCTCGCTTCGATCCCACGCCGTGGTGTTCATGAAGTACTGAAGGTCCGCGGGGAAGTTGTACGCCGCGGTCCCGTCCGCCGTGTCGAATGTGTGCTCCTTGCGTAGCTGTGGCCACCCGCCGTAAAGCCCTTCCCTAGCAGAAAGCTCCTTGCCCTCACGGTTTAGCAACGCCAGGATCTGCCGCACCTGCAAGTCGCTAGAACCGACAACGGTCGTCGGGCGAGAGATCCCGAGCTCGTCGCACGAGGTCTGGACGATTTGCAGGAGCGTGCGTTCGGCCATTACTCTTGCTCGTCCGCCTTCGGCCGGCCTGGCTTACGCTTGGTTGCAAGCTCGGCCACTTGCTCCTTGAGTGCAGCAAGGTCGTCTTTGAGCTGCTGATTCTCCGCGGCAAGGCGGGTCGTCTCGGCGCCGTCTGTGGCTGCTTTGAGCCACGCAATCGCCTTGTCTCGCAAGGCTCGTGCTCCATGCCCCACGTTGTGCAGCACCGAATCAGGACACGCTGCGAGGTGTTCGACGGTGTGAATGTTGGCGCCCTTCAAGGTCAGCGCGTGCGACTTTGAAATAGGACCCCATTCCTCGATCGGCGTGCCGATGTGGCCCTGAGACACCTTCTGTTGGAACTGCGCCCATTGCCGCGGGAAGCGCGCTTGATGCTCGGGCTTCGCTCGCGTGTAGACCTCGCGCGTACGGTCGCCAGGAAAGCGAATCCACACCATCGCCGTGTCTTTGTAGATCGGCCGCCCCTGTTTCTCGCTCTCTGCGCCTTGCAACACCGGCTCGGTTTGAAACACGACGATGAGGTTTTCATCTCCGCCGTGACTGACCGCCAACTGGTTGCCACGACCGCTCACAGTGGGCTGGGCAAATTCTGCGTGCTCCATAACTCTCCTATTTGCGGCAGACGAAAATCGCCTGTTTGTCGTTCGATTCAATGGTAGTGACTTCGCGCCATATCTCCTTGAGAAGGCGCTCCCACTGCTCGGCGGGCATCACGGTAAGGTGCAACGGCTGGCCGATCATGACCCCGAAGGCGTCGTCAACCGTGTCGATGTTCAAGTAACAAGCCACCCTTACCGCGTCATGGATCGCTTGCAGAGTGTCCCTGACTTTCTCGGTCGGGATGTGCTCAAGCACGTCAACCGAAAACCCGTAGTCAACTTGTGGAAGTTTGTCGGCGTCCCACAGAGCGCACTGCACAAACGGCACTTCTTCTTCTAGCGAGTTGCTAGAGATGTCGACACCAGTAGCTTGCAGACCGTGCGTTTTAAACCACTTGGTGCTTCGCCCTGTTCCGCAACCGAAGTCAGCAATGGACGAGGCTGTTGGGATGTTCAGCAAGTTGACAGCGCTCTGCACATAGTTAAGAGCCGGCGAGACGCTGCGGTAAGCGTCAACTCCCCAAATCTGCTCGTACTTCGCTCGCTCGCTGTCCTCGTCATGCTTGGCCAGCGCCGTCTTGAGCATGTCTGTCAGTAACCCCTCGGAGAACATCCGCACGTCTAGACTGCATCCGCGAATGACCGGCGATACAGCCCGCGAGAATTGCTGCGCGGCTCTCGCCATCGTCAGCGTCGTGCGGTACGTGTTGCCGTTGAGCGTGATGTCTATCGTTTGCGTGTCCGCGTTGAGCGGCTGGTCAAACGCATACCGTTGATTGGGTCGCTCGCTGAAGTCGTAACCAAAGAGCATCAGAGTGCGATACCCAAGAGCTGCGGCCACATAGACCGCATGGATACTGGCGATACCGATAGGCGCCGTTAAGAAGTCCTGCCCAAGGGTTTCGACCGCTTCCATCGTGGCCTCAGTGCCAGGATGAAAGATCGTGACTTTATGATCCCGCAATCGTTCGAACAGGTCGGGATGTACCTGGCTCGCGAGACAGTGGTTCGTATCCTCTCCAGGATCTTCGACGTGCGTGATGTTGCCAGGACGAGAGTCGAGCAAAACGAAGTGGTCTGATTCAATCCCGTGTTCACGAAGAAACCTGTACGCGCCGTTGACCGCCATAACGTGACAGTCGGCTTTCATCGCTCGAATGACTTCGAGGTTATCGCGAACCGAAGGCCCGCCCGCCACGATCAGCAGCGGAGTTGAGCACGCCTCATGCTCTTTGAGCTCTGGAAGCCCGCGCGCAGCGTTTCGCTTTATGTTGGAAACGATGGCGTCACGAGTGTTATTGACCTCGTGCGGAAAGAAAAGCCCCGGCAGACTTTCGTCCACCGGGGCCTCGAGCGCTACCACTAGAGAGTGGGTCGCTTTGCCATAGGCCGAGTCGCGATGGCCGTGCGGATCGTGTTGCCCGCCGAAGCCGACGCGGAAGCCGCCGCCGTGATCTGAACACCGAGAATGACGGCATTCGTCGCCGAAACGGTCGTAGGCGCCGTGTTCAGCCGGCCATCGGTCGTGCTGGGCAAGCCCAGCGCAACGTCCGCCGCGACACTCGCCGCCACCCGAATCGGAAACACACCGCGCATCCGAGCCCAGAAGAACGCGTTATCCGCGATGATGAGTCGAGGCGCAAAGCCGATCAGATAACCCGCCAGGGCGTTCGTGCCCGTCAGGATCGTCGCCTGCTCTGCCTCATCGATACCCAAAGCGAAAGGCTCGTTCGTCGTCGTCGAGATCGCAGCCCCAGCTTGCACGTAACGGTAGGTATTCCCGTCCGAGCCAACGATCTCCGTGCCCAGCGCAAACTGGGCGTTTTGACCGTTGGTCGTAGTGCCTGCGGTGACTTGATTGACGTTTGCCCCAAGCAGGGGCGTTGATAGTGCTGGCATCTCAGTTCTCCCTTACGAGCCGTCGTCGCCGAGAACGCCTTGCAGGAACCGGTTGCTCGTAGTCATGTTGCCGGCGAAGCCGATCAACTTGACCATCGCGTCCTGGTTCACCGCCATGCGCTCACCGCCGATGGGAACAAAGTTCCGATTGGAGTGCGGACGGAAGAAGATAAAATTGGTGTTGAGGAAATACATGGTGCCAGTCGCGGCACCACCACCCACACCAACTCCAGCTGCGGTCGCGGCGTTGCCGCCGTAACCACCGTCTAGCACCACGTCGGAGCCCATGTACTTCAGCGACTCAAAGCCCGCTTGCGCGAACTCGTCACTGGCCACGCGCTGAATCGCCTGCAAGCTCTCGAGGTAAAACCGGTAGTACCGGTTATCCGCGACGATCAAGTCAGTCTTGTCCCGACCTCGAACGAGCTGGAGGTACACGCGGTTCATGTACGACTGAATGTTGGCCGACGTTGCCGCAGCCCCGCCGTCCGTCGTCGCATCGAACGCTACGTTTCTCCAAAACTCGTTCCCGGCCGTCGCGGCGTTGATGCCGCCTACGGTTCCCGTTGAAGGCGTGAAGTCCACTAGCAACTTGAGTCCGCCGATCTGCTTGCCCGAGTCCGCCGTACCGTCCGAGTAGATGTCCGCAGCGATGTTGTTCGCCATGGTTCGCTCGGCGTTACCGATCCGGCTCTCGAGCAAGTCGATGATTGCGTTCTCGCCGCTGTTCTGAAGTTCTTCCAGACCGGACATCGAGACCGCAACCGCTGCCTGCGCGTAGTTGAATTCCGCCGCCGTGAACACGTCACTGGGCGAAATGTCGAGCGTCTCGTACCCGGAGTAACGCTTGTAGGTCGCGTTCTCGGCGTACTCGAGCTCCTGCACGATCGTCCGTCCACCGCTGACGGGCTTGACCTTCCCACGCTTGCGAAGACGCATCAGCAGTGCGTTGTTCTCGCTTACGTTGTCGGCCAACTTTCCAGAGCGGTTACGGAGCGTAGTCGTGACGATTTCCGAAAAGTCTGTATTCGGAGATGCCATGAATTACTCCTGAAAGGGGTTAAACCGCGCCATCTGACGCGGCGACTGCGGCTAGGAGCTCTTCGCGTATGCCGCGGCCTCCGGGGGCGGCTGCGGCGGCTGTGTTGCCGGGGCCTCCCGTGATGCTCACGTTCTTGCGCTTGGCTTCCTCGGCCTTCTGTTTTGCGTCGGCTCTCCGCTTCTGTTCCTCGTCGGCCCGTTGCTGGGCGGCGAGCGTGGCGCGGGTATCCGGCCGAGCCCATACGGCTTGGTCGTAGGCGTCCTGCAAATCCTTCGCGAGTCCCTGGCCAATGAGAGCGGCCATGTGGCCTTTCACTGACTCGTAGTGCACGTTCTTGGGATTGGCGGCGAACGCTTCGATTTCCGTCTGGACTTCGGTCTGCAACTGTTGCTGCCCAGCGTTCCTGAACTGGGCAAGCTCGTTCTTGAGAGTCGCGATCTCGCTTTGCAGAGACGCGAACTCGGTGTTCTGTGGTGCGTTGGGTTTTGCCGCAACGCCAAGATCCACGCCGAACTGCTGCGCGGTTCGCAACAGCAACTGACGCTTGACTTCGGGGCTGCCGGTACGCAGCACGTGCGCCGTGTTCAGCAGCGACTCGACCGCAGTCCGAGGCGTTCCACCCTCGGCTCTGATCGTCGCTAGGTACGGCTGAACGGCTTGGTAAATCTCTTTGCCGAACGAGGCGTGCTCGTCACGAGTGCTCGTGAACTTCGCTACGTCGGCCTCGCGCTTTTGCACCGCCGCCATGATTTCTGGCGGCAACTCATGCCATTTGGCCTTGGCTTCGGCGGGCCAGCCGTTCGGTGGGGCTAGAGAGGTCGGCTGTTCGCTGGCCGCAGGTTGAGCAACAGGCTTTCCATCCTGTGCAATCGCAGGTTGAACAGCAGCCGGCTGTACCGCCGTGTCCGCTCCGCTCTTTGCGGCGACTCCGTTCGCTGCATCGCCAGACTTACCCCGAACGGCATCGGCCGCTTCTTTGGCAGCGAATCGTCCCTTGTCGTCACGCGCTCTCTCCTGTGTGGTTGTCGTCGTCTCGGTCATGGTCTCGATGGGCGCCGTCTCAACGACTTCCGTCTCGACCTCCGGCTCCGCATGCTGCTTTACCGCCGCTTCCAATTGCCCACGGATGCTGTCTGCTGCTGCGCTCATCGTCTGCGTGTCTCCGCGATTGCTCGCTTGATGTCGTCAACTAGGGGGGGCAAGGGCTTGGGCTTTCGAGGAGGCAACCGCTCGTTGCCGACCTCGAACACGCCGTGCTCTTTCAAATGGGCGCGGTGATGCGCTCGGCCACGAATAACAGAGCCGTCAACCACGCTTCGGTATTCGGGCAGGTCAGGCATCACATGCGCGAAACCGAGCACCTGCACCGCCATCCGCCCGCACTCGCATTTGATGCGCGGTACGTGGTCTTTCACCGGACAAATGCGTTCCGTCTCGGTCCCGCAGGCCGAGCACTCGTAGGAATAAAGGGGCATTAGCAGGACGTAAAAGTACGCAGAAATACGTAGAAGCACGTATAACGGCTTGAGACGCCCACAGAGACGCGATCCTTGAAGCCTAGACTGGCCTGGGGTAACATACTGCTCGTCCTGTAGGCCATTTAAAGCGGCCTAGCGCGATCCCGCCAAGGACACCGCGCCAGGCCTGGAGAAAACCAGTGAACCTGTTTCATCGCTTCCAGCGCGACGACTTCTATGCTTCTAGGGGCTGGCGCAAAGCCCGCTACATGACCCTCAAAACCCACGGACGCAGGTGCGCCTGCTGTCTCCGAACTCCGGAGCAACATGGCGTCGCGTTGCATGTGGATCACATCGTTCCGAGATCGCGAGCCAGGCGTAAGGAGCTAGTGCTCAGCAACCTGCAAGTGCTCTGCGAGGACTGCAATCTAGGCAAGGGCAACTCGGATCGGATCAAGTGGCAAGGCGGTCCGGCTCACGGCGGACAGCTATTGCTGTTCGGCTACTGAGCCGAACTAATCGAAGCCTTGTGCGTGTCGTTCAGCAGCTTGTGAATCTCGTGGAACAAGTGCGGCCTGTTCGCAATGAGCGTCGCTATCGCGCCCAACGCCTGACAGTTCGCGGTCGTCAAGGTCAACGCCGTGCCAACCCCCGCCGCTTCGGCCACGAGTGCTGCCGCCATCGTCTTCATCGAAATCGTCGCCATGCTCTACTCCTAAATGGGCAAGTTGATTCGGTGCGCGCGGCAGGCACGCGGAGCCATGTGGATGCAATCCGGGCACGTCTCAGCGGCGCGACGCATCTCCTCCGCCTGCTCAGCCACCGACTTGCGCGCTGGGATCTCCTCGTCTACCTCTTCCTCCACGTCGATCTCTTCCTCACGATCGGGAGCGACTTTGACCTTCTTACGCTTGATGACCTTTTTCTTTGCCATGACCGAACCTCCTTTAGTGAACCTTGGCGCCCTTCAACTGGGCCAATGCCTCAACCAATTTCTGTGCAGCGGCGAGCGTGTTGTCGCGCTTGGCTGACTTCTCGCCGGTCACCTTGTCGCGCTCGGCGTCGTACTCGCGCTGGCGCTCTGACTCTTTCTCGTTCGACTTGCGGTCCTTCTCGGACTGCTCGCCCTTCATGCGTTCGAGTTCGAGCTTGGTCTGCGAGTCGCGATGTGACTTCGTGTCATCAGCCTGGGCTTTCTGTGCCTGCGTACGCTCAGCGAACTCGTTGTCGGCCTGCTTCTGTTGGCCCTGAATCTGCGCGGTCTGTACGTCAACCTGGGCCTGTAGCTGGGCTTTGAACATCTCCAGCTCTTTGGTCATCTGCATCTTCTCGCGCTCGATGACGAGTTCCCGCTGACCGTCACGCTCAGCGCGCTGGTCCTCAATCTGTGCGGTAGCGGCGTTCTCCTGCGCCTGCATCTGCTGTTTCGACTGCTCGACCTGCATTGTGGTCTGGGCTTTGAGCGTTTCCAGCTCCTTGGCCGACTGCGCTTTGAGCTGCTCTTTCTGCAACTCAGGATCAGGCTGCGGCGGCTTAGGCTCCGAGAGCTTCTTCATCGCGTCTTCAAAGACCGGCTCGAGGCTTCGGGCAGAGCGGAACGAGCGCACGCCGAACATGAGCAACTCACCCAGCAACGGCCCAAGCTCCGGCGCGGTCTGCATGGCAATCGTCGCCTTGTCGATGTACCCACCGGCCGCGGTCAGAAACTCAGTCCGCGCTATCCGGTCCGCATCCTCGTCCGTACGGATCGTCGAGTCCGTCTCAATGTCGATGCGGAACTCTCGTAGCACCTGGTCGGAGAGAAGGCCGTGCACTTCCTCCCAGGTCGGCTGGTCTAGAAGTTCCAGTTGCTCCTCGGGGATCTTCGAGGGCGCAGGAGGTTGCCCAGTCTGCTGCGCCATCTGTTGCGCGGCCTGCTCCTGCTGCTGCATCTGTTGCAGCATTTGCTTCTCGGCCGCCATCAAGAGCTTGATGCCGCTAATGGCCTTGATCGTCTCCAAGCCAAAGTGCTCGGCGATGATCTCGCCCAGCAAGCGAATCAGGTCACGGGCGAATCGCTGCACGTCCGACTGCGTGTCGGAAATGCGAAGCACCGCAAACCGGCCTTTGATCTGCTGGGCCGTCGCCGTCTCTTCGGGCTCAGAATTGCCGCGGATGATGTCCGCAATGCCCGTGAGTTCGTAGAGATCGGTCTTGGCCTTCTCTCTCGCCTCGTACAGGGCAATGAGAGTCTCAGCAACCTCTTTGATCGGCACGAACTGTATCGAGCCATCAATCCCGCCCTTCTCGCTGAACTTCGCCCAGTTCGTGACGGGGATGAGTTTGTTGCCCGATCCCTGGAGTATCTGCGCTAGCTCAGGAGCAGACGAGTCGTATGCACCGCGAAGTTTCAGCGCTTCCTGCAACCCGTCGATGCGGACCGTGAGTTCTTCGATCTCCTGCGCCTGCGTTTGGTACAGCGCGTAATCTGCAACCGGCATCAAGCTGTCGGTCGTCACCGTCGCGTACAGCGGTCGCGGACACGGGAACATGCCGGTCAGCTCAAGAGGATCTGGGACGCTCTCGATGATCTTCGGATGCCCCCTGGACAGGAAAACGACCTGGCCCTTGTCCTTATCCCAACCCTCGTAAATGCACGCCTTCTTAATGTCCTCGGAGGTCTTCTCGTCCTTGAGGCCCTTCGGGGTGTAGTCCAGCGGGATCTTTTTTCCAACGGGGCCAAAGCGCTTCACGAGCTTGTCTCGGGTCATGTAGACCCTGCGCCACACCAACCACACCTCGTCCCATGTACGGGCTACGTTGTGACCGAAGTCCTCCCAGTACACGTAGTCGGGAATCGCCTTCTCGTAGGCAACGGACTGGTCCTCCTCGCCACCCTCGATAGTGGGCTCGTACCGCACCCAGGCGAGTCCACGGCCTGGTAGGAATCGATCACTCACGACTTGGCGCATGACGTGGCCGAAACCCTGACAGTCGATGGTGTAGGCCAAGCAGCGCTCGAGCACTTCAGACGCGGTACGTCCTATCTGGTCGGCGTCCTTGAACCGCCTCTCAGCTACGGGTTGCGGATCACGCGCATAACACGCCGGCAGCAATGTCTGCACGTTCGACCAAAGGACATTGAACCGCTTGCGCTTGCCCTGGACGTTATCGGCGTCCTTGTAGAGCTTCAGAATCTTCTTGCCGCGGGTCTCCCACGGCTTGAACTCCTTCTCGTACAGGTCGATCTCTGCGAGGTAGCGCCGATACTCTTGATCGACGCCCGTTTCGTCGGCCATCAGGCAACGAAGAAGGTGATATCGAGCGTGCCGCCCTCAGTGAAGTGCAAGTCCTTGCTGAAAGCCGCTGGGAACCAGTGAAAGCCAATCGCAGGGGTGATCGTGCCGCACAACACCCGACCCGACCCTCCACCATCACGCAGAACGACCGTACCGGAGCTGGTGGAGTTGACGTAGAACCCGATCAACCGACCCTGACTTGCGAATATCGTCCCGGTCGCTGTCGCGTTGATGGCTGTACCGAAATTGTTCATATCCACCCCTTGTTGGGTTCTTCAAACTTGTCGAGCGCGAATATCTCGGCGGCCGTTTGCTCGTGCCACCACTTAGGCTTCTGCGAGTCGATTACTTCGGGCTTCAGCTCTTGGAAGAACAGCGCCAGCCCGCCGAGCGCATCGGCGCCGTGCGACGCCCAGTCGTGCCTCGGCTTGTCCTTCCAGACGCCGAGGTCTTCGTCCCATTCCTTGCGGTAGTGCTTCATGCACTTCACGCCTGCTGAGCACCCGGCTTCGTCAAACTCGATCCTGGCCAGCATCCGGCGCGTGCCGTTGATGCGGTCCTCAACGTTAGCGCGCTCGACCTTATCGACGTGACCAAGCTCTCTGGCTTTGCACTCGGCCAACATGATCTCGATGCGAGTCAGGCCGCCGCGCGTCCACTCCCTGACGCGGATGTCATGGGGCATGTAGTGCGTGCCGTACACGTACTCGTGCTCGGCCTTGCGCTCTTCCAGCTCGTCCAGCATCCCGTCCATGCCTGAGCCGGTCTGCTCGAAATAGCCGATGCACCGCACGCGTTCGGGCAGGACCTGGAACAGCCACACGCTGTTCACGTCGTCCATGCCGATATCCGATATCGAGTGAACCGGATAGCCAGCCACATGCGGATAAACACCTATCCGACCATCTGCCTCGGCCTTCGCCATCTGGTCCGAGTAGTAAGCACCCTCTAGGCTCGCCTCAAACGCCTCCTGTGGCGTCGAGGGATACTCGCGCTTCATATCGCCGAGCTGGTTCTCGGCCTTCTTGACGTACCAGGCGCGCTTCTCTGGCGTGAGCGATATCCCGCTGTTCTGCTCGAGCTTGGCGAAGTACGCCTCGAACTCTGACGGAACGATCACGCTACGGGCGTCGAGTTCGTATTCCGACGACTTCCACCAGGGGAAAAAGTGGAACTTAAAGTCGAGCGCAGTCAGCTCTACACCCATCCGCGCCTTCGATTGCGCCGACTCGCAGATATCGAAGAAGTGGCCTTCCTGCCCCTCGGCCGTGCTCTCTACGAACACCACCTGGCCGGCCTGTACCGTGTTCAAGGCGCCCGTGCGCACCTCGCGCGCCTTCTTCGGGAAGTTCGCACACATCTTCCCGTACTCGCTG
>Ga0137465_1000697_pt1 | contig 11405 bp, 13 predicted proteins | sample EasRivERMGT828_2_FD_104906 | JGI IMG/M metagenome (GOLD analysis project Ga0137465, IMG submission 104906) | Soil microbial communities from meander-bound floodplain in the East River, Colorado, USA - East River MetaG ERMGT828_2 | ecosystem: Environmental > Terrestrial > Soil > Floodplain ... | reverse complement strand
TTCCGCAGCAGTGCGGAGTATTTCAGATTCAGAGCCATCTACGGCCTCCTGCAATGTTAAAAGACTTACGCGCCTTCGACCTTGACCTTAGCGACCCCTTCACCGGGGAGAATGACATACGCATCACCGGGGTCACCGAGGACACCGGACGAGACCGTAATAACCTGCTCAGTGTCGAAATAGTCGGCAGGATACGTTACACCCATAGCCGATGAAGCAGCAGCGGCAGCAGACGCTTTACGCTGAGCCGCCGTATCGCCGTCCGACAGGTTGGCGACAACAGCATTCACGCCGTTGATAAAACTCTCCGCGCCGCCGAGACGGCTCTTAGTGATGAGATACAGTGCTTCAGCCATTGGTTTACCCTTTCGTCAAATTGTCAAATCACAGTACACTAAACTGCCCCTACAGTAAACCTGGGCTACAGCTCCAAAGCCTCTAGGGCCTTCTCACGTGTCCACTCAGGGGCAACTGTCTCTATGACCTTACGAGTGATGCCCTGGTCCCTAAGCATGTCTGAGACCGCCTCAACAGCAGGCAGGCCGTCCGAAGTCCAATGCGCGTCGTTCTTCACATCGAGAGCAGCGAGCGCTGTCTTGATCTTGGCTACTTGGTCCGGCTGAAGCCCGGCGTCCGTGTGTCCACTCCCACCGGTACCCAACCCCGCGCTCCCGGCTTCACTTCCAACAGGTCCGTCGCGTTGAACGTCTCCAGAGGTTTGAACTCCCCCGGCCGGTTCTCCGACACCACTTTGAGCTGTCTCTGGACTCCGCTGTTCGGGAGCTTCCGGAACCGTACACTCAGCGCCATTCTGTGCCTCTTTCCACGCTTTGAATTCCTCCAAAGGGAAGGCCTTGTACACGCGGCTCAAGTACCGAAGCGTACTATCCACTTCCTGAGCGCTGCCTTCTACAACATACTGCCCCTTCACGAAGTTGTACCGCCTAAGAGAGATCGTCTTCCCCTCTCGGGCTCCCGTCAAATGTACCGTTACCCTCATACAAACCCCTCCTACTACCCTTAGAACCTTGGCGCGAATTTGTCAGTGACAGCAGGCACCGTGTAAGCATCAGCCGCCAAGACAACCGTCAGCACCGCACCCGCGATACCTTCATCCACAATGGTCCCTACGAAACCTGGAATTGACACCTTGCGACCATGCGTACCGACCGGTGGCCAGCACTCGACCACCAGGGTGTGGTCTCCGATGTCGTCTCCGATTGCAGCAACCGTAAGCGTATTCGTTCCTGCGTTGTACGAAGGAGTCAGGTCCGCCCCGCCTGCCGCTTCAAGGGCGGTAACCATCAAAGCAGCGATCTCATCAACCGTGTTATCAGCGCCTGCGCCTGTTACCGTAACGTCGTAGACTTCGTCCCCGTCTGGATCAACCACAGCGCAACGCAGTTTCCAACCGATAAGGTCCGCACCGGCTTCGATCTCCGTGACCGTAGCGTTAGTCCAGACAACGTCCGCATCTGCGCCGTAGAGGGACCGCATATACCCTTCGGCATCATCAGCATTGTCCGCAAAGATGATCGCACCGCGAACACCGTCGCGAGCGCCTACCGCTGCGTACTCAGACTCGTCAACCTTGACCGTGTATGCTGGCATCGTGATATCTCCTGTTATTCAGCCGCTGGACCGAGCAGCTCAATCAGTTGGGGGACCACATAGCTATCGGTCTCCAGGGTTACTACGATAGCCGCCGCAGCGACCCCGGCGTCCGTGACGGACACTACAAATCCCGGAACGCCCTCTGCTGTCTCTTCCGCATTAGGCGGCAGGACGTATACGTTGCAAACATGGTCACCGATTCCATCAGCAATGCTGGAGACCGTAAGCTCCTGGTTGCTGTTGTTCCAAGCCGCCCCGTTGATGGCTGTAGCGTTAAGAACAGTGACCATGAGGGTAGCCAGCGAAGACACAGAGTCCGTCGCGTCCACACCACCGGCAAGCGTAGCCGCCCCAAACGCGAGGCCGTCAGAGCCACCGGTAGCAGTCACCGTAGTTTCGATGGCATTGGCCACAGCCGCAGTTACCGTAGACAACGCACGCAGGCTAAGAGTGGTGGCGTTGCTTGCCGTAGCCTCAACCGTAGCATGAGGAGCTACAATCTCAACCGCATAGTCCGTTCCGCCAACGCCTGTAGCGTTGATGGCCTTTCGCAAATTCGCAAGAGAGACTGTATCAGTGCCGCCGACATCAACCAGATATGGGTTGCCGACAGTACCATCAGGCGTGCCAGTAGTCGGATCGGCTGCAAATTTGTAATAGACATCATCAACTCTAACTACGTCGTCCGCGATGAGACCTGGAGTAAGCGTAAGAGTACCGGTGGCCAGAACGATTCGGGTAAGGAGACCAGACGCCTCAACCGTTTCATCGAACAACTCAGAGCCATCCGTATCGAGAAGCTGGACGCGCATTGACCAACCAGCCATGTCAGCCGCAGCCTCTGCCTCAGTCACAGTGGCAAGGTCCCACATAGCAGAACAGTCGTTGCCGTACTGAGCCTTAACGAACGCCACGGCGTCGTCATCAGACTCTGCACTCACCGCCATAGCTGAGACGCCGTCGCGCAACGTACGAGCAGGCGTGGACTCCATGGACGGGAGAGATACTAGGAAAGGCGTAGCAGCCATAACGGCCTCCAATCAAAGTGGCGTAGAGAAAGCGCGAACAGGGGGCCGAAGCCCCCCGTCCGTATCTCACATTAGGCCGGGCGAATGCCAGGAGCCATCGCAAGGCCCTTCTCGCTGAACAGCGCAAGGCCCGCATACCACTTCACACGCCAGATACGCTCGTCTTTCGTCTCAGACTCACCGACATCCACAACATGGAGACCGGCCTGCTCGCTGGCGGTAAGGCCTGCGATACCCTGCGAACGACTGCCGTCATCCAGCGTGCCTGCGAAGATAGTCGCGCAGTTCGTGCTTGACGTTACGGTCTGGTCGATAGCGATGTAGTCATTACGGAAGCATGGCGTACCGCGATAGGCTGGCACTTCCACGCCGCTTGGCAGCTTGATAGCGTCCATTGCCGACGTACCACCGAGAGCGCGAAGCAGCTTGTTCATGCTACGAATTTCACGCTGGTTCATCGTGAGGTAGTCCACCTCACCGTCCTTGTCGATGACCAAGTCCATGACTTCGTCAAGGATTTCGAACGTCAGGGCAGAACCCGCAGCACCGGTATCGACTTGCTGCCCAGCCGCACAGAGAACCGTGAGACCAGGGAACGTATAGTTCGCGCCGTCGCCGTTGATGAGCAAGTCCTGGTACTTGCGCCCGGCCGACTTAGACTTGGACGCGATCTGGACCGCCGTCTGGTTGTTGACGTTCGAACGAGTGACCTGAATCATGCCGTTGACTTCAGCATCGCCCATGATAGTCGTCAGAGTCGAAGTGACCTGGGTGAAGGTAGCCGCGTCCTTTGCAGACTGACGCTCAGTCTGGTTGTTGCCAGAAGTAGCGCCAGCGCCGATAACGCCGTCCGTGTTGCCCACGCCGATAGTCGCAACAGGGCCGAGGGCGTTCTCACGATTGTACGCGAGGGCATTACCTTCGATGCCGTCGAACGGCAGGACATGATAGAAGCGGTTAACCGTGATAATGTTTTCGATGAGTCCAGCAACAAGGTCGTTCTGAGACAGCTTGGCGGATTCGAAAAGAGTGACTGTTGGCATAGGGGCCTCCTAAAGGCGTTTGATCCGAAGTTGAAGTCTATACCGGCCAGAGGCTCCGCATCTCGCGGACTTCTCGCGCAGCTCAACGGATCAATCCGTCTGAGGCTGAACCCTCTCTACTGATGAGTGCCTGCACAACACCGATAGAGAACCGTGTCAACACTATTTAGAACACATCGTGAACGCACTGTCAACCCTGCCCCGCAAAGCAAAAGGCCCGGAGTATGAATCCGGGCCTCTCACCGCGCACCACCGCCACAAACTGTTTATGCAGGAGCCTTGGTATGCAAGCCTTTTGAAAGGCCCGAAGTGATCTTGTCGATAGAAGTTCGCTCCGCACCGGCTGGTTTAACCGGGGGTCTACCACCGGAACCTGGAGGATGCCCGCCGCCGCCCTTCACTTCACTGTCGAAAAGTCGTGCGTACGAGGCGTCACTTTTCATTTCAGTGACCTTGTCCGCTACGCCCATCCAGCCGCCTGCTCCGTTGGAACGGATGTCCCCGGCGTCGTCAACGACTCGAACAACGTAGTCCTCACCCTCTTGAACAACCTTCACGTACTTCTCAACGAACGGACGAAGCAGCTTCGGATCACCCTTTTGCGCGGCGATAGCAGAGGCCGCAGCCTCACCGACCAGATGCTTCTGCAAAGAAGTAAGCATCTTAGCCACCTTCGCATCCGCCGTCGTAACAACCTCGGTGTTCTTACGCTCGTAGTCGGTCTTGATCTTCTCAATGGACTTCATCAAGTCAGGACCGCCTTTCACCTTACCGAGCAGCTCACCAATATGCGTCTCGATATTCTCAAGAGGATTCTCCTCGTTGATGTTCTCAAGACCGAGTTTCTTGGCGAAGTCCACAACCGCAGTCTTAGTTACGCGGCGAGCGGCCGACTCATCATTCGCCGCCTTCAAGTCTTTGCGAGCTTTCGCAAGCGCAGCAGTCTCCCCGGTGTACGCAGTGACAAGAGGTTGGGCAGCAGCCGACACCGTGAACTTTCCGTCCGCCCCCTTCTCCGCGTTGTACAAGCCGCGAAACTGTTCCGGTACGGTACTCAGGTCGTCAACTGGCTTGAAATCCCACATAGGTAAGTGCCCTCCAGGCTGTTAAAGTCGGTTAAAAATCCCACATAGTGCCCTGTTTGTCAACCGCGACTTATCTTTACAGGGACGAACTCTCCCTCGATAACCGGTTCAGGCGGGGGTAGCCTCACCTGATTTTCATGCACGCCTATGGATTGGCGCTCCCACTCTTCAACGCTACGAGCCGCCATGGGTATGACCGCGATACCCACTTTGATGTTCGTAGTGCTATCCACCTTGCTACGCTCAGCGTACTTCTCGGGCTTAGCCGCCTTCAGCAACATGGCAAGGAGGGAGTCACTATACACGAACTCCTCCCCCACGATCTCACCCTTGTACCACACATCCTTCTTGATACCCTGCTTACCACGTCGAACTGCTTCAGCCTCAAGCATGTCGCCCGCTGCTTCAGCCGCAGCCTCCAACGCGGCAGCGAATGCTGGATCGTCCCTAGCCACTTTTCGAACAGCAGCCGTGTTCTTATACCCCGCCGCCTCAGCCGCTAGAGCTATGTTCGCCGTCTCCGCCAAGAGTCGCAAGAATATATGACGCCTCTTCTCTGACAAAGTGCCTGCCAGAACGAGAACGTCGAAGTGGTCTTGGTTGATAACGGCGAGCGCGTCAGTCATCGTTAGATCGTGGCTCTAGCATACCTAGTATGTTGGACTTCAGAACTTCAAGCGACCCCAGAAGTGCAAGGATCGAATTAGACTCCAGCTCCGACAAAGATGAGTAAGAGAACTGAGGAACGAGCGGCGCTTCCGGAGCCTCGCGACTGAACTCTATAACCAGTAGCGCCTCCGTCTTATCAGCGCTCACCCGTGCCTGAACGTAATCTACAATGTCCTGGATGCTACTACTCCGCGTCCCTTTGTTCTTCCTGGCAAGATGTATAACGTTAGTCACTGAGGCCCCCTCATGTAATTTTCAGCTCGACCTTGACCGGCCTGCGCAGAACTTGTAGCAGATTCGCCCGCCGAGTCAAGTGACATTTTCCCAACCCTTTCAAAAAGTGGCCTCTTCAAATCCGTGGTGCTTGCAAACCAACCTAGCCAGTTTCTTAAACTCCGCACCGTGCTCTGCCCTGTCTTTAGAGCCCTTTCGCCATATGTAAAGATGCACCATCTCATGCGCCATGGTTCTGAGCATGCTCTCTAACCGGTGATGCGCCTTTTGGGATATGATGATTTTTCTGTCCGCAGCTATGAACTTCCCGTCTGTAGTCTCGTCCCGACTCACTTGAAACACGACATCCGAACTAGGTGGCAGTCCCCACCTTCGAAAAGGCATTGTACTACGCAGTATGTCGTAGCCTTTAGCCAAAGTCTCTACGTCCCAGCAAAGCATCCTACCACCTACTTCTTAGCTGGCTTTTTCTTTGCGGCTGGCTTCGCTACAGGCTTGGGCTTTGGAGTCGTGGCGTCTGTCACGCCCTTGGTAGCAGCTTCATCAATCTCACCGCTTGTCTGCTTGACCTTCGTGCTGTACGGCTGACTCGGATCAACCGTGAGACCGTCTTCCCGTTCTTGCTCGATACGAGCAATCTCTTCGTCTACATCCACCGAGTCGTCAATAGACTTGCCACGCTTCAACTGGTCAAGGAACGTCTTGAGGGATATGTCTCCGCGCTCACGAGCGCTGCCAAGGATCGTAAGAGGATCGCTCTTGTCTTCTTCCACCGTGTGGTGCTTGTTCACTTTGACAGTGCCGACTTTGTCAATACCCAGCCACATGCCGGTCACTTCAAGCGCCGTGTTCAACGACACCTCAAACTGTGTGGCCATAGACTTCAAGTTCGATGTCGCTTCGCCTGCATCTTGCGCCCGCTCGAACGCCGTGCGCCCTGATATCTGACGCCGCAAAAACTCCGCACCGTAGGCTGCCATGCGATCTTCCAGCATCTCCAGGTCGTCTTTACCGGAGGCGATAGCACGGCCCGTATGCTCAACGTAGTAGAAGCGGCCGTTCGGGTCGCGCATAGACAAGAGCTGCCGGGGACCGATAGGCATAGTGTTCTTGGAGCTATCCTGCACCGCGCCGGACGCCGCCAGCATGGGGAACCGGGCCACAGTGAGCACGTTTATCTGATCGGAATTCGACTGCCAGTGGCGCACGTTCAGATACGCAAGGTCTTCCAGAGGCGGCTTGCATAGCATGCAGCTCTCTTTATTCGTGTAGAACATGACGATAGGGATGATATCCAGGTCGTAGGTCCCCTCTTCGACCTTGACCCATACATCCTTCTTGCGCTTATCCTTCTCTTTTTCGTTCTCGTACAACTCCCACTTGCCGGGCGTGAGAACTCGAATCTGCGTGGTTACTTCCTGAACAAATCCGTTCATCTCTACTTTGTACTCAGCAATACGAGCATGCATCAACGTCTCAACGCCGTTAACCCGCTCATAGTGCATGAATATGATGTTTTCGGTGCTAAGCAGAGACCAGTAAGGACGACGGTTCTCCCGTAGGTCATCAGCCCTAGTACGCTTCGCCTTCTCATCTTGAACTATCGCTGGCATGTCGATGAGTATTCCAGCATACCCCTTAGCCATCCCTTCGCGAAACCACGCCTGCGAAAACATGTTAATGTCGGACTTCAAAGAGTCCACGTCCCTGGACAACTCCAAAATCTTCTCATCAGGGTCTATCATCTCGATAGGCTCCCGGAAAATTCGGCCTACGAGACTGTTGAGGGTCAACTCCGTCACATTGTAGAGAACGCTCTGGGCTAACCGGTTGGCGTAGTCCTCTTCACCTTCAGCAGAGTGCTGTGGTAGATAATCCTTACCTACTTCTCGCATAGTGCAAGTGCCACCAAGCAGTGCAGAGATCATCTGCCACTTAGGTAGCATAGTTTCGTAGGCCGCGCTAACAGTGGAAGGGTTTAACGCAGCGTCTTTTTCTTGCTGTGATGCCATATGTCTCGCCCCCGCGCCCGCAGCGGGCCACGTTCACCTCTAGTGTCACTTACGGACACCCAGAAAGTCAACCGGCCTAGAACCGGCCCTGACTCATGAAGGAGTGTGACCAAGTGGTTCTGTACCGGGTCATATCCCCAGCGTGGTCCTCAATTTTATCGGGAATCTCATCTTGATTATCGGTAGACCTTGGCAGTATCGGCACCAAGTCGATCCAGTTGGTACACCCCTCGCAGACGAATAGTCCCGCCTTCTCGCGGGTCCCGTCCGCCCCCGGCCGAGCCCCCTCAAGGAACTCACGGATTTTCTGCCAGCCTCGAATACGCGAACCAGGACTCTTGTCCGCCTTCTCAAAGCAGTCAGAACCCAGGACGGTTTCGAAGTCGTCTACAGGGGCAAGCTGTGTACCACGGCTATCCTTCGACCATATTTCGGTGTCAGCAGGACCCGCATTCACTCGGTGGCGAACGCCCCAGTCTTTCTCACGATCACGGATACCTTCTGCAATCTGCGTTGCGCGCATGCGCAGACCAGTATCATCGACTCGCTCACCGTTTTCCGGATCGAGCGCACATCCATACCACTCTTTGAACAGAACCAAGTCGCCACGGATAGAGCCTATATGCCGATAGCCTGTCACCTTGCCTTCAGGGTTCTTGATAGGAGTACGAATCGGCTCACCGTTGCTTTCAGCGAACCACCCCACTGAGAACGGCTTGCTCTGGCCGTGGTCGTAAGCACGAGATAGCACCCAACCACGAGGAAGGCTGCTAGGAGAGATGTCAGGGATGACATGGATGGACTTATCCCATATGTCATCGAACATGCCGCCAAACGTTACGTCCCAATTTCCATAAGCCCATGCTTCTGCTTCAGCGGGGCTACGAGCTGCTGCACGGATTCGGTTCGGATAGCCGGGGTCACTGTGCAGCAGCGGAAAATTCTCGTTCAAATCGGAACGAATCGCGACTCTATCCTCCAGGTCTCGCGTCCTAACGATGCGCCCACTCATCTTCGGAAGCTTGAAACGCTTCTTGACCCAGTTATGGCCGGGGCCGGAGTTTCCGCTAAGCCATACCGTTCCACGCTGCCGGATAACGAAAGTCTCATCACCATCCACACCGATACAGTAAACAGGTCCACTGTACCGCACGCGTTCGACATTAGGCTTGCTGTTCGTACTGACTTCGTAACGGTGCTGCCCTGTGGCAAGCATGACATTACGTCCTGGGGCGAAGCTAACTGCGTACGATAGTCCAGAGCGGTTCTCACGCTGGCGTGACGACACGTACACCGTATAACCTAGTTTAACAGCTACCTCCGCCACGTCATCAGCTAGCTGCTTCGACGTGGTGTAATATTGGCCGCTATGCTCAGACTCTCTATGGCCGTCTCCGCTCACCGCCGCATCAAAGAACGCGCGTAGGGTGTCACTGCTAGAATTCAAAACCTCACGAGGGACAAACTTCTCCCTACACTCCCCGAACTGCTGTAAGTAGGCGTGCCAGTCCGCAGAGTACACCACGACACTTTGGTCGCTCCATGACTGCTTAAAGCCGCAGCGATCAAGCAGCCTCTTTATCGTCGGCCTATGCTGAGCCTTACTCTGTGCAATCTGAAAAGCGCGGTCCCGATCTATAACGCACCCCTCTGACAAGTACCAACCCATCAGCTCCGCATAGTCTAAGCCAGATAGTTCTAATACAGGCTCTGTTTTACGCTTTCTAGTAGGCTGCAATGGGACACTGAAAGAGGAAAGGACTGTCCCCTCCCAACCTTTGGTAGCACGCATAATGAACGCCTGCCCCGGAAGCTCGTTGAAAGGGGTCAGGGTGAACAGATGATTACCTGGAACCTTACCGTTAGAGTTTTGCCTGTTACCCAAAGTTTTAGGCAGCCGGTGGTTGGGCGTGAAACTCATGTAGAGTCCCCGACCTTCGCGCCGGACCATCTCACCGTCGAACTGACTCTCATACACCGCAGAGACCTTAGACTCTCTCAACACTCCGCCCTTGCTAAAGCTGAACACAGGATCACCGACCTTCATACCCCGTATATCTCTCCACCCTTGCGGAGTCATAACGTCACCTTCGTCCACGCAAGGGTTTGTGTTTGCTCTAACGCGTGTCGGTACGCCCTGTGCCGGAGGACGACAGCACGAGAATATCGACTTGTACGCCTTATCGTTCTCCCACTGTGTAAGCTCTTCAAAACCAATCCATGGGTATTGGTGACCGTGATACTCTTCGTATTCGGTCTCATCCATCAGATGCCGAAACAAGAGACGCTCACCCGTGGTCCAGACGGCCGCGTAGTCAGCTTTCGAATGCAGAAAGCGGAAATTATCAAAGAGCCGGTCGAAAAGGCTCTCTGCCTTACGAACCATCTCGTCCAGGTCGCCTAGTTGCTTCCGGAAGAGGATTCCACGCCAGTTCTCGCCGTAACCCTTACCAACATCCTTCGCGTAGTCGAGAAGTAGTAGTTCAGATTTACCACCGCCACGGTTCCCCTCCATCATAGTCTCGAAAACAGGTGACGAGAGGAAAACCATCTGCGATCCAGGCAGAGGAGCCCAAGACGGCGCTTTCAGAACCGTCCGCATATCGTTCGCTACGATAAACGGCTTCCAGGTGCTACCTTTTACTGAATTGTCAGCGACTAGCCACCAAACAAGGTGCCCCTCACCCATTGAGCCCGCGTATCGAGTATCTAGTATCTCGAAATCTTCTAGATTGGGGACAACACTCTCTCTAAATGACATAGACTCGCGCAATAGACAGTGCGTGTACGGACGATGTGATCCGCAGACTGACTAAACGCCCCCCTGCTTGCTGAGAGCATCTTCAAGCTCAGCCATGGTGTTCTGGGACGCTGGAGCCGTGGAAGGCCGCGCCCGATGAGTCTCAAGGTAGTTCATAAGGGCCAGGAAGCCTTTCTTAGCCTCCTTAGCAATCGTGTAGGGGTCGTGGCTGTCCATGTATAGGGTGATCTGACGCTCAACCAGCCCGGCCGCTACGAACTCGCACGCGGTCGCTATCTCAGCCTTCGTCTTCCCCTTGCAGTAGATGTCGGAGTAGCTATTCAGCTCAGGTCGCCTCTTACTCCAGAGCTTCACTCGGATGTAGAAGTTATCCGAAGTTGGAAGCAGAAGTAGGTTCTCTCTTGGGGCTTGCATAAGAAGAATATCGACCTGGGATTCCTTCACCACGCCGTGGGTGGTGACAAGGTTCATCTCCGGGGCGGCACCCTCAGACTTCTGAGTGTGTTTGAGATCGTCTAATGGGGGGCGCTTATTTGACATCTCTGGACTCCGTGGTAAACTGTAATAGTACAGCCTGCCCCGACTTCACACTCTTTGTATTGAGATTCTCCCAGTCGATCTCATCGAACTCGGGCGTCTGCCAATGCACTTCATCTACCTTCTCACCGGGTTGCTCTTCAGCGATACCAAGCCACTCATCAGCGCCGACAGCTCTACGCTCGTATGTGTACAAGGGCTCTGCTAACTCACGAAGATACTGGCCGATGTCAAGCGTACCCTCTGGAAGAGGAGGCGCAGTATTACGGGCCACATACAGTGCAGCTTCATGAATCAGTTGCTTCAGCGTTTTCATCGTGAGAAGTGCTCCGGGAGGATGAGGGAGTAGTAAGTCTCCGAAGTACCATCGGTTGGAAACCGAATACGCTGCTCAGGCTTGTACCCTGCGAGCGCGAGCCGGT
>Ga0137465_1000696_pt1 | contig 11411 bp, 10 predicted proteins | sample EasRivERMGT828_2_FD_104906 | JGI IMG/M metagenome (GOLD analysis project Ga0137465, IMG submission 104906) | Soil microbial communities from meander-bound floodplain in the East River, Colorado, USA - East River MetaG ERMGT828_2 | ecosystem: Environmental > Terrestrial > Soil > Floodplain ... | reverse complement strand
TCATACTCGATGACACCGTGTGAAGGTCGAAGGACGCCAGACACCGCGCGGAGCGTCGACGTCTTGCCGGCGCCGTTGGCTCCAAGCACGGTGATGATGCCGTGTTCCCCAACATCAAGTGAGACGCCGCGCAGGGCGAGCACAGGCCCGTACGAGGCATGGACGTCACGCAGGCTGAGCACTGGTTTCTCCAAGGTACGCTTCTATGACAGACTTGTTCCCCTGTACTTCCGCAGGTGTCCCCTCGGCGATCTTACGTCCAAAATTCAGAACACAAACGTTGTCCGATACGTCCATCACCAAGCCCATGTGATGCTCAACCAGCAAGACTGTAGTACCCAGATCATTTCGAAGCGCCCGGATCATGTTTGCTAGGTCACGGACTTCACCTTGATTCAGCCCATTGGCAGGCTCATCGAGCAAGAGAAGCTTAGGCTCGGAAACAAGCGCTCGCGCCATCTCGACTCGCTTTTTCGTGCCAAAGGGTAGACTGGCGACCGGTGCGGCTCGATACTCTTGCAGGCCCAAGAAGCGCAGTACCTCGTCTGCGCGGTCTACCGCCATGCGCTCCTCGCGTGCCGCGCGTGGGAGCCGGAACGCGACCTCAACTGGGTTGCTGTGCATTGCTGCATGTTGGCCTACCAACAGATTCTCCAGCACGGACATGGAAACGAATAGCTCCAGGTTTTGAAACGTGCGCGCGACGCCGCCTGCGATTACTTGATGTGGATGCATGCTCAGTAGATCGTGCCCATCGAACGCAATTGATCCACTGTCTGGCTCGTACACCCGTGTTAGGCAGTTGAAGACCGTCGTCTTGCCTGCTCCGTTCGGGCCGATTAGACCAACAATCTGCGCGGATTCGATGTCAAATGATACGCCGTCCAGCGCGACGATACCGCCGAAACGGATCGAAAGGTCCTTGATGCTAAGCAGCGGCATGGAGACTGCGCGTGGAGCGGGAAATCAGCATGGCAGTATCCAACGCGAATTCGACCGCTCGTGTCAAGCGCGAGGGGACTAGCGGATGCTGCCGCGAAGGCGTGGGTCGAGGACATCGCGAAGGGTGTCGCCTAGCAGGTTGAATCCGAGCACCACCAGACTCAAGGCGATGCCGGGGAACGCGATCAAGTACCAATTACCAACCTTGGCGTCTTCAACGTTTCGCCCTTGTAGATCGATCCCCCACGATGGAGTACCCGGCTCCACGCCGATACCGAGGAAGCTGAGCGCCGCCTCGGCCAGTACAGCCGCGCCCAACGCGCCGCTCGCGATCACAATCACTATCGGGGCGACATTGGGGATGATGTGCGTTACTAGAATTCGCCTCTCCGTCGCACCCGCCGCTCTTGCGGCTTCGACGAATGCGCTGGTCTTGATCACCAGTGTCATGGAGCGCAATACGCGCGACCCGCCGATCAGCGCGGTAATGGCGATGCCAATGATAATCGTATCCTGGCCTCTGCCGATCGCGGCGATGAGCGTCAGGTAGAGGATCAGTCCAGGGAATGCTGCACCCGCTTCTCCCGTGCGTTGGATAACGCTATCGATCAGGCCGCCGTAGTAGCCAGAGATGATACCGATCAACGAGCCGCCCAACACGCCGATCCCAACTGCCGCTGCGCCGATGACCAGTGACAGCCGCGCGCCTGCGAGCACACGGCTGAAGACATCTTGGCCGAGACCGTTCGTTCCCATCGGATGCTCCAGTGATGGGCCTTGTAGCTGGACGTCAACGTCCACTTCTTGCGGATCGTAAGGGGCGACTATTGGCCCAACGGTACCGACGAGTATGAAGGAGAGAACAAGAAAAAGGCCAACGGTGCCTAGCGGGTTGTGTCGAGCCACGCGCAGTATGCGCGGCGCGCGCCGCGGCGCGGACGCTATCACCGTCCGCTCGTCAGGTAGCGCTATCGTACCCGTCGCCACGGTTACTGGTACCTCACACGCGGATCTAGATACGCGTACGAGATGTCCTGCAGCAGATTGAGCGTCACAACGATGAGTGCGGTGTAGATCACCGTGAACTGTACTACCGGCAGGTCACCTATGTAGACCGACTGGAAGAAGTAGTTACCTAGCCCATCGATGCCCATCACGCGTTCCAGGATGAGTGAGCCGCTAAACGCGGTGGCTAGCGTAAAGCTCAACACCGTGATGACCGGAGCTAATGTGTTGCGGAACGCGTGCCGTATGACTACCGATCGCGGGTGGAGGCCCTTCGCGTTTGCTGTCCGCACATAGTCGCTTCGTAGTACTTCCAACATAGTGCTGCGCACGAGCCGCATAAGTCCTACCGCGTTACCAACACTGAGTATGAGCGTGGGCGGCACGAATAGCCTTAGGTTCGTCCATGGGTCGTCAAAGATCGAAACATACCCTCCCGCTGGAGAAGCGTAGTTCCACAGCATAGAAGGGATCACGATGAGTAGGGTGAGCAGGAAGAAGTCCGGAACGGATTGGCCAAAGACAGCGAACGTACGCGCAGCGTAGTCCAGGGGGCTGTTGCGCATGACAGCGGATAAGATACCCACGCTGATCCCGATGATGCTACTGAAGAGTAGGGTCAGGAACATGATCTCAAAACTGGCCGGCAGACGCCTTGTTATCTCCTCGACTACATCTTGTCCTCCCCAGAGAGACGTGCCCATGTCGCCAGTCACGACGTCTTGCAGCCAGTCCGTGTACTGATCGTCGGAGTTCAGGTGGAAGAATGGTGGTTCGGATTGTATGCTGATGGGGAAGATCGGCTTGTCGACACCGAGTTCGTGACGGAGCTCCGCTAGCCGTTCTTCGGTGCATTCCTGACCGCATACTTTGGTCGCAAAGTCGCCCGGCAGCACGCGTAGCAGCACGAACGTCACTGTGCCGATCGCAAGCGCGATGATGGGGATGAATGCTAGCCGGCGTACGACGAAGCGCCACATCAGTTGCGAACTACGATCCTCTCATTGCTGTATCGATCCAAGTTCTTCCGTTGAACAGGCCGTAGGAGCCGCGGCCGGTGATGACGCCCTTGAGCCAGTTGTGGCGTCCTGTGAAATTGACGGAGGCGTAGAGGTTGATCATCGGCCCTTCTTTCTCCATGATCACCTTCTGCGCGGCCTTGACCTTCTCAATCCGAGGTTCCAACTCAAGTTCCGCTGAAGCCGCGTTGACGGCAGCGTCGACATCATCGTCGAAGAAGATCATCGAGTTGCGTCCCTTGGCCGGATCGCTCGGGCCAATCGGAGAAAATGATGTGTAGAACGCCAATGGCAGGTATGGGTCCTCATATGCGAGGTGCGTGAAGAGCGTCATCTCGTAATCAGCCTGGATGAGCACTCGAGGTACCCACACGCTCAGCAAGTCCTGCTGCTCGATCTTCGTCTTAATATTCACGCGCTCCAGCTGTTGCTTGAGCACTTGCGCTCTCTCTGCCAACTCTTCGTTTGGACTGGAGATGAGGATCGTGAATTCCTTGTCGAAGTCGAAATTGGCTTGTTCTAGCAGCGAACGCGCCTCCTCTTCGTCGTGGCGGACGTACTCTTGAAAGTCGGCGTCATCCTCCTCCAGTGCATAGAGCTTCTGCGCAGGCGGTACGATGCAACTCAAGACCCCGCCAGCCGGATCGCGCTCGACAAGTTGGATCATCTCTTCGCGGTTGATTGCGAGGCGGATCGCCTTGCGCACGCGCGGGTCATCGAACGGCTGAACGGTTGTCTTCAACATGAGACAGTGATATGCGCGATCGAGGTCTCCTGTGATCGTTATCTTGTCGTCACCGAGCTGATCCAGCATCTGATCAGCCTGGAGTTTGTTCTGGAAGGTAATGTTATCGATGCCTCCGGCCCGGAATTGCGCCTCGGTCTGCGAGTAATCGGTGATGAAAACGAGATCGGTGCCGCCGAGCCATGGCTCGCCTGGGATACGCCAGTTGGGGTGCGCGCGGAACTTCAGGTTTTCGCCGCCGCGGTGACTCTCTAGGAAGAAACGACCTGAGCCGATGATGTCGTCTCGCAGCAAGTCAGGCATATCGAGTGTCTCGCGCGGCAGAATGTTCGAACTCGCGGGTGAGCCGGCTCCAGCTGTACCGAACATCCACGCCCACGGTTCCTTCTGCGTGATGCGCACTGTGTCGGTGGTCGGCGCCTCGAGGACGTCCATGATGCTTTTGAGCCACTCGCGCCCCAGCCCAAATGGATCATCGCGGAACGCCAACCAACTGTCGACAACATCCTGTCCTTCAACGGCTCGTCCGTTCACCGGCGCCTTATCGTGAAACACCGAAGGGTTCAGCGTCGCTATGACCTCTTGGCCGTCTGGTTCAGAAACCTCTAGGTTACTCGCAAGCATGAGCTCGTACTCACCCGTGTCGATCGGGACGTACCAGAGGTGGTCGTATGTGATGAATCCGAAGACAAGGCTGGATGCGAGTGCCGTCGCACCGAAGGGGCTCAGTGAAGGGAAGGCGTTTGCCTGACGGGTGCGGTAGATGCCGCCAATGGTCGGTGTCTCGTTCGCATCGGGCGTGCTGCCGTTGCTTGGAGTCTCGCCGCCGCTACTTCCGCACCCAACCAAGGCGATGCCAGCGGCTCCGATCGCGGTTCCTCCTGCTGCTCCTAGCAGTCTGCGTCTGCTTAGCCGCTGCTTGAGGAACCGATCGTAAACGAGCGCCATGACATCCTCCTATGCTATCGCTGGGGAACGAAGGGCATCCGCTACCCTCCCCGCACGAGCGCGCTGAATGCCATTCATGTATATCGAATCGCATTCGATGTCAAGTGTTACGGCCAAGATTGCTCCGCGCCCGTCTGAAACTAGTAGAATCCAAGCGTCGCCATCATGACGCAGCCCATCGATCCCCATGACGCCGAGCTCGCTGAGCTCTTCGACCTTGACTACGGCGACTTCGCCGATGATCTTCCGCTGTACGACAGCCTGGCTCGGCAAAGCGGAGGCCCTATTTTAGAGCTCGGCGTCGGCACCGGACGCGTCGCGTTGCGCCTCGCGCGTAGCGGCTACGAAGTCAGCGGTATCGAAAACAACAACGCGATGCTCGAACGGGCACGCTGCAAGGCCGGTGACGCGACGAACCCGCAATTCATAGCTGGCGATATGCGGGACTTCAATCTTGGTCAGGAATTCGCGCTGATCTACGCAGGGTACGGCGCCTTCCACCATCTCCTTACTCCGGCCGATCAGCTGGCTTGCCTGCAAGCAGCCGAACGGCATATGAAGCCGGACAGCGTGCTTGTGTTCGACCTCCGTGCGATCTTTGCGACTGATTGGGAGGAGGGCGGCAGCGTACCTCTTCTGCACGACTGGACACGGGTCCACTCGGATGGCTCGATGGTAACGAAGCTGCGCTCGATTCGAGTGGATCGAGCGCAGCAGATGCAACATGAGACATACTATTACGATCGAGTCGCTGCGAACGGCGGTCTGCGCCGCATTAGTACGAACGTTGACCTACGTTTCAGCACTCGGTACGAGATAGAGGCGTTACTGCGCGAGGCTGGTTTGGAACTGGATGGACTGTACGGTGACTTTGACCTCTCGGCCTACGACAGCGACAGCGACCTGATGATTACCGTAGCCCGGAAACGGGCAACCGGGTGATCGTCGCGCTTGACGCGATGGGCGGCGACCGCGCACCCGTCGAGCCAGTGCACGGCGCTGTGTTGGCCTCGCGGGAACTCGGCCTCGACATTGCTCTGGTCGGGGACGCCGCTGCGTTGCAGGTCGAGCTCGAACGCCAGGGCGGCACCGATCTCGCGATTCAGATCGTCAACGCGAGCGAAGTGATCGCGATGGACGAACAACCCGTGCAAGCTGTCCGGCAGAAGAAGGACGCCTCGATCAATGTGGCTATGCAGCTCGTTAAGAAGGGCGAGGCTGTTGCCGCGGTCTCGGCCGGCAGCACGGGGGCAGCGATGGCGTCCGGAACGCTCAGCCTTGGACGCATACCTGGAATCGAGCGGCCCGCACTTGGCACGATAGCGCCATACAACGACACCGGTATTCTCGTGCTGGATGTTGGCGCGAATGCTGACTGCAAGCCTAGCTATCTGGTGCAGTTCGCGAAGATGGGCACGGTGTATGCACAGAAGGTTCTGGGGATCGCGGAGCCGCGCGTGGGACTACTCAACATCGGTGAAGAGGAGACGAAGGGGAACGAGCTGACGCAGGAAGTATTTCGATTGTTGCAGCAGTCTGACACGAACTTCATTGGCAATGTAGAACCGGACCGCATTCATCTCGGGATTGCGGATGTGGTGGTGACCGATGGCTTCACCGGAAACATAGCCGTCAAGTCCACAGAGGGTGCGGCTGAGTTCATCTTTCGCCAGCTGCGGACCGTGATTATGAGTAAGACGCAGTACAAGTTTGCGGCGATGGTGCTACGGCCAGCGTTGCTCAAGATGCGGCAACGGATGGACTACGGTGAGTACGGCGGTGCCCCCCTATTGGGTGTGAACGGGGTTGTCCTCATCACGCACGGGCGCGCTGATGCGAACGCTATCAAGAACTCGCTTCGCGTCGCACGGGAGTCGGCGAACTCTGGCGTGATCGAGGCCCTCAGGGGTTCGTTTAGTAGAGGTGAACGAGCAGCCGTCGCAGCCGCCCCGACTTCCGTCAACTCTGGCTGAGCCGCGACCAGCGCTTGAGCAAGTCGCGCAGATCGTTCCAACGCTCCTTCTCCATCGGCACACCGTCCAGCACGCAGTGCTGAAGGTGCAGTTCCATGATCATCAACCCAACCTGCTCAACCGCGGCATGCACCGCGAGAATCTGATTCAACAAACCATCGCAGGGCTCGGCACACGCGGTAGGCTCGCGGCCCTTTGCGACGTCCGCAACACGCTGTTTGCTGATCTGCAACTCGCGCGCAACAGCGGCTTGCGCCTTGCCTTCGCCGAGCATTTCGCGCACGCGCAGAGCCAGAGCCTCCCGGCTTTCGGGGTCGTCCGCCAGCTGATCGAGCATCCCCTGAATGCCGCGCACCTGCCCTTCAATGCGGCGCAGGCGCGTCTTGGCCTGGTCGATCAGGTCTCGCTCTGCCGCGGGTTCTTGCGCTACTCTTGCTTTCGTAACCATTGACGTCCTCGGTTTGACATACCCCCAGGGGGTATGTTAGCATACGGTCAGTTAAAGTCAAGCTACAGGAGGCAATAATGGCTAAGCCCAAAGACGTTACCGACACCGATTTCGACACCGCAGTGCTGAAGGCCGATAACCCGGTACTGGTTGACTTCTGGGCGCCCTGGTGTGGCCCGTGCCGCATGGTCGCACCGATTGTTGAAGAGCTGGCTGACGAGTATGCGGGCAAGGTTGATTTCGTCAAGATGAATACGGACGACAACCCCGACACTGCGATCAAGTACGGCATCCGCAGTATCCCGACCCTCCTCGTCTTTAAGGGCGGCGAGCCTGTTGGACAGATCATCGGCTTCCGGCCGAAGAGCGACCTGAAGCAGCGCCTCGACGCAGTTGTAACAACTGCGCCCAAGTAATACGAAGAACACCTTGACCAACGAACAACACTACGACGTCGTCATCGTCGGCGCTGGGCCAGCGGGTCTAGCTGCCGGACTCTACGCAGCGCGCGCGCGGCGGCGCACCCTGCTGCTTGAGCGAAAGGTGACTGGTGGCCAGATTGCGCTGACTGCCACCATCGAGAACTATCCAGGTATCGAAGAGGTTGACGGCTTTGAACTTGGGCAGATCATGCAGCGCCAGGCCGAAAAGTACGGAATGGAGGTCGGCTTTGCAGAAGTCACGTCTCTTGAGAAGAGAGACAACCTTCAAATCGTTCATACCACCGAAGGCGACTACAGCGCGAAGGCGCTCATTATTGCTAGCGGCGCCGACTATAACCGCCTCGAGATTCCACGCGAAATCGAACTGACTGGCAAAGGCGTCTCGTATTGCGCAACCTGCGATGCAGCCTTCTTCAAAGATAAAGTTGTTGCGGTCGTGGGTGGTGGTGATGCCGCAATGGATGAGGGCCTGTTCGTCACCCGCTACGCGTCTAAGGTCTATGTCATCCACCGGCGCGATGAACTCCGCGCGAGCAGGATTCTGCAGGAGCGCGCCTTCGCCAACCCGAAGATGGAGTTTGTCTGGAACACCGTGGTCGAGAGCATAGAGGGTGAAGACGAGGTTGAGCGTGTCAGGCTAAAGAATGTGGTTACGAACGAAGAGTCAACGCTTGATCTGTCTGCCGTCTTTGTATTCATTGGACACCACCCCAACACCGAATACCTCAAGGGCTACGTCAAGATGGACCCAGGCGGCCACATCTACGTAAACGACTGGATGGAGACGAACGTTCCTGGCGTCTTCGCCCCCGGCGACGTTCGCGTGAACGCCGCTCGACAGGTCGTCTCGTCCGCAGGCGATGGGGCAACGGCCGCCATCCGCGCGGACCACTACATCACCGACACGTTCGTCGAATAGGCCCCGGCTCATAGTCACGGTTCCCCCACCTGAGTGTTCACTCTGTACTAACTGTTCCCGTCTTCGCGTCGCGTCATAGGCGGACGCTAAGAGCGTTAGGGAAGCCAGGTGGAGGGCAATCATTAGGCAGGGTAGGGTCCATTTTGTTCGGCATCGTTCGCCGCCGACGAGTGTTGTTCACGCAGGCCCCACTCTCAGCGACACCCTTCCTCATCGCGCTGACGATCCGCATCGCTCCGGTCAGCCGGGCCGCCTGGCCCTAGAAAGCAAGCCATCGTCGGGATCTAACGGCGGGACTGTCCCCCTGGTGCCTGCGGCGCGGCGCTCGCCATCCAACCGCCCTTCGACTCGACTTATAGCTGTGCATCGCTCGGCAGCGCGCCGGGCCTTCCCCCAAACTACGGGGGCCTAGTCTTCCAGAACGGCGATCCCAATACGCTCCTTATCGCTGGCTCGGCAAACAACGAAGCAGGTGCGCGCTACCGGATCTCCGTCGTGCGCAACGGCATGAATCACATCACGGGCTCCTCGGGCGAAGCCACGCGCTGCCGACGCCGGCTGCAACGACGGGGCATCGTCTACGGCCCAGACGGGATTCTGTTTCTCGCTCGATGGCCTGTAAACGCCATTGGCCAGACCCTGCACGGGAGCACGATTACTGACAAGATCGTGGCTTTGACGCCGTTTCAGGTCTGCCCTGCGATTTCCGCACTCAACTTTGTCCCGCCGGGCTTTCCCGACGCTGGCCAGCTCAAGCTCGTTACTTGGGGCGGCGGCTGCTGGTGCACGGCGGGGGTATGCCACGGACGGCAATCGAACGTACGACATCACGTCTGTTGTGACCGAGACGACGATCACCGGAGGGCCCGAGGGATTCATCTACGGGCAGCCAGGCTCGCCGCTGTTCCCAGACTTCGACAGCTGTTGGGCCACCTTGAACCCTCGGGCCAGGCCCTCGATGCCCTCCTGGAGGACCGCGTCATTTTCATCGCCTGCCTGGTTGCCGCTTACGCTGCCGTAGGTGCAACGATCTGGGCCATCTTCCTATTCCGGCGGAAGCGGGAATCTGGTTTGAACGTCACGGGAGTGTGAACTTGCCCATATACCAGACGGAGCAAAATCAGTAGAATACGGGAACGCGCGGGCTCGCTCCTGCGTTATGACATTCTGACAGCATCCGTATACGGGAGACTGACGACGGCGGGGCAATGACAGCATCTCGCGCGAGAACCCATCCTGTTTGGAGCCTTAAGGTAGCCGCGCTTGGCGCTCTGGCGCTTGCGGCTCTGCTGGCTGCCGTTATCATCGGCTTGAGTTCGACTCAGACGGCTCGGGGTGGCGACGATCTGACCGTCATTCCCCTTCCTAATGACATAATCTCTGTGGACGACCTGGCCGAGGAATTGATCGGCGGGACCGTTATCGGCGGATGCGATGGCGGGGGCGTGTCAATCTGCAATGTGGATTTCCAGGTCCGATGCGCCCTGGATGGATTCATCCAATGCAACGACGACAAGCCGATGGAGTTGGCGCATGCAGGGCTCTTCTCTTTCGGGTTACCCGCTGTTGGCCTAGATCACGGGGTGATCCTGAGCACGGGCTGCGCCGAAGCTGTGGAGCCCTTCAGCGAATCTCCTTGTGCGCCGCCCTCTCAAGCGACTCCGACTGAGACTCAGACCGATACCCCGACGCCGACCACGACGGTGACGCCGACCGCGACTCTGTTCATAGGTGGTCAGGAAGTAGGCGAAGGATTCGGCAGTATCGCGGCGACAACGCCCTCGAAAGGCAAGCTGGGCTCCGCCGGGCCGATTGCTCCACCCAATACCGGCGGTGGATATGGTGAACTCCAAGATCTGCTTCCAACCGAGCCCACACCTGCTCCAGAACTGGAGCAGAAGACCGTCCTGGACTTCGACTTCTACGCTCCGGATCAGGACTCTATCAGCATCAGCTTCGTCTTCTCATCGAATGAGTATTCGGATGATGGCAAGGGGTGCCCGAAGGGCGAGAAGTGCTGTGGGAAGGGCTGCTTCGGTCCCGGCGGAGAAGGGACCATCGCCAGCAACGTCTCCACAAGTTTCAACGACATCATGGCAATCTTCGTCAATGGGGAAAACTGTGCCTGGGTTGGTGATCTCGAGCCGGTCAGTGTCAACTCGGTGCCCGGCCAGGCGAAGGAGAATGCGGCGCAGTTCATTGACAACAGCTCGGGGAGCCTCCTGGTAAATCAGAACGGCCTAACTGTCGTCCTCAAGTGCACTGCCTCGCTGGTACCAAACGAACTCAACCACATTCGAGTGGCGATCGGTGACGTCGGCGACATGAGCGTGGACTCCAACGTCTTCCTCCAGCAGGTGGTGTTCGGCGACGTAGCCACCGCTACGCCAACGGAGACGGCCACAGCCACTGCGACGGCCTCGATCACCAATACGCCGTCGAACACGCCGACCGCGACTGCGACGCGGACGGCGACATCGACTCCGACGCTCACTCCATCGCCGACGAACACGCCCATTCGGGTCTTTTCTACGCCGACGCCCTCAAACACGCCCACGATCACCAATACGCCAACCATCACCAACACGCCGACAATCACAAATACGCCGACCATAACGAACACGCCTACGATCACGAATACGCCGACCATAACCAATACGCCGACCCATACCTTCACGCCGACAAACACGCTCACACCGACGGAAACGCCTACGATCACGCCGACACATACGCCTACATTTACCTCGACATTTACGCCGACACACACCTTCACGCCCACATCGACCGCTACTTCGACGTGGACGCAGACTCAGACGGCTACTCCGACGGCTACATTTACGGCGACTCCCACCGCGACGGACACGCCGACGCCAACAGACACACCAACCAACACCCCAACACGGACGTTCACACCGACGAACACACCGACGTTCACTCCGACACGGACGTTTACGCCCACGAACACGCCG
>Ga0137465_1000694_pt1 | contig 11445 bp, 10 predicted proteins | sample EasRivERMGT828_2_FD_104906 | JGI IMG/M metagenome (GOLD analysis project Ga0137465, IMG submission 104906) | Soil microbial communities from meander-bound floodplain in the East River, Colorado, USA - East River MetaG ERMGT828_2 | ecosystem: Environmental > Terrestrial > Soil > Floodplain ... | reverse complement strand
GTGACCATCGAGAGCGCGGGCAGCGCCGTCGGCATCCCCCCTTTCTGATCGCATACGAGGAGCACCACTCCATGGACGACAAGGCCATGAACGACAGAACCATGAACGACAGAGCGGCGGGCCACGGCGAGATCGCCTCGCTGATGCAGCGCATCCTCTACGAGGTGAAGCGCGTCGTGGTGGGGCAGGACCATTTCCTCGAGCGCGTGCTTGTTGCGATGCTGGCGCAGGGACACCTCTTGGTGGAAGGCGTCCCCGGGCTCGCGAAAACGCTCACGGTCAGGACGCTCGCGCGGACGATTCACGGTTCGTTCAAACGCATCCAGTTCACGCCGGATCTGCTCCCTGCGGACCTCGTCGGCACGCGCATGTACAACCAGAGAGCGGGCGATTTCAGCACGGTGCTCGGCCCGGTCTTTACGAATCTCCTGCTCGCGGACGAAATCAATCGCGCGCCGGCCAAAGTGCAGAGCGCGCTGCTCGAAGTGATGCAGGAGCGGCAGGTCACGATCGCGGGGGAGAGCCACAAGGTTCCCGAGCCGTTCCTCGTGATGGCGACGCAGAATCCCATTGAGACCGAGGGCACCTATCCCCTGCCCGAGGCGCAGGTGGACCGGTTCATGATGAAGGTGCTGGTCGGCTATCCGAGCGAGCAGGAGGAGTTCGTGATCGTCGAGCGCGTCACCGGGCCCGCCGCGGAAGTCGCCGCCGTGGCCTCAACCGAGGAATTGAGCGCTCTGCAAGGCGAATGCCGGAAGGTCTATGTCGATCCGGGACTCATCCAGTACGCGGTCAAGCTCGTCGCCGCGACGCGCGACCCCGAGCGCTGCGGCGCGGCGGACCTCGCGCCCTACATCACGTTCGGCGCGAGCCCGCGCGCAACCATCCATCTGATCGAGGGGGCGCGGGCGCTTGCGTTCCTGCGCGGCCGGGAGTACGCGCTCCCCGAGGACGTCACCGACCTCGCGCTCGATGTCCTGCGGCATCGCCTGGTGCTGTCCTACGAGGCGCTGTCCGAGGCGCGCACCGCGGATGAGGTCGTGACGCGGATCATGCGGGCCGTCCCCGCACCGGAGAAGCCTCTCGAGACCCATGTCAGAGTCGCGGCGGGATCGTAGCCGCCTGAAGGCCGTCGCTTCCTCCGGCGGCGTGGCCCGGACGCGGCCCGACCCGGAGGGCCTGCTGCGGCGTCTGGAATGGACGGTGATCCGGCGCCTCGATGGCCTGCTCCAGGGAGACTACCGGACGCTGTTTCGCGCTTTCGGCCTCGATCTCGCCGACTTGCGCGAGTACCAGTTCCACGACGACGTGCGCCATATCGACTGGAACGTCACGGCGCGTTTGCAGGTACCCCATGTCCGCGAGTACTACGCGGACCGCGAAGTGACGGCGTGGTTCCTGCTCGACCTCTCCGGCTCGCTCGATTTCGGCTCGGGCGCGGTGCGCAAGCGCACGCTGTCTGCGGAGCTGGTCGCTCTGCTCGGGCGGCTGCTGACGCGGCACGGCAATCGCGTCGGCGCGGTGCTCTATTCCGACGAAGTGGATGCCGTGATTCCGGCGCGCGCAGGCCGGCGCCACCTGCTGCACCTGCTCGACCGGATGCTGGATCCTTTGCGGACCGGCGGCGGCAGGGAGACGAACCTCAACGTGCTGCTGGAAAAGGCGCACAAACTCATCAAGCGCCGCTCGGTCGTCTTCATCGTTTCCGATTTCATCAGCACCCCGGGCTGGGAGAGGGCGATCGCCCTGCTTGCCCGGCGGCACGAGGTTGTCGCAGTGCGGCTCTATGACCCGCTGGAGCTCGAACTCCCCGATCTGGGCCTGATTACCATGCAGGACGCCGAAACCGGCGAGCAGCTGCTCGTGGACACGCGCGACCCAGGGTTTCGCCGGCGCTTCGCGCAGGCTGCCGAGCACCGGGAAGCGGTGGTGCGCAAGGCGCTCGCCGAGGCCGGCGTGGACTGCCTCGAGCTCGCGACCGACGAAGAGCTGCTCGCCGCGCTTCTGCGCTTCGTTGGCTTGCGCAAGCGGCGCAGCCAGCTCGCCGCCGGAGGCGTGCCCGCGCGGGCTTCGGCTGCAGGACCATGATCGACTTCACCAGCATGACTTTCCTGTGGCCGGAGATGCTCTGGCTGCTGGTGCTCATTCCGGGATCCGTCGCGCTCTACGCGAGCCTGCTCGCGCGCAGGAAGCGGGCAGCGCTGCGTTACGCGAGCCTAGGGATGGTGGGCGAGGCAAGCGCCGCCGCGGGCAGGATCCGGCGCCACGTGCCGCCCGTTCTTCTTCTCCTCGGTCTCACCGCGATGCTGTTCGCCGTGGCGCGGCCCCACGCGGTTACCCTGCTGCCCGCCCACCAGGAAACCATCATCCTTGCCATGGACGCATCCGGGAGCATGAGGGCGACGGATGCGAAGCCGAACCGGCTTGCGGTCGCGCAGGAAGCCGCGAAAGCCTTCGTTGCAGGACTGCCGCGCAACGTCCGGGTCGGCGTCGTGGAGATCGCAGCGGCGGCAGCGGTGGTGCAATCGCCGACCCACAACCGCGAGGACGTCTTCCAGGCGATAGACCGCTTTCAGCTGCAGCGCGGCAGCGCGATCGGCAGCGGCTTGATCATTTCCCTCGCGACCTTGCTGCCCGAGGCGGGCATCGACATCGAGTACCTCCTCCACGGCCGTTCCTCGCGCTTATGGCTGGATTCCCCTCGCAAGGAAGAGAAGACGGTCGCGCCCGGCTCGAACGGCTCCGTTGCGATCGTGCTGCTCTCAGACGGCCAGGCGAACATCGGGGCGGACCCCATGGAAGCGGCGAAACTCGCCGCGAAGCACGGCGTTCGCGTCCACACAGTAGGCATAGGCACGGTCGCGGGCACCACCCTCGGTTTCGAGGGCTGGTCGATGCGCGTGCGCCTTGACGAGGAGACACTGAAGAAGATCGCGACTGTGACCCGGGGCGAGTATTTCCAGGCGCGCAGCGCCGCCGATCTCAAGAAGGTGCATGGGCAGCTCAGCACGCGGTTCGCGCTGGAAAAAAGGCGTTCCAGCGAAGTCACCGCCATCTTCGTTGCGATCGGCGCGGCGCTGGCGATGCTCGGGGCGATTCTCTCGATGTTCTGGTTCGGCCGGGTTCTCTAGGCCGCCCTATCGAACGGCGCGAATCGCGACGCGCAGTTTTTCGATCATCGTTTCGATCTCGGCTTGCGTCGAGATGAACGGAGGCGCCATGGCGATGGTGTCGCCGGTGAAACGGAACAGCATCCCTTCCTCCATCCCGCGCTCGAACACGCGCAAGGCGCGCACGCCCGGCTGGGCGGGGTTTGGCTCGAGTTCGACCGCGGCGGCGAGGCCGATGCTGCGGATGTCCGCGACTCCCGGCTCGCCTTTCAGGGAATGCACGGCCTGCTCGAGAACCGGCGCAAGCTCCTGCGCGCGCCTGATGAGATCTTCCTGCTGCATGACATCGAGCACGGCGTGCGCCGCCGCGGCGGCGACCGGGTGGCCCGAGTAGGTGTAGCCGTGAAAGAGCTCGACCGCCGTCTCCGGCCCCGTCATGAAGGCGTCGTGGATCGCGCCTTTCACGATGACACCGCCCATCGGGACGACGCCGTTGGTGACGATTTTGGCGAAGCAGATCATGTCGGGCGTGACGCCGAAGCGCTGCGCGCCGAAGGGCTCGCCCAGCCGCCCGAACCCCGTGATCACCTCGTCGAAAATGAGCAGAATTCCGTGTCTGTCGCAGATGCTGCGCAGCTTTTCCAGATATCCGGCAGGCGGCACGATCACGCCGCCCGAGCCTTGCATCGGCTCGACGATGACAGCGGCGATGGTCGAGGCATCGTGCAGGGCGACCATGCGCTCCAGTTCCTCGGCGAGGTGCGCGCCCCATTTCGGCTGGCCGCGCGAGAAGGCCATTTCCGCGGCGTTGTGAGTGTGGGGAAGGTGATCGACCCCCGGCAACAGGAGCGGCGCGAACATCTTGCGGTTCGGCGCAATGCCGCCGACCGAGATTCCTCCGATGCCCACGCCGTGGTAGCCGCGCTCGCGGCCGATCAGGCGCGTGCGCGAGGCCTCGCCCTTCATACGGTGGTACGCGACCGCGATCTTGAGCGCGGTGTCCACCGCCTCCGAGCCCGAGTTGCAGAAGAAAACCTCGCCCATGCCCTCGGGCGCCATTGCGACGATGCGCTCGGCGAGCGAAAAGACCTTCGGATGCCCCATCTGGAAGGCTGGGCTGTAGTCGAGCTCCTTGACCTGATTGGCGACGGCCTCGGCGATCTTCGGATGGCCATGGCCCAGGGGGCAGCACCACAGGCCCGAGAGGCAGTCGAACAGGCGCCTGCCTTCTATCGTCGTGTAGTACGCGCCCTCGGCGCGTGCAAGGATTCTGGATCTGGGGCTCTTCTTGAGATAGCGGTTGTGGGTAAAGGGCATCCAGTAGGCCTCGGTACGGAGGCCCGCGGCCTGCTCCAGGGCTGCGGCTTCGCGTTTCATGAGCATCGCTCCTTCGCGAGTCGAGCCGCAGACGAGCGGCTCTTATACAATTGCGCCGACAGAGAGCTTACACTGGCGCTGGAAGATCATGCCGCTATCGCACATCGAGCACTATCTCATCGCCGCCGACGACATGGACGGCACGCGCGACTGGTACCGCGACGTGCTCGGCATGGAGGAGGGCTGGCACCCGGACTTCGGCTTCCCCGTGTACTGGATGTACCTCGGGGGTGTGGACGTCGTGCATATTGGCCGCAGTGCCAGGCACGCGAGCGAAAACCAGAGGACCTATCTCGGACGCCTCGGCGGGGACTCGGGTACGGGCACCGGCGCGATCGACCACATCGCCTTCCGCGCGAAGGGGCTGAAGCAGACCATGGCGCACCTGCGCCGCAACAAGATCGAATTTAACGAACGGCGCGCCAACGGCCAGGCGCTCTATCAGCTTTTCATGTACGACCCGAACGGCATCAAGGTGGAGCTCAACTTCGATGCCGCCGAGGCGGAGGGGTTGGAGCCTGCGATCACCGCGGAGAAGCTCGCCGCGGGGAAGTGACGCAGGGGTAGCAGGTCCGGCGCAATTAGGAACGCTTTGCCAGGTCAGCTCAGTGGGTAGAGCAGCATTTGTAATGATGCGACGCTACAACAATAAAATTGGCCATATCCTTTTCAATGAGGGGGAGCGCAGCGATTTCGTTTACCGCTTGGTATCCGGGCAAGTAGAAATCACCCGGGGCGTGCCGGGCGGATCGACGGTCGTGGGGCAAATCGAACCGGAAGAGTTCGTCGGTGAGATGGGAGTGCTTGTCGCGTGCCCGCGGAGCGGAACGGCGCGGCTCGCGGCCGATTCGGAAGTCGAGCAGTTTACGCGTACCGAGTTTCTCGACTTCATTTCGAAGGACGCCGCGATGAGCGCGCGCCTTCTGGATGCGCTGAGCTTGAGAACGCGGTCGCAGGTAGAGCTGCTCAAGCAATTGCCTGACCTACGCAAGGTGCCGAAGGGTTTCGGCCCGGTGTTTCGCCATCGCTTGACGCTTTTTGTCGATTGGCTGGATGAGGTATTGAGAGCCCGCTTGAAGTCTGTTCCGTTTGCTCGCGGGGCTCGTTCTGTGGCCATCAAGCCTGGGCTGCCCGAGCGTGTCTTCAAGAAAGGCAGCCATCTGTTCGAGGAAGGCGATTCTTCGGATCAGCTGTTCTGGATCCGGTCGGGCCGCGTCCATCTCGTGAAACGAATGGAGGGCACTGTAGACCGGCAGATCGGCGTTGCGAGCAAGAACGAGTTTATCGGCGAGATGGGGATCCTGGAGTCGCTGCCTCGCAGTGCGAGCGCCTTGGCGGTGACTGATGTGGCGGTAACGGTCATTTCCCAGCCCGATTTTCTTGAATTGATGCAGACCTCGCCTTCCGCGTATTTCATCGTGATCGATTCCCTGTGCGAGCGCGCCAATCGGCTGCGTCGGGTGATCCGACGTCTCAGCGCCGTACACGGGATTTCCGAAGATGCCGACGAGAGTATTTTCGAGATCGTGCGATCCGTGGACAGCGTGGCTCAGTTGGCACAGCAACGCCTCGTGGACGAGACATTGAAAGTGCGGCGGTTCTTCCATCTGCAGTTGGAGAACGGGAAGTACATGAGAAATGTCTACCAAAAATCCTTGAGGAGGGAGGCTTCGAAAGAGGAACTGGAGAGAGCCAATGCGTATTTTCGCGACTACCTCAAGATGGCCGGGATCGGGACTCTGCTCCTCCTTCCGGGCGCACCCCTTACCATCCCCCTCGCGGTCAAGATAGGGAAGGCGATGGGCGTAGATATTCTGCCGGGAGAAACGGCCGATCCGAAGAAGCACTGGGCTGCGACGGGGAGGCGGCCCTCCGTATAGATATAGATACGGGCGCGTCGTGCTTTCCGGGAGATGCTGCAACGCTCGCCTGGCAGCGCCCGGATCACGGGAGTATGATCCCCGGGCAAGGTATGGCGCAGGAGGAATCCCATGCAAGTGAGCGAAATCCTCAAGGTCAAGGGCAGCGCGCTGTTCACGATTGCGCCCGAAGGCAAGCTGACCGAGGCCGTTTCGGTGATGGCCAAGCACAACATGGGGTCGCTGGTCGTGATCGAAAAAGGCCGCATGGTCGGCATCCTCACCTTCAAGGAAATTCTCCTGGCGATCGACAAGGGCCGCGGCGCGCTCGGCGACGCAAGGGTCGGCGACGTCATGGAGCACGATCCGGTGACGGCGAGCCCGGCCATGGACGTGAACGACCTGCGGCGCGCGATGATCGACTCGGGCGCGCGTTATCTTCCTGTCATGGATCGCGACAAGCTGATCGGCGTGATTTCCTTTCGCGACGTCGCGAAGGCGGTGCTGGAAGAGCAGGACTTCGAGAACCGGATGCTCAAGGGCTACATCAAGAACTGGCCCGAGTAGAAGTCCCCAGACTTGCTCTCCGAAGCGGCGCCGTCATCGACGCGCACGAGACTCCGCATCGAGCTCGCCGTCCTAGCCGCCCTCGTCGCGTTCATCGCCTTCGCGGTCTGGTTCGTGACCGCGATGCCCGGCGAGCGGCACCGCGGTCCGCTCCCGCCCCTCGGCACCGAGGATCGGAGGCTTGCCGAAAATCTGAAGGCGCATGTCGTCGCCGTGGCGAGCGAGGAGCACAACGTCAGGCGTCCGGAGGCGCTCGAGCGTTCGGCACGCTATATCGAGGCGACGCTGGCTGATTTCGGCTACGCAGTTGGGCGTCAGGAGTTCGAGACGGCGGGCGTCAAGGTGCGCAATCTGGAGGTCGCGCGTGCCGGGGGCGACGGCAAACGCCTCGTCGTCATCGGCGCGCACTACGACTCGGCGCAGGGCGCGGTGGGGGCGGACGACAACGGCTCGGGCGTCGCCGCGCTGATCGAGCTCGCGCGCGCTTTCAGAGAACCCCGGCCGGACCAAGGATTCGAGATCCGATTCGTCTTCTACGTCAACGAGGAGCTGCCCTGGTTCGGTACCGAGAACATGGGCAGCAACCTGCACGCCGCCGGCCTGGCGCGTGAGGGAAAGCAAGTAGTCGCGATGCTTTCGCTCGAGACCATCGGCTGGTACAGCAGCGTGCCCGGCAGCCAGCACTACCCGTTCCCCTTCAACCTGCTCTACCCGTCCACGGGAGATTTCATCGGATTCGTCGCCAACCCGCGTTCGCGCGCTCTGGTTCGCCGGATCGTCGGCGCTTTCCGCCGCCACGCGGCGTTTCCCTCCGAAGGCGCGGTGGGGCTGGAATCGATCAGGGGAATAAGCTGGTCCGACCAGTGGTCATACTGGCAACGCGGATGGCCCGCCGTGATGGTGACCGACACTGCGCTCTACCGTTACCCGTCTTACCACACGCTGCACGACACGCCGGACAAGCTCGATTACGAAAGCCTTGCGCGCGTCGTGAGGGGACTGGAAGGCGTGGTGCGGGAGCTGGCTGCTGCGCCGGAGTGAGAGAGGCGCACACGCGTTCAGCCGCGTTTGCGGTCCCAAACGTAACGCACGAAGCGCTGCCAGCGGTTCGGTTTCTGGGCGAGCTGGTTCTTCATCTTCTTCGCCTCGCGGTCGCGCACGGCCGATTTCCGCACCTGCTCGTGGACCTGCCGAAGCGTCAGTCCGCCCGGTCCTTTCAATTTGTCCGGATTGTTTTCAGCCATGCGGTTCAAGGAGTTGCAGTGACCTCTATGCTAAACTCGAATGGCATTCCTTGCGAGGGATTCGATGTCGGGAAATAGCTTCGGCCTGCTGTATTGCGTGACTTCGTTCGGCGAAAGTCATGGCCCCGCCTACGGCGGAGTCGTCGACGGCTGTCCGCCAGGGCTCGATCTCGCGGAAGCCGATATACAAAAGGAGCTTGACCGCAGGAAACCGGGCAGTTCGCGCCACGTGACGCAGCGCCAGGAGTCAGACCGCGTCGAAATACTCTCCGGCGTGCTCGAGGGCAGGACGACGGGAACCGCGATCGGTTTTCTCATCAGGAACGAGGACTCGCGCAGCAAGGATTACAGCGCACTCGCCGACACCTTCCGGCCGGGTCACGCTGACTACACCTACTGGCAGAAATACGGGCTGCGCGACTATCGCGGTGGAGGCCGGGCCTCGGCGCGTGAGACCACCATCCGCGTCGCCGCAGGGGCTATCGCCAAGAAATGGCTGCGCGAACGCTACGGCGTCGAAGTGCGCGGCCATCTCGCCCAGCTCGGGCCGAACAAGATCGCGTTCAAGTCCTGGGACGCGGTAGGCGAAAACATTTTTTTCGCACCGGATCCCGCGATCGTTCCTAAGCTGGAAACGTTCATGGACCAGCTGCGCGCGTCTGGCGATTCCTGCGGCGCGCGCGTCAACGTGGTGGCGAGCGGTGTGCCGGTGGGCTGGGGCGAGCCGGTGTACGGAAGGCTCGATTCAGATATCGCGGCGGCGATGATGGGCATCAATGCGGTAAAGGGCGTGGAAATCGGCGCCGGTTTTGCGGCAATCGAGCAGAAGGGCTCGGAGCACGGCGACGAGCTGACGCCGCAGGGATTTCTCTCGAACAACGCAGGCGGGACGCTCGGGGGCATCTCGACGGGTCAGGACATCCTGGTGAGCATCGCGCTGAAACCGACCTCGAGCATCCGCATTCCGCGCCGCTCGATTGACCGCAAGGGCGAGCCGACGACGGTGCAGACCACGGGCCGCCACGATCCTTGCGTGGGCATCCGCGCGACGCCGATTGCCGAGGCGATGCTGGCCTGCGTGCTGATGGACCACGCGCTGCGCCACCGCGCGCAATGCGGCGACGTCAAGCCGCCGATCAGACCGATTCCGGGAAGAGCGAAGCAATAGCCGGTTACGACATGAGGGGACACGTCCCCTCATGCTCCCCTAAGGTAGGTCCGTTTCAAGCAGATCTGAAACGGACTCCAATCTACTTCAGCTCGAACGCGTGAGCGTAGAGCAGCCGCAGGCCGATGTCGGTACTGTAGTCGGCGTCCTCGGGATAGCGATTCCATAGCACGCTCGCCTCGGCGCGCTTCCCCTGCGCGAGATATCCGGCCATGCCGGCCGCCAGCAGGTATTGCCTGTGCCCGGTCGGGAGATCGCTCGGCAGCGCGAGAAGCGCCTCGGCGAGCCGCGCCATCTCCGGCGCGGCTCGATTGCCCACCGCCTTCATCAGCTCGATCCATTGGCGCTCGTTGGAGCCCAAGCGCGAGCGGCACGGCGAGCGATCGATTCGTTCCCAGACCGCTTTGGCCTCCTCGACCGAGAGCATCGGGTTCAGGGTACGCGCAAGCTGGTAGAGCGAGTGGAACCAGATATCGGAGCGTTCCGAATCGCGGCATTCGATCAGCCGCGCGCGAATGAGTTCGAGGTCCTTCTGAAACTGGCGCGGGATCGCGGCGGGCTCGGGCGGGTTCGAGCGCAGGAGAAAGTCTCTCGCGTAGCGGGCGCGGCGCGTGAGCTCCAGGGCATCGAGGTATTCGTCGCCGTCAATTTTAGATTCGACCGAGCGGCTCTTTGCCCGCCCTTCCAGCAGGGACGCCACGGGAATGCTGTAAGAGAGCAGGCCCGTCAGCTCTTCGGCGGACCCTTGCAGGAAGCGCTGTTTCGCCGCATGCAGATCGAGGTAGGGATAAAAATCGGAGTTCGCCGGAACGTCGTAGGAGAGAAACATCGGTGCCAGCAGCCGCTTGCTTCCGAGCCGGCGCAGCTCGATCTCCCCGATGGAATCAACCTGTATGCGGCGCAGCTCCCGGGCGACGCCGGGCATGGCCATGACGTCGGCGAGCGGGCGCTCGAGCGTCTGGGCGTCTCCCGCGACGATCAGCAAGTCGCTGCCGGTGGCGGCATAAATGGCGTAGTCCGGAAAGTTTTCTCCGAGGGCACGCAATACCGAGGCGACGAGGCTTGCGTCGATCTCGTACATCTGGAACCACTGCACGAGGACCCCGCCCGAATTGAGGTAGCGGCGCGCAAGGCGATAGAACTCGGCGGTGAAGAGACTCGAGACGCCGCTCACCCACGGATTGGAGGGTTCCGAGATGATGATGTCGTACTTGCGGTTGTGAGTGGAGAAGAAGGTCTTCGCGTCGTCGAAGATGATGTGGCTGCGCGGGTCGGCGAAGGCGTTGGAATTGACCGGCGCAAAGCGTCGCGACGCCTCGGCCATCGCGGGCTCGATCTCGATCGTCTCGACCGAGCGCAGCGCGCTCGATCCCAGGAGCGTGTGCGTCGTCAGGCCCGTGCCGATTCCGATGATCGCGGCGCTCGTCGCATCGGGTTTGTAGGCAAGCGGGACTACTGCGGTGAGCGTCATCGTGACTTCGTCGGAGATGCGCGCGCCGTACGGGTCCATGTTGATGGCGCCGTCGGACTTGCCGTTGGTGCGTAGGCTCCGGCTGGCGCCGAAATCCATGAGACTGACGGTCGTCGTTTTTCCGTCGCGATAGAATTGCATGCTCGCATCGCTCTCGGTGTAAAGGGCGCCCCGCCGGAACACCCCCGAAGCCATCTTGAAGCTGTCCAGATGCACAGCGGCAAGGACCGCTGTGAAGGAGGCGAGTGCGAGTGCCGCGGCAAACATCCTCAGCCGGGGTGCGTCCGTGAACCGCCACAGGAGCACAAGCCCCAGCGCGACGTCCAGGGCTGCGCCGGCCACGAGCAGGCCCTTCAGACCGAGAAGCGGCATGCCGATGTGCGCGGCTGCGAATACGCCCAGAATCGAGCCCAGGGTGTTAGCCGCGTAGACCGCTCCGATCGCCTTTTCGCCGTGGCCCAGAAGGGCGAAGGTGATGAGCGGCAGCGTCATGCCGGCGCAGAACGTCGCCGGAAACATGACCGCGAGCGCGATGCCGTGGCTGGAGAGCAGGAACAGCGCGTAGCCCGAATCGGTCTGGGCGAGCGCGTTCATTACGGCCTTCATCAGCTCGAACATCTGGCCGTACAAAGGCAATGTCGCGAGCGCG
>Ga0137465_1000693_pt1 | contig 11481 bp, 6 predicted proteins | sample EasRivERMGT828_2_FD_104906 | JGI IMG/M metagenome (GOLD analysis project Ga0137465, IMG submission 104906) | Soil microbial communities from meander-bound floodplain in the East River, Colorado, USA - East River MetaG ERMGT828_2 | ecosystem: Environmental > Terrestrial > Soil > Floodplain ... | reverse complement strand
TCCTGAGCTGCACCGGAGCGGGCGGTTCCACCTCCAAGAGCGCGACCGTTACAGTGACGGCGACTGGCCCAATCACGCTTTCTCTCGTCGCAAGCCGCTTGTCGGGCGTCGCACCGCTGGCGGTTTTCTTCGACGCCACCGGCACCACGTCCACGTCTCCCGCGACGACCAGACCTTTTCACGACCTCGAGTATCGCTGGGACTTCGGTGACCCGGCCGGGTCACCGATCAGCGGCACCACTTGGAGTAGTGGGAGCGGCGCGGGTGTCAGCAGCCGCAATCTGGCGACCGGTCCGGTGACGGCGCACGTGTTCGAGACGCCCGGCACTTACACCATTGGCCTGAGCGTATTCGATGGCATGAACACCGCGTCATCCAGCGTTCAGGTCACGGTTGCGAATCCTGACGCGGTATTCGCCGGCAATACGATCTGCATAGGTGCGACGAGTTCGCCTGTTCCGGGCGTTGGGGGTTGCCCGGCCGGTGCATCGGGGCTCCAGCAAGCCAGTTTCAATGCGGCGATCAATAGCAGTATCAGTGCCGGAAAGATGAGGTTGCTGTTCAAGCGCGGAGACACATTTGCCTCCACCTCGGCCGCCGGCATAGCTGTTACCGGGCCGGGGATCATCGGCGCCTTCGGCACCCCTGGAACCGGGGCCGCGCCTGTCGTCAACGTAACCGGAAACAACAACGCCGTTAAGCTGTCGGGTCAGGATACGCCCACCATCGGTGACTGGCGCATCATGGACCTGGAGATCGACGGCAACTCCGGATCAGCGACGAACGGCATTTATGCGGAGGGCGGGATCAAGCAGGTCACGCTCCTGCGGCTGAATATCCACCACGTTCACGTCGGCGTCAGGTTTTCGCCATTCATATTGGATAGCTTTAATGGCAGCGGACATCCGGGTCACGCGCTGTGGGACCAGCTTGCATTGGTGGATACCACCATCCAGACCCTGATCGGCGGCAGCGGCGGCAACGGGAGCTATATCGGCGCCCAGCGCTTCGCCTTCATGGGGAATGTGGTCGATGACAGTACGAGTGCGGAACACATCCTACGGCTTCCCAATATCTACAAGGGCGTGTTCAGCAACAACACCCTGAGCAATCCCGCCTCCGCCAAGCACACCGTCAAGATGCAAGCCGCGGTGTTCGGCGTTTCACCGACGAGCTTCACCGAGCAGATCGTTTTTTCGGACAATCAGTCCTCGGGCGGCGCGGGTTCGGCGTGGACGGTTACCGTCGGCCCGCAGGATGCTGTCGAGAACGAGAAAGTGAGAGACGTCATTGTCGAACGCAACTGGTTTGCCCCGCATGCCGATCAGCAAGTGGCGCTAATGATATGGGCACAGGACGTGACGGTGCGGAACAACCTTTTCGACCTGACCGGCACATCGGATCATCGCGGGAGCATGGTCGATCGGCGCGGCATAGAACCTCCGCCGGCCAACGTGGCCTTCCACAACAACACGTTCTACAGCAATTCGAGCGGCAATTTTGTCCCGATTACTTTCGCACAAGGCAGTGGCCACGTCGCCAAGAACAATCTTGGCTATGCGCCCAATGCCAGCGGAACCCCGCCCATGGTCAGCGGCCCCGCGACAACCGCCAACAACACTGCCAACGTAAAGGCGTCGCCGGCCTTCGTCAGCGGTTCGCCGTCTGTCCCGGCGGACTTCAGCTTGGCGGCAGGCAGCTCCGCCATCAATGCGGGAACCGCAGCTCCTGTTTTCTCGGATTTCTTCCGTCTGGACAGGCCCCAGAATGGAGGGATCGATCTGGGCGCCATCGAAAGGCCCTAGACGCCCTCGGTTCAGCGAAACTTTCGCGCCCGCTCGATCCGCCGGATCACCCTGAGCGGCAAATTCAGCGCCGCCGCGCATCCTCCTTGTGCAGCACCGGCCTCGGCCGCGCGCCGCAGCCGGCGCACGCTCGCCAGCAGGGACGGCAGCTCGACATGGCCCTCCCGCAATTCCACGGCGCCGGTCATGAGGCGCTGCTTGTACGGCTCGTCGCCCTTGCCGAGGTCGATCTTGCGGACACCGCTGCCCGCCAGCGCCTGGGCCAGGCGCAGCAGGAGGATGATTCCGGTGGAGAACTTCGCGAAATCCGGGTCGTACGCCGGAAACCAGTAGTGGAGCGTGCCGCGGGATCGCATTCCCATATGGGCCGCCACCATCCGCTCGCCGGCGCGAAGCACTGAACACACGCCGGCGAACCCGGCGGCCTGCGTCTGCGCGATGCTGCGCAGCAGATCACCGGTCCAGCGGACGCCGAAGGCATCGGTCAGTCTCGACTGGCGGTACTGGCTGCGTTTCCAGCCTATGAGCTGCTCCAGCGCGCCGTCCCCGGCCTCGTGCAGCGTGAAATGCAATTCCCCTGATTCCCGCCCGAGCTTGCGCGCCAATCCCTCGGTCTTCCGGATATAGTCGGATCCCGAGTCGCGGCGCCCTTGCTCGTAGCGCTGGTAGCCCGCGCCGAGGTCGATCTGCGGCGAAGCGGCGCGCGCCGTCACGTGCGCCTCAAAATGGCCGCCGGGGCCGACGAGATGGTCAAAGGTCCACACGGACAGTCCCGCTGCCCGCATGAGCGGGCCGAGCTCCCACTCGGCGCCGGGCCCCGCGATCACGCCGTGGAAGTCGGAAAGCGGTCCGCCCACCGGCTTGCCCATGCCCGAGAACGAGCGTTGATGCGGGAAGAAACCCACCGGCCGATCGTCGTTCTCGATCACGACTACCCGGACGTCTTCGCGCACGCGACCCGCGATTTGCGTGAATTCTGGACAGAAGTACGGACTGTCGAAGACATCACTGCCAGACTGGATCGAACGCCATGCCTCGATCAGTGTTGAATCCAGCTCATTCACGGCAATGAGCCGGTAGCTAACGCTCATCCGATACTCGCTCCGGCATGCTCAGCAGCGAAGCCTGCAGGCGTGGGCGGAGCTGACGCAGTCCGCGACCCCGGGCCACATCCACGAGCGACCGCATACCCAGCAGCACGAACTCGCCGATTTCTGCAATCGTTGCCGCCAACCGGCCGTGATGCTTGACCATGTAGTAGTAGCGGCTCTGCAGGTAGTGCTTGGCGATCGCCGAGCCGAAATACGTGTCATCGAGCGGAGAACTGGCGCCGACAACATGGCGTGCGACCGCGGTTCCGAGCGCCCAGGTCTCAAAGCCCATGTCTTCCGCGCGCTTGCAGAGGTCCGTTTCCTCCCAATACAGGAAGAAGCGCGGATCAAACCCATGGAGCCGCCTCATCAGGTCGGTGCGGATCATCAAGACGGCGCCGGCCACCCAGCCTGTGCGCGTTGCAGCGGAGCCCGGCACGATTTGCCAGGAGTTCGACCGGCCCCGCAGAAATGGCAGCGAATTCCGCAGGATCGTCCACGGTGTCGCGCGATCGCCCGTGTGCTGCAGCACCGTTTCTCCATCGTATTCTCCGCAATGCATGGCCGGGCCGACGATGCCGGCCCCGGGGTGCTGCTCCATGAACCGCAGCATCGTCCGGATGGCCTCCGGCCCGACCAGCGCGTCCGGATTGATGAAGATCGTGTAGGGGCTGGTGACATGCGCAAAGCCGATATTGCAGCCCCGCCCGAAGCCCTTGTTCCGGTCACTGAAAACAAGGCGGGCCCAGGCCGCTTCGCGCCCGATGATCTCGCGGGTGGCATCCGTGCTGTTGTTGTCGACGATGACGGCGTCGAGTACCTGCTCGTCGTAGCAGCGCCGCGCCGCGGCCAGGGTACTCGCTATGGTCCGCGCCGACTGATAGGTCACGATGACGGCTGTGACCGGTTTCGCCGACGCCGGATCGCTCACATCAGCCCCAGTATCGAAAGAGCGCCCGGGTACGCGCCGCTCGTCTTGAAGCGCAACTCCGCCATCGAGCCCGGCGACTCGACCCGCGGCATGGCAAACCGGTCGCTTGCGGGCCCGATGCGCAGGCCGTCGCCCATGCCGACGGCCGACTTCCAGCCCAGCGCGATCACTTCGTCCCGGGTCTCCGCGCACCATCGGGCGTAAGGGAATGAAAAGTGTCCCGGCTCCAGACCAAGCTCCCGCCGCAGATCGTCCGCGCAGCCGGTGATCTGCGAACGTGCCGTCTCGCCAACGTGTGTTCGCAGGTCAACGTGGTCACGCGTGTGTCCGCCGATCTCGAAGAACGGATACCGGCGGCGCAACTCGCGCACCTCGTCCCAGTTGATCGTGAGCCGGGGCGCCTTCCCGGCCGGAGCCAGCTGGTGCTTCATCTCGCTCAGCAGCCGCGAGCGTTGGTCATGGGTAGACTCCAGCAAATGCCCGTGCAGCAGTCCGCGGGCGGCTGCCCGCCGCGCGGGCGAAGCCAGATTGACCTCCTCCAACCCGACTGAAGGAAGCGACAACCTGTCGGACGTCCGGTGCGTGAGCAGCCAATAAAGCGTATCGGCCCACTGCGCCTCGCCACGTCCGACATATCCCGTCGCGAGAAACAGCGTCGCCGGCAGCTTGTGCCTTTCAAGAATCGGCGCCACCGTGGTCAAGTTGTCCAGATACCCGTCATCGAATGTGATGCACACCGTACCTGCGGGCGGTGGCGTGCCCGAGGTGATCTGCTCCACCACGTGCGACAGCGGCACCACCCGGCGGTGCTCGCTCAGGAACGCCATTTGCCGTTCGAACATCGGGGGCGGCAACCGATTCGGGGGATCGACGAACTCCGCGACATTGTCCGTGGAAATGCTGTGATACATGAGGATGATCGCGCCAGTGGGCCGCGCCGCCAGCTCGAACGCGCGCCCGGCGCCCGACCAGTACACGGCGGCGCCGGCCGCTTCGCGGCAAAACGACGACAGCCGCCTGGAAAGCTTCGCATTCATGGGGCTAGGTTCCCGGAACCCATGTGCCGCACAGCTTCAGAGTCATGAAGGGGCATTGGCGAGCTCCTCACCATCCGCGAAGAAGATTCAACGCGGATCCGCAAGCGAATCCGACCGGTATGGCCGCCAGGACCATCAATTCGCGCCGAAGGTCATTCGCCCGGAGCTTCGCATTGAAGAAAAAGACGAACGGCACGATCGCCAATCCATGGAGCGCGATGCCCCATATTGCGGCTTGCGCGCCGCCGAGGTAGTACAGGGCAGGCACCACCGAGAAGAGCGCTACGAATTGCACCAGGTTCAGGACCGTCAGATAACGCGGCATTCCCGCGGCAAGGTAGAGCTGGGTCGCAAGCCCGTAGCGACTCGCGAAGAGCGACGCCGCGAGTACCTGCACGATGCCGCCCGCCGCTGAATAGCGCGCGTCGTATAGCAGATCGATCACCAGTTGACCGGCCGCGAACAGCAGTCCCATCAGAAACAGCAGCAGGAGATCGGCCGGAAGACGCATCTTGTAGTAAACCTCGCGCAGTCTCGACGGATTGTTCCGGGCGATCTCGCTGAGCGCCGGCATCGAGACCATGGCGAAGAGCCGGGTCAGTCCGCCCGGTACCGCGCCGACAATGAGAGCCGCAATCACATAGACGCCCAACGTGTCCGCCTGGAAAAAACTGCCGAGCAGCAGGGTGTCGCCGACCGAGGATAGAACGCCCACGAATGAGGAGACAAATACCCATTTCCCGAAATCGATCAGTTCCCGGAAGGCGTTCGTTTCCCAATGGAAGCTGTTCGCATGTCCGCTCATCCAGGTGTGGCTCAGCACCGTTGTTATCAGCACCACAACGAGCCCCCCGGCCACGAGCGCCCAGATCGAGTGACTGGCTCCGCCGATGACGATCATGATGACTGTCCCGGCAACCTGGGCGATCAGCTCGATCTGCATGATCCGCTTCTGGTCGAAGCGCCGGTACGCCGTCGCCCACTTGGTGGAGCGAAAGCCGGCAATGACAGCCGAGAGGGAACTGACGGCAATGACGAGCGGCAGCACCGGAGACGAATAAACGGATGTGGCGGGAAGCATCCCCTCGAGGATTGCGAGATACAGCGCCATGCTCAGCCCGAGCGCTGCCAGCCATAAAACGAAGCCGCGGGTGATCTGAAAGACCCATGCCGTATCGAGGAAGGCGGGGTCGTCGCCGCGCCGGCTCTGCACGATGTTCTGTCGCAGCCCGATATCGGACAGCAGCGAGAGGATCACCGTCACGGTCAGGGCGATTGCCATGACCCCGAACATCTCGGGCGCCAGCAGGCGCGTCATGATGAGATTGCTGCCCAGGCGGATGACCTGGCTGAGTCCGTAGCCCGCAAAATTCCACCCGCCGGCGCGCAGCACGCGCTGCTTGAGGGTTTGTGAGCCGGGGAGAGACATGGGTATCGCGTGGCTGGGCACGTTCGGCAGAGGCGGCCATGCCGCTATTTCAGCACCAGCCAGTTCGTACCGAGACTACGGTCGAGGTCGATAAGATACCGGCCGTCCTTGTAGGGGGCGGGAATGTCTCGTCTCATCGCGGCAGGTCTGTTCTCCGAGTACAGCTTGAGCCCCTTAGGCGCGCGGATCGTCAGCCGGCCTTCGACAGGTTCCGAGTAGAACGGCAATTGCTTCGTCGATTTCGGAACGGCTCTCGCGCCCAGCGAAATCAGTATGGCGCCGGACTTGCTGATCGGGTTTTCATCCAGGCTTTGAACGGCAACGGTTGCATTCCGGGTGATGGCCGAGATTTCCACGTCCGCGAGGCTGATCTTCTTTCCGCCGATCCAACCCATCGCCGCCTGGGTACGGGGCGCGTCGATAGCATAGATGCCCTGCTCCCAGTTCCGCCGGAGCTCCCCGGTGTCGGAGACAGTCTCGGCGGCATCGCCATGGATGAGGGATTGATGCGGGTCGGCGATGACCTTGGCCCCGGCAGGGATCGCGCTCTTCTCCAGCCATGGCAGCTCCGGCGTCGGTGGCAAGGCGATGACCAGCTTACCTTTCTCGGCGGCGGTGCGGAGGGCGATGGCGTCTTTCGGCGAGATGGATTGGTTGAAGAGCTGTTCCTTGCCGGGTGAAAAAGCGTAGATGCTGCTGGCTTCCCGAACATCGCCCCGCCGGAAAAGCAGCGCAGCGGCCGGCAGGGTGGCTACCAGCGCCGGGTCGTTGAAGGCATTCCAGTTGGAGGCAGACCCCCGTGCGTCCAAGGGAACCTGCGAGTAGGCGTATTGCATCAGGGCGTCCCATCCCTGGTGGCTCGCCGATGCGGCTAGGTAGAGCGGAACGCTGTGCCGATCGGGGGCCGGGAAAGCCTCGACGTTCCACTCGGTCACGCTGAGAGGCTTGCCGGCAACCTGTGCCGCGGCGATCCAGTGCATCAGGTTGGCGGCGTAGACGGGGTTCCTTTCCAGCTCCCCGATGCCGCCGTAGGAGTGCACGTCGACGATGTTTCCCGCGGTCAGGGCGGGCAGGGAACTCAGGGGATTGTATCCCCAGGTGCTCGTCGTGACGATCGGCACCTTGACGCCTTGCGCGCGCAGGTGCGCGATCATTTCCGCGCCGAAGCGTCGCTCCAGATCGTTCAAGAAGAGCTTGGACGGGCCGTGCTCCCATGAGCGCCAGGTCTTGTTCCTGGCCAAACCGTTGGCAGCGGCAAAGGAATCGGCCTGGCTCTTGTAGAGGGCGTTGTGACGCGGGACGTTCTTGTCGGGCAACAGCCTGTTCCCGAAGTGTTGCGTGACGTCATTCTCGTTGGTGATCAGCATCGCCACAATGGCGGGATCGTCCTTGTAGCGGATGCCCGTGTAGAGATTGCCGCGGTTAACGTAGGCTTCGTTGAACCGCTTCATCGCGTGCTGGATGCTCGGATTGACGTAGTTGTAGCCCCTGAGGTCCGCCAGAGGCTTGCCTGCGGCGATTTCGTCGAAGCCGTCGATCCGGTCGCCTGGCTTGAGATTTCTCTGGACATGCAGATCGAGCCAGATGTAGATACCCTCGTCCTTGAGGCACTTGATCCACCAGTCCAGCTTCTCCAGCATGGCGGGACTCAAGGTCTGCGTGTCCTGGGAGTTCTGGTCGCCGAAGATATTTGGATTGACCCAGGGAGAGTCATGGTGATGCAGGCGCACGAGGTTGAAGCCGAGCTCGGAAAGCCGCCGCGCCTGGCGTTTGACATTCTCCCGGGTTGTGCCGAAAAGCGCGTGGGCCGTGAGATTGGTTCCCCAGAAGCGCACCGGAGTTCCGTCCTCGAATATCAGTTTGTCTTTCACCACCTTCAGGAAACCGCGCTTGCCGGCCGGCTTTTCTGGCGCGTTGAGAAACGACAGATCGACCGGCGATGTCCTCCAGTCCAGGATGTCCGCCGGCCAGGCGGTGTGATCCTCCAGTCCAAACCGCTCCACCGCCGTCGGGCCGATCGCCATGTCACCCGATACGCTCAGGGTGGCGACGTATCGCCGCTGTCCCTGCGGGACCTCGCCCTTGTAGAAAAAGGCCCTCACCTCGGATTTTCGACCGCGCTCAAAGTCGACCGAAGCCATCGGGGGATCGAAGCGCATTTCCACCCGGTTGCCGCCTGCCCGCCCCCATGCCCAACCGCGATTGCCCGGAAGAAGCTCCGGCTCGCCCAGTTCCGGGCCAAAGGTCGCCACATCGAGCTTGAAGGCAATGCCCCCGCCGATCACGTTCGACGCAGCGCTGCGGGCATTCAGGTCGAATTCCCAGGCCAGTTGCTGGCTTGACGATTTCCTGATGCGGCTAGTGAGGTCGAAATCGAGCGCCCGATTCTTCCCGACGATGGAATAATCAAAGGGGGCGACGATCCTGAATTCCGTCTGCTGGCCGGCCCAGTCCCAGTTTTTCCCCCAGAACACAAAAGCGCTCGACAGCACACGGGTCCCGCCCCTGGATATGGCCGGCAAACCCTCCCGTTCATCCACGCTGGCGGTCCACGGAGCGGCGAATGTCGCGTTGGAAAGCAGATACGCCGCCAGCGAAATAGAGCGGACAAACGTGCTGCCTTCGGCGGCAAACATGCGGGGTGGTGATGAGCGGTTGGGAAAGAGAATGATGAGTACTGAGCGGGATCATTGCGAACGGCGCAGCCGTTCACCCGCTACCCATGAACCGCTTCTTGGCGGTCGTTGCCTGAAGACCGGCGCGCCCTGCAATCCGTGGCGCGTTCGCGGGAGCCTTTGCGAGCGCCAGCATGCGCGCATACGCAACGCCAAGTCCGGCCACAGACCAGTAGATGTACGGAATGACCGAGATGCTGCTGACCGTGTAAATGATGACCAGTATTCCAAGCAGCGTGGAAAGCAACGCTTGACCCAGCAGGTGAAGCTCGCCGTTCCTTTCGGGCAGACTCCTCATACTTCGAACAATGCTGACGGCAACGGCAATGAAAAAGCCCGAAAAAAGCGACAGGCCGACCAAGCCGCTCTCCAGGGCGACCCTCACGTAGGTATTGACGACATCGATGAGGCCATCGCCCAGCCTCAGCTCCTGCATGGTCGACGAATACCTGGCAGTGAAGGAGCCAAAGAAGGGATTCTGCATGATGACCTGGATGGAGACCTCCAGCAATCGCTGCCGCTGGGTTACGTTCCTTGCGTCGATCGATCCGACAAAAGGCAAGTGCTCGATGATCGTTTCACCTGCGGGCGACGCCAGCAAGACGGAACCACCGATTACGCCGATCAGCCCGAATTGTGCGAGGCGCAGTCCGGCAGATGGGCCAGTCGCAACGAATGCCAGAAATATCGCCGCGGCACCCACCCAGGGTCCGCGGGAGATGGGGGCTATCAGTCCCGCGATCAGCAACAACAGGCCAAGACCCCACGCCGTCGGATTGGGCACCGATCTTCTTAGATACAGAAACATCCCCATGGCGACAGCCACGGCGTAGCCGAATGCGATGGCCTGCCCGGTAGACCCATGAGCGCGCAGATTCTCCCCCCTCCGCAGGTAGTACCGGGGACCCCATGGCGCGTCCAGAGCGTCCTGCAGGCCGGTGTAGAGCAACCAGCTCTTCGCGAACTCGAAGGCGCCGATCGCGCTGAGCACCAGCGCGCCCACCACGAACGCCATCAGCGCATCCCGAAACCTCGGCAGAGTCTTGAGCGAGCGGCTGGCGACATAGTAGGGCAGGAAAGTATCGATGAAGGCATAGAAGACGCCGCGCCGCACAGCATTGGTGGCGGTGTCGACCTGCAGTATCAGCACGAAATTAAGGATGAGGTAGACGAGCAGAATCTTGTCAGGGATCGATTGACCGAAACGCTCGGTGTCCGGCTGCCGCCGCAGGGAGAGGAATGCCGGCAATAGAATCGCCAGGGCGAGCAGGCGGAGGTAATGAATAGTGAAGAAATGTTCGATTACACCCAGACCGGTGATCTGGACGGATATGGGCGGCACCGCGAACAGGACAAAGAAGTACATGGCGAGCTTGTTCGGCTCCCGGGGCAGCATCAAGAGCAGCAGAACCGCTGCGACGACGATGTAGACCCAGAAGTTGTGGGCGAGGAAGGCGGTCAGGGTGATCGCGAACCACAGATTGCGCCGGCGCTCGAAGTCGGCGGTAGCGGATGCCAACGCGCAGGCCGGTGCCTTGGCGAAGGCAAATACAACGCTCGCCAAGAGGAGAATCACGACCAGGGCCCGCAGATGCTCCGCCATGCCCCGTTGCGACGCCCGCTCTAGAAATCGTTCAGCACGGCCCCGACGATCGTGGCCTTGGCCTGCGCCACGCTGTCGGAGACACCCTGCACCCGCCACAGCCTAGTGGCGCTCTTGCGGGCCACGATCAGCGCCGCGCCGGCGCGCACGGCGATGATCTGCGCATCGGCGGTCTCCCCCGTGGCGGGCGAGTCAAGCAGGATGACGTCGAGTTGTGCGGCGAGCTGGTGGAGCAGCTCGGCGAAGATCGGCCGCGACAGCAGCTCCAGCGGGTTCGGCGGCGGCGTCCCGGCGGGCAATACCGACAGGTGTTGCAACGCCGGAACGTGCTGCACCGATTCCGGCCCGGCGCGGCCCGAGAGCACGGCCGACAGGCCGGCGCGATTGTCCAAGCCAAAAAGCTGGTGCTGGCGCGGATTGCGCATGTCGGCGTCGATCAGCAAGGTGCGCTTGCCGAGCTGCGAGAACAGCACGGCGAGGTTGGCCGCGATGAAGCTGCGGCCTTCGTTGGGCGCCCCGCTGACGATGGCGAGCGCCTTGCGCGGCGGCTCGAAGTCGAACCAGCGCAGCATCAGCTGGCTGCGCACCGCGCGCAGGGACTCGACCTGCCGGCTGAAGGGGTCGTAGGCAGCGACGACCTCCTCGCTGACGCTGCTTTCGCCGCGCGTCAGGTACGAATAGTCGAATTGGCGCGACAGGGCGAACTCGATATCCGCCTGGTTCAACAGCCCGAGCGCCTTGCCGGCATCGCCGAAGCGCAGGCCCTTCTCGTGATGCAGGCGCAGGATGCGCTGGGCGTCCTCGGGCCGCAGGCGGCCGGCATCGATCAGGACGGCGCCGATGGACCGGTCCGAACGCTTCAGTGCGCCGCTCCTGACCACCCCGGGAACCTCGTCGGGCATGCCCATGT
>Ga0137465_1000691_pt1 | contig 11498 bp, 7 predicted proteins | sample EasRivERMGT828_2_FD_104906 | JGI IMG/M metagenome (GOLD analysis project Ga0137465, IMG submission 104906) | Soil microbial communities from meander-bound floodplain in the East River, Colorado, USA - East River MetaG ERMGT828_2 | ecosystem: Environmental > Terrestrial > Soil > Floodplain ... | reverse complement strand
TGGTCAGCGCGCACGTATGGTACCCACCCGCCGCGATCGCTGAGACGCCGCTCGTTAGCCCTACGACATCGACGGGCACTCTCCGATCCGTCGTGCTACTGTCGCCCAGCTGCCCCTCAGCGTTCGAGCCCCAGCATTTCACCCCGCCCGTGCTCGTCAGCGCGCACGCGTGCGACTCACCTACGGACACCCGGGTTGCGTTCGACACGCCAAGCACATCGACTGGTGCACCTCGGTCTTGCGTCGTGCCGTCCCCGAGCTGTCCCAGCGAGTTGTAACCCCAGCATTTCACGTCGCCACTGGCCAGCACTGCGCATGTTGAGAAACCGCCCGATGAGACATCAGCAACACCGCTGCCCAGCGTGACTACTTCAGCCGGGCTAGGAACACCTCCGCCCAAGAAGCCGACGCCGGTCTGGCCGTAGTCGTTGCTGCCCCAGCACGTCGCCCCACCGGACTGCGTCAGCGCGCAGGTATGATTGTAGCCCGCGGTTACCTTCGCCACTGGTCCGCTCAGGCCCGGCAAGTCGACAGGACTCAAGCGCTGGGCTATAGTACCGTCGCCTATCTGGCCGGACAGATTCGATCCCCAGCACTTCACGCCGCCTCCCGCCACGATCGCGCACGTATGATACCCGCCCGCCGCGATCGCGGTCACGCCACTATCGAGCCCTGACGTGCTGACAACGTATGGACAGGCGTAGCCGCACATGCGGCCATCGCCCAACTCGCCGAACGCGTTCCAGCCCCAGCACTTGACCCCACCGCCCTCGGTCAGAGCGCAGCTGTGATAGTCCCCGGCAGCTAGCCCCGACGAGGCGTTCGCGACTGCAGGGCGCGGCTCGGTATTCGGAGCGTGTCCGGCCAAAGTGGCTAGAAACACCGCGAGGAACAACAACATGCTCAGAACGACTAGCGCGCGCAAATAATGTAACCTCACCTAGACATAAATAGACTATAGGGCATAAGCGACCCTAGCGGGCGCTGGCGCGGCCGACTAGTTCTCGATTAGCCGGATCTGCGCGTCCTGAATGACAAACATATCACGTTCTGAAGGGCGCTCGCCTCTCGTGATGTGCATACTGAGACGCGTCGTATCCGATCCTTGTATCGTGTGCGCAACATAGATCGGATGCCATTCGCTCGTTAGGCGAAAAGAGGCCGTGCTCTCAGCACTAGAACCGTCACCTTCTCGCAGGCTAATGGAAATCAGCCCGCCTGCTGAGTTGGTCGTTCCCCTGACCCATGCCACGGCAAGGTATTGCTGACCAGCCGCGAGCGGGTCGTCCGTAGGCGCAGTGAATTGCGACACAGCGTAGGTCGCTTCGCTAGACGAAACGAAGAGGCCATCCTCCGAAGATTGAAGCGTGCTTCCTTGCGCTACCCAGTCGGCGGAACTAGTGTTGCCTGAACTCGAGAGCAGGTTCTGCGGCGCGACAAATCCCGGGCCGTGGACCTGAGAGACGGCATCGTTGCGCGTCAGAAAGCTGTACCAAAGGCCGTCGTGAATCAGCCAGCTCATCTGATACTTTTCCCAGAGTCGTGGGTCAGCAATCAGTAAGGCCACTGCCGGGACCCAGTTCGGCTCCAAGTCCTCCCGCCGCTTCGGACCGGCTCCAATCCCAGGCCCAATGATAATCTCCGGCTGCGCCCTGTTGAGAATGTAGCCTACGTTGTACTTTTCATGCCCCGGTTGGCCCGCTCGTCGCCTTGGCACGTCGGTATGCGCGATAACCTCATCATTAATCCCGGCCATGTCGATGACGTCCCGGTCCACATAGTAGCCGAGCATTCCTACCGCGACGGCGCCGATTCGAAAATCATCGGGCGTATGTTCGCGGAACCACGTAGCCAGTGGAACATTGGCGCGGTAAATAAAGCGGTCCGTGCGAAGCCGCGATGAATCCTGCATGAGTGAAAGACCCGCAATCGCCAAGACGAAGGCAGCAATGAACATAACTTGCGTGCGATGCGCCACAGCGCGGTTGAGGAGCGTGGCGAAGCCAGCTAAGCCGGCCAGATAGAGCAACGGCACGACAGGCACGGCGAAACGGAAGTACGGCATGAAGTCCCCGCCTTCGTAAATGATCGCCAGCAACAGCGCGCCACAGAGCGTAATCACGTACGCCGCGTCATGACGAAGGCGCGAACGAGCGAGCAAGCAGGCCGCGCCTGCGAACATTGGCAAGAGCAGATACTGGGAAGCCGCTTCTCGCAGGTATTCCACCCCGCGGCCGAAGATCTCAGAGCCCGGCTCGACCTTCGCATAGAACGTATTCGGTAGAAGATAGTCGTAGTACGTGAAACGCCAGACGAAATACGGGCCGTAGAGAAGAACGAACACACCCATCCAAGCTAGAACGCTGGCGTACTCCCGCGGTCGCTGTCTGCTGGCGACAATTCCCGCCGCGTAGAACACGCCTGTCACTGCGACTGCGATCAATCCTTCGGGTCGCGTCATCGCTGCAGCTGCGAGCGTCACGGCCGACCATGGAAGCGACGCAGTGCGGCGCTCGAGGAAGTAGAAGTATGCGCTCGCGGTCAGAAGCATCATGAAAAGCGTGGTTTCCAACCCGGAGAACGTGTAGTAAGCCACGCCGCTGCTCAGGCCGAGCAAGACAAAAACCGAGGCCAGGAACACTGGTGGGTTGAGACCGGCATCCGTATCTTCGTCTCGCCAGAGAGCCCATATCTTGTAAATGACCAAAAGCGTGGCAATCGTGCTGATCGCTCCGATAACGCGCGCCGCAACGACAATGCTGAAGCCCAGCTTGGCGAGGCCGCCAAGGAGCGCTACGAGCAGGAAGTTCGTGTAACCCTCGACTCTCCCAGTGCTGTTCCAGTTAGGACCCAGTCCATCTGCAAGGTGCTGCGCATAGCGAAAACTGATGAACGCGTCGTCGGCCACGCTATTGAGGTACCCAAGGCCGTGGAAGAACAGGAGCCCGATAGCGCCCGCAAACGCTGCAATCGTCGCGAGCTCGCGGCGGCTTGAAAGCAGGGCTGTCGCCGTGACTGTCCCCGCTGCTATCGCCACGCTAATGAGGACGGACTCGAAGAACGGCACGTATTATTGTGACGTTCGCGCGCAGCTATGGCCAACCTGCGCCGTTACAAGGAAGAAGTCTGTGTCATCGACGATGCCGTCCGGCGGGCCGGCGCTCCATTGCTCAGCTCCCTCAGCAGGATCGCTTCGATCAAGCGCAGGATCGTACTGACCGCTTCCAATTTGCGCACCAAGGATGTCCGCCACCGCTATCGCGTCGCGGCTATCAACCTGCCGATCGCCGTTCACATCGTAAAAGTCCCAGTGGTACTGCGGATCGCGGCGCCCGCCCAGCGCCTCGTCATCTCCTACTTCCATCGCATCGGTGCAACCGTCGCTGTCGCTATCCAACTCCCCGGCCTCGCGCGCCGCGCAGTAGTCACCCGCAGGCATGCTGGGCTGAATGAGGTCTCCTTCATTCAGAGGGAGCTCGAATCGCTCCTGCCCAAACGAATCGATCACGCTAAGCGTAACGGCCGCCGGGCACGCCGTTGAATCGATCGCAACCGAGCCAAACACAGTCGCCTGACCAAGTTTGAAGAAGATGTCCGGCGAAACAGCATCAACGGCGGGCCCTGCAAAACCTGCGAACGGCGTGGGCCCAAGCTCGTACAGCTCCCAGGGTGGAAGGTGGAAGACACCTGTCCAGTGTTCATCGCCCGACAGCAGAACAACACCCGGGACACGGTGGTCCCGCACGTAGTCAAGTATCTCGTTCCGCTCCGTCCTGAAACTTATCCATGCCTCCTCAGTATGCTTCGCATGGTCGCTCCACATGACCGGTGAAACAATGAACTTGAACGTCGCCGTAGAGTTGAGCAGCCAGAGCTTGAGGTCCGCCTTCTGCTCCCTACCAAGCATCGTCTTGAGCTGGTTGTCCCTCTGATTGTTAGCCGAGCGATAACTGCGTTCATCCAGAACGAACAGCTCAGCAGGGCCCGCGCGTATCACGTAGTACAGCACGCCTGGCCGAAACGATGCCGGGTTCGCCGAATGCTGATACTCGTCGTACGCGGCCAGGGCCCAAGGGAACGGCGATTCGTCTTGCCCATCCCAGTCGTTAAGAATTTCGTGATCATCCCACATCATCATTGTGGGGGTGTCGGCCATGAACTTCCGTAGCGTCGGCTCTTCCCAGGCAGTGCGGTACACGGCCTCGTAGTCTTCCTTGCCGCTCGCGTCGAAGTGCGGTTCATCAGGAGGGAGCTGTGGGTCCACGTAAATCTGGTCTCCGATGAACAGCGCGAAATCTGCGTTGGCCGCTGCCATCGCATCGTATACGACGCGCAGCCCCTCCGGCCGCGAATCCGCTCCGAAGATGAATGTCATCCGGCCGGGCTGACTTGCCGGAAGCATCGTTTCGAAGCTGCCACCCAGGCTATCGTCCGGTTGTCCGTCAACCGTCATTCGGTACGCGTAGTCTGTGTCTGCAGACAGGCCCGTCAACTCAACAACGGCGACCCCGTCTCTATCAAGGTCAGTCGCAACTGCGGACGAATCCGCCTCGTCCCACGCGGTCTCGTCGACAGGACGGTACTGGACATTTACGTCGAACGCGTCGCAAGCGCGCACCCAGATCTTCGCTGACGTCTCTGTGACCGCACCGACGCGTGGCCCGAGCGTAATCGGCCCCTCTCCGGACCCACACTCGATCCTCGGGCCGCCCGAATCACCCGAGCATGCTACTGCGAAACCCGCGATGACCGTGAGCACTAGAAGCACAGCAGCGGGATGTACGTTATTCATGCGTTGGTCGGTGCGGATCGCAGCTTAGCATATACTAATAAGCGTCGAAACATCGCCGTCATACAGGCGTTACTCGATATATAATGGCTCGCTGAGGCAGCCCCACCGAAGCGCATCTGTACTATGCAGCATCCTCCGCTAGCCGGAACGGACGCACAGGCCGCCGACAGGTCAATCCCTCGCCGGTTTGCTGCCCTAGACGGCGTCCGCGGTATCGCTATCGCGGTGGTGCTCATCTATCACTTTTTCGGTTACGCAGCGATAGACATTGGAGATCCTGGCCCGACTCTCGATAGAGTCTTTCATGAGATCACAGGGGCGGGGTGGGTCGGCGTTGATCTCTTCTTCGTCCTATCCGGCTTCCTGATCACCGGCATACTTGCTCAGGCGAAATTGCGGGGCGGTCACTACTTTCGAACGTTCTATAGCCGCAGGACGCTACGTATCTTTCCCGCGCACTATGTTTACCTGCTCCTCCTCTTTCTTCTCGTTCCGTTACTGGCCCCGTCTGCAACCGCTGTAGTAGATGGACTTGCAGAGGACCGCTGGTGGTTCCTAACGTTCACCGGAAATATTCTCGTCGTCGTCCACGGCGTCTCGCGGCCAAGCCTATTCGTAACAGGTCATCTTTGGTCACTAGGTATCGAAGAGCAATTTTACCTCACATGGCCAGCATTAGTGCTCCTGCTTAGCACGCGTAACCTAATGAAGGCGTGTGTCATGATCATCGCCCTTGCACTCACGCTAAGAGTTGCCATGACAGCTGGAGGCGTCGAAGGATACGTCTCGCTGACGCTGACCCCGGCCCGGATGGACTCCTTCGCCATCGGCGCCCTCATCGCGCTTGCCCTGAGGGATCCGCGTGACTTCACGATGCTCCACCGCTTCCTACCTGGACTGGCGGTAGCAGCGGCGGTCTCCGTTGCCGTCATGGCGATAGCAAACGGCGGCTTGGACGCCCTCGACCGGTCTTCGTACACTATTGGTTACACGTTGATTGCCTTAGCGTTCGGCGGCCTTGTCCTATCCGCGATCACGTCCCGGCAGGGTACCAACGCGTATCACCTCCTCACCCTTCCCGTACTAACTTCCGCAGGACGCTATAGCTACGCGATGTATCTCGTGCATCTACCCATCGCTTGGCTCCTGTACCAACGGACAGATCTTGCGGCCGACATGCCGACGCTCGCGGGATCACATCTCCCGGGGGAAACGCTATTCGCGTTAACGGCACTTGTGCCGACGTTCGTCCTTGCGTGGCTCAGTTGGCGCCTAGTCGAGACGCCGTTTCTCAAGCTCAAGGATCGCTTCTCGGATCAGTCCGCGACAGAGCCGGAACAGCCAAGCCAATCGGGTAGCTCAATCGTTAGTTCAACGCGGCGGGTTTCGTCCCCAGAAGCGGCGGAGGACGCGTGACAGCATCACTCCCGACCACGCACACGCCTGAGGCCACCTTCGACCAGCGCATCCGGGCGCTGGACGGCATCCGCGGGCTCGCGCTTATCCAAGTCCTCCTTATCCACTTCGCGATCCTCAACGAGGTCCCCGAGACCACGGTTGTCGACAAGGTCGTCGGTCAGGTGTGGGATGCGGGCTGGATCGCGATGGATTCGTTCTTTGTTCTGTCCGGCTTTCTCATCACCGGCATACTCTACGAGGCCAAGTCGGCGAAGATCCGCCACTACTTCCGCAACTTCTACGTGCGCCGGTCGCTTCGGATTTTTCCCGCTCACTACGTGTACCTGCTCGCACTGCTCATCCTCCTCCCGTTCATCATGCCGGAGGAGAAGCGCGCGATCGAAGCGATCCGGCAGGACTGGTGGTGGTTCGCGACGTACCTGGGCAACATCCGTCTCGTGCTGGACTATGGCCGCCGCCCGGACGTGTTCTTCACAAGCCATCTCTGGTCGCTATCAGTCGAGGAGCAGTTCTATCTTGTCTGGCCTGTGGTCGTCTTGCTGCTCGGCAGAGCGAAGCTCATGGTGTTCTGCGTCTTCATATCGCTCGTCGCGCTGTTCACGCGCATCGGCATGGTGCTGGCCGGTGTGAACGCGTGGGTCCCTTACGAGCTCACGCTCACCAGAATGGACAGCCTGGCTATCGGTGCGCTGGTCGCCATAGCCGTCCGCGATCCGCACGACCTCCTCTGGCTGAAGCGCTGGTTCCCGCAGATCGCTGTCGTCAGCGCGGCGCTCATCGCCATCCCGGCACTGATCCTCGGAGAACTGTATCTGTTTGGCGATTGGGAGATCGCGATCGTACACACGCCGCTGTCGGTGCTCTACGGTCTGCTTATCTTCTATTTCGTGACGGGCGTCCGCGGCGGCAAACTGGAGCGGGCATTTAGCCAGCCGTTTCTTGTGCGGCTAGGACGCTACAGCTACGCCATGTACCTGTGGCACCTGGCAGTCGCGTACTTCCTCTTCGCGAACTTCAGCATCGGGACGCACGTCCCGACTCTGTTCGGTTCGCACTTACCCGGTGCGATCACGTTCGCGGTCGCTGCTTTCATTCCCACGTACATCATTGGCTGGCTGAGCTGGAACTTCATCGAGGCCCCCGCGCTCGGCCTCAAGCGCCACTTCCCTTACACCGCAGGCGAGACTGCCGCGCGCCACAACGCCAGCGAGCCTGCATCGCCACCGAGTGCAGCTCCAGCATCCGCCCGCGGAGACTAGACCAGCGGTGTCCCAATCATCTCGGCCGGGATCCCGTGGCCGAGCAAGCTCAGTACCGTCGGCCCGATGTCGATCAGCCGCATACCATCGCGCTGACCCGACGCGGTTAGGCCGGGCGCGCGGATAATCGCAATGCCCTCTTGCGCGTGGTTCGCGTCGTCCGGGCCCGTGTCGTTCTCATACGTGTGGATGCCTTCACCGCCAACGGTGGCGACCGAGCGCCAGTTCAGGTCGCCAAAGTAGACGAGCAGGTCCGGCGCCACGTTCCGCACCTCGCGATAGATCTCCTCCGGCTTGAACACGCGCGTGCCAATCTCGTTGCCCTGCTCATCGGTGATCGCCACGAGTCGTGTCGCCAGCTCATCGCGTAGCGACGCGACATTTTCTGCCGGCACGATGCCTTCCGGCTCGCGGCCGCGTACGTTGAGAAACAGCCGGCCGTAGTAGCCGCCCTCGCCCCAGGCCTTCGTCTTGCTCCAATCGACGTTGTCCAGCTTGAACGGCCCAGCTTCGGCCAGCGGCTGCTTCAACGTCAGATAGCCTTCGCGGATCAACCACTCGTTGATGCGAATACCGCCGTGCATCAGCTTCGCGCCGTGGTCCGACATGATGATGACCGCGGTATCGTCATCTATCTGCTTCAGTGTCTCGCCGACTTCCTGGTCGACGCGCTTGTAGTAATCGCGGATCGTGTTCTCGTACGGGTTGCCTGACTGGTAGCGATGGTGCCGTTCGTCGAAGTACTGCCAGAACCCGTGGTGCATCCGATCGACGCCGATTTCCACCATCATCGCGAAGTCCCAGCGACGAGTTTTCAGCAAGTGACGGAACAGCTTGAACCGCCGCTCCGTCATGTCGTGTATCTGCTTCAGGATGCGTTCCTTGTCATCCGTCCGGAAGTCATCGACATCGACAGCGTAGTCGCCAGCGACAGCGGCGATCTCCTGCCGGAGCGTCGGCGGGTACGTGTAGTCGCTGTTCGTATCGGGCGTAAGGAAGCAGCCCACCATCACGCCGTTGACTTCCTTCGGTGGAAACGCCGGCGGCACCGCAACGACTATCACCTGTTTGCCTGCAGCCGACAGGATGTCCCACACCGCAGGCTCATGCACCGCCGTCGAGTTGGCCATGCTCAGCCCCTCGTACGAGTGGTCCTTCCGGTTCCGAAAGCCATAGATGCCAAGCTGGCCGGGGTCGCGGCTGGTCATCGCGCACGCCCACGCGGGCACGGTGATCGCTGGTATGACGCTCTGGAGCTCGCCCCAGACGCCCTGCTCCATCAGCCGTGGCAGGTGCTCCAGCTCGCCTCGAAAGCGCTCGAAGACAAGCTGCGGCGCTGCGCAGTCAAGCCCGATGACAAGTACACGTTTCGCTGTCATAGCCGTCCCAGCCTACCGAGGCACCCGAACTCGGACAACCCGCACGCGATTTAGCTCCTTCCGCAGGAAAACACGTCGAAATCACGCACGAACACGCATCTTTTACCCTGGCCGGTCGAATCTGGGTGACCGTGTTTCTGCATCTGTTGATTGATCTATTGTTTGTCATTTTTTCGAATTTCCCTGGCCGGTTTTTCCTAGCCGCCGCCGCGCAGGCGCGCTCGGCCCTGAGGGCTGGAGGAGCCCCATCCCCGAGGGCGAGGGCAACGGGCGCGGCAAACGTAGCTAACTCAACTCGGGGTTGTGTTGCGTTTTTTTCGCTTTCTCCTATCTGCGCAGATACGATTTCGCGGAGCTTATCCGAAGCGCTGCTGCGTATCTGTGCGGTGGCACTTCTTGTGCCGATCGCGCGGGCGATGCAGACGAGCGACTGCGGGGCGAACGGTCTGAGCATACGGCGGGATGGTGCGCCTCCTAATGGCGGATTTTTGCGCGATCATAGTCGAGGCGCGAAATATCTCCAAGCGGCAGATGGCACTTTGGGGGCAGAAAGTTTGGGCGCACTGCGGGTTGAAACCCGCGGCTTCGACGGCGTGACCGCCTGCTAGACTATCGCGTACCTCACTTCGACTGGAGTATCGCCATGAGCTACGAAACGCTGAACGTCGACCAGGACGGCGCTGTGATGACTGTCGCCTTCAACCGTCCCGACAAGCGAAACGCTATCAATCGCCAGATGCACATCGAGGTGCAAGACGTCTGCCTCAAGCTCGCAACCGACTTCGAAACGCGGGTCGTCATCTTCACCGGCGAAGGCGCGTGCTTCTCGGCGGGCGCCGACACCAAGGAGTGGGGCCAGCCAGGCCCTGACAACGAGCTCGAGTTGCGTTACCAGTCCGGTATCGGCTCGCGCAGTTCCAACGCCATCGATGCGCTCAACCAGATCAGCATCGCCGCGATCAACGGGTATGCCGTAGGCGGCGGCGCGGTCTGGGCCGTCTGCTGCGACTTCCGCATCGGCGGCGAAGGCGCCTGGTTCTCGATACCCGAAGTGGAGCTCGGCATCCCGCTCAGTTGGAACGCGCTCCCGCGTCTCGCGCGCGAAGTCGGCCATGCCCGCGCGCTCGAGATGACTGTCGTCTGCGATCGCTTCGACGCGCAGCAAGCGCTCGACTGGGGACTGCTCACCCACGTCGTACCCACGGGCACCGAGCTTGCTGCCGCGCGCGAACTCGCGGCGAAGATCACGCGCCATCCGCCGCTGCCGGTCGCGCTCACCAAGGCTTCGATGAAGGCGATCAAGCGCCAGACGGAACAAGGCGAAGTCGCCTACAGCGACGGCGACCTGCTGCTCTACAGCCGCCTGCTCCAGCAGCGCGCCCGGCGGCGCTCGAAACAGAGCGAAGCATAGTGCCTACCCAAAGGTTCGATCACGCGTACGGCCGCGCGCTCAGCCGCGAAGCAGTCAGCCGTCGCGCATTTCTGCGCGGCGCGGCGCTCTTGGCATCCGGCGCCCTCGCTCCGTGGCTGCTCTCGTCCTGCAGCGGCTCCGCCCGCGAGGCCGCCGTACCACTGGTAGTCGACCCGAGCCGCCCCTGGTGGTTGCAGAACAATTTCGAGCCTGTCTTCGACGAGCTCGATATCGCCAACCTCGAGGTGCAGGGCTCGATACCGTCCGAGCTCAATGGCATCTACGTCCGCAACGGCTCCAACCCGCAGGACGCCGACAACCCGCACTGGTTCCTCGGCGACGGCATGCTGCACGGCATTCGCCTGAACGACGGCAAGGCCGTCTGGTATCGAAACCGTTACGTTCGTACGAACCTATTTGAGAACGGCGTGAGCGCGCTCGACAGCGGCCCGCCTATCGGTGGCAACAACAACAGCAACGTGAGCCCAACCTATCACGCCGGCCGGCTCCTGACCTCTGGGGAGGTCGGCTTCCCGTACGAGATCGATCCCAACGACCTGTCCACCATCGGTGTCTACGACTTCGCCGGAATGCTCAACACGTCGTTCACGGCGCATCCCAAGATCGACCCGGCGACGGGTTGGATGCACTTCTTCGGCTACTGGTTCGCACCGCCTTACCTGACCTACCACGTCGCCGACGAGACGGGCCGCCTCATCCACAGCGAAGAGGTTGCTGTGAGCGGTCCGACCATGATCCACTCCTTCGCCATCACCGAGCGCGACGTTGTGTTCTGGGAGCTGCCTGTGCTCTTTGATGCCGCAGGCATCGATGTGCACGGCTTTCCGTACCTCTGGGACGAGAGCTATGGCGCGCGGATCGGGGTCATGCCGCTCGGCGGGCCGGCTAGTGACATCAGGTGGGTGGACATTGAGCCTGCCTACGTCTTTCACGAGCTCAACGCCTTCCGCGAAGGCGACGAAGTGGTCATCGATGTCTGCCGCTACGACAGCATGATGGACGGCGAGCGCTTCGGTAGCGTCCCGCCCTACCTGCACCGCTGGCGCGTCAACACAGCGGGTGCCGCGCTGTCGTTTCGCGACGAAGTGGTCGAAGGCACGGTCCAGCGCGAGTTCCCCATGCACGACCGGCGACACTCGGGAAGAGCACACCGCCATGGCTGGTTCGTCGAGGTGAATGGCGTGGAGGACACCATAGACCTCGGCGCCATCGCCCAC
>Ga0137465_1000690_pt1 | contig 11503 bp, 13 predicted proteins | sample EasRivERMGT828_2_FD_104906 | JGI IMG/M metagenome (GOLD analysis project Ga0137465, IMG submission 104906) | Soil microbial communities from meander-bound floodplain in the East River, Colorado, USA - East River MetaG ERMGT828_2 | ecosystem: Environmental > Terrestrial > Soil > Floodplain ... | reverse complement strand
TTCGTCCCGGAACGGCCCGGGTTCGCCCTCGGGAATCACGAGGTCGCAGCGCGGCGCCAGCAAGCCGTCTGCCCTAATCGGAAATACCGCCACGCCGGCGCCGTTGGCGAGCACGACGTAACGGTTGCTCGGGTCCGGCATCACCGTCGATGAATTGTCACCGCCGGTTTGCTGCTTGTTCAGGAACGTCAGTTTCCCGGTCTGCGGGTCGATCGCGTACGAGCAGATCTCCGCGCTGTCGCCGTGGGCCGAATAGAGAAACCGCTGCGTGTGATCCAGGCACACGTAATGCGGGTTCGGAACCGCGTCGCACGCGTCAACGTATGTCCACGCGCCCGTTGCCGGATCGATCCGGAACACGGCGACCCCCTTCCCACGCGCTTTGCGTTGCTCCGTGGTGAAGCACCCGACATAGGCGAATTTCGGCTTTACGCCAGTTCTTGACTCACTCATCCCTCATCCCCCCGCCCTCATCCCTCATCCCTCAGTGCAGCGTTCTCGATGTCGGCGCAACGCCCGGGCCGACATTGAGCAGCACGACCCGGTGGCCCCGCATCACTACGCTGCCCTTGAGGCGATTGTCTCCGGTGTCGCTGTATTCGAAATCGTAGGCGCGCTGGAGCGTAACCTGCCCTTCGTCGTTGCGCACCGGCTTCAGGCTGGCGATCGCCACGGTGTCGTCGAGGAACAGCAGCCCCTCCGCCGCGCACACCTCCCGCGCCGCCCGCACCGCCGCCTCCCGCGCTTTCAGGCTGTCGAGCCACAGCCACGCGAACGCGGCGAGCACCAGTATGCCGATCAGTTCCATAGAAACTTTAGAATAAGGGCGAAAGGAGAAAGGAGGGAGTAACTCCTGTCAAGCAGCGCTCTTTTCGCCTTTCGCCTTTCGCCTTTCGCCTTTCGCCTTTCGCATTTCGCATTTCGCATTTCGCATTTCGCATTTCGCCTTCCCACTTCTGCCTTTGCTATAGTCCCATCCCTACGTCACTTCGTCACTCATGGAAGCACTTGCTCTCTCCCCGCTGCAACTCGCGTACTGCGCAGTCGCGCTGCTGCTGGCGTACGGTTTGCGGGGCAGCACCGGGTTCGGCGGGGCGCTGGGCATGGCGCTGTTGGTGGTGGTCATACCGTTCAAGGTGATGGTGCCGGCATGGACGCTGCTCAGCGTCGCCTCTTCGATAGCGATACTCGGGCACGATCGCAGGCACATCGCCTGGCGCGAAGTCATTCCTTTCCTGCCGTGGTGCATGCTGGGCATTGCCATCGGCCTTTATTTCTTCACCACGCTCGAGGCGAACACGCTCGCCCGCGCCCTCGGCGTCGTCGTGCTCCTTTACGCTGGTTACTCGCTGTGGTCCACCTTCCGTCCCGAGACCGGCTGGCGGTGGCCGCCGCGCCTGGTCACCTCGATGGCCGGCACCATTTCCGGCGCGGTCGGCGCCATATTCGGCACCATGGCGACGCCGTTCTTCGTGATGTACCTCGAAGCGCGCCAGCTGGCGAAGCACGCTTTCCGCGCCACCATGTCGGCAATGCTGCTGGCGCTGGCCGTGGTGCGCGGCATCGGCTATTACGCCGTGGGCGAATTCTCGCAGGACTCGCTGATCGTGTTCGCCGCGGCGTTTCCGATCATGCTGATCGGCATCACCATCGGCAACCGCATCCACCTCAACATCGCCGAGCTGACCTTCAAGCGGCTGGTGGGAGTGACGCTGCTCGCGTGCAGCGTGCCGCTCTTACTCAAGTAATCAGTGATGAGTGATGGGTGATGAGTGTCGAAAACCGAGTCGACCCACAACCCACGATCCACGCCGTTAGCCGCTAGCGTCGCCGCTTCAGGTATTCCGCATTGACGCAGTTGGCGAGCGTGCCGTCGTGCAGGTAGTGGCAGGCGGTCTCGATCGCCTTGCGCCGCAAGTCCACCAGTGAATCGGGGCTGTAGAAGCCCGTATGCGGGTTGAGGAGCATGCGCCCGCGTAGCCATGGCTCGTTCGCCTGCCACGCCGCAACCAGCGGATCATTGAGCGTTGGTGGCTCGTCCGGCAGCACGTCGAGTCCCACCGCCGCGAGCTTGCCGCTCCTGAGGCCTTCGAGCAGCGCGGAGGTATCGCAGATCGCTCCGCGTGCCGTGTTGATCAGGTAGGCGCCGGGTTTCATCGCGGCGACCGCGGCCGCGTCGATCATCTCCCGCGTTTCCCTGGTCAGCGGGGCATGGATGGTGACGACGTCGGCCAGGCCCAGCAATTCGTGGAGCGTCCGCGCACGCGCATAACCGAACGGCAACTCGGCGCCGTTGGGAAGCGCCGGATCGTAGAACGCGACGCGCATCCCGAACGCCTGGGCGCGCAAGGCGACCGCGGTGCCGATGCGGCCGAACCCGACCACGCCCAGGCACGCGCCGCGTAGCCGGCGCGCCGCGACGTTGGTGAGGTGCGTCCAGCCGCCCTTGAGGTCCGCGCGCAGCGCCGCATCGCATGCCGCGGTACCACGCGCGAAGGTCAGCATCATCGCCATCGCCGAATCGGCGACCTCGGTGGTCCCGTAGTCGGGCACATTGCACACGGCGATCCCGGCGTCACCGCAGGCCTCGAGGTCCACGATTTCGAAGCCGACGCCGTTGCGGACCACGATCCGGCAGCGCTTGAGATGCGGTATCACCGCTGCATCGATGGGGATACGCCGAACGACGATTGCGTCGCAGGACTCCCACGTGCCGCGATCGATAGCATCAACGCTGCTCTTGCGCGGATTGAGCAGTTTCGCATCGGGACCGGCCACCCCGCGCTCGAGATCGAGCACTTCCGACCGGCTGTCCGGAAACAATATCGTGTGGGGCATGGCGAGACTATACAAGGCAAAAGGAAAAAGGCAAAAGGGGGAACCCACGTCAACGGCAGACAGGACTGATGCGTTCATCCGAATAATAACGATCTGGAGGAGATATGGACTATTACGCGAAGGCGCCGGAACTCGTCGCACGCACAAGGGCATTTTCCTTGAGTGTCATTGAGTTCTATTCCAGGCTCCCGCACGGCCCCGTTGCCCAGATTCTCGGGAAGCAATTGCTGCGCTCAGCAACCTCCGTAGGGGCGCAATATTGAGAAGGGCAAAAAGCAAAATCGATCGCGGATTTCGTCAGCAAGTCCGAGGGCGCATTACAGGAGCTTGAGGAAAGCGCCTATTGGCTGGAATTGCTCGAGGCGTCCCGGATAACCACTGACGCTGGGGTAAGGAATCTCTATGCCGAAACACTTCAGTTGATTTCTATCTTTGTGACACTCGTGCGAACCGCGAAGAAGACCCGGGCACAGGCTTAACCTGGAGGCTAAGCGCCGAATAGCCCTTCTGCTCCCCACCTATCTTTTCCCTTTTCCCTTTTCCATTTTGCCTTTTGCCTTCTAGTTGATCTGGATCCCGGCCCGGACGACGACCTGCCGCCATTGCCCGATCTCTTTCCGGATCTGTTCGAACAATTGCTCCGGCGTGCCGCCGACCGGAGACAGTCCGTCGGACTGGAGCCGCCCTTCCATGTCTTTCTGCTGGAGGATCTTCGCCATCTCGCCGTTGAGGCGCTCCACGACCGGGCGCGGCAATCCCTTGGGGCCGATGAGGCCGTGCCAGTTGGTGACCTCATATCCGGGCACGCCGGATTCGGCGACGGTCGGGATCCCGGGCTCGGCGGCCACGCGCGTCGACGTCGTCACTGCAAGCGCGCGCAGCCTGCCCGCCTTGGCTTGCGGCAATCCCACCGGCGCGGTCGCGAACACCAGTTGTATATGCCCCGCGAGAAGGTCCGTCATCGCCGGCCCGCCGCCCTTGTAGGGCACGTGCGTCATCTTCACGCCCGCCATGTGGAGAAAGAGCTCGGTCGTGAGGTGCACGATCGCGCCCTGGCCGCTGCTGCCGTATATGATTTGCCCGGGCCGCGCTTTCGCCAGCGCAATCAGCTCGCGCGTCGTCTTGACCGGCAGCGACGGGTGGACGACGATGACATACGGGCCGCGCGCGACCCAGATCACGGGCGTGAAGTCGTTTAGCGGATGAAACTTGATCGGATAGAGGCTGGGGTTGATCGAATAACTCCCTGTGATCATGGTGAGCGTGTAGCCGTCGGGCGCCGATTTCACGCCATATTCGTAACCGATCGTGCTGCCCGCGCCGGCGCGGTTTTCGACCAAGACCTGCTGCCCCAGCGATTCCGTGAGCTTGCTTCCCATCAGCCGGGAGACGAAATCCGTGCCGCCTCCGGGGGCGGCCGCCACGATGATGCGGATCGACTTGGACGGATACACCGGCTCTGCGGCAGTGGCTGGGCCGGCGCAGAGCGCGAAGGCAAAAGGCAGAAGGGAAAAGGGGAAAGGAAACCGGAATAACAGCAACCGTGCGTGAATCCAGCGAAGGCGGGGCTGGATCAATCGCGGCATTCGCTCCTCGCTCTGGTTCCTGGAATTCATCCGGGACAATAGACGCTACTGGCGGGATTAACAAGCATCCTTCATCTCTCATCCGCGGCGGCCAGGCGCAGAAACAGGCTTTTCATCGTGGTCACCCGCGTGAGATACGCGGCGACGTCGTGATCGCCGCAGCGCTGGCCGGTGGTCAGGCTGAAGCCGCGCCGGACGTAGAGATTGCCCGTCCCGGGTCCGCAGAGGTGGATGACCGCAGCGAGGTCCTGTTTCTGCCGCAGCGCCGCCCTGGCAATCCGGTGGCGCGCCAACGTGTTCGCGACGCTGCGGTCGAGAGTGGCGGAGGTCAGCTCGATAGCGTGGCTCGGAATGGTGCGGGTATAGAGGCCGTTGAACCAGCATGACTTGAAGTCGTTCCAGGGGCCGTCCTCGACCACCACGTGGTCGTGAATACAGTAGCGCCGCGCGTCGCTTAAGGCGGCGTTGGTGATCTGGTACATGCCGACCGCGCTCGACGCGGGCTGGTACATCTCGAGGGGATTCCACGTCGCCTGCCACCGCCAGTACGTCCGCGCCACCGGGTTCCCGGCGCCTTCCACCTGTGCCATCGCGGCGAGGAACTCGGGTGTAATGACCGCCGTGGCATGCTCGCGGAACAGCGTCCCGTACTTCCGCCAGGTCTCCGTCGGCGTCTTGTTGAGCACCCCGCTCACCGGAAAGAACATCTCCGCCGGCTTGCGGACGACCTGGTACACCCAGTTCAACGTCAAGAATATTACCGCGGCCAAAACCACGCCCACGAGAAGTTGGATCTCCCACGGCGCAGCCCGCACCGCCTGCAACGCCCACCGGCCCGCGCCCGACAGCGGGCGGCCGACCGCGAAACGCGGCCGACGCGCGCGCGGCTTCCTTCTGGAGCCGGCTTTTTCAGTACGGGATTGCGACATGCTGCCGGGATGATAGTACCCAGCTCGCTCAGACACAAACTGCGGCGGAAAAGGTAGAGCGGGTGAGTGGAGCTACGTGCATATGCGGCGATGGTTGATCTACTTCGTGGGCTTGATTGAGGAGGAACCCGAGTGGGCCGTGTTCGAGCCGAAGAGAAACCGTGGTCTGTCCCGGATTGTTCGTCCCGGATTGTTCCGGTAGATTACATTGAAGTATCTATCGCAACCTCGTTGCCCTCAACCCGGAATTGGTGAGGATGCTGGTCGGAGACCCACTCCGTAAACGCCAGGATCTCATTGAACCTGGGGTCGTCCGGGCCCACGGCATACGGTTGAGCCTGGGGATTGATATACGCAGGCAGGAACGACACTTTCTCGATGCCTTTTTTGCTCATTGTGATTTTCGGCACCATGGTCATGCGGCAGTGCGGCGGAAAGTTGTACATGCCCTTTGGCCACATGCATTCTTCTTCGATCTGGAACCAATTGAAATTCCATTCCAGAAATCCCGCCGCGGCCTTTTTCGACCCGGTGGTCATGAAGTTGCCGATGCTGTAGAAACAGACCTTGCCCTTGTAGACCTCAATCGCTTTGATCGAATGCGCGTGGTGTCCCAGGATCAAGTCGGCACCGGCATCGATAGCGGCGTGCGCGACCGTCGGCTGGTAGGTGCAAATGGTCTTCGGGACGAGGCGCAGACCCCAGTGGATCGACATGATCACCACGTCGGCCTGCTGTTTTGCCTTCCGGATATCCTCCTGCATGGCCAGCACGTCTTCCTCGTACGGCACGGTGACAATCTTGGGAGGGGTGCCGGGCTGGAATTCTTCGGGAAGGTAATGGTTGTGCGCCCGCATCGGCGCAATGCCGACCTTGTCTTTCCCGGCGGCCTGGCCGCTGCGCAGCACTGAGCAATAAGCGAGGATGGCAATCTTGACGCCATTACGTTCGATGAGGGCCGGCTTGCGGGCTTCCTCCGCATTGCGGCCGGCCCCGATCACCTGCTTGCCCATATCGCGGAACATGCCTATGGTATCCATGACCGGATCCGGGCCCCAGTCCATCGCGTGGTTGCTGGCCAGGGAAACGACATCGATGCCGGCCGCCTTCCAGATGCCGGCCATGCGAGGGTGGAGACGCGAATGGTGTCCGCTTTGCTGGCCGGGCCCATCCGTAAACTGTGGATCCGCGCCTCTCTCGGAATAGGTCCTCTCGCACTGCCCCAGTCTCAGGTCCGCTTGCTGCAGCACCGGCGCGATGAGTTCTACGAACTTCTCGGTAGGCTCGAATATCGGGCCTATGTCGCCGCAAGCCATCAGCGTGACCGTGTCCTTGCCTGTTGCAGCCATTACAACCCTCCCTAGTTGGCGCGGATGCCCGCGTTCCTGATCATCTTGCCCAGCCGTTCCCTGTCGGATCTTACCGTGGCGGCGAGCTCTGCCGGCGTGCTGCCGATGACATCCACGCCAACGTTCAGGAACCGTTCTTTCACCTCTGCCGTTTGCAGGTGCCGCACGATCTCCAGGTTCAGCCGGTTGATGATTGCCGCGGGCGTCCTGGCCGGAGCAAACACGCCATAGACCGATCCGGCCTCGTAGCCGGGGAGGGTCGCAGCGAGCGTGGGCAATCCCGGGAACACCGGCGTGGGCTGCGCGCTGGTAACCGCCAGCGCCCGCAATCTGCCTGTCTTGATGTGCGGCGTCGCCGAGCTCGCGGTGCCGAATGTCAGGTGGACCTGGCCGCTCATCAAGTCGATGAGCGCCGGCCCCATGCCCTTGTAGAGTATGCGCACGATATCGACGCCCGCCATGAACTTGAACAACTCGGCTGCAAGATGCGGCGGCGAGCCGGTTGAGGTCGAAGCGTAGTTGAGCAGCCCCGGCTTGGCCCTGGCCAGCGCGATCAGCTCGCTGGCGGACTTCACCGGCAGACCCGGGTACACGGCCAAGACGCCGGGCGAATTCGCCACCAGTGTCACCGGGGCGAAATCCCGTACCGGGTCGTACGGGATATCGTCCTGCAGGAACGGCGCTATCCACAGGGACACGCCGTATGCCAGCAGGGTATGACCATCCGGCTGCGCCTTGGCCACGATGGATCCCGGGATCACCCCGCTCGGGCGATTCTCCACGATCACCGGCTGTCCCAGGCCGCCCAGCCCCTGCGCTACGATGCGCGCCGCAAAATCGTTGCCGCCTCCTACCTCGGCGGAGACGATGCGTATGGGCCTGGTCGGATAATTCTGAGCCGGGACGACACCACCGCTCAAAACCATGGCGCCCAGCGAGAACATGCATGCCACAAAACGCGGCAGCAGCATAAATACCCCTTGTTTCCCTTTCGCCTTTCGCCTTTCGCCTTAGCCTTTGAGGTATTTCCTCCACGGCTTCCAATAGTAATGCTTCCAGCCGTTGTTGACGCCGCGATAGTCGTGGTCGGGAACGTTGGCGTGGATGAGGTCGATGCGGCCGCTGCGGCCCTTGGGCGTGAAGCGCAGGATCAGGGTCGAGTCGAGGTCGCCTTTCTTCCATTCGCCCGAGCGCCAGGCCTGCACGATCAGCCGGCCGGGAACGGTATAGAGCGTCCGGCCGCGCAGCATGCCGCCGAACGCGCTGAACTTCGACCCCGCCCGCGCGCCGATGACCACCTTCCCGCCGGTGATCGCCTTGTGCTTGCGCGGGCTGAGGTACATCGCATAGAGATCCTTGGCTGGGGCTGGCAGGATGACTGTTTGCTTGATGAGCTTCGGCATGATGGGCTCCTTGGTGAAATTCAAACTGAAATTCGGTGATGTGTGATGGGTGGTGGGTCACCCGAAGGATGAGCCCCGCAGTGCGGGAGAGAAGATCAGGTTTTCCTTCTGCCTCCCGCCTTCTGCCTCCTGCCTTCCGACTTCTGCCTTGCGCCCTATTTGCCGGGCCTGTCGGGCCCCTGCGCCAACGTCTGAATCCGGTAAAGCCCTTCGCGCGCCGTGATATAGAGCGTGCGCTTGCCCGGGCCGGAAAACGCGACGTTCGAGGGCCTTTTCGGCACCTTGATGTTGCCGAGGAACTGTCCCGTCCGGTCGAACACCTGGACGCCGGTGATCGCAGTCACGTAGAGGCGCCCCTCGCGGTCGAGCGCGATACCGTCCGCGCCGCTATCCTCGCCCGGCAGGATGTCGCGCAGGCGCGCGAACGGCCGTCGGTTCCTGAGACGGCCGTCGGGCTGCACATCGAGCGCGAACAGGGTGTCGCCGACGGTATCCGCGACTATGAGCGTCCTGTCGTCGAGGGTGAGGATCAATCCGTTGGGCCGGATGATCCCGTCGTCCACGGCGATCGCCTGGCTCGTGCCGGCCGGCAGGTAATACACGTACGCTTTCCTTCCGGGCACCACGGGGCGCGGCCCGGGATCGGTAAAATAAATGCCGCCCTTCGCGTCCACGATCAGATCGTTCGGCGCCATCAGCGGCCGCTCGCCGTCGCCCCGGGTGAGTTCCGTGGACTTGCCGTCCGGGGCAATCCGGCTGATGCGCTTGCCTGCCCCCTCTGCGCCGACCAGCTCGCCCTTGCGCGTGAAAGCGAGCCCGTTCGTGTTGTTCGACTTTTCGCGCACGACCGAGATCTTTCCCCCGGCGTCCAGCCGGAAAATTCGTTGCGACTCGCGCAGGTCAGTGAAGTAGAGCCCGCCATCCGGCGTCCCCAGCGGCCCCTCGGTAAATAGGTATCCCTCCCGCACGAGCTCCACCTCGGCCCCCGCCGCCACGACACCGGGAATGCCCCCCTTTGGATCAACGGAGGCACAACCTCCCAGCAACATTGCGGCGGCTGCAGCGGCATAAAGCAACTTGGATTTCATATGTCCTCCTGACTCGAACGAATGACGATTAATTCTGACGAAAACCGGTAATGAGTCTCCCGCGCGGCGGGAAAACCCGTCACCATTGGCGCGCATCGTTGCATTCTAGACCGGTGGTGAGTTTTGGGTGACGATAGTGACGGGGCGCGTCGAGGGGTGGAACAGGGGCCCCGAACTTGTTCAGGGATGTGACCCCCGGTGACGCGCAGAGCGGCCGACAAGATTGGGCCGATCTTTCGATGGGATTTCGGAGGCCGCCGGGTGACGATGTAATGGTGACAGGTATTTCCGCTTCGCGGGAGACGCATCACCCATCACTTATCACCCATCACTCATCACGCCTTAGTTAATGGGTATCCCCGCCGCCTGGATGATCTTCGCCCACTTGGCCACGTCCGAGCGCAGCAGTTGCCCCAGTTGCTCCGGCGTCGAGGACTCGGCGTCGACCCCGGTCTGAGCCAGCTTCTCGCGCATGTCGGGCATCGCGAGCGCCTTCACGATCTCCTGGTTCAGGCGCGAGATGACGGCTTTCGGCGTGCCGGCCGGCGCGAACATGCCGAACCATATGACGAATTCGTAACCCGGCAGGCCCGCTTCGGCCATGGTCGGCACGTCGGGCACGGTCGGTTCGCGCTTCGCGCCCGTTACGGCAAGGATGCGCAGCCGGCCCGCCTTCAGGTGAGGGACCGAAGTCGGATATGCCGGGATGGAGAAATCCACCTCTCCCGCTACGGTCGCGATCAGCGCCGGGCCGCCGCCCTTGTACGGGACGTGGTTGAACTTGATCCCGGCAGCGTACTCGAGCAACGCCATGGCCAGGTGCGCCGCGCTGCCGATGCCAGCGGAACCGTAGTTGAGCTTGCCCGGCTGCTTCCGGGCGAGCGCGATCAGGTCCTGTACGGACTTGACCGGCAATGCGTTGTTGACGACCACGGCGTTCGGCGTATCGCCAAGCCTGGATATCGGCGCAAGGTCCTTCACGGCGTTGTACTGCCGCTGGGCATAAAGGGTTTCATTGATGGCAAGACCCACGTGAGGAACGAGCAGAGTATGGCCGTCGGCGACCGCCTGCGCGGTGAGGGCGGCGCCGATGGTGCCGCCGGCACCCCCGCGGTTGTCGACGACCACCGTCTGGCCCAGCGCCTCGCCCAGCCGCGCGCCGACTACCCTTCCCATCAGGTCGCTCGTTCCGCCGGGCGCGAATGGAACGATCAGGCGGATGGGCCGCTCGGGATACTTTTGCGCGGCAGCGGTCACCGCCAGCAGCGCGGCGGCGGCTCCAGCGATTACTCCGAGCACGGTTTTCATCTCTCCTCCTGATCTCCGTACTGATTGACGAGCGCCACTATTTCATTTCAGGCAACGAGTGGCCCCCACGTTTTCTGCCACTCGTTGCCGATAAAGTCCACCACCTTCCCATCCTTCTCGTAGAAGCGGTTGGGCATCTGAAACATGGCGAGCGCGAGGCAGCCTCCCGGCCCGGCCCAGGCTTCATGGCGGCTGCCGGCGGGACGCCAGACAAAGTCGCCCGGCTTGCACACGCCCTCGCCGCAGTGGAGCGCGCCCTCGAGGACGTAGGTCTGCTCGATGCGCACGTGCTCGTGGTCCGGCAGCCGCGCGCCCGGCGCCATCCTGGTCAACACCGTCAGCAGCCCCGACTGCGGGTCCGCCACCAGCGCCTTGGTCTCGACCCCCGGATGCCGCGTCTTTTCCCACGGCAGCGCCGCGACCTTGACGAACCGCGAAGCCAGCGGCGCGAGGCCGGCGTGGTGGGTTGCTTCAGGCGTCATCGCTGTCATCGTTCCTCCTATAAATCTTCGTTAAGCGAAACCCGGGGATGGCCAATAAGCGCAGGATACCGGGCGCGGTTGAGGTTGTTGGGCTGCACTCTGGTCTCGGCACACCATCCAAGGAATTGATCGACGCTGACGTATACCCTTTCGATGGCGACGGTAGCCGCCGCCTCCTGGATGGCCTGTTCCACGCGCGCGGAGAATTGCGCATAGTCGAACGGGAAATCCTCCGGGCACGCGGCCTGCAGCTTCGGATACTCGGTGTCGGTCACGAAAAAAGTATAAGAAATGCCTTTCATGAGCGTTCCAAACGTTCGAGTTCAACGGGCCGCGGACGAGGTGGAAAGATGAGCACGGCGGTTCCCGCGGCCCCGTTGGAACGCGCTGTTAGCCAGTACCTGCGACCGAGACGCTGTCCGCATCCAGCCGCCACAGCCTGGCCGCAAACACCAGCACCCACAGAGACAGCACACCAGACGACAAGCGCTCATACAAACCTGTGCCCGCTCTCAGCTCG